>Ga0228702_1001747_pt1 | contig 13261 bp, 9 predicted proteins | sample McNCre217_Aug_MG_2_FD_178018 | JGI IMG/M metagenome (GOLD analysis project Ga0228702, IMG submission 178018) | Freshwater microbial communities from McNutts Creek, Athens, Georgia, United States - 20-17_Aug_MG | ecosystem: Environmental > Aquatic > Freshwater > Creek | place: USA: Georgia... | reverse complement strand
TCAACCTTTCTTCCCGAAGAAATCGGGCTATCCCACTCTACCTCGACTTTACCTTTGGCCTTTGAGAACGATGCTGGAGCTGTCTTTTGCGGGAACACGCAGCTGAATGAATTCGCTTATGGGCTCACGGGTGAAAACCCTCATTATGGCGACTGCCATCACCCAACGCATTCAGAAAGACTGACCGGAGGATCCAGCTCTGGCTCAGCGTGGGCTGTTGCCAAAGGCTTAACTCCCTTCGCCCTCGCCACTGACACAGCTGGATCGATTCGTGTACCCTGTGGATACTGCGGAGTCTGGGGCTTGAGACTTTCTCCGAACGTCGCCCCAGTGGGCGATATATTCCCACTCTCACCTGGATTCGACACCCAAGGCTGGATAACGCAAAATGCACCCGACCTTGTCACCGTATCAAAAGAAGTTTTGGGCGATCCTCCTCCCTGTTTCACAGGACTGTGGGCTGGCGATTTAGGCCTCGGTCTTCCCGTCGAAGTTCTGCAACCCATGCGAGAATTTGCACTAAACGCTGGCGCCATTGAAGACCGAGCCGCCATAGAGTTACTTCGTATGACTTTTGCTGAGGCAGCAGAAATTTATCCGATTCTCGGCGGTCATGCCGCCGCTCGTGTCCACGCCCCTTGGCTGGTTCGTCGTAAAGACCAATATGACCCCATAGTTCTGAGTCGGTTAGAGTTAGGTCTAAGACGTAGTCCAGAAGAAATGGCCTGGGCTGAAACGGAACAAAGAAGAATTCTCGATGCTTTCGCGGCTATTTTCGCTCGCTACAGTTTTATTGCACTACCCTGCACAGGTGGACCTGCCATAACCAAAGCGGAAGCAACACTCGAGCATCGTCGCCAACTATTGGCACTCAATACCCCTGGATCATTAGCTGGTCTACCCGCTCTGGCCGCCCCCGTTGATTTAGGCGATGGATTAACCGCAGGAGTGCAATTTCTGTTTCCCGACATGCTCCGCTTTGGTTGGCAGGGTCCACTCGAGAATCTTAATTTATTATAAACGGCGTTTACGTAAATGGGCTGGTGGCTGACCAAGCCCCTCGCGATATTTTGCCACGGTGCGACGAGCGATTTTAATCCCGCGTTTTTTGAGTTCCTCTGTAATCGCCTCATCTGCCAGTGGAGCAGCAGGATTTTCACGGGCTAAAATATCAGCAATCATTTCTTGCACTCCTTCCTGAGCAACCGAACCCCCCGACTCGGTAGATACTCCTGAAGTAAAGAACCAACGAAACTCTTTCATCCCGTGTGGGGTGGACATCCATTTATTCGCTGCGGCTCGACCAACGGTAGTTTCGTGCACACCCATCTCTTTGGCCACGTCAGTCATGGTCAAAGGACGCAAATGAGCAGGCCCATTCTCAAAAAAGTCTTTTTGCCTTTCTAAAATAATATGGGCCAAACGATCGACCGTACGTTGGCGCTCCTCAATAGCCCCTATGAGAAACTTACCTTGGCGCATGCGCTCCAAAATATACTGACGCTCTTTATCACCCAACGATTGTCCCGCGAGCATGTCTTTATAGGCAGGAACTAAACGCAGTTTAGGAATATGACGATCATCCAGGATGACCTTCCAATGGCCCTCTTCATCTTTTTTTACTGTCGCATCAGGGGTAATCATGCGGTTTTCGTCTCGGGTAAACCGACGAGCAGGTACTGTCTCTAATTTTGCTAATTCGGCTAAACCTTCTCGAACCTCATCGGGAGTTAATTCCAAAATTCGCCCACATTCATCTAATCGCCGTGCCATCAATGGATCCCAAGCTTCAGCAACTAATCGAGCAGCGAAAGATAAACCTCGGCCTCGCTGGCGTAACTGGGCCAGAAAACATTCTCTTAAATCACGGGCACCAATACCAGGGGGATCAAACCCCAGCATCAAAGTATGGGCATTAACAACAGCTTCGTAACTCTGGCCTGAACGCAGAGCGATGGTGGACAAATCATCATCCAAAAACCCGCGTTCATCCAAAGAGGAAATCAAAAGTTTTAATGCTTCCTGCACCTCAAAGTCATCCGAGGCAGTACGAGCTTGTTCCTGCAAATGCTCGGAAAGTGAAACCTCACCCGTAACCGATTCCAACAAATGTTGGCGACGTTCTTCATCCTCTTGCGTGTAACCCTGCGAACGCATCTCTTCATAATAGCTCTCATCCCAATCTTCTTTCATTCGACGAAGAGCCTCGAAATCGTCTTCGCCTACATTCAATTCGCGCGGACTTTCATCTTCACCGTCAGCCTCGGCGGTGGAGAGGGCTGAAACTGATTCGCCTGTCATTGGCTCTACCTCTTCCAGTAAAGGATTAGCGGCCAACTCTTCCGAAATTTCGCGCAACAACTCAGTGGCAGGCACCTGCAAAATACGCAAAGACTGACGAAGCTGAGGGGTTAGGATAAGACCCTGAACTTGTTTTTGCGATTGATTGATGCCCTGATTGGCCATGAAAAAATAAACCTAGTGATTTAAAGCCGTTTTGCCAAGAGGAACCATACCCCTATGGACTTGCCATAAGTCCCAGAAAACGACATAAGCAGAACTTGTATCTCTACCCCTGTAGGCTCTTAGCAACCCATGCGTCACTTCGCTTTATACATCAATAATGAAGTCCATGGACCTTTGACGGAATTCGAGGTACAAGACTTGATTAATGAGGGCAAAGTAAACGCCGAAACTCTCTGCGCACCCGATGGTGCATCTGACTGGGAACCTCTAGGCAATCATTTTGCTTTTGGTAGTGCCATCAAACTGAGCAAACGACTTGAAGCGAGTGAAACAGAAAAGCAACTCGAGGCCATTCGCCTAAATCCAGATGATCGGCGTAAGCTGTTAATGTATGGACTCTCCGATGCTTCAAATGTCGATCAAATCACTCAAGAACAAGCGGTCGGCATTCTCGCTCGGCATGAAGCTGGGTTAATCAAACAAATCAAATTCCGCAAAACTGTTCTTATCTGTTCTTTCGTTTTAGCTCTCATCGGATCACTGACTTTTGGACTAGCCACCGATGCGGGAAGTTGGCTTCTCGGCGTACCCTCTCACGTCATCGCTAAAGATGACCCCAAGGCAAACGAGGCTTTGCAACGCTTCGACTACGAAATACGTGGATTTGAGGAATTCTCGGCGACAGCCAAAGCAGTTAGATTCGATAAGCCTTTTGGCAGTCAACCCGTTCTAAAAACTCTCTATAATCGACTCAAAGTCCCTGAAAACTCTGCCTACAAAGTTACCGGTGAAGTCGATTTAACGCCTTTAGACATTGAGTTAAAAAAATGGAACATTCCAACGAATGAACCCATCCGAGTTTTTCTCTTCCGTCAGCCAATCCCTCCTGAAATTTACAACAAAATCGGAGAACAAGAGGCTATTCTGAACGCCATACTAGCTCCCATGCTCGATGATGCTGGATTTGAAAAAGCGCGCTCTGAAATCGTTCTAGCATATCCACCAGTCATTTTAACTCTTAATGAGTCTATAAAGTTACGCGACGAGGTTCAACGCATGAAGTTAGGCGATTTAAACAGTTTAATCGAACGCGTAAACTTTCGCATCAGGGATGCCGTGCAAACGGCTGAAAGTAATAAAGACATGATAGGTGCTATTGGAGAATTGGCCAAAGCCAATCGCAAGTGGGCTGAAGACTTACATCCATTCTTTATGCGACTGAAAGAGTTGCAAAATCGCATCAAAATCAATGTAGACCCCAAAGCTCGTAAATCTTTATGGAGTGACTTCAATCGCGAGCAAGGCGCAGAATTGGCCGCCTGGGTTATCTCAGCCGATGCAACCGAGTTAACCCTCAACGATAAGAATGAATTCACCATTCCTGAATCCAAGAAACTGGATAATGTCACTGCTTCTCGCTACATTCTCGTCACCAAAAAAATAAGTGGCGATACGGTCTATTTACCTTGGGGTTCAAAATTCCTCGCCGCTAAAGATTTGGTCAGCACTGAAATACCTAAAGAAATCTTTCTTGCCCGAGAAGAGTATAAAGTTGTTGCCCGGCCCACCACTGGAGGACGCTCTCACATCGCCCGCTACCGCGTTGGCGATCGTCAACTCTTGATTCGTCGTGAATCTCCCAAGTGGTTCTACCTGTCTGTTTCCAGAGAAAAAGATTCCGATACTTTGATGGTGATGGTCGACCAAGAAACCTACGAAAAATATCCCGTCGGAAAAGTCGTCCCCTTTGACGTTCTTTCGAAACTAGACTTCTATCAACGTCCGATGGAATCGATATCTCCTTCGCCGTTTGCTCCCGAAGAGTAATTAATTTTTACTCACCCGAACCCAGCAATCGGGCTCAGAACAGTCACCGAGTTTTGCATCAGATAAACGAGTGACTTTTCCGGTCACGGTATCAACTAAAGCAATCCAAGAGCGGCTATTAGTTGCTTGGGTTGCAACTAAATGCCTGCCATCCGCACACCAAGAACTGTGCGAAAGGTTTAAAGGAGATGTCACTGGCACAGGCGTAATAGTGCCCGCTTTAATATCGGCAACCGCGAGACCCAATCGACCTGACTGAAAAGTAAACGCAATCAGCGAAGGGTCCACGGGGTTCCATCGTGGCTCAGTGCAATAACTATAACCCGTCGATAGACGATTCAGGGCGCCACCCGAGGATGAGGTAATGTAGATGCCAGGGCGACCTAGAGGACCACTGGTTAAAACAATGCGCGAACCATCAGGCGACCAAGAGGGATCGGCATCAACATTCGGAGTCGAAATCACGGCTCGCGGTGACTCACCGGAAGGCCCTGAAACATAAATATCCATGGAGTTTTTGTTCGAGGAAGCAAAAACCAGTCGACCATCGGGACCAGAACTCGCTCCGCCTAATGCACCACGTACATCAACGATAACTTTGCGGGGCTTATCTGAGCCATTGGTAGAAAAGATTTCTGGAAAACCAGAACGCGCAGAGGTCACAAAATAAATCCGACTACCTTCATTTGACCAGCGTGGCGCAACCGATGTGCTGGCCAAATTGGTTACTCGGCGAGTCCGAGAAAAAATCAGATTACTCGAATAAATTTCAGCGTGCCCTGTATAACGAGAAACAAAAGCAATCTTGGTATCCGTAAAAAGCGGCTTCAGTTGCCAACTGCGTCCGAGGCCAACAATAATGGCATCAGCTATGCGTAAAGCTAACTCATCTTCATCTCGCGCTTCGACATTGGTTTGAAAAGTGGCACGAGGATTATCACAAGCCACCGCAGCCGTAACACCATTACGTCCAATTTTCACCTGCAAGGAAGAACCGTTGCGCACACTAAAGGCTCCATGTGCATTAACCGCAAACTTCACCATCGCTGCTAAATTTAAATCATCACAAAGAATGGTAACTGGCATTACTCCTCGTTTAATCTCCGCATCAATGCTCTCGTTGATGACCACCCGATCCTGAGCTTGTAAAGAAATACCGCAAAAGGGAATGGTTGCCCAGATTAGACAGCGAATCATTCGTGAGAAATACATAGTCTTTAAAATCAGAGTGATAGCAGTTTGACCTAATGTCCATTGAGAGTTCAATCCCTCACATGTCGATGGATAAGGAAAGCATTCTTAAACTTTTAGGCCAAGTACGCTACCCTGGGTTTAGCCGCGATATTATATCGTTTGGTCTACTTCGAGGTGTCGAGGTATCGCCAGAAGGCAAAGTCACCATCGGTCTGGCGGTAACTACCGCTGATTCGGCCATTCCCCGCAAGTTATACGCTGACATTGAGGCTATACTTCAAGGCGCGGGCATTAAAAATCCCGAAATCGCGATTACGGTTACCGTCCCCAAAACCAATCCCTCCTCCTCGCCAAGCACTTCGGCGCCCTCGAAATTACCCGCTGACGCAGGGGTAGGCAAAGTGAAGCACATTATTGCCATCGCCAGTGGCAAAGGTGGCGTCGGAAAATCCACCTTCGCCGTCAACCTTGCCTGCGCTTTAGCCCGAGCCTTGAATGAAAAGGGCCTGACAGGTCGCATCGGACTCATGGACTGCGATATTTACGGGCCATCCGTCCCGTTAATGATTGGGGTAAACGCACGTCCTGAAATGGAAGGGGATGTCCTTCTTCCCTTAGAAAATTTTGGGGTTAAAATTATGTCGATGGGGCTACTCATCGATGCCGATGCTCCAGTGGTTTGGCGGGGTCCGATGATTATGAAAACCATCTCCCAGTTCGCTTCCAATGTTCGATGGGGGGAGTGCGACATCCTTTTAATCGATTTACCGCCTGGAACGGGCGACGCCCAACTCTCTATCGCGCAATCCATGGCCTTAAGTGGTGCTGTGATTGTGACAACCCCACAAACGGCAGCGGTTTCTGTGGCTCTTCGTGGCGCCGCAATGTTCAGCAAAGTAAATATTCCCATTCTAGGCGTAGCAGAAAATATGAGTTTCTTGGAATCGGCCGACGGCACTCGACAATACCTGTTTGGACAAGGGGGCGGGCTTAAGGTCGCGACGGCACTCGACACAGAACTCCTCGGCGAAGTACCGATTGATCCCGCCGTTCGTCAAGGTGGTGACCATGGTATCCCTGTCGTCATCAGTCATCCCGATAACAATGCAGCCCGAGTCTTTAAATCGATTGCATTAACGGTACTGCACAAACTCAATCAGCCCACATAAGTATCCCCCATCTCTGACTTGCCAAAATTCAAAAATTATACTTATTAAAACTTGTGAGGGATAGTTCTGATACCCCGAGAAAATTTACCCCAACGCCCAGCGGCGGCGATTTGGCCTCCAGATCCTCTCTCTATGCTGAATTTCTGGCGGAACGTCAGGAAATCCTTCGCCATAAATGGATTGAATCAGAAAAGGCCGGAAAGGATATTGGTTTTGAACACGCTTTACTGGATTGGACAAGACACCACCGGGCGAAATGGCGACAGCAACGCCGTTCAGCACAAACTCACTAAGTTCTCTCCAAACAAAAAGGCCGAAATCTCGAAAGACTTCGGCCCTTTGTTTAATTAAGGGAGCAAATTATCCCTTAATCTCTTTATGAAGAGTGTGTCGGCGGAGAGAAGGGTTGTACTTCTTTAACTCCACTTTCTCTTGAGAAAGCTTCTTGTTGCGCGTGGTCATGTAGCGCGAGGGGCGTTTGCCTTCCTTGCGGGCTTCAGTACACTCGATGATTACGGTTTCGCGGGCCATGGTTAGAAATAGAGGTGAAGGAGGAGACTTGGGCTTATCCTAGGCACTGGGCAAGCCAGAAAACAAAAGGGGTGACCAAAAAGGCCACCCTCGATAGTTTTAAGGCCTTTTGCCCTAAAACTTAGCCCCACAAGCGCTTCTTGTGACGTGAACTCTTCGAGCGCTTACGGCGCTTGTGCTTATTCATTTTCAGACGACGCTTTTTCTTGAGGCTTCCCATAGTTGTTTAGGTAAGTGCATCTAGGCGAGGCTCGGGCGGACAGTAAAGCCGAAACTAACCGAAAAGGCGAGTATCGCAAAACCAGACCCCAGGACCCCAGAGATGCTTAAAAGAGTTTTCAATGTCGGCCGTGGGTTCACCTTCAGGATAAAAGGCAAAACAAGCACTTCCACTGCCTGTCATTCGAAACGTTACACCCAGCGAGTGAGAAATTTGCTCCAAGGCTGTCGGCAAGGCCAGATACTTTTGAAAAACAGCCGCCTCGAGCGAATTACCCAAGGAAGAAGGATCTCGGTTCGGGTTTTGTAACCAAGACTGAAGCGATTGCTCAACCTCGGAAGATTTAGCATAATGAGCAGAACGAGCTAATAAACTATAAGCCTCGGGTGTGCTCACAGCAAAGGGAGGCTTCACCACCAAGACGCGTCGATTTTGCAAAGTCTGTGCAATCGTTCTCGATAATTCATCCAATCGCTCTCCCCTTCCCCGCATAATGGCAGCACGTTCAGAGATGAAAAATGCACAATCTGAACCAACGCTGGCTGCCATCGACGTTAAATCATCTTGTGATAAAGGCTGAGCAACAACTCGATTGAGAATCCTTAAAGTCGCAGCCGCATCAGAGCTTCCACCGCCGAGTCCAGCTCCACTCGGGATTCGTTTACGCAAATAAAAAGTGCCCGTAGGACAATCTGGAACGTGCTTTTGAAAAAGCAAAGCCGCTCGCAAAACCAAGTTGGTCTCATCGCTGGGCAACGACTCGTCATCGCAAACCAAACGAAAGGGTTCTCCCTTCTCAAAATCCAACTCATCGGCTAAACCAATCGCATGAACCAAACTAACCAATTCATGAAAGCCATCCGCCCTTCGACCGGTAACCGCGAGGGACAAATTCAACTTAGCATGGGCAATTTCAGTAACCACAGAATTTAAGCACGCGGGTGAGCTTTACGGTGAACTTCACGTAATTTGGCAATCGTGAGATGAGTATAGATTTGGGTCGTGGAAAGAGAGGCATGACCTAACTGTTCCTGAACTAATCGCAAATCAGCCCCATTTGAAAGCAAATGGGTCGCACAAGCGTGACGCAACTTGTGCGGAGTTAAATCCGCTGGCAAACCCGCTTGGATTAATTTCTTTTTTAACATCAATTGCACCGATCGAGGATGCATCGACTTACCACGAGAGGTTAAAAGCAAGGGCTCTCCTCGAACAGGTTGACCACGTAAAGCGAGGTAAGATTTAACGGCCGCGACAGCGGATTCGCCAACAGGAATGACTCTTTCCTTGGACCCTTTGCCTAAAACTTTAACTAAACCTGATTTTAAATCTAAATCACCACTCTTGATTCCACAGAGTTCAGAAACCCGCAAACCACCTCCATATAGTAATTCTAAAATCGCTTGATTACGAGCCCGACTCAGGGGGCTTTCATCCTTCTCGGGAGTCGCCTCTAAAAGAGCCTCGGTTTGATTTTCTGTTAAAAATTTAGGTAAAGATTTCGGTAATTTAGGTAAGACCAAACCAGCTGCAGGTGTGGATTGAATGTCTCCACGTTCACGCAAATCTGTTAAAAACGAACGCAACGCAGATACTTGATTATGAAGAGACCGGCGATGATGCGTCGATTGTCGCTCAATCACAAAATCTCTCAAATGACGCGCCGTTAATTGCGACCAATCACCCTCCCACCCTCCTTGAGACTTCATCCATAAAGCAAAACCCTTGAGTGCACGGACATAAGTTTGGCAGGTACGTGCCGACAGGCGATGACCCGCTAATTGACGAGATAAATAATCTGAAACCCGTTTTGCCCCAGGCCAATTCGCGGACGCCCCGTCGTCAATCTGGACGGGACGTTTTCTCACGACTGTGGCTTTTTGCCGTATTCAGCTCGTACCGTTATGGCAATTCCACCACGAACACCAAAAGCTCCAGTCACTTGACACCAAACTGGATCAAGCGCTGCCACCAAATCATCTAAAATTTTATTCGTTAAGTGTTCGTGGAAGACTCCTTGTTGACGATAACTCCAAAAATAAAGTTTTAGTGATTTTGATTCAACAATGCGAGGCCCTGGAACATAGTTAATCGTAATTTTAGCAAAATCAGGTTGCCCCGTAGCAGGACAGAGACAGGTGAATTCTTCCGTACTTAACTCGACAAAATAATTTCGACCCAAGTTGCGATTGGGAAATGTTTCCAGGGTTTGCTGAGGCTTATTCTGGGTATTTCCAAGATGGGATAGTCCTTGTAGATCTTTTGGCTGCGTGGTCATAGTGAGAAGGGAAACCATCACGCCCAAAGAGACAAGCGGAGAAGCACAAAGCTTGGTAAGTTTGATGAAACCGGCTTGCCACGGAGATATCGCACGGTTGCCTCAAAATACAACCAGCACGCATGGATATTAGGCCCATTGCCATCCTCGGAGCCACCGGCTCAATTGGTACGACCACCTTGGCCGTCGCCCGTGCTCATCCTTCCCGAATCAAGGTTGTGGGCTTAACCGCCAACTCAAATTGGCGCGAGTTAATTAGCTTAGTGAAAGAGTTTGAAGTTAAAACGATTGCTCTCGCCAATCCACAAGCAGCGAAGAGCGCAAGAGAGTCAGGCGAATTTCCTGGGGTGCGTATTCTTGAAGGCATCGAAGGAATGACTGAAGTCGCTTGCTTGCCCGAAGTGCAAACTGTCGTATCAGCCGTGGTTGGTACTGCTGGCTTAAAACCTACGATTGCTGCTCTCCGTCTTCAAAAAACGATCGCCCTCGCCAGTAAAGAACTTCTGGTGCTCGCAGGAAAGTTTGTCACCGCCACAGCCAAACAAGCAGGGGCGACCATCCTGCCTATCGACAGCGAACATAACGCCATACACCAGCTATTGCGCCACCGCCCCAGCCACGAAGTCGCCCGACTCGTACTCACCGCCTCGGGAGGTGCTTTTCGAAATACACCTTTAAGCGATCTACCTAAAGTAACTCCAGCCCAAGCCTTACAGCACCCAAGTTGGAACATGGGACCCAAGGTAACCATTGATTCGGCGACGATGGCCAATAAAGGATTGGAAATCATCGAAGCAGGTTGGCTCTTCAATATTCCTTCCGAGCGTATTGATGTCGTGGTGCACCCTCAAAGCATCATCCATTCGATGGTGACTCTCACCGATGGCAGTCTCAATGCACAGCTTTCCCCCCCTTCGATGGTCTATCCCATTCAAGACTGCCTTCTCTACCCTCAACGCCTCCCCTGCCCCGCTCCCATTCTTGATTTAAACGAGGTAATCAAACTCGAGATGTCCCCACCCGATTTGGAGCGTTATCCCTGCCTGCGAATCGCTCGACAAGCGGCGAAAACGGGCGGTACGGCCCCCGCTGTTTTTAACGCAGCTAACGAAATTGCCGTTGAGGCCTTTGTGGCAGGTAAACTTGCTTTTACAGGTATTGCCCCCCTTATTGAAAAAACTTTAAACCTTTGTTCTTCGCGTGAACCTTCCTCACTGGATGATGTCTTAAATGCCGATGCTGAGGCTCGGGCTATGGCTTCAAAACTAGCCCCAGGTTTCGCACGCTAAACTTTTTATGGAAAATAATTTACTCGGCGACCTCGCCACCTCACTTCGAGGCATTTTACTTTTAGCCTTGTTCTTTGGCGGCTCAATTTTCGTACACGAATTAGGACACTTTTTGGCTGCGCGTCGTCGTGGTTTAAAAATCGAAAGATTCTCTATCGGCTTTGGTCCAAAAATCTTTGGTTGGACTGGTAAAGATGGAGTCGATTACCGCATCGCTTGGATACCCCTAGGCGGTTATGTAGCCCTCCCCCAAATGGGAGACTCTTCGGCCATCGAGGGAGAGACAGATGAAAAAGCTGAGAAACTGCCAGAGATTTCTTATGCCGATAAAATGATCGTCGCCGTCATGGGCGCCGTGTTTAACGTTATTTTTGCCTTTGGACTAGCCACCATTCTCTGGTTCACTGGCGTACCTGTGCCCGAAGGTAGCAATACAACAGTGATTGGTTACGTCCAAGAGCAGGTCGTTACGAGTTCAGGTCAACTTTCCGAACTGGGCCTCGGGCAGAGCGCTCCCGGGCCTGCCTATGTCGCCGGATTACGCTCGGGTGATGAAGTGTTAGCCGTTGATGATAAACCCGTAAAATCTTTTACGCAAATCAGTGAAGCGGTATTACTGGGCAACGGTAAAAATGATCAAGGGATTCGCACGAGTAAATTTACCATCCTACGAGACGGTAAAAAAATAGAGATCATTCTTCAACCTGCCGTTGTAAAACTAAACGCCCAAAGCGGAGATAAAATCAGAGTGGCTGGGATTATGCCCCGCTCGAGCGTGATCGTTGATACTGTTTTACCCGACTCCCCAGCTGAGAAAGGAGGCCTGCGTCGCGGCGACCGCATTCTTTCACTCAACCAAAAGCCTATCCATAGTCTCACAGAGTTTATGGAGTTGATGCGTAAAGGAGGCGCCACCGAACACACTCTTGAAATCGAGCAAACGACCGGGCCAGAAAAAGGTTCGAAGCGCTGGGTAAAAGTTACTCCAAAAATCAGCCCTACCACCAACCCAGTTGGACAAATCCTTTATGGGGATTATCACAGCCAACATACGATTGTCGTTGTTCCTGTTACCCGAGATTTACTTTCGACCGACCCTAAAGCTGTCCGCGATCAGTTAATGATTCTGGGCATGCACCCTGAAGACGCTCAGCTAAAAGAAATTCTCAAAACAGGAACCGTATTAGATAAAGTCGATGGACAAGAACTCTCAGTCCTCCGATCGCTGCAAGATTTAGAGAATGCGACCGGTGGCACGAAGCGCGATTTAACCTTCTACTGGAAACGAGCCAATGGTGAAACGGGTAACTTTGTCCTGAAGGACGCCGAGGTAAAACGAGTAAAACCTTTAGAGAGAGCCTTAATTGGTGCTCAGTTTTCCACCTCTCCCGAACTAACTCATCTCAACCCCCTGGAAACATGTTCGCATATTATCCAGCAAACTTTCACTACCCTCAGCCGTTTGTTTGATCGCAATTCCGATATCAAAGTCAACCAACTGGCCTCCGTCATTTCGATTAGCAAAACCTACTACAACATTTCCGACGACCTACGTCGCGTGCTCTGGTTCACCGTGCTTATCAATCTCAACCTCGCCATCCTGAATCTGATGCCAATCCCAGTTCTGGACGGTGGCCATATGCTCATCGCAACTATCGGTCGATTATCCAAGAAGGGACTGAACACCAAGGTCGTTACCGTGGTGCAATTTATCTGCATGGCACTCCTCTTCTCCCTTATGGCATACATCATTTTGAACGATGTTCGTCGCTGTTCTGGGGATAATGAATTACAGATTAAACAGCAAATTGTTGAGCGACACCTGCAAAAACCTGTGTTGTTCAACGAAAAGTAAAGCCAGAGGAATCTTGGTCAGAACGTTGACGAACAACCCGAAAACGGTTGTGATTAGATAATGTCTGCAGACTATTGTCCATCGCGCCATCACACGGTGCGCCGACTGACACGCGTGGTCAATATCGGCCACGTTGGCGTTGGTGGCAATAATCCGATTCGCGTTCAGTCAATGACCACGACCGATACGGAAGATGTCGCGGCGACCTTAGCCCAATGTATCAAACTTGCCGAAGCAGGCTGTGAAATCATCCGCATCACTGCTCCAAACAAAGCTGCGGCCGCGGCCTTAAAAAAGATTCACCAAGAGTTTCGTGCCGCCGGATTCCCCCAGCCCCTCGTGGCCGATATCCACTTCCTGCCACAAGCTGCCATGGAAGCTATCGAGCATGTCGAAAAAGTGCGCATCAATCCCGGAAACTACGCGGACAAG
>Ga0228702_1001741_pt1 | contig 13300 bp, 10 predicted proteins | sample McNCre217_Aug_MG_2_FD_178018 | JGI IMG/M metagenome (GOLD analysis project Ga0228702, IMG submission 178018) | Freshwater microbial communities from McNutts Creek, Athens, Georgia, United States - 20-17_Aug_MG | ecosystem: Environmental > Aquatic > Freshwater > Creek | place: USA: Georgia... | reverse complement strand
AGTTCCGAAGAACTTGGCAATCACCATCAAACGCCCACGCTTATCGGCTGTATATTTTTAAAGAACCCAAGGCAACTTACATCACCTTGCTCTTGCTTGCTGCGATCAGCGAAGCCTTGAATTATGACACAGTTTTTAACGCCGGGTCAAGTTTTTTGAAAATTTTTTGATCTGCAAGATCATTTCAAAATCCTCTTCACCACCTTGAGTTTACTTTCTTTCGAAAGCTGCTTTGCGTGCAGCGAAGCCCTCGATTATGACACAGTTTTTTAGTCTCCAACTGACTTTTTGAATTTTTCAGCAAAATTTCACAGTTGTGGCCCGGATAATGGCTCCATGGCTTTACTCACACTCTTGAACGCATCGCTGGCTTTTGGCCATGTCGCACTCCTGGATCATGCAGACTTTTCTCTGGAGACATCTGAACGCATTGGATTGATCGGTCGCAACGGCACAGGCAAATCCTCCTTACTGAAGATCCTGGCAGGCATGGAGCGCCCTGATGACGGATCCCTCCATGTTCAACAAGGCATCCGCATTGCTTATGTGGCCCAAGAGCCTATTCTGAAACCCGAACACACCATCTTTGAAGCAGTGAGTGAAGGCCTGGCGAATGTCATTCAATGGATCGACGATTACACCCACAGCCGGGGCGATCTGGACACTCTGCAAAGCCAGATTGAGTCGATGGACGGCTGGGGCTGGGAGCAACGTGTCGATGAAACCCTGCAACGCTTGCACCTGAACCCGACCGCCGCCGTGCAATCGCTGTCTGGCGGCATGCGCAAGCGCGTGGCTTTGGCGCAAGCCTTGGTGACCCGCCCGGATGTGCTCTTATTAGATGAGCCGACCAACCACCTGGACCTGAACGCCATCACCTGGCTGGAGGACCTGCTGATCGACTTCAAGGGCAGCGTGATCGCCATCACCCACGACCGCGCGTTTTTGGACCGCATTGCAACGCGGATTGTGGAGCTGGACCGAGGCCAACTGCGCCCCTACCCCGGCAACTATGCGCAATACCAAATCCAGAAAGAAGAGCAACTGGCGCAGGAAGCGGTCATCCAGGCCAAAGCCGACAAGCTGCTGGCCCAGGAAGAAATCTGGATTCGCAAGGGCGTGGAAGCGCGCCGCACACGTAGCCAAAGCCGAATCACCCGCCTGCAAAACCTGCGCAGTGAGCGCGCCGCCCGCCGCGAAAAAGTGGGCAATGTGCGGATGGAAGTCGCCTCGGGCGTGCCCAGCGGCAAGCTGGTGGCCGAGCTGACCAACGTGAGCAAAAGCTTCACCCAACCCGATGGCTCCGTGCGCACGATCATCCAGAACTTCACAGGCACCTTGCTGCGCGGCGACAAGATCGGTCTGCTGGGCCCGAACGGCGCGGGCAAGACCACCTTGCTCAAACTGATCCTGGGCGAACTCGAAGCCGACAGCGGCGAAGTGCGGCGCGGCACCAAACTGGAAGTGGCTTACTTTGACCAGATGCGCGATGCGCTGGATTTGAACGCCACGCTGGAAGACTTCATCAGCCCCGGCAGCGAATGGATCGAGATCGGCAACAAGCGCCAGCACGTCAAGAGCTACCTGGGCGACTTTTTGTTTTCGCCCGCACGGGCCACCTCACCCGTGCGCTCCCTGTCGGGTGGCGAGCGCAACCGCCTGCTGCTGGCCCGGCTGTTTGCCCGCCCGGCCAACGTGCTGGTGCTGGACGAACCCACCAACGACCTGGACATCGAAACCCTGGAACTGCTGGAAGAGTTGCTGCAAACCTACGAAGGCACCGTGTTCCTGGTCAGCCACGACCGCGCCTTCATGGACAACGTGGTCACCGGCATCATCGCCTGTGAAAGCGCCCCGGACCAACCTGGCTTGTGGCGCGAATACGAAGGCTCGGTGCAGGACTGGCTGACCCAGTCGCAACGGGCGCAAGCCATTGCCGCCCAAAATGCACAGCGCAACGCCGCCGCAACCCCAGCCACACCGGCAGCGCCCGCAGCCGCCGCAGCAGCGCCCGTGACCGCACCCACCCGCAAGCTCAGCTACAAAGAGCAACGCGAGCTAGACGGCTTGCCCGCCCTGATCGAATCGCTGGAAAAAGAGCAAGCCGATGCCCGCGCCCAGCTGGCCGACGGCAGCATCTACCAGCGCGATGCGGGGCTGGCCCAACAACTGTTCAAGCGCGACGCTGAAATCGACGACCTGCTGCTCGAAGCCATGGAGCGCTGGGAAACCCTCTCGGCGCGCTGAAGCCAGGGTCAACGCAAAGCGTCACGCATGCGGGCCAGCGCCCGCCAAAAGGCATCGTCTTGCGTGGTGGCAAAGTTCACCCGCATCAAAGCGCCCGGCCGCCTGTCCGCATGGAACAGCGAGCCGGGGGCCAGCAAATACCCCGCGTCGTGCATGCGCAGCGCCAACGCATCGGTGTCCACCCCCACGTCCACCCAACCAAACAAGCCCTGCGGCGGGGCCACAAACTGGCAGCCATGGTCCAGTGCCAGCTTCACGCTGCGGTTGCGGGCGGCGTCCAGCAGCTGCGACAGGCGCTCGGTGTGTCGGCGGATCGCGCCCTGCGCCAAGCACAGGGCCAAGGCCTTTTCAAACAGCACCGGGGTGGTCAGGGTTGACAACAACTTGGTGTCCAGAAACGACTCCTTGAGATCGACCGGCACCGCCATGTAGCCGACCCGCCAACTCGGGGCCAGCACCTTGGCAAAACCGCTGACATGGATGGTCTTTTGCAAGCCATCGAGCACCGACAAGCGCACCGCATGCGCCGGGGCCATGTGCCCGTAGGTGTCGTCTTCCACCAGATGGAAGTTGTGGCGGTGCGCCAGATTGACCAACTGGTGCGCGCACGGCAGCGACAAACCATAGCCCGTGGGGTTGTGGAACACCGACACGCACACCATCATCTTGGGCGCATGCGTCTGGGCATAGCGCTCCACCACCGCCAAATCGGGGCCACTCTCCAAGCGCGGCACCGGCAAGATGCGGCCCCCCAGGTTTTGCAAGCGGGCAAATTCAATGGCCCAGCCCGGCTCTTCGACCATCACGCAGTCGCCCGGACGCAGCAAAGTGCGGCTGATGATGTCCAGCGCATGGGTGGCCCCCACTGTAGTGATCAACTGCCCCGCCCCCGCATGCAGGCCCAGCGCCGACAAGCGTGCCGACAGGGCCTCGCGCAAACCGGTGTCCCCCTGCGGCTCGCCGTAGCGCAACGAGGCCTCGCGCATGGCCGGGCTGGCCACCACCTTGCGCAGTGCCGCCGTCAGAAAATCCGCATCCAGCCAGTCGGGTGGCAGCACGCCCATGCCCGGCTGCGGCCCCGCATGGGGCTGGTGAAACATGCCCCGAATCAGGCTGGACGCATTCACCGGCGGCGGGTTGTCAGACGCCGCCTGCGCCTGCGCTGGCCCCGCAGCTGCAGCACGCGCACCCCGCTCGCGCACAAAAAAGCCCCGGTTCGGCCGCGCCTCAACCCAACCTTGCGCGGCCAAGCCGTCGTAGGCAGCCACCACGGTGGAGGCGCTCACCCCGTGCATCTGGGCACATTGGCGCACCGACGGCAAACGTGCCCCGGGCAGCAGCAACTGGTCACGCATGCGCACAATGAAGCGCTGCGCCAGCTGCTCGGCCAAGGGTTGGTGGGATTCACGGCTGAGCAAAGACATGGGTCGGGCTTTCGGGTGTGTTGCCAACATCAGCAATACAGTTTCAAAAATGATCTCACAAACTGTACCGATACTGTATTGCTAAAGCCACTACATTCAAAGGCATGACCTCTGCCGAACTCAGCGCCCTGCTGGTGCTCGCCACCGTGAGCAGCTTCACGCCCGGGCCCAACACCACTTTGTCGACCGCCATGGCCGCCAACCATGGGCTGCGCCACGCGCTGCGCTTTGTGCTGGCGGTGCCCGTGGGCTGGGGCATTTTGTTCACGCTGTGCGCCACGGGCTTGGGCGGTCTGGTGGTGGCCTGGCCGCCTTTGCGCTGGGGCATCGTGGTGCTGGGCAATGCCTACCTGCTCTGGCTGGCCTCGCGCCTGTGGCAAAGCGGTAGCCTGCAGCAGGCCGACAGCCGCAAGCTGCAGGTGGGCTTTGTGCAGGGTGTGGGCCTGCAATTCCTCAACATCAAGGCCTGGATGCTGGCCCTGGCCATCGTGGCCGGTTGGGTGGCCGGGCGCGAAGACGCCACGGCCCGCACGCTGGTGCTGCTGCCGATCATGGTGGCCTATGGCTTGGTGAGCAACCTGACTTACGCGGTGGCGGGCTCCATGCTGCGGCACTGGCTGGCGCACGGCCGCCGCTTGCTGGTGTTCAACCGCTGCATGGCCATGGCGCTGCTGGTCACCGTGGCCTGGCTCTTGCTGGGGCAAGTGGGCACACCATGAAACACATGAAAGCCGAAACCCGGGGCCTGTGGCTTGGCCTGCTGGGCGTGGTGATCTTTGCACTCACCCTGCCCATGACGCGCCTGGCCACCGGCACGGTAGATGCACCCCAGCTGTCGCCCTGGTTTGTCACCTTCGGGCGGGCCGCGCTGGCGGGCGGCTTGTCGGCCCTGTATCTGCTGGCCGTTCGCGCCCCGTGGCCGCAGCCCGCGCAACGCGGGCCCTTGCTGGTCTCGCTGGCGGGCAACGCCATCGGCTACCCGCTGCTGTTGGGCTGGGCGCTGCGCCACGTCACGGCCAGCCACGCGGCGGTCATCACCGCCTTGCTGCCGCTGGCCACCGCTGCTGCTGCTGCCTGGCTCATGCACCAGCGGGCGCGGCTGGGCTTTTGGCTGTTTGCGGGTTTGGGCAGCGCGCTGGTCGCGGCCTACAGCCTGCTGCGGGCCACCCAAATGGGACACGGCGTGGGTCACGGCTTTGGCCTGACCTGGGCCGACACCCTGCTGCTGGGTGCGGTGGTGGCCGCTTCGCTGGGCTATGTAGCCGGGGCCAAAGTCACCGCCAGCCTGGGCGCAGAAAAAGTCATCAGCTGGGTCTGCGTGATGGCGCTGCCCGTCACCCTGCCCGGGGCCTGGCTCACCTGGCCCGAACACGCGATTGCACCCACCGCCTGGCTGGCCCTGATGTATGTCGGCGTGTTCTCGATGTGGGCGGGCTTTTTCGCCTGGTTTCGCGGCCTGTCCATGGGCGGCCCGCTGCGCGTGAGCCAAACCCAATTGCTGCAGCCTTTCATCAGCATTCTGGCGGCCGTCCCTTTGCTGGGAGAATCGCTGGATGCGACAACGCTGGGCTTTGCCCTGCTGGTGGTGCTGACCGTCTTCATGGGGCGGCGCATGACCCACAGCCCAGCATCCCCAACCACACCCGTCTCAAGGAGCACAACATGAACTGGAACCTGGCCCGACGCGCCGACAAGATGAACCCTTCGGTGATCCGCGAGATCCTCAAGGTGACTGAAAAGCCCGGCATCATCAGCTTTGCCGGTGGCCTGCCCTCGCCCCAGACCTTCCCGATCGACGCCATGCGCGAAGCCAGCGAGCGCGTGCTGAGGGATGACGGCAAAGCCGCCTTGCAATACGCCGCCAGCGAAGGCTATGGCCCGCTGCGCGAGTGGGTTGCGCAAGACCTGCGCAAGCAAGGCATGAACGTCAGCCCCGACCAGGTGCTGATCACCACCGGCAGCCAGCAAGGCCTGGACCTGCTGGCCAAGATCCTGATCGACGCGGGCAGCCGCATTTTGGTGGAGACGCCCACTTATTTGGGCGCACTGCAGGCCTTCACCCCCATGGAGCCCACCGTGGTCAGCGTGAACAGCGACGACCACGGCGTGGACGCCGCTGACCTGCGCGCCAAAGTGGGCACCGGGGCCGACAAAGCCCGCTTTGTGTACCTGCTGCCCAACTTCCAGAACCCCACCGGCCGCACCATGACCGAAGCGCGCCGCGCCGCCGTGGCGCAGGTGGCCATCGAGACCGGCCTGCCCATCATCGAAGACAACCCCTACGGCGACCTGTGGTTTGACGCGCCCCCCGCCCCCTCGCTCAGTTCGCGCCACCCCGAGGGCAGTGTGTACCTGGGCTCGTTCTCCAAAATCCTGGCCCCCGGCCTGCGACTGGGCTACCTGGTCGCGCCCAAGGCGCTCTACCCCAAGCTGCTGCAAGCCAAGCAAGCGGCCGATCTGCACACGCCCAGCTTCAACCAGCGCGTGGTGGCCGAGGTGCTCAAGGACGGCTTCATCGAGCGCCATGTGCCCACCATCCGTGCGCTCTACAAACAGCAATGCGAAGCCATGCTGGCCGCGCTCGACCGCGAAATGGCGGGCCTGGGCCTCACCTGGAACCGCCCGGTAGGCGGCATGTTCCTGTGGGTGCAATTGCCGAAAGGCCTCAAAGCCATTCCCCTGCTGGAAAAGGCTGTGGACAAAGGCGTGGCCTTTGTGCCGGGCTTCGCCTTCTACGCGCAAGACGCCAACGAAAGCACGCTGCGCCTGTCGTTTGTGACCGCCACCGTCGACCAGATCAACACTGGCATGGCCGCGCTGGCGGCGGCGATCCGCGAATCGCTGTAAAGCGCCCCTGATCTGCGGGCGGTGGCGCGACTTCAGGCGGCCCCCCTCGCAGGCAGTGTCAACGCCCTCGACAAGCGCCCCCCATTAGCCCCATCCACCGCCCTACGTACCACCCATGAAACCCCGCGCCTTTCAACAAGTCGATGTGTTCACCGATACCGCCTTTTTGGGCAACCCGCTGGCCGTGGTGCTGGACGGCGAGGGCCTGAGCGATGCCCAAATGCAGGCTTTTGCCGCCTGGACCCAGCTGAGCGAAACCACCTTTGTGATGCCGCCCACGCCCGAAGGGGCTGCGGGCGGGGCCGACTACCGGGTGCGCATCTTCACGCCCGGCGCTGAGCTGCCGTTTGCGGGCCACCCCACGCTGGGCACCGCCCACGCCTGGCGGAGCGCGGGCGGAAAGCCCCGGCAAAGCGGCCAACTGGTGCAGGAGTGCGGCGTCGGTCTGGTCACCCTGAAATCACAAGATGGCCGCTGGGCTTTTGCTGCGCCACCCCTGCAACGCCAGACGCCTGCGCCAGCGGTGCTGAGCGAGGTGCTGGCGGCATTGGGCCTGCACGCCGACGATGTGCTGGCCGCGCAAGACCTGAACAACGGCCCGCACTGGCTGGGCCTGTTGATCGACTCGGTAGACAGCCTGCTCGCGCTGGAGCCCGATCACGCCGCGCTCAAGCGGCTGGACACCAAAGTGGGTGTGGCGGCTAAGCGGGGCAGCCACGCCAACGGCCTGATCCGCCGCGCCAACCGCGAAGCCCGGGCCTTTGCCGCGCCCAGTCACATCGCCCACGACCCCACCGATCTGGAAGTGCGCGCCTTTGCCGCCCCCGTGGGCGTGGCCGAAGACCCGGTCACCGGCAGCCTGAACGCCTCGCTGGCGCAGTGGCTGATGGCCGACGGCCACATGCCCACCACCTACAGCGCCCGCCAGGGCACGGTGCTGGGACGCGCCGGGCAAGTGTTCCTGTCGCAAGACACCGCTGGACAGGTTTGGGTGGGCGGCGATGTGGTCGGCTGCATCACCGGCTCGGTCACGCTTTGAACCGATCACCCCAGCGACAGGCCTGAACGATCGGGCTGCGCACAATGCAGCCCATGGGAACGCTTTATTTGGTCCGCCACGGACAAGCCTCTTTCGGGGCGGATGATTACGATCAACTCAGCCCGTTGGGCCACCAGCAAGCGGTGCGCTTGGGGCAATACCTCAAGCCTCAGCGGCAGAACCGCCCGATCGAGGCGGTGCTGATGGGCAGCCTCAAACGCCACCGCCAAACCTGGGAAGGTATCGCCCAAGGCGCGGGCCTGCCACACACGCCGGAGGTCTGGCCGGCCCTGAACGAATACGACAGCCACGCGCTGATCGAAGCGATCCACCCCGAGCCCCTGGCCAAGCCCGACACACCCGAGCTGTACCGGCACCACTTCCGGCTGCTGCGCGATGCACTGCAAGCCTGGATGGCTGGCCGCACACGACCCCAAGGCATGCCCAGCTATGCCGATTTTGTGGGCGGCATCGAGGCGGCGCTTGACCATGTCCGCCAGAACCACTCGGGTGACGTGATGATCGTCTCCAGCGGCGGCCCCATCTCGACCGCTGTCGGCCGCATTCTGGGCGCACCCGCTGAAACCACCATCGAGTTGAACCTGCGCATCCGCAACACCGCGCTGACCGAATTCGTGTTCAACCCCAAACGGCACACGCTGCTGACCTACAACACGCTGCCGCATCTGGACTCGGACGAACACCGCGACTGGGTGACTTACGCCTGAAACACCGCGTAATTCCCTAGAAAATCCGCGGCATCTTGTAGGCAAAATGTCCGCATGAATGCTTATGCCGGACACGCGGCGCTTGAATTGCGAGAAGGCGGCATCCAGCTGCCCTGCCAGCCTGAACCCGATGCCCCGCCGACACAGCGGCCATTGGCAAAATGGCTTGCGTCCTACCAGCTGGAGGACTGTGTCCAGACCCTCGTCATCCCTTCCACCCAAGGTTTGCAAACCGTGGTCAGCCTGCGCCCGGAACTGCAAGCGGCCTGGATGCCCCAGCACGACACCATGGCCTTGCACCAGAGACTGGGGCACACACCATTTTCGAACGATGTGTGGGCACTGGAGCGCGAAATCCTGATGGCCCTGCTTGGCTCACCACTGCGTTTCAAATTTGCCAGCCTGCAAGCCCTGGCCTCGCATGTGCGCGTGCGCCGCAACATGACATTGGCCGCACGCAAGACAGCGCTGGCCTTCAAAACCGAAGCCGCCGAACGCCCTGAAGAACACTGGCAATACGACGAAGAGCGGGGCTTCACGCTCAAACCGGGGCGCTGCCTGATCGATGCGCTGATTGCCGCCACGCAGCCCGAAGCCACCGGCAAGCTCTACGATTTTTCCTGCTACCGCGCCACCGAATATGTGATCCTGCTGGGCATCGCGCAGGAGCTGCAAGCCCACCACCCGGAGTTGCTGGCCGACTTGCAAGCCATCAACGAAATCCACGCCATCCGCTCGGGCCAGTTTCACGATGTCTTCCTGATCGAATACGGCAGCATGGACCAGCCCCTGCCGGCACGCTATTACGTGCCGGGTGACCGGCTTTGGTTTCGCAACCCCGACGAACGCTCCTCGGATGTCATGGGCTACGAAGGCTCCTGGGTGATCTACTTGGGGGGTGGCCTGTTCAGCAATTTCTGGAAACGCGACCAGCCCTTCACCCTGGAGTCCAAAGCCATCGAGATTTACCACTGGCGCGATGGCGTTCACACCGACGCCCAAGGCCAGCTGCACATGGACGAGCGCGTGGTCGATCAGCGCGTGACCCAAACCCTGGCCGACCCGCAAGCCACCCGACAAGTGCTGGACCGCATGCTGCGCATGCGTGACGCCAAAGGGATCTATGCCGAAGGGGGCTGCCTGGACACCACGCGCGAATGCCCGCGCAGCGTCAGCCGCGATCAGTGCGAACTGGTGTTGCCCAACTTCTGAGCCCGCGCTGCGCTCAAGAAACGATCACGCAGTCTGCTGCCGCAAGGTGTCCGGCGGCAATTGGTCCATCTCCACCAGCAATGCGGCCAAAGCACGGCCTGCGGCATCCAGCAAGGCTTGTCCTTTTTCAGGGGTCGCCGCCGCCGCATTGCCTACAGCCCCTTGGGCGTTGTAGTCCTGCATCTGCCAGCCCAGCTTGGCGCTGCGGCCATTGCCCAGAATGTCAAAACGCTCGGCGCGGTCTTGCGAAGTTGACCGGAAATTTTGCGCTGCGGCCATGCGCACCAACTCAGGCCGCAGGGCCCGCATCATGGACGTCTCCACATCACCAGCGTGCACGCCAAAGCGGTGCTCTTCGGCGCTGAACAAGGCATTCACATCCTGCCCGTTCGCATCGTGCAGGGGCAGATTGAACCAGCTCACGCTGTAGACCAACATGTCCAGGCGCGCCCGCAAGTCCCGCGCCACCAGGTCCATCACGCTAACCTGCCCGCCATGGGCATTGAACAGCACCAGTTTGCGCACGCCGCTGGCGGCCACCGACTCGCCCAGGTCGGTCCACAAACGCACAATGGTTTCGGACTTGAGCGTCAAAGTCCCGGCAAAACGGGCGTGCTCAGGGCTGAAGCCCACCGACTGGGTCGGCAAAAACAAGACCGGCAAATCAGCCGGCAGATGCGGCAGGCTGGCCGCCACGACCCCGTCCACCAAATCGGTGTCCACCGACAGCGGCAAATGCGGGCCATGCTGTTCGGTCGCAGCCACAGGCAAAACCGCGATGGTGCGGTCCAGCGCCAGCGTGGCAAAGTCGGTGGTGGTCAGATCGGCCCAAAAACGGCAAGGGGTATGCATGCCCGCATCTTAATGGAGCCCGTCCCCTCGGTGTACAGTGCCACTTTCCATGAAGCGCTGGTCACCGTGGCGCTTGGCCCCCACATGCTGAACTTCTTCACGTCGATCCTGTCTGCTTGGCGCACCTTGCGCCTGTCTTTGGCCTGGTGCATCGCCGCGCTCCTCTGTGGGCTGACCACCGGCGCTCACGCCCAGGTGCCTGGCGCCACGGTCAAAACCGAGCAAGTCCGCGCCGAATTGCTGGCCCATGCGCCGCAAGGCCTCCAAGCCGGACAAACCTTCTGGCTGGGCCTGCAGATCCAGCACCAGCCGCATTGGCACACCTATTGGCAAAACCCGGGCGACTCGGGTCTGCCCACCCGGCTGCAATGGCAACTGCCTGCGGGCTTGCAAGCGGGCGAGATCGCCTGGCCATTGCCCAAAAAGATCCCGATCGGCACCCTGGCCAACTATGGCTACGAAGGCTCGGTCGTGTTGCCCGTGCCGGTCACCGTTGGCCCCGACTTCAAAGCGCCCGTGGTGGGCCCCGTGAAAATCCAGCTGCAAGCCGAATGGCTGGTCTGCCGCCAGGAATGCATTCCACAAGAAGGCCGGTTTGAACTGAGCTTGCCAGCGCAAGGCGCCACCGCCTTGCATGGCGACTTGTTCGAGGCGGCGAAAAAACAAAGCCCGCAAACCCTTGAGGGCGCGCACCAAGCCAGCGTCTCGGCCGATGGGCGCAGCGTGACGCTCAGCATCGACACCCTGCCCAGCACATGGCGCGGTCAAACCCTGAGTCTGTTCCCGGTCACGGCCAATGTGGTGAACAACGCCGCCGTACAAGGCAAAACCTGGACACAAAGCTGGCAAGGTGCCCGCTGGACGGCGCACATCCCCGTCTCCGATGAGCGCAGTGAAAGCCCCACCGCCATGGCGTGGGTGATCGCGGCTGGCCCCGAAACGGCGCCACACGCCCCGGCTTTTGAAGTGAACACGGCGGTCAGCGGCACTTGGCCTGCCCTGGCCACAGCCAATCCCAGCGCCAGCGTGTCCCCCGCCTTGGCCAAAGCCCTGGCAGACAACGCCAAAGCCCCGGTGCCCCACAGCGGCAGCTGGGGCAGCCTGGTCTTGGCCGTGCTGGGCGCCTTTGTCGGCGGTTTGCTGCTCAATTTGATGCCTTGCGTCTTCCCGGTGCTGGCCATCAAGGTGCTGGGCTTTGCCCAACCCGGCCATGGCCGGGCAGAACACCGCGCAGCAGGCCTGGCCTACACCGCTGGCGTGGTGCTCTCGTTTTTGTTGCTGGGCGGGCTGCTGTTGGGCTTGCGCGCTGCGGGCGAGCAGCTGGGCTGGGGCTTTCAATTGCAATCACCGACAGTGGTCGCAGGCTTGGCCTTGCTGTTCACCTTGCTGGGCTTGAATCTGGCTGGCGTTTTTGAGTTCGGCCAACTGGTGCCCAGCCGCCTGGCGGGCTGGCAAAGCCGCCACGCCACTGTCAACGCCGGTCTGTCGGGCGTTCTGGCGGTGGCGGTGGCGTCGCCTTGCACCGCCCCCTTCATGGGCACATCGCTGGGCCTGGCCATCGCCTTGCCCGCATGGCAGGCCCTGGCCGTCTTTGTCGCCATGGGTCTGGGCATGGCCTTGCCTTATCTGGCGGCCAGCTTTTGGCCCGCCGTGGCCCGGGCCTTGCCAAAACCGGGCGCCTGGATGGTGGTGTTCCGCCAGGCCATGGCGTTTCCGATGTTTGCCACCGTGATCTGGTTGCTGTGGGTGCTGGGCCAGCAAACCGGCATCGACGGTGCCAGCAGCCTGCTGGCGGCGCTGCTGTGCGTGGCCTGGCTGGTTTGGGCCTGGGGCTTGCAAAGCCGCGCCCGCTGGGTGTTGAGTGCGCTGGCCTTGGGCGCCCTGACTTGGCTGGCGGCCAGTGTGCTGCCAGCCGCCTTGCGTGAAGCACCGCCGCCCCCAACCACCAGCACCGAGTCAGCGCCACGCTGGCAAGCCTGGTCCGAAGCCCGGCTGCAGTCCGAACTGGCTGCGGGGCACCCTGTTTTTGTGGACTTCACCGCCGCCTGGTGCGTGACCTGCCAGTACAACAAGAAAACCACCCTGGCCGATGCCACGCTGCTGGCCGATTTTGACGCGCGCCAAGTGGTGTTGATGCGCGCCGACTGGACACGCCGCGACGCCGCCATCACCCAGGCGCTGACCGCCTTGGGCCGCAGCGGCGTGCCGGTGTATGCCCTGTACGCGCCGGGCCGTGCGCCAGTGCTGCTGTCCGAATTGCCCTCGGTGACCGAGGTTCAGCAGGCCCTGCGGGGCCTGTGAGCGCGCACGCCCGGCCTGCCGGGTGAAGGCGCAGGCAGTCCTGCGACAATCGAGGGATGAGCACAAGCCCTTCTTCCTCTTCATTTGCCCCATTGGCCAACGACACTTTCTTGCGCGCCTGCCTGCGCCAGGCCACCGACCACACCCCCATCTGGCTGATGCGCCAGGCAGGCCGCTATTTGCCTGAATACTGCGCCACCCGCGCCAAGGCGGGCAGCTTCATGGGCCTGGCCACCAACGTCGACTACGCCACCGAGGTGACTTTGCAGCCGCTGGAGCGCTATGCTTTTGACGCCGCCATTTTGTTCAGCGACATCCTGACCGTGCCGGACGCCATGGGCCTGGGCCTGTCGTTTGCCCAGGGCGAAGGCCCGCGTTTTGCCAAAAACGTGCGCGACGAAGCCGCTGTGGCTGAGCTAGCTGTGCCCGACATGAACAAGCTGCGCTATGTGTTCGACGCCGTGACCTCCATCCGCAAGGCGCTGAACGGCCGTGTGCCGCTGATCGGCTTTTCGGGCAGTCCCTGGACGCTGGCTTGCTACATGGTCGAGGGCAAGGGCTCGGACGACTACCGCCAGGTCAAGAGCCTGATGTACAGCCGCCCCGACCTGATGCACCGCATTCTGGAAATCAACGCCGATGCCGTGGCC
>Ga0228702_1001739_pt1 | contig 13320 bp, 13 predicted proteins | sample McNCre217_Aug_MG_2_FD_178018 | JGI IMG/M metagenome (GOLD analysis project Ga0228702, IMG submission 178018) | Freshwater microbial communities from McNutts Creek, Athens, Georgia, United States - 20-17_Aug_MG | ecosystem: Environmental > Aquatic > Freshwater > Creek | place: USA: Georgia... | reverse complement strand
CGAGCCGATGTTGACTCCCTCGGCAAACGGGTTGCCGGCCTTGAGCGCCTCCACCTTTGGTTTGAGCGCTGCGATGAAATCGCCCACGATGGTCTCGTCCACGATGATTCGCTGGGCGCTGATGCAGACCTGGCCGGCGTTGATGTATCCGCCTAGGCTGATGGCGTGCGCGGCGGCCTCGATGTCAGCATCGGCGAGGACGACTACCGGTCCGGAGGCACCGAGCTCCAGCGAGAGCTTCTTGATTCCCGCGGTCTTAGCGATGTGCTCGCCAACCGCGGTGGAGCCGGTGAAACTGACCTTGCGCACGCGCTTATCGCGGACCAGGGCGTCGCCGATTTCGCCACCGGGGCCGGTGATTACGTTTAGTACGCCCTCGGGTAGGCCGGCATCCACGAAGCACTGGGCTAGGGCGATAGCGGTGAGCGGGGTGGCTCGCGCCGGCTTAAGGACCACCGCGTTTCCGGCAGCCAGCGCCGGGGCAACCTTGTGCAGCACCAGAAGGGCAGGGTAGTTGAACGGGCTGATTGCCACCACGATGCCAACCGGCTGGCGCAGGGTGAATCCGATCTTGTCGAAGCCGGTTCCACGGTTTGCGTCCAGCGGCAGGGTCTCGCCATAAAGCTGCGAACCCTCGTAGGCCGCAAGGCGAATGATCTCACCGCTGCGATTGGCCTCGCCGAGCGCCTCGGTGAAGGATTTCCCGTTTTCGTTGCTGATGATGGTGGCTATCTCGTGGGCGCGCGCATCAGCCAGCGCGGCAGCACGAAGCAGGATCGCCACGCGCTCGTGTGCCGGGGTTCGACTCCACTTCTGGAAACCGGCCGCGGCCGAGGTGACGGCAAGTTCTGCATCCGCAACGCGGGCTAGCGGGACCTCGCCAACGGCCTGGCCGTCGAATGGGCTGCGGACGATCTCGGATTCGCCGCCGATCGCGGAAACCCACTGTCCGTCAATCAACATCGCGCTGGAAGTCACGGGCACTTCTTTCTCTAGGCTGCACCGAAAAATGGCTTCGGAAGGTTCCATGTCGAGAAGGACAACTCAAAATGGAACGTTCCAAAGTTGGATACAGACTAGCATTCCGGTTTGCTCACGCAAAGGGTTGAATTACAAAAAATGTTGCGATTTGGTAAAGGCGGCCAGGATGGGCCCGCCGGGAGGCGCTCGGTTAGGAGTATGCCACCGAGGATGCGCGAGGGACCAGAATCGGGGTCACCAGGATCTCCTTGCCTCGTGCCAGCTCAAAGCTTTCGGCCTCGGTCAGCAGCCCACAGACCCGTGCGGCGATTTCCTCGGTCTCCTGCTCGATAGAGGTCAGGTTGATTCGCTCCAGCTGGGCGATGTAGGTGTTGTCGTAACCGGTGACCGCAATGGCGCCCGCCGCGCCAAGATCATCGACGGCTTCCTGAACACCAAATGCGATGTTGTCGTTGTACGAAATGATCGCGGTGGGCTTTTCCGCCCCGGCAAGCATTTTGGTTGCAGCCTCAAAGCCCGATCGTTCGTCTACGCTTACGCCGGTCGACTCAACGCACGCCCCCAGCCGAGCGATTTGTGCCTGGCGCAGGAACGCGTTCAGGCGTTCGTCCGACACCGGCCGGCCCTGTGGCCCGACGTAGCCGACTTTGCTGTGACCCAGCGAACGAAGGTGCTCGCAGAGTAGCCTCATGGCCTCGTTATCGTCGCTGCGGACCGCGACCGCCAGCGGCAGGTCGGCGGCGCTGGCGAGCGCAACCACGATCGGCATGCTCTTGGAAAGCACCTGGAACGGCCGGTGATCCGGCAAGCCGCCCACTATCAGCAGGCTGGAGGGCTTGAGGTCTAGCAGATGCTGCAGTGGGGCCGAGTCGACCACCTTGCCGTCGGGGCCATCGGTGAGGGATGCGGTGGCAACGAAGCTGAACACACCCTTGCCGGCCAAAAGTTGCCTGGTGGCATCGGCCACCTCGGTGAAGAGGGGATTGTGGAAGTCGGCGACGATGATACCGACGAAACTGTTGTTGGTGGACCGCAGAGTTCGCGCCCAGGCGTTGGGGGTGTAGCCAAGCTTTTCCGCCGCGGCCATGACGCGCTTGCGCCTGTCCTCGCTGACCCCAGAATCCTGCTTGAAAACCAGTGCAACCAACGACTTACTGACGCCGGCAGCGGCGGCTACGTCGTGGATTGTTGGGCGCTTATTCACAAGGCAAGAGTAATCGAAAACAAAAAAGCCCCCGATTTCTCGAGGGCTTGCCAAGCTTCTGGCTATTCTGTGGCCCCGACCGGCGTCGATCCGGTGACCTAACGATTTTCAGTCGTTCGCTCTACCAACTGAGCTACAGGGCCAATGATGCAGCAAAACTGCTTCGCGATCCTGACGGGACTTGAACCCGCGACCTCCGCCGTGACAGGGCGGCGCGCTAACCAACTGCGCTACAGGACCTTGGTGGTGATGTAAACCCTTGCTTTATAAGTGACCCCAACGGGATTCGAACCCGTGCTGCCGCCGTGAAAGGGCGGTGTCCTAGGCCTCTAAACGATGGGGCCTACAAAGCAGGAGCTTTATAGCACCGAGAGAAAAGCCTAGCGGGTTCGGCGCGGTTGCGCAACCCGAGCCACCGACCCCTTAGCCTTAAGAGGTACAGCGCATTGGAGGTGCAGTTTGACTTTGCGCGCGCTAAGCAAATATTTCCCGCTGAACTTCGGCCCGCGGGCCAGGGCTGTTACGGCCCTGGGCGCAGCGGTGGCGCTGCTGGCATCGGTGGCGGTGGTTTCTCCCGCCCAGGCGGTTCCGACCTATCCATCGTGGGCCGATGTCCAGAACGCCAAGAAAAAAGTTGCCGCCAAAAAAGCCTTGATTGCAAAGCTGGAGGCCTACATCCAGGCCGAGGCCGCACACGCGGCAGAGCTCGGCAAGATTGCGCTCATCAAGGGTGAGGCATTCAACCAGGCGCAGTCTGCCGTGGATCAAGTTGCCGCCAAGGTCAAGAGCCTGCAGTCGCAGGTGGCCGCCGCAACCAACGAGGCCACCCAGGCCAAGACCCAGCTGGGTCAGATTGCCGCGCAGATGTACCGCGATGGTGCCGGTGGAACCACAATCAACCTCATGCTCAACCCGGGCAAGGCAAGCAGCCTGCTCTACAAGTTGGGCGCCCAGGACAAGGTTGCTCAAAAGAACGACACCATCTATCAGCGCGCGGTCGAAAAGGCCAAGTACGCGCAGAGCCTCTCCAATCAGCTGAAGGTGGCCAAGAACGAACTGGGCGTGAAGGCCGCCGATGCCAAGGCCAAATTCACCGATGCCCAAGGTGCCGCAAATGTGGTCCAGGCGCAGGTCAACAAAGACAATGCCCTTAACAAGACCTTCTACCAGCAGCTGGCAACGCTACAAAACACCTCAGCAGACTTGGAACGCCAGCGCGCCGAGGGTCTGGCAGCCGAAGCACGCCAGAACGCATCCTCGACGGTTCCCGATGCTCCGGAGCTCTACACCGTGGGTGCACCTAACGAGGACCTGGTGAACACCGCGATCAACTTCGCCAAGGGACACCTGGGCGAGGCCTACGTACTCGGCGGAATGGGCCCCAGCGTCTGGGACTGCAGCGGCATCACCAAGGCCGCCTACGCCGCCGCCGGTATCTTCATCGGAACCCACTCTGCTACCAACCAGTTCCTAACCATGGCGCAGGCCCGCAAGCTCGTCCCCATCAAAGACGCGGTCGCCGGAGACCTCATGTGGTACACCCTGGCCGGCACGCCCTTCAGTGGCGACAAGTATCACGTAGTCATCTACCTTGGTGGCGGAATGATGCTGGAGGCGCCAAACCCGGCCCGCACGGTTCGCATCGTGCCGCTGCGCTACGGCGAGCTCTTCCCCTACGCCGGTCGCCCGACCGCGTAACCTAGACCACCCACCGGTGAGGTTGCGAGTCAACTTCAACCCGCCGGCAAAGCGAAAACCCCAATCTCTCGATTGGGGTTTTTGCTTGAACCTTGGGCTTAGTGCTGGTCTGCGAAGCGCTGCTGTGCCTCGACAATCAGCTTCTCGGCGGCATCCTTGCCGGCCCAGTCGCCAACCTTGACCCACTTGCCTGGCTCCAGGTCCTTGTAGCGGCTGAAGAAGTGGTGAATCTCGTCCTTGGTCTGCTGTGGTACGTCGTCGATGTCCTGGATGTGGGCCCAGCGGCGGTCCTTTGCCGGAACGCAGATGACCTTCTCGTCGATGCCGCCGTCGTCTTCCATCTGCAGGTAGCCAACCGGGCGAACCCGCACTGCGACGCCTGGGTAGACCGGGAACTCAAGCAGAACCAGGGCGTCAAGTGGGTCGCCATCGCCACCGAGGGTGTCCTCGAAGTAGCCGTAGTCCACTGGGTAAACAAACGGGGTGAAAAGCACGCGGTCCAGCCAGACGCGACCGGTTGCGTGGTCGATCTCGTACTTGTTGCGGCTGCCACGTGGGATTTCGATTACTGCATCAAAAGGCATTGGGGCTCCAAAATAGGCTTTACTGAGAGATTTCTCTCTAGACCTAAGGTTACCGAATGCCGCAGCGCCCCCGCTTGACCCCGCCGATGGCCGACGTGCGCCGTGCCGTGCGGTCCGGCCTCGAGGAAGCCGGGCTGTCCAGCGGCGACCTGGTGTTAGTGGCCTGCAGCGGGGGAGCCGACTCGCTGGCGCTCGCGGCGGCAGCCGTTTTCGTGGGCGCCCAGGCATCCGACGCGTTGGGGCTGCGCGTTGGTGCGGTCATCGTGGAGCACGGCCTGCAGGAGGTCACCGCCAAGGTAGCGGAGGAGACCGCCGCCAGGCTCCGGGAGCTGGGTCTTGACCCGGTCGAGGTGGTTGCGGTCACGGTCGACGGCCAATCCGGTGCGGTCACCGGCGGCACCGAGGCGGCCGCGCGCGATGTCAGGTATGCAGCGCTCGCGGCGTCGGCCAGAAGGCTCGGCGCCAAGGCGATTCTGCTGGGGCACACGCTGAACGATCAGGCCGAGACCGTGCTGCTAGGCCTGGCCCGCGGCTCCGGCCTCAAGTCGGTGGCCGGCATGCGCGCGGTTACCCCGGAATCCGGGTTCGTTTATCTGCGCCCACTGCTGGTACTCACCCGTGCCGACACCGAGGCATTCTGCCGCGACTCCGGGCTGTCCTACTGGACCGACCCGCACAATTCGGATTCCAAGTTTGCCCGAGTTCGGGTTCGTACCGAGGCGTTGCCGGCACTTGAGGCGGCCATCGGGCCGGGAGTGGCCGAGGCGCTGACAAGAACGGCAGAACTCGTCCGCGACGATTTGGATTATCTGGAGGCCCAGGCCGAGAAGGCCTACGGCGACCTGGTAAAGCTGGGTCCAACCGGAATCACAATTTCGGCGGCAGCCATCGGCGCACTTCCAAACGCGCTTGCCAGCCGCATCGTGCACAGGGCCATCGGGGTGTTTGGCGCCAACCCCACCAAGGCTCATGTGGACCAGGTGCTTCAGCTGGTGCGGAATTGGCACGGGCAGAAAGAACTGGCTCTGCCAAGCGTTAGAGTATTTAGACAGGGTCACGACCTCACCCTAAAATCCTCCAAAACGCTCAGACCGGGAGCCTGCTAAGTGAACTTCGAATCTGCAAAGTCGCAACTAACCAAGGTGCTAATCACCGAGGAGCAGATCAAGACCCGAGTGGCAGAACTGGCAGCCGAAATCGATGCCAAGTACCAGGGCAAAGACGTCGTTCTGATTGGTGTCCTCAAGGGCGCAATCATGTTCATGGCAGATCTATCGCGTGCTCTCAACATCCCTACCTCCATGGATTGGATGGCCCTGTCGAGCTACGGTTCGGGCACCGTTTCTTCCGGCGTGATCCGCATCCGCAAGGACTTGGACGCCGAGATTCACGGCAAGCACGTGATTATCGTCGAGGACATCATCGACTCCGGACTCACCCTCAGCTGGCTGCAGAGCACCCTCAGCGCTCGAGGTGCCGCATCGGTAGAGGTAGTCGCATTCCTGCGCAAGCCAGCGGCCGCCAAGGTAGAGGTGCCGGTCTGGTTGGTCGGCTATGACATCCCAAACGAGTTCGTGGTTGGCTACGGCCTCGACTACAACGAGCACTACCGCACCCTCAACTGCGTGGCGGTTCTGGACCCAAAGGTCTACAGCTAACTTTTCACCTGTGAACGAACAGCCGGTTCAATGTAACAGGCCGGTTGTAACCTTATGGTTAGCGTTCTCTACCCCTAGAAAGTAGCCACCGCCTCATGAACTTCAAGAAACTGCTGAGCGGCCCATTCGTCTGGATTGCACTCGCGCTCTTGGTGCTGGTTGTTGGCACCCAGATGCTCGCCGGTGGCGGTTACCGCCAGGTCAGCACTTCTACCGGTCTCTCGCTCATCCAGGATGGCAAGGCCTCCACGGTTACCGTCTACGACGGCGAACAGCGCGTAGATGTCGTGCTGGGCAAGTCCGATAAAAAGCTGGGCAAGCTGGTTCAGTTCTATTACGTTGGCCCGCGCGGCAAGCAGGTCGTAGACACCATCGCTTCGGCCAAGATCTCGCACGGCTACACCGACACCGTCCCTAACACCCCGTGGTACATCTCGCTACTTGGCAGCCTGATTCCGTTCGTCATCATCGGCGTCATCTTCTGGTTCCTCATGGGCTCCATGCAGGGCGGCAACAGCCGCGTCATGAACTTCGGCAAGAGCCGCGCCAAGCTGGTCAATAAGGACATGCCTAAGGTGACCTTCGCCGATGTTGCGGGCGCCGACGAGGCAATCGAGGAACTACAAGAAATCAAGGAATTCCTCAAGGAGCCACAGAAGTTCCAGGCCGTTGGCGCCAAGATTCCGCGCGGCGTGCTGCTGTACGGCCCTCCGGGAACCGGTAAGACTCTGGTCGCTAAGGCTGTGGCCGGCGAGGCCGGAGTTCCGTTCTTCACCATCTCCGGCTCCGACTTCGTCGAGATGTTCGTGGGTGTCGGCGCCAGCCGCGTCCGCGACCTATTCGACCAGGCCAAGCAGAGCGCACCGGCAATCATCTTCGTCGACGAAATCGATGCCGTCGGTCGCCACCGCGGCGCCGGAATCGGTGGCGGAAACGACGAACGCGAGCAGACCCTCAACCAGCTGCTGGTCGAGATGGACGGCTTCGACTCCAAGACCAACGTCATCCTCATTGCGGCAACCAACCGCCCAGACATCCTCGACCCAGCGCTGCTGCGTCCGGGCCGCTTCGATCGTCAGATTGGCGTCACCGCACCGGACCTAATCGGTCGCGAGCAGATTCTCAAGGTTCATGCCAAGGGCAAGCCAATTGGCGAGGACGTAGACCTCTCGATGGTCGCACGCCGCACCCCGGGCTTCACCGGAGCAGACCTGGCCAACGTGCTCAACGAGGCAGCGCTGCTGACCGCGCGCGCCAACCACAAGGTCATCGACGCCCCAACCATGGATGAGGCAATCGACCGCGTCATCGGCGGCCCACAGAAGAAGAGCCGCCTGATGCAGGACCAGGAGCGCCTGAACACCGCGTATCACGAGGCCGGTCACGCCCTTGTTGCTGCCTCGTTGAACAACAGCGACCCGGTCACCAAGATCACCATCCTGCCGCGAGGTCGTGCCCTGGGTTACACCATGGTCGTACCAACCGAGGACCGCTACTCGGTCTCGCGCAACCAGCTGCTAGACCAGATGGCCTGGGCACTAGGTGGCCGCGTCGCCGAGGAGATTGTCTTCCACGACCCAACCACCGGTGCCTCGAACGACTTCGAGAAGGCAACCAACATTGCCCGCAGCATGGTCACCCAGTACGGCTTCAGCAACGCGATCGGTGCCGTTTCCTACGGCAACGGCGGAGAGGTATTCATCGGTCGCGACATGGCTCAGCAGCGCGACTACTCGGAGGCCACCGCACAGGTGATCGACGCCGAGATCCGCGAACTCCTGGAGAACGCGCACACCGAGGCGTACAAGGCTCTCACCACCAACCGTGCCGTCCTAGACGAACTGGCCCGACAGTTGATGATCAAGGAGACCCTCCAGGCCGAGGAAGTCGCCAAGATCTTCGAGTCGGTAAAGAAGCTCCCGGTTCGTAAGACCTGGCTCTCGTCGGCCAAGCGTCCGGTTTCCACCCTGCCTCCAATCGAAGTTCCGGCCAAGGCCGCGACCACCGAGGCCGCGGCTGAGGCAAAGCCGAAGGCCGTGCGCAAGCCACGCGCCAAGAAGGCCGAGAGCGCCGAGTAGTTTCATGATCGATTCCGAGCGAATTAAGGCTGCGGTCGCCGAGTTAATTTCGGCAATCGGCGAGGATCCTTCTCGCCCGGAATTGCTCGCGACTCCCACCAAGGTCGCGGAGGCCTACCAGGGCTTCTTCGCCGGGATCGGCAAGAACCCACTGGAAGTCCTGGCGGATACCTTCGAGGCCGAGCATAACGATGCGGTGATCCTCAAGGACATCGAGCTAATCTCCATTTGCGAGCATCACCTGCTGCCGTTCACGGGGGTGGCGCACATCGCCTACCTCCCGAGCGACAAAGTCGTTGGGCTGGGTCGCCTTCCGAAGCTAGTTGAGGTTTTGGCCGCGCGCCCACAGCTGCAGGAAAACCTGACGGCACAAATCGCCGACTCCCTCGAACAAGGTCTCGGGACCCGCGGTGTCGTGGTCGTAATCGAGGCGCGCCACCAGTGCGTAGTCTCGCGCGGTGCACGCCAGCCGGAGGTCCAGACTCTAACCGTTGCAACGCGAGGCATATATTCGCAGCCGGTGGAGCGCGCCGAAATCATGGCGCTAATCAGCAAGTAGCCGCAGCATGTGGTCTAGCCTTTCGAGCCTGCAACCCCAACAACCACTGTTGATGGGTGTGCTCAACGTAACCCCCGATTCCTTCAGCGACGGCGGGAAATTCGAAAACCTCGACGCCGCGGTTTCTCAGGCTCGCAGCCTGTTCGAAGCCGGGGCCGCCATCATCGACATCGGCGGCGAATCGACTCGTCCGGGTGCCGAACGCGTGCCGGTGGCGCAAGAAATTGATCGCGTGGTTCCGGTCATCGAGGCCATCAGGGCCGCCGATTGGGCCTCAGGTTCGGCCGCCCCACGAATCTCCATAGACACCATGAACCACCAGACCGCCCTGGCGGCAATCGCCGCCGGTGCCCAGATCGTGAACGATGTTTCAGGTGGCTTGGCCGACCCTGAAATGCTAGACGCCATCGCCCCAACCGACGCCACCTATGTGCTGGGTCACTGGCGCGGGCATAGCGCCCTGATGGATTCCCTCAACCACTACGACGATATTGCCGCCGATGTCGCTGCCGAGCTCGCCGATCGACTAGTGCTTGCCGCCGGGGCCGGAGTCCTACGCGAACGCATCGTCCTAGATCCGGGCCTTGGTTTCGCCAAGGATGCCTCACAAAACTGGCAACTGATTGCCGGCCTGGCCAGAATCCAGCAACTGGGACTACCGGTGTTGATCGGTGCCAGTCGTAAACGTTTTTTGGCTGCGGCACTCGACGGAACCGATTCGGCTTCCGTGCAAAACGACCGCCGAGACGCAGCAACCGCGGTGCTCACCGGAATGCTTGCCGGCTCCGGCGTGTGGGGCTTCCGGGTCCACAACGTAGCCGCCAACCGCGATGCCCTGCGGGTCGCGGGCGCGCTCCAGTCGGCCTCCCAAGTTGCGGCCGAATAGAAACCCGAGCAGAGTTTAAACATGCTTCTCTACCGAATCGAACTGAAGGGCTTGAAGGCCCACGGCTACCACGGAGTCGCCCAGTTCGAACGCGATTACGGTCAAGAATTTGTGGTCGATACGACCCTCTGGCTGGACGCCACCGAGGCCGCCGCAACCGACGACGTTACCAAGACCGCTCACTACGGCCTGCTGGCCGACGCGATCGTCGCAGACGTGAAAGGCGACCCGGTCAACCTCATCGAAACCCTGGTGACACGCCTGGCCAAGCTGGTGTTGGCATTCGACGAGCGCATCCAAACGGTAGACGTAACGGTACACAAGCCACACGCGCCCATAGACCACCCGTTCGACGACGTATCCGTATCGCTGCACCTAGGGCGCGGCGATGTCTAAGGTCCGGGCAGTCATCGCCCTCGGTAGCAATCTGGGCGATCGCGGCGAGCACATCGAGTCTGCCGCCGCGCAGATCGGTGCCGTAGACGGAATCAAACTGGTGAAACTTTCCAAGGTCGTGGAGTCCTATGCCGTGACTCCGAACGGGGTCGACCAGTCCAAGCCCAAGTACCTAAACGCGGTGGCGCTGGTGGACACAAGCCTCAAGCCCAAAGAACTGCTGGCTGCCCTGCAGCGCGTGGAATCGGATCACGGCCGGGTACGGATCGAAAAGTGGGGTTCGAGAACCCTTGACCTGGACATCATCACCTTCGGCACACAGCTGCGCAGCGGCAAGGAACTGGTCCTGCCTCACCCACGCGCCTATCAGCGCCCGTTCGTATTGGTCCCCTGGGCCCAGGTGGACCCGGAAGCGGTGCTTCCAGGTCACGGATCGGTCGCGGAATTGGCTGCCGAGATGACGGGTCAGGTGTGGTTCATATGAAGTCGACCAGCGCGGTAACGCTATCGGTTGTCGGACTATTCGCCGGCGTGCTCGGTGGAATCTACGGCCTCTACCAGGTCAACCACGGTCACCCGCTGCCCACGGCCCATCCCAGCAGCCTCGTGCCGATGCCGGCGATCGCAATCGTGCTGGCGTTTATGGCCTACCCCATCTACCGTTACCGCAAGCAGTCGGTGGAATTCGCAAAGTCCAGCGCTACCGCAGGCCCGGCCGTTCGCCCGGTTCGCCCAAAGCGCCTAGACCCCTTTTATGCGGTTCGGGTTCTGCTGCTGGCAAAGTCCACCTCGGTGGCATCGGCCGCCATCGCCGGATTCCACGTTGGGTTGGTGATTCTGCAGCTGAGTACCCCCGTCGTTTCCACCGGGGTCTGGCTAAACATCGCAGGGGTAACCGGAAGCCTGTTGGCCATGGTGGTTGCCCTGGTGGTGGAGCGAATCTGCCGCATCCCGGATGGCGGAGTGGAAAACGGCACGAATGAGGCCGCTGCTTGAATCACGCAAAAACCGAATCCAGGCTCCGGGTCGGAGTGATTGGTTCCGGACCGGTTGGCATCGCCCTCGCCCAGGCGCTGGCGGGGGCCGGACATCTTCTGGCGGGCATCACAGCCGGCACCGATGAGGCCCGCGAGCGCGTGGATGCCCTGTTGCCGGGCGTACAGATTCTGACCATCGAGGGCGTGTTTACCGCCGCCGACCTAGTGGTGCTTGCCATTCCCGCCGAGGAACTGGAAGCGTCGGTCTCGGGGTGGGCTGCACTCGGCCTGATTCGCCCCGGTCAACTTGTGATGCACACCGCCGCCGAGTATGGCGTAACAGTTTTGGAGCCGGCTGCCAAACTCGGCGCCATCCCGCTTGCGGTACACCCGGCAATGCGTTTTTCCGAGTCGAGCCTGGACATCGCGCGCATTCGCGACAGCCACTTCGCGGTAACTGCCCCCGCCATCGCTATCCCCATCGCGCAGGCACTCGTTATCGAGATGGGCGCAGAGCCGGTGGTGATCCCCGAGGCCGACCGCGCCACCTACGCCGAGGCCATTTCGGTGGCCACCACGTTTAGTGCGCTCATCGTGAACCAGGCCATCGGGTTGCTGAAGCAGATTCAGGTCGTCGAGGCCAGGGAACTGCTGTCCACCCTGCTGCACAGTTCGGTGGACCGGGCGCTAGCCGAGGGATACCAGCCCATCGAACCGGAAGACCTGAGGGGTTAGCTTGCTGCTCGTACATACCGCCGCCGAACTGGACGCAGCCCTGGCCGATGCCCGTGCCGCGGGGCACAAGATTGGTTTCGTACCCACCATGGGTGCGCTTCACGACGGCCATGTCTCGCTGGTTGGTCTGGCCAGGACGTACGCCGATGTCGTGGTGGTGAGCATTTTCGTGAACCCGAAGCAGTTCGGTGCCGGTGAAGACTTCGACCGCTATCCGCGCACCCTCGAGGCCGACTGCGAGAAGCTGGACGACCTGGCCGAGATCGTGTTTGCGCCGAGCGTGGACGAGGTCTACCCGGCAGGAGAGCCGGTGGCCGCCAAGACCGCCGGACCGGCAGGGGAGACCTTCGAGGGCGCGGCCAGACCCGGGCACTTCGACGGCATGCTCACCGTGGTTGCCCGCCTGTTCGACCTGGTTCGCCCCGACATCGCGGTCTTTGGCCAGAAGGACGCGCAGCAGCTATTCCTGGTCCGCCAAATGGCCGCCACCGACTACCCGGGGCTCAAGGTAATCGCGGCCGAAATCGTGCGTGAGCGCAGCGGCCTGGCCATGTCTAGTCGCAACCGTTTCCTCAATGCAGAACAGTTGGATATCGCCGAGATCCTGGCCATCACCCTGGCCACGGTGAGCCAGTTGATCCACGAGGGGATGGACATTCACGCGGCTCTGGCCATCGGCGAGGAAATGATTAGCGGAGAGCCCGAGACTAGACTTGATTACCTGGCCCTGGTTGACCCACGCACCTTTGCGCGGGTGGGCAGCGGATACACCGGAAGTGCGCTACTGATCGTGGCGGCACAGGTGGGAGATGTCCGGCTAATCGACAACCACGAGTTTGATATTTGACCCACGGCCTAGCAGCCAAACCACCAAAGCAGGAGCCGCCATGAGCGACGAGCAGAACTTGATTGAAGAAGAAGGCCAGGACCTTCCGGAGCAGATCGCTATTCGCCTCGCCAAGCGCGACAAGCTGAACGAACTGAACGACGCCTATCCGGTCTCGCTGCCAATCACTCACACCATCGATGCAGTGCGCGCCGCCTACCCGGAACTGCCGATCGATCACGCCACCGGCGATATCGTTGCGCTGGCGGGCCGAGTCATGTTCCAGCGCAACACCGGAAAGCTCTGCTTCGCGACCCTTCAGGCCGGATCGGGCGAGCGCCTTCAGGCGATGCTCTCGCTGGACAAGGTCGGCGAAGAGCAGCTGGAGCTCTACAAGGAATTGGTCGACTTGGGAGACCACGTCTTCGTCATCGGCGAGGTAATCACCTCCAAGCGCGGCGAGCTTTCGGTCATGGTCACCGAATGGAAGATGGCCGCCAAGACCATCCGCCCGATGCCAAACCTGCACAACGAACTGGGCGAAGAGTTCCGGGTCCGTCACCGCTACCTAGACCTAATCGTCCGCGACCGCGCTCGCGAAGTGGTGCAGATCCGCGCCAAGGTAATGCAGTCTCTGCGCAAGACCTTCGCCGAGCAGAACTTCCTCGAGGTCGAGACCCCGATGCTGCAGACCATCCACGGTGGTGCCTCGGCCCGTCCATTCAAGCCCCACTCCAA
>Ga0228702_1001738_pt1 | contig 13325 bp, 15 predicted proteins | sample McNCre217_Aug_MG_2_FD_178018 | JGI IMG/M metagenome (GOLD analysis project Ga0228702, IMG submission 178018) | Freshwater microbial communities from McNutts Creek, Athens, Georgia, United States - 20-17_Aug_MG | ecosystem: Environmental > Aquatic > Freshwater > Creek | place: USA: Georgia... | reverse complement strand
CCAGAAGGGTGGTAATGCCCGAATGCAGCGCGTCTTCGGCCTGTTGCGGGCAGATGAAGTGAATATGCGCGTCCATGCCGCCCGCGGTCAGGATGCGGCCTTCGCCAGCGATCACTTCGGTGCCGGGGCCAACAATGATGTTAACGCCGGGCTGGGTGTCGGGGTTGCCAGCCTTGCCGATCTTGTGGATCAGGCCATCGCGCAGGCCGACATCGGCCTTGTAGATGCCAGAGTGGTCGACGATCAGCGCGTTGGTGATCACGGTATCGACCGCGCCGCCCGCCCGCGGGATCTGGCTTTGGCCCATGCCATCGCGGATGACCTTGCCGCCGCCGAACTTCACTTCTTCGCCATAGGTGGTCAGGTCGCGTTCGACTTCGATGATCAGATCGGTGTCGCCAAGCCGCAGGCGATCGCCGGTGGTGGGGCCATACATGGCGGCATAATCGGCGCGGGCGATGCGGGTGGACATCACAAATCTCCCATGACTTGGGCGTTGAAGCCGAACACGCGGCGGGCGCCGGAATAGGGCACCAGCCGCACCTCACGCGTTTGGCCGGGTTCAAAGCGCACGGCGGTTCCGGCGGCGATATCCAGCCGTTTGCCTTGGGCGGCGGCGCGGTCGAAGGCCAGTCCGGCGTTGGTTTCGGCAAAGTGGTAGTGGCTGCCAACCTGCACCGGGCGGTCGCCGGTGTTGGCCACCATCAGCGTGGTGACAGGCAGGCCGACATTGATTTCGATGTCGCCATCGGCGGGGAAGATTTCACCGGGGATCATTCGGCGCGGCCTTTGCGCAGGTAGGCCAGCAGCGCCACCGCCAGAACGGCGGCGGCCAGCATCGCCAGATGATCTGGTTCGGTCAGCAGGTGGCGCAGGTTGGCCGTGACCCCGGCGTGTGAATGATCGCCCGGATGGGCAAGGGCGGCAGAGGGGACAAGGGCAGCGAAAGCGATCAGACGTTTCATATCAACCTCTTAGCGGATGGGGTGGTGGACGGTGACCAGTTTGGTGCCGTCGGGAAAGGTGGCTTCGACTTGCACCGAATGGATCATCTCGGGGATGCCGGACATGCATTGATCGGCGGTGATCACATGCGCGCCTGCCTGCATCAGATCGGCGACGCTGCGGCCATCACGCGCGCCTTCGACGACGAAATCGGTGATCAGCGCCACCGCTTCGGGGTGGTTCAGCTTGACGCCGCGCGCCAGCCGGTTGCGCGCAACCATGGCGGCGACTGAAATCAGCAGCTTTTCGCGTTCACGGGGGGTCAGGTTCATCGCAGTCTCCTACATCTGCCAGACGCGCGGCAGCGGCCCGTGCCGCAGCACCGCCAGCGCCTGTGCGATCTGTTGTTTCAAGGGCCAGCCATCACGCGCCAAAATCCGCGCCACACATTTGCCGTTCCACCCCGAGGCCGCAGCGGTCACGCCCGGATGGCCAAGTGCGGCGCGCAGCGGGCCGACGGCGTCTTCCGCGCCTTGGGCGACCAGTGCGATCACCGCAAAGGCGCGCGCGGGGCCAAGCAGGGCTGCGCTGCGGTCGGCCAGAACATCGGCATCCAGCCGCAGGGTTTCGGCCCAAACCGGACGGCCGCTGCGCCGGACCATGCGCGCGTCGGTCAGCTGCGCCCGCTGCAGGGTTTCGCCCATGGCATGCCGCCCCAGCACCACGGATTCGCAGAGCAAGCAGCTTGCGTCTTCGGCCAGATCAATCTGGGTCGACCGTGCCAAGTGGCTGTCTTCGAACAAAATTGTTTCTTGTGGCAGCCAATCCAACCGCCCGCCCGCGCCGACTTGCATCTGCACCGCCGCCTGTGCCGCGCCGCCGCGGCTGGCGTAGACCCGCTCGGCGGTTTGAGTGGTTGCGCTAACATGACAGGCTTCGCGCAGGGTCAGGCCATAGAACAGGCTGTCGCCATCGGTCAGCCCGCCGGAGGTGTTCAGAAACACCACCTCTGGCACCGCGCCTGCAACGCGCGGCAGCATCGCCTTGGCCGAGCCCTGCTGCGCAAGATCGGCCAGCCGAGTCTGGCCAAGGCGCGTGGCAAAGCTGGCGGTTGCCCGGCCATGACTGCGCTGCATTGGGGTCAGAACCGGAGCGGCCTGCATCGTAAACTGCCTTTCGTTTGGGCAAATACAGCACCGATGCGGCGCCAAGGTGAACCGCTGGACGAAGTTTGACGCGGGCCGCCGCCAAATCGGATGCGGAATTGCCCATATTTTGGGCGAAGTGATGAAGCGTTGGGCGGAGTGAGGAAGCGGGCCGCTTGTGCGTTGTGGGCGCGTGATAGCGATGGTCGTTTCGCGGCTGGGGCTTTGGTGGGGCGGGACGTGGGATGTGGACGGATGGTAATGAGGCTGAGGTATTTTCGTTATATTACAAATGATTGCGGAAATTCTGGTTGGCAATTTTTCGGGGTTGCCACAGGCTGCGGGGATCAATCCTCTCTTTTCGCGGCAAAGCGCAACCGGTTTCTGCCGCCTTTGGCCAAAGCTTTGGAATAGCCAGACGTGGTGGAGTTTGTCACATTACACGACAAGATAGATCGTCAATTGGAGCCTTGCATGTCCTTTTCTCATCCCCTGCGGATCGCTGGCTTTTCCGGGAGCCAAGGATCTGCGTCAAAGACCCGGGCGCTGGTAGATCTGGCCACCGCCCGCGCTGCGGCTCAATTCGGGGCCAGCGCCAACACCTATGATCTGGCCGATCTGCAACCGTCTTTGGGGGCGGCCAGCACGCTTGCCGACCTTGCACCGTTGCCGCGCGCTATTGTGGATACGCTGGTGTCGGCGGATGCGTTGGTGATCGGGTCGCCGGTGTACAAGGGCAGCTATTCGGGGCTGTTCAAGCACCTGTTTGATTTGATTGATCCGGCAGCACTGGCGGGCAAGCCGATCTTGCTGACTGCAACCGGCGGCGGCGAAAAGCATGCGCTGGTGATCGAACATCAACTGCGGCCGCTGTTTGGGTTTTTCGAAGCGATCAGCCTGCCGACCGGGGTTTACGCCTTTGGGGCCGATTTTGTTGACGGCCAGCCAGTAAGCCCGGTTCTGACCGCCAGACTTGACCGGGCGGTGGCGCAGTTTGGACCGTTTCTGACCCGCGCGCGGGTTGCCACCGCCGCCTGATTTCCGCGCCCGCGACATTCCTAGCCTGAAAAAACCGCACCCGTCGTTTGACGGGGCCAGTTTCCTTTTGCCCAGAAAGGCCAGTTTCATGACCAAATCCCGCAAAATCCGCCTTGGTGCGTTTCTTCCCGGCGGCGGCCAGCACATCGCCGCCTGGCGTCACCCTGATAGCCCCGCCGATGGGGCAACCAGCTTTGATTTTCATGTCAAACTGGCGCAAGAGGCCGAAAGAGGGCTGTTTGACGCGTATTTTCTGGCCGACGGCCTTGCCATCGCCTTTGGCGGCGGGATTGAAGGCGGCAATGCCAAGGTGGCAGGCTTTGAACCAGTGACGCTGTTTTCGGCGCTGGCGCCGCTAACGAAGAACCTTGGGTTCATTGCCACCGCGTCAACCACCTATGAAGAGCCTTACAATCTGGCGCGCAAGTTTGCGTCGCTTGACCTGATTTCGGGCGGTCGGGCGGGGTGGAACGTGGTGACAACCGCCACCGAAAGTGCCGCCCACAACTTTAACCTTGATCAGCAGCACCCGCACGCGTTGCGCTATAAGCGCGCGGCAGAGCATGTCGACGTGGTGAAAAAGCTGTGGGACAGTTTTGAAGATGACGCCTTTATTCGCGACAAGGCGACGGGCGCGTTCTTTGACCCCGACAAGGTGCATTACACCGACCACGCTGGCGCGCATTTCAAGGTTAAAGGCCCGCTGAACGTCAGTCGCAGCGCACAGGGCCATCCGGTGATTGTGCAGGCGGGGCAATCGGACGATGGGCGCGGGCTTGCCGCCGCCACCGCCGAGGTGATTTTTACCGCGCATCAGCGGCTTGATACCGCGCAGGAATTTTACCGCGACATCAAATCGCGTGCGCGTGGTTTGGGGCGGAACCCGGACCACATTCTGATCATGCCCGGCGTTTCGCCGTTTGTTGGCCGGACAGAGGCCGAAGCGCGCGAGAAATACGACCGGTTGACCAGCCTTATTCTGGAAGAGGACGGCATCGCGCTGTTGAACGGGTTGACCGGTGGTACGCTTGATCTTGCCGGGCATGATCTGGATGGGCCGTTGCCGCCCGCACCGCCGACCGAAGGCATGAAGTCGCGGCAAGAATTGATCCGGCGGATTGCCGACGAAAACGGCTTTTCGATCCGTCAGCTTTATCAGCATGTTGCGTCGGCGCGGGGGCATTTCACGGTGGTCGGCACCGCGGCGCAGATCGCCGATACGCTGGAGGAATGGCACAGCAATGAAGCCGCTGATGGTTTCAACATTCTGCCGCCGTGGTTGCCGACGGGGCTGACCGATTTCGTCGATCTGGTGATCCCGGAACTGCAGCGGCGCGGGCTGTTCCGCACGGAATACGAAGGCCAGACCCTGCGCGAAAACCTTGGGCTGCCGTTTCCGACCAACCGCTGGGCGGCGCAGACCCGCACAGCTCACGCGGCGGAGTAGGGCGATGACCTTCCAAAGCCTTGATACCTCTGCGGGTGCGCGCTTTGGCGATGCGCCTTCCGGTGCGGCTTTGCTGCGCCGGGGGGCTGTGGCGGGCCGGGTGGCGGTGCGGCGCTATGGTGTGCTGCTGGCGGTGATGGCGCTTTGGCAGTTTGGATCGCAAGCGGGGTGGATCAATGCCACGGTGTTTCCGCCGCTGACCACCATTCTTGCCGCAACCTGGCAAGGCGTTGCGGGCGGGGCGTTGCTGGATGACATCGCCATCAGCCTGCAGCGGGCAGGGATTGCGTTTGGGGCTGCCGTTGTTCTGGGCATTCCGCTGGGGCTGTTCATGGGGCAGATCCGCGCGGTGGAGCAGGCGCTGGACCCGATGCTGCAATTTTGCCGCCAAACCTCGGCCTTGGCGCTGTATCCGGTGTTCATCTTGCTGCTGGGGTTGGGCGAGGCTTCGAAGGTCTTCGTGATCTTTTGGGCCACGCTGTTTCCGCTGCTTTTGGCCACGGTTGGTGGCGTCAAGGAAGTGGACCGCAAGCTGATTGAAATGGCCACAACCTTTGGCGCGCGGCGGTTGACAATCTTTGTCCGCGTTGTGCTGCCTGCATCAGTGCCGTCGATCTTTGTTGGTCTGCGCCTGTCGGCCACCACCGCGCTTTTGCTGCTGATCGCGGCGGAAATGATCGGCGCGAACAAGGGGTTGGGGTTTCAGGTGATGAACGCCCAATACAACTTTCAAATCCCGCAGATGTTCGCGGCGATCTTCTTGCTGGCCCTGCTGGGTCTGACCGCGAACTTCATCCTTGTCACGCTGCAACGCCGGCTTTGCCGCTGGGCCGTCGCAGCACACTAAGCCAGATTTCACCAACAAAGGACGACATACCATGACTTTCAATCTGCGCACGCTTGCCCTTTCCACCGCCTTGGGGCTGACGCTGAGCCCCGCCTGGGCCGATGTGAATATTCGTTATCTGGCCAGCCAAGGCGGGCTTTCGGCCCACGAACTGGCTGCCGAGCTGGGCTATTTCGATGGCACTGGCATCACCTTGGAAAACGTGGGCTATGCCCAAGGTGGGCCGGCATCTTTGGTGGCGCTGGCCGGGGGCAGCGTTGAGCTGGGGTCTGCTGCCACCGCCGCCGTGTTGAATTCGATTGCTGCGGGCAATGATTTTGTGGCGGCCTATCCGTCGAACGGGATCAACGATCAGGCGCAATCGGTTTTCTATGTGCTGGAAGACAGCCCGATCAAATCGGTTGAAGATATTGTCGGCAAGACCATCGCCGTCAACACGCTGGGCGCGCATCTTGACTATGTGGTGCGCGAGGCGCTGCACCAAAAAGCGTTGCCGGAAGATGCGGCAAATCTGGTGGTGGTGCCTGGCCCGCAACTGGAACAGGTGCTGCGGTCGAAACAGGTGGATGTGTCGGCCTTTGGCTATTGGCAAACCACCTTCACCGGTGCGGCGCTGCAAAATGGTGGCTTGCGCGCGGTGTTTGACGATACCGATGTGCTGGGTGAAATTGCCGGTGGTTTCGTGGTGTTCCGCCGCGACTGGACGCTTGCGCATCCGGCCGAGGCGAAGGCCTTTGTCGACGGGTCGGTCAAGGCCCTGGATTACGCCCGCGAACACCCCGAAGAAACCCGCGAAATCTTTGCCCGTGTGCTGGCGGAACGCGGTGAAAATGCCGAAGTTGCCAAGTTTTTTGCCGGGTATGGCGTGCGGGCCGGTGGCCTGCCGGTAGAGCGCGACATCCAGTTCTGGGTGGATGTGCTGGAACGTCAGGGCACGGTTGAAAAGGGCAAGCTTGTGGCCAAGGACATCTTGTTTGTTTCGGGCGATAGCCCGACCACCAACTGAGGGTCGCGATGAGCCTGCAGGAAAAAACCCGTCGGGGAGAGGTCGCGATACGCGACCTTTCAAAATCTTTCACCTTGAACCGCAGTTCTTTGGCGGTGTTGCGAAATTTGAACCTTGAGATCGGTGGCGGCGAAAGCCTTGCCATCGTTGGGCCTTCGGGCTGCGGCAAGACCACGCTGTTGCGGGTGCTTGCCGGGTTAGAGCGGCCCGATTCTGGCGAGGTGCTGATCGGTGGTGCGCCGGTGCAGGGGCTTGGCCGCGAACGCGCGATCATCTTTCAAGAGCCCCGGTTGCTGCCGTGGCTGACCGTGCTGGGCAATGTGGCCTTCGGGCTAGAGGTGCGCGGCACGCCAAAGCCGGACGCCGAGGCACAGGCGCGGCATTACATTCGGCTGGTTGGCCTAAGCGATTTTGAAACCGCGTATCCGCGCCAGTTGTCGGGGGGGATGGCGCAGCGGGTGGGTATCGCCCGTGCCCTGACCGTGCAGCCAGAGATTTTGCTGTTGGATGAACCACTTGGCGCGTTGGATGCGATGACCAAGCTGACCATGCAAGATGAACTTGCGCGGATTTGGCGCGAAGAAAAAGTCACCTTGATTCTGGTGACGCATGACCTTGAAGAAGCGATTTTTCTGGCGGATCGGGTTTTGGTTTTGCCGAAGGAAAAGGGGCAACGGCCACGGTTGATCACGGTTGATCTACCGCAGCCGAAGGATCGCAGCAGCCAAGATTTTGTCGCGCTGCGCAAGGTTCTGATGGCCGAGTTTGGGTTGCACTAGGCTACTGGCGCGTCGGGTTATTCTGCGCCTCGGCGCGTCAGGGTCATCCAGATCACGATGGCGATGATGGTGGCCAGAAACAGCGCGCTGGTGATGATGGTGCCAAGGCCAAGCCCGCCGTATTGGGTGGGCTGTGACAGCAAATCGCCAAAAGACGCCCCCAAAGGTCGGGTGAAGATATAGGCCAGCCAGAACCCAAGGATCGGATCAAGGCCAAGGAAAGCGTAGCCAAAGCCAAGCGAGGCGATGATCATGCCAAACAGAATTCCGGTGGCAAGATAGCCAAGGCCGAAGCTTTCAGCCACCAGATCGCCCGCGGCTGTGCCCAAGGCAAAGGTGAACAGGATGGCCAGCCAGTAGAACGCTTCGCGCCGTGTGGTAAAGATGGCGTGGATCGACAGGGTTTTTTCGGACGCAAACCAGCAGGCGAAGGTAGCGGCCAAGGCGATGGTGAAGGCGACCGTGGTGGTGATCAGCGACACGCCGAAGGTGTCGACCAGATTATCGGTTACCAAGGTGCCAACGATGCTGATCAGCACCACCGCCAGCCAGTAGGCCCAAGGCACATAGCGTTTTTGCGCAAATTGCAGCACCAGCGCGCCGATCAGAACCGCCGTCATGATCAGCGAGGTTGCGGTTAAGCCAAAGCCCAGATTGACCGCCAGATAATCGGCGGCGGTTTCGCCCATAGTCACGGCCATAAGTTTGATCAGCCAGAAATCGGCGGTGATTGCGGGCACGCGGTTGCGGCCTTGGGTGGGCATGGCGAAGGTCATTGCACCACCTGCGCCGGGCTTTGCAGGGTTGCTTGCAGTGCGGCCAAGGTTGCAATCACGCCGCTTTGGTCAGGTGTGGTTGTGCGCAGGGCCGACAGGGCGGCATCGGCGGCGTCGTCAATCTGGCGCCAATGCGCCGGGTCCTGCGGTTTCAGGCCGGTTTCGTTATCATCCCACGCGATTTCAAAGTCTTTGATGCGGGTTTTCGCGGCGGCAAGATCGCCCTTGGCCGCACTGGCTTGCACATCGGTGATGATGGCGCGGAAGGCAGACAGATCGCCAAGGCCCGCAGACTGCGCGGTCGACTCTGTGGCGGCTTTGGTCACAAAGACGTTGTAGCCGGTGAAGGCCACCACGGGCAGCGCGATCAGCGCCGTGGCAAGAAGAAGTTGTTTCACGAAGAGGCTCCGGTTCAGGCCGGTGTTGCGCCGGCCTGGCGGGTTTAGGGGCCGGGGCATACTGCGAACTGTCAGCCGGTTTACAGATTTGTATGGTGGCGGTCAGGCTTGTGTTAGACCGCGTTCATATCGTGCGAAACTGCCACAGCACCAAGGGCCCCCGATGCGTATTTTGCTGATCGAAGACGACCCGGCGGCGGCGGCCTATGTGGCGCGCGGCCTAAGCGAACAGGGCCATGTCTGCAATGTGCTGGCCGATGGCACCGATGGATTGTTCGAAGCGACGCGCGAAAGCTATGACGTGCTGGTGGTGGACCGGATGCTGCCGGGGCTTGACGGGTTGTCGTTGGTGCGGGCGCTGCGTGCGGCGGGGCGTAAGACTCCGGTGCTGTTTCTGACCGCGCTGGGCGGTATTGATGACCGGGTCGAGGGGCTGGAAGCGGGGGGCGATGATTATCTGACCAAGCCCTTTGCCTTTGCCGAACTGTTGGCGCGGGTCAATGCGCTGGCCCGCCGTCCGCCGGTGCAAGAGGTGAAAACCGCGTTGCAGGTGGCCGATCTGGAGCTGGATCTGCTGCGCCGCGAGGCACGGCGGGCGGGGCAGAAGATAGAGCTTTTGCCGAAAGAATTCACGCTGCTAGAGGTTTTGATGCGCAACGAGGGCCGAGTGGTGACGCGCACCATGCTGTTGGAACGGGTTTGGGATTTCCACTTTGACCCCAAGACGTCTGTTGTTGAAACCCATGTCAGCCGGTTGCGCGCCAAGATCGACAAGCCTTTTGCGCAGCCCTTGCTGCACACCGTCAAAAACATCGGCTATTCGCTTCATGCGCCCCGCTGACCTGTGGCGACACAGTTCGTTTCGCTTGGCGCTTGGGGTGTCGCTCTGCGTTCTGGCAACGCTTATGCTGGCCAGCGGGGTCGGCTATGGGTTGATGCGATCCCAGCTTGCGGCGCGGCAGGATGCGCGGGTGACAGAGGTTTTTGCGGCCATCCAACAGACGATTTTGCAGGGCGATGAAACTGATCTGATCGAGGCGATCACCGCGCGGATCAGCGCCAGCCCCGACCGTGCCACCGCCTATCTGCTGCGCGATCAGGCTGGCAAGGTGTTGGCTGGCAACATTGCCCAAGGCGGCGCTCCGCCCGGTTGGTCGACGATTTCGGCGGCGCGGCTTGGCTTGGCGGCAGACACGTCCTATCGGCTGTTTTCGGCGGCGGTGGGGCCTTACCGCCTGACGGTCGGGGTGACCAATGCCGATCTGGACGGGTTGCAGGACATTGTGCTTGGGGCCTTTGGCTGGGCGGCGCTGGTGGCGCTTTGGGCGACGCTTGTTGTGGGCGCGCTGCTGGCGGTGCAGGTTCAGCGCCGGATGACTGCCGCCGAAGCCGCTGCGGCCCGCGTGGCGCAGGGCGATCTGCTGGCGCGGCTGCCGGTCACGGGCCGGGGGGATGATCTTGACCGGATTTCGCGGGCGGTGAATGCGGCGCTTGATCGGCTGGCCGCTTTGGTCGAGGCGCTGCGGCAGGTCAGCGCCGATATCGCGCATGAGTTGCGCACGCCGTTAAACCGGCTGCGTATTCACATCGAAGAGGCGGCGGCCAAGGCCAGTTTGGGGCAAGAGGCCGAAGCCGATCTTGCGGCGGCTTTGGCGCAAAGTGCGGCTATCGACCAGACCTTTGCCGCCTTGTTGCGCATTGCGCAGATCGAAGCCGGGGCGCGGCGCGAAAGGTTTGCGGCGGTTGATGTGGCCGCGCTGTTGGCGGGGGTTGCCGAAGTATATGGTGATGTCGCCGAAGATGCGTCGATGAGTGTGCGGTATGACGGCGCGGGGGCTGCGGTGGTGCTGGGCGACACGGATCTGCTGACCCAAGGTTTTGCCAATCTGATTGAAAACGCCATTCGGCATTGTCCAACCGGCACCGTCATAAAATGCGCGGTGAGAGCCGAGGGCGGCGATGTGACCGCCGTGGTCTGCGACAATGGGCCGGGTATTCCGGCAGATCAGCGCGATAAGGTGCTGCGCCGGTTATATCGGTTGGAGAAAAGCCGCACCACCGAAGGCACCGGCTTGGGGCTTGCCTTGGTGAAGGCGGTGGCGGACCTGCATGGCGCGACACTGACCTTGACCGATGCCGCGCCGGGGTTGTGCGTTGCGCTGCATTTCAGGCCGGGGGCTGCGCCAAGCGCCGCACCGCCAGCCAGTTGAGCAGCGCCATCGCGCCCGCGCTGCCCAGACACAGCGGCAGGCCGCCGATTTGATAGCTGACGCCGGACAGCATGGTGCCCAACAGCCGCCCCGCCGCGTTGGCCATATAGTAGAACCCGACATCCTGACTGACCCGGTCGGCCTTGGAAAACGCAAGGATCAGATAGGAGTGCACCGAAGAGTTGACGGCAAAGACATAGCCAAAGATCAAAAGTCCGGCGACGATCAGCAGGCTGAGCCAGAGCGCCGGGGTGCCCGCCGCCCAGACCGCAAGCGCCAAGATGAATGGAATGGGCACCAGATACCCCGCCCATGCAATGGCCTTGGCAATGATTTCGGCTTCGGGTTTGCCCTTGGCGGCCAGCAGCTTTGGCGCCGCCGCCTGCACCGCGCCATAGGCGATGATCCACAGCGCCATGAAGCCACCGATCAGGAAGAAGGCAAAGCGGCGGCTGTCGGGGGTGCCATCCGACAGGATGGCCTGAAAATACACCGGAATACCGACAACAAACCACACATCCCGCGCGCCGAACAGAAACATGCGGGCAAGGCTTAGCCGGTTGACCGCCACGTCTTTTGACCAGACTGACGAAAACTTGGCGTCTTTGCTGCCCATTGGCAGGCCAGCGGGCAGGAACACCCAGATCGCCAGCAAGATCACCGCCAGCACCGCAGCCATGCCCCACACCGCGCCCTTGAACCCGGCCAAAGCCAGCAAAGCCGCCCCCAGAAAGAAGCCTACGCCCTTGACCGCGTTTTTCGATCCGGTCAGCAAAGCCACCCAGCGAAACAGCGTGCCGTCGCCCTTGGGGGCCAGCAGTTTGACCGCCGATTTTGAGGACATCTTGGCCAGATCTTTGGCAACACCGCTTAGCCCCTGCATTGCCATCACAAAGGCAACAGAGGCTGGGATGCTCCACCCCGGATCAAGCTGCGCCAGTCCAATCAAGGCCGCGATCTGCAGGAGCAACCCCGACCAGAGTGTCACTGCAAGGCCAAAGCGCGCCGCGATCCAACCGGCGGCAAGGTTTGTCGCGATGCCCGCGATTTCATACAGCAAGAACAGCCAAGCCAGTTGCACCGGCTTGAAGCCAAGCCCGTTGAAGTGCAGCAGCACCAACATGCGCAGCGCACCATCAGACAACATGAAGGCCCAATAGGCCGCCGTCACCGCCGTATAGGCGACACGGCCGGGGGCGCGCGACGGGCTCATAGCCCCGCCGCGACCATGCGCGTGATATCGGCCAAACGGCAGGAATAGCCCCATTCGTTGTCATACCAAGCGTAAATCTTTACCTGCGTGCCGTTGACCACCATGGTCGACAGCGCGTCGATGATCGAAGATCGCGGGTCGTTGGTGTAATCGGTGGAAACCAGCGGCCGGGTTTCATAGCCCAGAATACCCTTTAGCGGACCATCGGCTGCGGCTTTGAACAGGGCGTTCACCTCATCGACACTGGTTTGCCGCGCCACTTCGAACACGCAATCGGTCAGCGACCCATTCAGCAGCGGCACCCGCACCGCATGGCCATTCAGCCGCCCTTTCAGTTCGGGATAAATCAGGGTGATCGCGGTCGCCGACCCTGTCGTCGTCGGGATCAGGTTCAGCAGCGCAGACCGCGCGCGGCGCATGTCTTTTGCAGGGCGGTCGACGATGGTTTGGGTGTTGGTCACATCATGGATCGTGGTGATGGAGCCGTGGCGGATGCCGATGGCTTCGTGGATCACCTTGACCACCGGAGCAAGGCAGTTGGTGGTGCAGCTGGCCGCCGTGACCAGATGATGCGTGGCCGCATCATAGTCACCGTGGTTGACGCCATAGACCAGGTTCAGCGCGCCGCCATCCTTGACGGGTGCCGAAACCACAACCTTTTTCACCCCGGCCGCGTAATAGGGCGCGATCTTGGCGGCGGTTTTGAACACGCCGGTGCAGTCGATCACCAGATCAATGCCCATGTCGGCAAGCGGCAGATCTTCGATGCGCTTGGCTGCCGTGACCGCCATGCGATTGCCGTTCAGCGTCAGGCTGGTGTCGTCAAAGCCGATGTCGGCTTTCCAGCGGCCATGCACGCTGTCGAATTCCATCAGCAAGGCGTGCTGTTCGGGGGTGCCGGTGGGATCGTTGATCAGTACGATGTCGCCGCCCGCGCCGGTGTCGATCAGGTCGCGCAGCACAAGCTTTCCAATGCGGCCAAGGCCGTTCAATGCGATACGGGTCACGGGTAGTCTCCTTACGACCGGTTCAGGCCAATGGTGTCGAGCCTGCGTTGCAGGGCGATGCGGTCAAGTTGGTCAACAGGCAGCGCCGAAAACGCCACGATGCGGCGGTGCAGGTCGGCGAATGCCTTGGCGAAGGCCAACCCCTTTTCGGCATCGGTGCCACTGGCTTTGGCCGGGTCGGGCAGGCCCCAATGCGCGGTCATCGGTTGGCCCGGCCAAGGCGCACATTCTTCGGCGGCGGCGGCGTCGCAGACGGTGAAGATGAAGTCCATCTGCGGCGCGTCGGCGGTCTGAAATTCGGAAATATGCTTGGCGCGCAGGGTCGATGTGTCCAGCCCGTTGCGGTTCAGGAGGTCGATCGCATAGTCGTTCAATTTGCTGCCCGGACGGGTGCCGGCGGAAAAGGCGCGAAACTTGCCTTCGCCAAGCTGGTTCAACAGCGCTTCGGCAAAGATCGACCGGGCCGAGTTGCCCGAACAGATGAACAGAACGGTGTAGGGTGGTTTTGTCACGT
>Ga0228702_1001734_pt1 | contig 13380 bp, 14 predicted proteins | sample McNCre217_Aug_MG_2_FD_178018 | JGI IMG/M metagenome (GOLD analysis project Ga0228702, IMG submission 178018) | Freshwater microbial communities from McNutts Creek, Athens, Georgia, United States - 20-17_Aug_MG | ecosystem: Environmental > Aquatic > Freshwater > Creek | place: USA: Georgia... | reverse complement strand
TGATCGCCGCAAGAGCATGCTGTGTTCATGCCAAACCCAGCGGGATGCGCTAACTCGCCCCCTGCCCTGACTGCCACCGCGCAGTACTTGAGTTCGGGAATCTTGCCAAACGGATCAAGCGCAGGATTGGTCAGCAAGTTGGCAGCCGCTTCTTGGTAGGCAAATGGAATGAACACCGCGCCTTGTGGCGTGCCCTCATCCAAACGCACACGCAGGCTCACATGGCCGCGGCGCGAGGCCACGGTGATGACATCGCCCGCTTGCACACCCAAGCTTTGTAAATCTGCGCCACACATCGAGGCGGTGGGCATGGGTTCAATGGCGTCCAACACCGTGGCACGGCGTGTCATGCTGCCTGTGTGCCAATGCTCCAACTGACGACCGGTAATCAGCACAAACGGGTATTGCGCATCAGGCTGTTCGTTGGCGGGTATCAAACCTGCAGGTACCAAGTGCACACGGCCATCGTCGGTGGCGAAGTGTTCTTTGAACACGGTGGGCTCGCCTGGGTCGTCTTCGAAGTGGCACGGGTAGGTCACGCTGCTTTCGCGCTGCAACCGCTCCCATGTGATGCCACCAATAGCAGCATGCATGGCTTGGCGCATTTCGTCGTACACCTCGGCCACGCCATGGTGTTCGCCTGCGTAGTGCCAGTTGAGGCCGATGCGTTTTGCGATTTGTTGAATGATCCACAAGTCCGCACGCGCATCACCCGGTGGGTCGATGGCTTGCAAGCCGAGTTGCACCATGCGGTCGGTGTTGCTGACGGTGCCAGTTTTTTCGGGCCACGCGGTGGCGGGCAACACCACATCGGCGAGCCATGCGGTTTCGGTCATGAAGATGTCTTGCACCACCAAGTGCTCTAGCGTTGCCAATGCGTGACGCGCATGGTTGAGGTTGGGGTCGCTCATCGCTGGGTTCTCGCCCATGATGTACATGCCGCGAATCTTGTGCGGGTCGGTCTCGTCGGCCAAGATCTTGCCCATGATTTCCACCACGGTGTAGCCGGGTTTGTCATCGAGCGTTGTGCCCCAAAACTTTTCAAACCAATCATGAACCTCTGGGTTGATGACACGCTGGTAGTTGGGGTACATCATGGGGATCAGGCCCGCATCGCTCGCGCCCTGCACGTTGTTTTGTCCGCGCAGTGGGTGCAAGCCAGAGCCAGGCTTGCCCACTTGCCCTGTGATGGATGACAAGGCAATCAAGCAACGCACGTTGTCTGTGCCGTGTACGTGCTGGCTCACGCCCATGCCCCACAAAATCATCGCGCTGTTGGCGGTGGCATACGCACGTGCTACTTCGCGCAACGTGTGCGGGTCAATGCCGCAAATCGGGGCCATGGCTTCTGGGCTGAAGTCTTTGACGTTGGCTTTGAGTGCATCGAAGTTGTTGGCGCGGTTGCGAATGAACATTTCGTCCACCAAGCCCTCTTCGATGATGACGTGCAACATCGCATTGAGCATGGCCACATCGGTGTCGGCCTTGAAGTGCAGCGCACGCCACGCGTGTTTGCCAAGGTCTGTGCCGCGCGGGTCAGCCACCACAATCTTGGCACCGCGTTTGGCGGCGTTCTTCATCCACGTCGCCGCCACGGGGTGGTTGGACGTGGGGTTGGAGCCAATGACAAAAATGAAGTCTGAGTGCTCGACATCATTCACTTGGTTGGTCACCGAGCCAGAGCCCACACCTTCTAGCAAACCCGCCACGCTGGACGCGTGGCACAAGCGTGTGCAGTGGTCGACGTTGTTCGAGCCAAAGCCCGTGCGCACCAACTTTTGGAACAAATACGCTTCTTCGTTGCTGCCCTTGGCCGAGCCAAAACCCGCCAGTGCTTTTTTGCCGTGTGTGTCACGCAAGTGTTTGAGCTTGGAGGCGGCTAGGTCAAGCGCTTCTTCCCATGTAGCTTCACGAAACACTTGCGACCAATCAGCGGCGTTGATGTTGAGCGCATTCAATGCTTCTGGGTCTTTGTGCACACCCGCTTTGCGAATCAGCGGCACGGTCAAGCGTTGTGGGTTATGGATGTAGTCAAACCCAAAGCGCCCCTTGACGCACAAGCGGCTGTGGTTAGCCGGACCATCGCGCCCGTCCACGCTGACGATGCGGTTGTCCTTCACGTTGTAGGTGAGCAAGCAGCCCACACCACAGAACGGACAGACTGAGTCGACCTTTTTGTCCACTGCTTGTGAACCCACATGCGCCTCAGGCATCAGCGCGCCCGTGGGGCACGCCTGCACACATTCGCCACACGCCACGCAACTGCTCAAGCCCATGGGATCGTTCAAATCAAACACGATTTGAGAATGTGCGCCACGGTGTGCGTAGCCAATCACATCGTTGACTTGTTCCTCACGGCACGCGCGCACACAGCGGTTGCACTGAATGCACGCGTCTAAGTTCACTGCCATTGCAGGGTGAGACACATCGCACACAGGTTGCTCGCGACGCAGTGCATGCAACTCAGGACGCACAGTCACGCCCATGCGCGATGCCCAGTCACTCAGTTCACCGTGCTGGCCTTCGTCGTTCCACTTGTGGCCTTGATCGGGCATATCTGACAGCAGCATTTCAAGCACCATCTTCTGGCTCTTGACCGCACGGTCGCTCACCAACACCTCTAGCCCCGCCGTCGCGGTGCGACAGCAGCTGGGTGCCAGGGGGCGCTCGCCTTTGATCTCGACCACACACGCACGGCAGTTGCCATCGGCGCGCAAGCCGTCGGTGTAGCAAAGGTGAGGAATGTCGACGCCATTGCGTTGCGCGGCTTTGAGAATGCTCTCGCCTTCATACGCTTGAACAGCCTTGTCGTTGAGTTTGAATTCAATCATTCAAGCCACCTCGTGAGGGAAATAGGTTTGCACACAACGCACAGGGTTGGGCGCTGCTTGGCCTAGGCCGCAAATGGATGCATCGACCATCACTTGGTTCAAGTCTTCCAGCGTGGCGTTGTCCCACTGGAGCGCTTGCATGAGCTGCACTGCCTTGGCTGTGCCCACACGACACGGTGTGCATTGGCCGCAGCTCTCGTGTGCAAAAAACTGCATGGCGTTCAACGCGGCATCGCGTGCGGTGTCGTGCTGGCTCAGCACCACCACAGCGGCAGAGCCAATGAAGCAACCGTGCTCTTGCAGCGTGTCAAAGTCGAGTGGCACGTTGTTGAGCCGCGCAGGCAAGATGCCGCCCGATGCACCGCCGGGCAAATAGGCATAAAGCGTGTGCCCGTCCAACATGCCACCGCAATACTCGTCAATCAAAGCCTGCACCGTAATGCCTGCGGGTGCAAGCTTGACACCGGGCTGTTTGACACGGCCACTCACGCTGAAGCTGCGCAAGCCTACGCGGCCATTCGCGCCAAAGCTGGTGAACCACTGCGGGCCTTTTTGCACGATGTCGCGCACCCAGTAGAGCGTTTCAAAATTGTGTTCGAGCGTGGGCTTGCCAAACAAACCCACTTGCGCAATGTAGGGCGGGCGCATGCGTGGTTCGCCGCGTTTACCTTCGATGCTTTCAATCATGGCGGACTCTTCGCCACACACATACGCACCCGCGCCTCGGCGCAGTTCGATGTGGGGCAGTGGGCACGGTGGGTTGGCTTGTAGCGCTGCCAGCTCGTGTTGCAACAGTTCGCGGCAGCCGTGGTATTCGTCACGCAGGTAGATGTAAATGGCTTCAATGCCCACCACTTGCGCAGCGACCAACATGCCTTCTAAAAAGCGATGTGGGTCACGCTCTAGATAGGTGCGGTCTTTGAAGGTACCGGGCTCGCCCTCGTCAATGTTGACGGCCATCACACGCGGTGCGGTTTGCTCACGCACGATGCGCCACTTGCGCCCCGCCGGAAAACCCGCACCACCCAAACCGCGCAGGCCCGAGGCCTCCATGGCTTGCAGCACGTCATCGGTTTTGGCTTTTCCACTGCCCAGCGACGCAGCCAAGGCATAGCCACCATCGGCCACATACGCAGCCATGTCCACATAGTCGGGCAAGGCTTGCTGTGTATCGCCCGCACTGACAGTGGCCAACACGCGCTCTGGCGTGGCGTGCGGCACAGCGTTTTGGTGCACCACAGCCACAGGCGCTTGTTCGCAGCGGCCCACACAAGGCGCGCTGATCACACGCACATCAGCACCCAAGATGCTGGGCAGCTTGGCCAGCAGTTGTTTGGCACCGCCCATCTCGCAGCTCAGGCCATCGCACACGCGCACGGTCAAGGCAGCAGGCTTGGCGTCGTTGGGCAAGACCTCGAAGTGGTGATAGAACGTGGCCACCTCAAACACCTCGGCCATGGGCAAACGCATCTCGTGCGCCAAGGCGACCAAGTGACGTTCAAACAAACCACGGTAGGTGTCGTTGAGCGCATGCAAGTGTTCAATCAACAAATCACGTCGATCAAAGTCCAGCGCATAAGCACGCACCTCTTGCAGCGACTGCGCATCGGGCTGTCGCCCCTTGAGGTGGCTGATACGGCGCAGGGTATTGCGCATGTCGTCTACGGTGGTAAGCGTGTGTGTGGACGTTGAATTCATAGCTATCATTCTCCACCATGAAACTCATGTCTTGGCCCGTTCCCGCCCTACTTGCTTGGGGTTCATCTTGGCTCATCTTCAAAGGCTTGCAAGCCGTGGGGGCCAGTGAAATCATGGCCTTTGTGGTGGCCACATGTTTGGGTGGTTTCTTAAGCGCTTTGACGCACACGCCCATGCGCAAGGCCTTGATGGTGCTGGGTTTTCCGCTGTCCATGGCGGCGTCATCGGCCACCTTGAATGTGCCACCGATTGGCTGGTTGTTCTTGCTGGGATTAATCGTTTTGGTTTACCCGCGCAAAGCATGGCGTGATGCGCCGCTGTTTCCCACGCCCAAACGTGCGCTGCGCGAAATGCAGCAGCACATCACCCTGCCGGCAGGCGCACGCATTTTGGATGCGGGCAGCGGCATGGGGGACGGGCTGTTGGCGTTGCGTGATGCGTTTCCACGTGCCGAGTTGCATGGTGTGGAAATGAGTTGGCCGTTGCGCGTACTCAGCGCCATGCGCTGCTCGTTTGCGCGCATTCGCCAAGGTGATATTTGGCTGGTGGATTGGCGCAGCTTTGACATGGTCTATCTGTTTCAGCGCCCCGAGAGCATGCCCCGCGCCGTAGAAAAAGCAGAAATCGAATTGCGCCGTGGCGCTTGGCTGGTGAGCTTAGAGTTTGAAGCGATCGAGCTGATCCCCAGTGCCATCCTCACCTGCCGCGATGGCCGCCCTGTGTGGATGTATCAGGTGCCGTTCAACCGCCGTGCCAAAAGAGACGATCTCTCACCGGGCCTTTAAAGCGGTTTTCAAACAGCGTTAGCTGATGCGGCTCACCAGCAGCTTGTCAATGCGTCGGCCATCGAGGTCGACCACTTCAAAGCGCCATTCGCCAAACGCCACCACGTCGGCCTCAGCAGGCAACTCACCCGAGATGGCCATGACCAAGCCAGCCACGGTATTGTAAATGCCGCGGTCTTCGTCTGGCAGTTCTTTGATGCCAAGGCGTGCTTTGAATTCGGTCACGGGCATCAAACCATCGACCAACCACGAACCATCTTCGCGCTGTGTGGCCCATGCTTCGTCGGTGGGTGTGGCTTGCAACAGCTCGCCCGTGATGGCTTCGAGCAAATCGCGTGGTGTGAGCAAGCCGTGCACCACACCATATTCATCCACCACCAACACCATGCGGCCATGTGCAGTGGCGCGCTCTGCAGGTTTGCGAAATTGCTCCAGCAAGTCCATGCCACTCAAGGTTTCTGGCACAAAGGCCACGGGCTTGGCCAAGGCCTCCACCGTCATGTCAGTGCCCGGTGGCAAACGCAAAAGCTGAGACACGCTCACCGCACCCACCACGTTGTCAAGGTCGCCACGGCACACGGGGTACCACGAGTGCGCACCACTCGCGCCCACTTGTGCCAAGGCTTGAGGCACAGGCAGCTTGGCATCGAGCCACTCGATGTCCGAGCGGTGCACCATGATGGAGGTGAGTGGGCGCTCGTCGAGGTTGAACACGTTTTGCACCATTTGGTGTTCGTGCTGCTCGATCAAACCCGCATCCACACCTTCGACCAAACTGGCTGAAATTTCTTCTTCAGTCACCGTGCGTGCGCCATGCACATCCACGCGCAACAACTTCAACATGGCGCTGGTGCTGGCCGATAACAAATACACAAAAGGCTTGGCCAAGGTGGCCAAAGCCAACATCACGGGGGCAGCGATACGCGCCACGGACTCTGGGAACAACTGGCCAATGCGCTTGGGCACCAGCTCACCAAACAAAATGGTGCTGAAGGTGATGATGGTCACCACAAACGCTGTCGCCAAACCAGAAGCCAAGTTGTCGGGCACACCTTGGGCCAACAACCAGTACGAAAAGTCATCACTGAACGCGGCCTCACCCACGATGCCGTTGAGCACACCTATGGACGTGATGCCAATTTGCACGGTCGACAAAAACTGTGTGGGCTGCTCCATCAACACCAGCGCGGCATACGCGCCACCATCACCTGTCTCGGCCAACGCGGCCAAGCGTGCTTTGCGGCTGGAAGCCAACGCCATCTCAGACATGGCAAACACGCCATTGAGCAAAGTGAGGAAAACGATGAGCAGAACGTCCATTGCGAAATCAAACAGTCAAAAATAATAGAGACAATCAACACATGGCACTTTACTTCAATGGTGAAACGACTAATACAGAAGATGGCCGACACCAAAAACGCACAGTTCAGACCCATCTAGCACGAAGTTAAAAGCTTGAGTAGAATTTAGGCATGGCAATCAACAGCACATTCCTTGGCGCAACAACAATTTCAGGCGATGAAGCAAAAGCATTCAATCGCATGGTTAGCCGTGGCCGCCCAAATCGCTCAGTGCTAGAAGCCGCCGAAAGTGGCCGGAGAATGGCTACAACATTCGCCAAAAAAGGCGTGATCACATTCAAGATCAAACCGACTAAAAAGCAACCAGCGTGAGTATCGAGTTGCGCGAACTGCACCAAGACGATGGGTGCAATGGGTTAAGCCTCGGGGATCAAAACTTCACCCCGCTAAAGACCTTCCTCAGAAAAGAAGCCAAGAAGCTGCACCAAGGTAATTTGGCGCGAACATTCGTAATCGTTGAAAAAGAACAAACGAAAGTGCTGGGATACGTCACCACACTTTGCACACAAATTTCAGTAGAAGAACTGAAGCAACCTGCACCAGTCGAACAATTCAAATACACCGACTACCCAGCCATCAAGTTAGCAAGGCTGGCAGTTGATACAAGTCTCCAAGGACAGGGCGTAGGAAGCAAACTTGTTGATTTCGTCATAGGCATAGCAGCACAACACGTCATGCCTCACACTGGATGCAGATTCTTAGTAGTCGATTCAAAACCCCAATCAATAGGCTTCTACGAAAACAAGGGGTTTAAGCGAATTGGCGAAGCAGAGACAGAAAACGAACAATACACAACAATGTTCATCGACCTGCACCACATCAAATAAAAATAAGAAATAGCCTCACAAAGAGGCTTGCTCATCGAACGTGTAAACCGCGAACATAGCAGCTAGCAAAACAAACAGTCCCAAAGAGATAAAGAGCAATGCCTCTTTATCAACGGCTAAATTCACGCAGTTCTGCATAATCCCCCCACTTCATAGATACAGCAGTTAGACCAATCATCACGATTTACACGTTCGATGAGCAAGCGTTCTGCGCAGAACACAAGGCAAGCATCGAAGATTTAAAACGTAAGGTCAAAAGACAAAGCGTGACAGATGACCTAGGCCTTATCAGTGATTACGACGACCACACCCATAAGCATTCCCACCTGTATCGAAGCCACCAACCATGAAAAGCCCTGTAGATGGATTGATCACTCCTTGATTCATTCCGTGATTCGGCATAGGCCCCCATGCAGAATCAGGAATCAATTTAATCCCACACCACCGCAAAATCGCAAGAGAAAAAATACCAACAAAATACAAGCCACAAACGATAGGAAAAGCGCCCCAGCCAAAAAGCCAAGATGCCAAAAACGGCAGCGCCACAATCAATAGAAATCGCCTCATATACCCCCCTTTAGCGGAACACCAACTCATAGCCAAAAACGATGGACAAGCTCAAAAAAGCCTTGCTCATCGAACGTGATAACTCGTGACAGATGACCTAGGCCTTATCAGTGATTACGACGACCACACCCATAAGCATTCCCACCTGTATCGACGCTGCCAACCATGAATAACCCTGTCGACGGGTTGACTGAACAAGTATTGCCATTACTCAGAGGCGGCGCACCCAAGGCCAAATCCTCATCTGGAATTAACTTGACCCCGAATAGACGCAAAAAGGCAACCAACAGTAGGCTTAACAAATACAGCCCACACACAATCGGAAAGGCTCCCCAGCCAAAGACAAGTGAAGCCAGAAATGGCAATACCAAAACCAATAAAAATCGCTTCATGCAACACCCCCGAAGCTGCATTTTGCACTAATTTTTGGAATCAAAACAGCCGCCGTAGGTCATCTGTCACGAGTTATCACGTTCGATGAGCAAGAGGCGTTCTGCGCAGAACACAAAAGCTAAGATCGAATGTACTTAGCCAAAACAGGCAAACGTCGAAGCTTGGCCGCTTCAGGCTTAGAAACCAGCCATATAGACCGCCAAATGGTAGATTCAGAACAGTCAAATATCTCAGCAAGTAAAGCAATTGAGAACAGCCCCGTCTGGCGGAGCCGATAAATCTCAGCAGCATCATCAAGAGAAACGGCACGAGGCTGACCACCCCAACGGACCCCACGCGAATAGGCAGCGACTTGGCCAGCAATAGCGCGATCACGGATTAAAGACCGCTCAAACTGAGCCACAGCACCAAGAATCTGAACAATGAAAACGCCAACAGAATTTGAAGTGTCAATAGGCTCAGTAAGGCTACGAAAACCAGCCCCAACGTGTTGAATCTGCTCAAGGATAGAAAGCAAATCTTTGAGACTACGAGCAACACGATCTAACTTGTAGACCACAAGAACGTCACCAGCGCAAAGCGAACGAATTGCCAAATTAAGCTGAGGGCGTGAACCAACAGAAGAAGTCTTCTCTTGAAAAATCTTAGTTACACCATGAGAACGCAAAGCATCAAGCTGCAAATGCGTCTCTTGACCAACGGACGAGACACGCGCATAGCCATAGAGCATAGACAAAAAATTTCGAATCAGAAAAAGCGAGTGTTCTGCTCAGAACACCAACAGCGCGCACAACAGATCACAAAAAACAACCGTAAAGATGAATCAACTAAGTCGAAGAAATGACGAATCCTCAGCGTACAAAACGAACCAGTCTTTCCAACGATCAAAACGGAAAACATCAACCGTATGAGAATCAAACAACAAAGAAAAAGCAGAGCGCATCAAGTCAGCCGTACTAGTAAAGACACCCAAATCCACAGAAGGAGGAAGATCAAAGTCACCGTACTTAGTCCAACGATTCAACTCAGGTTCCCCATCCTCAAAGGCCTTAACGATGTAACCGCTGATGTAGCTAGCGATACGAGCAGGTGAACGCTGCGAGTTACGTTTAGCGGCCTGAACATCAACATTGCCGCCGCGATCTTTAGTAACAGAACGCCAAATTGAACGCAAAACGTTATAGCTTTTAACCTTGACACCATTCTTAGCTGGCAACTCCTTAGGCACACGTTCAACAGCCATGTGGACATGCCAAGCGCCACGCTTCTGACGCTCAAAAGCAGCGACAAAACGAAACGAAGGAATGACACGAAGAACACGTCGATTGAACTCTTTCAAATCGGCCTTACAGCGGGCTATATCGTCTTCATTGGTGCGATATGTCAAAGTGAGCAAAGTATTAGCTCCCATGGCCTTGCAAAGCCGCCTAACGCGCTTCTTAGCACGACGCGCAGACTGTTCAGCATGACGAGCCTTAATCTCTTCCTCATGTTCAAGACGATAAGCAGCCATCATCTCAAGATGATCTGCAACAACAGACGGTGACCAATCAAGTTCTTCCCAAGTAGTCATACGAGAACCGACAACCTCAACATGCCCGTTACCCAAATCATGGGCTTTGAGACGGTAGCTATCAGTGGACTTGCTGCGATACGCAACGTTATCTATAATTCGAATCATTGGCAGACGGTCTAGGTTTGCTGATCTCGACCCCAGTGCGCTTGCCGGCGTAGCTGGGGTCAACTTTTTGGAGAATTGAAGGCGTAAACCCGTGGTATGCGCCAAAGTGTCTTAGGGATAAATCTAGGCGGCTACGCCGCCGCGTCACGGGACACGCCCGTAACGTGGCGGCGACCGCCATAGATGAAGCGAACAGAAACACGAAGCGGTCACCATGGGGTTGCACCCCATACCCCGTGGCTTGCAGCCCCCCTAAAGGGCCCCCCTGCTGGTTTATCAAAAGAATGCCACTCACTCGACCACCCTCGCCGAAACAACGAGCAGTAGGTCTAAGTCAGAGACCACATCAGATGAGCCAACGGGTAAAAAACCAAACAGACGCGCATCAGAAGAAGTCGAAGACTTTGACGTAAGCCCCCCTAGCACAAGCACCTCATCACTGGCAGTAGAAACATAGGTCTTCAACCTGCGCTGGGAAATAGTAGGAGAGCCATTGACACCGGACGTAGTGGACTTAAAGCTAGAAACTTCAACTGTCATATCGAGGTAGACACGAGACGACTGATCAGCAATCGCAACAGACGGCAACACATCTAAGATAACGCCCGAGTTTTGATAAACAACAGATTGTGTAGAAACACCCACACCATTCTGAACAACGGCTCCAAGCGTGGGCTGACGATCACCAACATTTATAGAAAAACGTTGACCTGAAATAGCAAGAGCAGAAGGCGAAGAAATCTGTTTAAACCGCGAATCAGACAAAAGCTGATCTAAAACCAAGGAAGCATCAGAAGAAGTAATCGATAAGGCTCCTGCACCAGAAATAGTGCCTGGCGATAACTTGAACGCCCCACCCAAAACATTACCAGCAAGGGTTAAACCATAAGTCTGAGACCGACCAGAGACGACCTCAATTAAGCTGACATTAACCAAAACACGAGGAACCACCCTATCTAAATCAGGAAGTAAATTTTTTAAAGAATCAAGGTCTGATTCAGGAAGCTTAAAAACGGAAGCCACACCAACAGTAGAGCAAGCGTTATTTCGAAAAACGGAATTCACATAACTGCAAAGCACATCATTAGAGACACGCTTCGGAACATACAAATACGGAGTACCAAAAGCCAAAGAGTGAGAAGCTGAAGAAGAAAAATCACCCACCACTGGAGGCAATGGAGCAGCCAGATTTGCAATCAAAGGTGATTGAGAAGGAACACCAGAAGAGGCAGAAAGGTAAACAACACCATCTTGCTCAACCTGAGAGACAGACATACGCTCCAAAAAACCAGACATGAATGAAAGTAACTTTTCCTCATCGACAGTAGTCTTTAAAGTGACCAGCCTAGTCTGAGAGAGCAAATCAGGAGCAATAACAAAATTCTTTTTAAGAATATCCCCGTAAATCCCCTGAATAAAAACACTCAACTTAACTGAATCAAAGGATATTGGAACAGGCCTAGCGAAAGACAAAAAAGGAAATACTAACAAAAAGACAGAAAGCAAAAATTTGAACATGATCAACCCTTTTTATAAAGCCACTGGGAACCAACCTTGACACGAATACCATTCTCATCACGGGAGAATTCAGAAGTTCGAATAACACGCCCATCACTTAAATAAGCAATAGCAATATCACCATCAAAAACCAAACCTACGATAGAAACAGCGGAATCAAGTGGTGTTGAAACAGGAGAAGCCCCCGAAGAAGGAAAAACTTTTGACAAGACAGAAGTATCTTTATAAACCCACCAAGCGGCCAACCAAGAAATAAGCAGGCCAAGAATAAAAACCGAAGACAAATAAGCAGCAGCTATAGACCGTGCAATTTTAAATTTATCCATGAAATACCCCGAAATTTGATAGGGAGACAAATAAGAAAACAAAGACGGAGAAGAGAACCGAGAAAAAACCTGCTCAGTGTTGAACCCCTTATAAACATTCCGACCACGATAGAACCAAGTGTCAACAACAGGGTCAGAAGGAGACAAGCCGTAACGAACAATCCCAACATGAACCTTTGGAGGCCTAATATTCAAACCGAGCAAGGCTAATAAGCGACCAAAAAATGGAATGGTTAAACGATCTAAACGTTTACAAACAACAAGATGCTCACCAAAAGCCTCACGAATTTGCTTATCTAGCATCGACTGATGCTGAATCAAAATATAAACATGCCAGCGATTTTTACGAGCATGAGCGAACCAATCAATGAGCTGATTTCTAGACTTATCGGCCCAATCACGCGCATTAAAACTACCGCTAGCCTCATCAAGGACTAACAAGCCAAACTTAGACTCATCAGCATAAGCATCAGAACCAAGACCAATAGCCTGATAGTCAGAAAGCACAGGAAGATCTGGCAATCGAATAAGGTCAACCTTAGTAATGTCAGGTGGCAAAAGATGCTCAACATAAATGTCAAGGTTAGTTGCAACACGAAGACCAGCCAAAAGGTGATCACGAATCTTCGAGACGGCAAGCAAGGACTTACCAGAACCAAGACGGCCAGTAATGATGTAAAAAGCCATTACAAACCCCAAGGAGAATAAATCAGGTCAAAACCGAGAGTACGCTTCTCAGAAAACATAAAACCCCAAAGAAAAAAGAAAACAACACGGGAAAACACAAAATCCCGCAAAGAAATTAGAAATTAACGGCCAGCAGACTCCCAAAATAAACCGACGTAAAAGGTAGACCTGTCATAAACCCAACGGGTAATCTGAGCAGAAAAATAAACGCTAATACAAACAGTTAAATGGACAGGCCAAAACAAACTAATACCGTATGAAAGCCAGTGATCAGAAAGCGTAAATTGAACTGTAGTGATTAAAGAATACAAAGTAGAGAACATAGCAGCGGAAAGACCCGCAAGAAATGTAATAACCGAAAGAACAAGAGAAAGACGCTTCCCTAAATAAGTGACAAAAAAAGTAAATACAGAACCCAGAAGGTTAATTAAGAAAGTGCCTAATGCTCCCATGATCAACTCCTAGATGCAGGACGAGTAGCTAATTCAAACAGAAGAAAAGCAGTAAACAGATACCCCAAAAAGCTGAGAACTTGCTGATATATATCCACAAATGGACACCAATCAATCTTGATCGGAAACCCTTTAAAAGTGAGATTTAAAGGCGAACAAGCAACAGGTGTAATAGGCACCAACCATGACCAAGACGGAGCGGAAGGTAAAGTAGAACGGATGGAATTTAAAATATTATTGTGAGCAGTATCAAT
>Ga0228702_1001727_pt1 | contig 13421 bp, 11 predicted proteins | sample McNCre217_Aug_MG_2_FD_178018 | JGI IMG/M metagenome (GOLD analysis project Ga0228702, IMG submission 178018) | Freshwater microbial communities from McNutts Creek, Athens, Georgia, United States - 20-17_Aug_MG | ecosystem: Environmental > Aquatic > Freshwater > Creek | place: USA: Georgia... | reverse complement strand
CAGCAGCAGCATGGGTGATCGACACCATATGCGCCGCCCCCGCCACCGATAGCCGCGACGCCTGTGGCAACCGCGCCGCCAGTGCCTCATGCACCGCCGCAATCACCGGCGGGCTGTCGGCCCCATCAATCAACAGCACCGGCACCGCCACGCTTTCCAGCCCACCCGCCCGCAGCAACCCTGCCGCATCATCGACCAGATAGGGGTTCTGAGCCACAATCAGATGAATCCGGTCCACCATATAGCTTTGCAGCCGCTCTGGCAGGTCGGCCAAACTATCCCCGGTGCCCCATTGGCTGTGAAACAACTCCGCCGCCTGCCGCCGCTTCCCCGCCCGCACCAGATCGGCAAACGCGCCATGCCCCGCCGCAAAGGCTGCAAAACGCGCATCCGGCTTGGCGGCAGCAAAAATCACCGGTTCGACCAAAGTCAGGCTGCGCACCAGATCGGGGCGCTCTAACGCCACGCGCAATGCCACAGTGCCGCCAAAGCTGTGGCCAAACAGGTCTACCGGCCCGCCGTCGCCAATGCTTTCCGCCATCGTCACCGCCGCCGCCGTCGCCTGAGCGTGCAAATCGCTACTTTCGTCCCAATCCGCCGCGCGACCATGGCCGATCTGGTCAATCGCCGTAACCGTCACGCCCTGCAACGCCTCGGCCAAGCCGGCCCAAGCCCCCGCATGCGCCAAAGAACAATGCAGCGCCAACACCGGCCGCGCGCCGCCCCGCGCCCAGACCCGCGACGGCGGCAATTCAAAACGCGCTAGGTCTTCAGCCATTCACAACTTCCCGGACAGGTGCAGATCAAGGTCTTCCAACCGATCCTGCCCCCAGAACCGCTCGTCGCCCACGATGTAGAACGGCACGCCGAATACACCACGCGCCACCGCTTCTTCAAGGTTCGCCATATAGGTTTCTGCCGCCGTCAGCATATGCTTGTCGGCAATCGCCGGATCAAACCCATGCGCCGCAAGCAAGGCCCGCACCACCTCATCCTCGGCAATATTGCGGCCCTCGGCCCAGACCGCGCGCGGAAACGCCTGCACCAACCCCGCCAAATCGCCGCCACCCACCTTCGCTGCCGCAATGATCGCATAGGCCGAAGGGGCGGGGTTCACCGGAAAGAACATCGGCTGCAAATCAAGCTTGACCCCACGCTTCGCCGCCTGCCGCCGCAACTCTTGCAACCGATACTCCTTGCGGCTTTGATGCCGCTCGGCCAACACTTGCCCCCCAGTGCGCGGGAACAATGCCGGCGCATCAATCGGGATATATCGCAGACTCGCGCCATGTTTGGCCGCAATCTGCTCCAATCGATCCCCCGCCAGATAGCAAAACGGTGACATCGGCGCAAAGAAGTAGTCGATCTGCGGCATTTCGGGCGCCTTTCCGGCTTGACGGTTTGCAAGACCCTAGCCGGGTGATAAGCGGTGTCAACATTCCGAATCTGGCCCCCGGAGAGACCCTATGCCCGCCATGACCGAGCCGAAACTGATTTCCGGCAACGCAAACCTTTCGCTTGCGAAATCCATCGCCCGCCGCATGTCCATGCATCGCGGCATGTCGGTAAATCTGGTCGACGCCCGCGTCGAACGCTTCAACGACCAAGAGATTTTCGTTGAGGTTTACGAAAACGTCCGGGGCGAGGATATGTATATCATCCAGCCCACGTCGAACCCGGCAAACGACAACCTGATGGAACTGCTGATCATGTGCGACGCGCTGCGCCGCTCCTCGGCAGATCGCATCACCGCCGTGATCCCGTATTTCGGCTACGCCCGCCAAGACCGCCGCGCCAAGGCGCGCACGCCGATCTCGGCCAAACTGGTGGCCAACCTGATCGCGCAATCGGGCGTCGACCGCGTGCTGACGCTGGATCTGCACGCCGCGCAAATTCAGGGCTTCTTCGACATCCCGGTGGACAACCTTTATGCCTCGCCGGTGTTCGCGCTGGATATCGAACATAACTTCAAAGGCCAGATGGATGATCTGATGATCGTCTCGCCCGACGTTGGCGGCGTTGCCCGCGCCCGCGAATTGGCCAAACGCATCAACGCCCCGCTGTCGATCGTCGACAAACGCCGCGAAAAGGCGGGCGAGATTGCCGGTATGACGGTGATCGGCAATGTCGAAGGCAAGAAATGCATCATCGTCGATGACATCTGCGACACCGCCGGCACCCTGTGCAAAGCCGCCGAAGTGCTGATGGAAAACGGCGCGACCGAAGTCCACAGCTATATCACCCACGGCGTGCTGTCGGGCCCGGCGGTAGAGCGTGTGACCAACTCGGTGATGAAATCGCTGGTGATCACCGACTCCATCGAACCGACCGACGCCGTAAAGAACTGCCCGAACATCCGCATCGTCCCCACCGCCCCGATGTTCGCACAAGCCATCCTGAACATCTGGAACGGCACCAGCGTGTCGTCGCTGTTCGAAACCGATACCTTGGTTCCGATCTACGAAGGCATGTATCAGCGCGGCTAAACCCGCCCAAAATCAAACCTCCCGCCGCGTGGTCCGCCGAAGGCGCCTCCGGCGGGAGTATTTTCAAAAGAGCAATTGCTTCACATTGGCGCAAATATCCCCGCCGGAGGCTGCTGTTCTGGCAGCGCTCAGCACCGGCAGCCTATTGCTGCGCTAATATAACTGCCAGTCATCCTCGCCGCGCGCGGCGCCGATGGCGATCCAATCGGCGCGCACCCGCGCCACCCGCGTATCGCCCCAGGTGCGAAACACGATATGAAAGCCCGCCTCGGTGATATTTTCTGCTGCGATGTCAGCGCGCGACGTGTGCTTGTGGTCAATGTCCCACATGCCAATCGACACCATCACCGACGGCGCTTGGGTGAAGGCTTCCTTGAAGCTGACGATATGGCGACTTTCGCGGTCGCCTTGGCCAGTCCACATCACACCGCCGTCGGCAAAATCCGAAAACAGCACGCGCGATCCTTGCTGGATACCGACCGAATTTGACGAAATGCGTTTCATGACTTCACTACCTATCGCCGCAGCCTAGCAGTGAATTCGGGCAAGAAAAGGACGATAAATGAAAAGGCCCCGCCAAAGCGGGGCCTGATCCAAAACGAGCGCTTGTCTTAGAAGCCAGCGGCGGTGCGCATGGCGGCCAGATCGGCGACGATCTTGTCGGCAGAGTCCTTGTCAGCGCCAACAGTGGTGGCTTCGGTGGCATCGGCGACCAGTTGGTCAACCAAGGCTGCGGTCAGCTCTTCCACCGGAACCGCGCGTTCGGCCAGAACCGAAACGCCAGTTGCGGTGATTTCTGCGAAACCGCCCGTCACCACGAAGGATTTAACCCCTTCGGAGGACGCCACTTTCAACACGCCGGGGCGCAGGGTGGTGATGGTGGGGGCATGCCCCTCCATCGCCGTCAGGTCGCCATCAGCGCCCGGGATCTGCACCTCGGAAGCTGCCAGAGAGGCCAAACGCCGCTCCGGGCTAACCAGATCAAATTGCAGCGTTCCTGCCATGATGCCCCCTTAGGCCGCAGCCGCAGCGAGCCGCTGTGCCTTGGCCTTCACGTCTTCGATGCCGCCAACCATGTAGAAGGCTGCTTCCGGCAGGTGATCGTATTCACCAGCCACAACGGCTTTGAACGAAGCGATGGTGACATCCAGCGGAACCTGCACACCGTCCGAGCCGGTGAACACTTTTGCCACGTCGAAGGGCTGCGACAGGAAGCGCTGGATCTTACGAGCGCGTGCCACCGTCAGTTTGTCTTCTTCCGACAATTCGTCCATGCCAAGGATGGCGATGATGTCCTGCAACGACTTGTAGCGCTGCAGCACGCCCTGAACCGAACGTGCCACGGCGTAGTGCTCTTCGCCGATCACAGCCGGGTCCAAAAGACGCGAGGTCGAGTCCAGCGGGTCAACGGCCGGGTAGATGCCCAGTTCCGAAATTGCGCGCGACAGAACCGTGGTTGCGTCCAAGTGGGCGAACGAGGTTGCCGGTGCAGGGTCGGTAAGGTCGTCTGCCGGAACGTAGATGGCCTGAACCGAGGTGATCGAGCCAGCTTTGGTCGAGGTGATGCGTTCTTGCAAAGCACCCATGTCGGTTGCCAGCGTCGGCTGATAGCCCACTGCCGACGGGATACGACCCAACAGTGCCGACACTTCCGAACCAGCTTGGGTAAAGCGGAAGATGTTGTCGACGAAGAACAGAACGTCGGTGCCCGACTGGTCACGGAACTGTTCTGCCAGCGTCAGACCCGACAAAGCCACGCGCAGACGTGCCCCCGGCGGTTCGTTCATCTGACCGTAAACAAGCGCCACTTTCGACTGCGTCATGTCTTCCAGGTTGATAACCCCGGATTCGATCATTTCGTGATACAGGTCGTTGCCTTCACGGGTCCGTTCACCAACGCCCGCGAACACCGAGTAACCCGAGTGCACTTTTGCGATGTTGTTAATCAGTTCCATGATCAGAACGGTCTTGCCCACGCCGGCGCCGCCGAACAGGCCAATCTTACCGCCCTTGGCGTAGGGGGCCAGCAGGTCGATAACCTTGATGCCGGTCACCAGAACCTTGGATTCGGTGGCTTGTTCCGAGAAAGCCGGGGCTTTCTGGTGGATCGAGCGGAACTCGGTCGCCAAGACCGGACCACGTTCGTCAACCGGCTCGCCGATGACGTTCAGGATGCGGCCCAGCGTTGCGTCGCCAACCGGAACCGAAATCGGTGCGCCGGTGTCGGTGACGCCTGCGCCACGAACCAGACCTTCGGTCGCGTCCATAGCGATGCAGCGTACGGTGTTTTCGCCAAGGTGCTGGGCAACTTCCAGAACCAGGGTTTTGCCATTGTTGTCAGTCGTGACGGCGTTCAAAATCGCGGGAAGCGCGCCTTCGAACTGCACGTCAACCACGGCGCCGATCACCTGAGTGATCTTGCCTGCCGCGGCAGCTGCTTTCGGTGCTTTTGCCATTGTGTTTCTCCGATTCCTTAAAGCGCTTCAGCGCCCGCAATGATTTCGATAAGCTCGGTGGTGATCGCCGCCTGACGCGAACGGTTGTACTGGGTGGTGAGCTTGTTGATCATGTCACCCGCGTTGCGGGTAGCGTTGTCCATCGCACTCATCCGGGCGCCCTGTTCGGAAGCACCGTTTTCCAGCAAAGCCGTAAAGACTTGCGTCGCCACACCGCGCGGCAGCAGATCGGCCAGAATGGCCTCTTCACCCGGTTCATAGTCGTAAAGCGACGACACAGCGCCACCTTCAAACTTCGCCGGGATGATCTGCAGCTCGGTCGGGATCTGGCTGATCACCGATTGGAAGCGGTTGTAGAACAACGTGACCACGTCGCACTCGCCAGCTTCAAAGCGGGCCAGAACGTCACGGGCGATGCCCTGCGCGTTGGCATAGCCAACCCGCTTCACTTCGGTCAGATCGACGTGACCCACGAAATACTGGCCGAATTCACGGCGCAGCTGTTCGCGGCCTTTTTTGCCAACCGTCAGAATTTTGACGGTTTTACCGGCGCCCAGCAGCTCGTTGATCTTCGCCCGTGCCATCCGAACGATGGTCGAGTTGAAGCCACCGCAAAGCCCGCGCTCCGAGGTCATGACGACCAGAAGCTGAACCTTGTCGCTGCCCGTTCCCGACAACAGCCGGGGTGCGCTTGCCGATTGACCAACCCCAGCCGCCAGCCCTGCCATCACGGAATTCATCCGTTCAGCATAGGGGCGTGCGGCCACGGCGGCCTCTTGCGCGCGGCGAAGTTTCGCCGCGGCAACCATTTGCATGGCTTTTGTGATCTTGCGAGTGTTCTTCACACTCGCGATCCGGTTTTTTAAGTCCTTAAGGCTGGGCATAGATTATCTCCCCCTGCCCCGCCCTCAGGCGAAGTCTTTCGCGAAAGCGTCAAGCTCTGCACGGATGGCTTTTTCCAGATCGCCCGCAACTTTGCGGTCTTTCGTGGTGATGTCGGCCAGCAGTGCCTTGCCGGTGGTGCGCAGGTGCTTCAGCAGACCAGCTTCATAGCGGCCCACGTCCTTCACTGCGACTTTGTCCAGATAGCCCGAGGTGCCAGCGTAGATCACGCAAACGATCTCGGCGTTGGTCATCGGCGAATACTGGGCTTGCTTCATCAGCTCGGTCAAACGTGCGCCACGGTTCAGCAGCTGCTGGGTCGAAGCGTCAAGGTCAGAACCGAACTGTGCGAAGGCCGCCATTTCGCGGTACTGCGCCAGTTCCAGCTTCACCTTACCAGCCACCGACTTCATGGCGTTGGTTTGTGCCGAAGAGCCCACGCGCGAAACCGACAGACCGGTGTTCACTGCGGGGCGGATGCCTTGGTAGAACAGTTCGGTTTCCAGGAAGATCTGGCCGTCGGTGATCGAGATCACGTTGGTCGGGATGAAGGCCGAAACGTCGCCGCCTTGGGTTTCGATGATCGGCAGTGCGGTCAACGAGCCTGCGCCGAAATCTTCGTTCAGCTTCGACGAACGCTCCAGCAGACGGGAGTGCAGGTAGAAAACGTCGCCCGGGTAGGCTTCACGTCCCGGCGGACGGCGCAGCAACAGCGACATCTGACGGTAAGCGACAGCTTGCTTGGACAAGTCATCATAGATGATCAGCGCGTGGCGGCCGTTGTCGCGGAAGAATTCCGCCATAGCGGTTGCCGCGTAGGGTGCCAGGAACTGCATCGGTGCCGGGTCCGAAGCGGTAGCCGCCACAACGATCGTGTAGTCGATCGCGCCGGTTTCTTCCAACTTCTTCACCAACTGTGCCACGGTCGAACGCTTTTGACCGATAGCAACGTAGATGCAGTACAGCTTCTTGGATTCGTCGTCGCCAGCAGCCTCGTTATAGACTTTCTGGTTCAGAATGGTGTCCAGAGCCACGGCGGTTTTGCCGGTCTGACGGTCACCGATGATCAGTTCGCGCTGGCCACGGCCAACCGGGATCATAGCGTCAACGGCTTTCAGGCCGGTTGCCATCGGTTCGTGAACCGATTTCCGCGGAATGATGCCCGGAGCTTTCTGGTCGGCGATGCGACGCTCGGTGGCAGCGATCGGGCCTTTGCCGTCGATCGGGTTGCCCAGACCGTCAACAACACGGCCCAGCAATGCGTTACCAGCCGGCACGTCCACGATGGACTTGGTGCGCTTGACGGTGTCGCCTTCTTTGATGTCCTGGTCCGAACCGAAGATAACGATACCGACGTTGTCGACTTCAAGGTTCAGTGCCATCCCGCGGATGCCGCCAGGGAATTCCACCATCTCGCCGGCCTGAACATTGTCCAGCCCGTGGACGCGGGCAATGCCGTCGCCAACGCTCAGAACGCGGCCAACTTCAGCCACTTCTGCGTCTTTACCGAAATTCTTGATCTGGTCCTTAAGGATCGCAGAGATCTCAGCAGCCTGAATTCCCATCACCCAACCTCTTTCATTGCATTCTGGAGAGCCGCGAGCTTCGCCTTGACCGAGGTATCGATCATGGTCGAGCCGAGCTTGACGATAAGTCCGCCGATGAGGCTTTCATCAACGGTGGTGTTCAATTTGACATCCTTGCCAACCTTCGCCTTCAGCGAAGCAGCAAGCTTGGCGGCCTGATCAGCCGACAGGGCCGAAGCCGAAGTCACCTCTGCGGTCACTTCGCCCTTTTCGGTGGCGATGCGCGCTTTCAGGTCGGCAACCAGTTGCGGCAGCACGAACAGGCGGCGCTTGGATGCCATCAGCGCAATGGTGTTCGCCGTCGTCACCGACAGCCCCATCTTCGCAGCAACCGCAGCCATGGCGCGCGCTTGGTCGTCACGCGCCACAACGGGCGATGCGATCATCTCGCTCAGCTCGGGGCTTGCAGCCAGTGCTGCCCCCAGCGCGTCTGCATCGGCTTCCAAAGCCTTCAGACCATTTTCTTCTTTGGCAATCTCAAACAATGCCTGCGCGTAACGCCCGGCAATGCCCAAGGAGATCGAAGCTGGTTCGGACACGTCATCCCTTCCGCTGTCTAGGCCCCTCCCGTCAACCGCATCCGGGGTTCAACCCATTTGCGGCGCATACTTGGGGCATGCGTCTTTCGATTTTGGGCGTCTGTAGCAGACGATTCCCAATGTCGCAACCGGGGAAGACACCCAATTTTAACCCCAACCACTGCGACAAATCGCAAGTCGGCCACCACAACGCCCCGGCACCGAAATTCCGGCCAGAAAAACCCTGATTGATTACAGTTTTATCGCAATTTCCACCACCGCACCGCAATTGGGGCCAGTTGGGTCAATTTGCCGCCGCTTCATCATTTAAAATGGCACCGTACCGCGTTGACTCAACTCTGGACATCAGTGCAACAGTTTTAATCGTGTGTAGGGTATGGGTGTCGCGGTGGAGATGTTGATTCTAGCATCCATCATGGTTGTCGGTGGCCTGTTCGCCGTCGACGGTATCTTTGACGACAACCGCCACACCGACCCTGATCCGCCCGTTGACGACACCGACGTTCACGGCACCACTGGCAACGACACTCTGACCGACGATCATCGCGTGATCTGGGGCGAAGACGGCGACGATTTGCTGACAGTTTCGGGCACCGCCGTCGCGCACGGCGGCACCGGGAATGACAACATTTCCGCCTCTGATACCTGCGACGCCATAGGCGGCAGCGGCAATGACACCCTGACAGGTTGCGATGGCGCACAGCTTTTTAGCGGCTCTGGCGACGATGTGGTCAGCGCCGAAGACTACGTCCACGCCCATGGTGGGGCTGGCAATGACCAGATGGTCAGCCACGGCCACGCCACGCTTTACGGCGAAGACGGCGAAGATCGTCTGACCATCGGTGGCGAATTTTCGGTGGGCTTTGGCGGCGCGGGCAACGACACCCTGACCAACAACGCCCATTTTGATCAGCTTTTCGGCGGCGACGGCAATGACTACGCGCAAACCAGCGACGGCTACCGCGTCAGCGGTGATGCGGGCGACGACACCTTGTCAGGCGTGTCGCAGCTTTACGGCGGTGAGGGCGACGATTCCATCACCGGCGCCAGCAGCTTGGGCGGCGGCAACGGCAATGATGTTATTGCCGCACATGGCACCGGCAATGCGGGCTACGCCCTCGCCTATGGCGATGCGGGCGACGATACCGTCATCGGCCATGACAGCTTTGAAAGCACCTCGGATTTCTACGGCGATGACGGCAACGATCTGTTGCAGGTCTATGGTTTAACAAGCCACAGCTATGGCGGCGCGGGCGATGATACCGTGATCAGTCAGGCCGGCAGCCACAGCCGCGACGACGCCTTTGTCAGCCTTGGCAGCGGCCAAGACCTGCTGGCGGTCGAAGCCGATGGCACCGGCGGCCCCGATATTCTGCCCGTCACCGATTTCAACCCGGCCGAAGACCAACTCGCGCTGATCCTGCCCCCCGAAGACGCCGCCAATCTGACCATCGTGGTCACCCCCGACCCCAGCGGCAGTTTCACCGAAATTCACCTTAGCAAAGCCAACGATGCCAGTTTCGACATGACAATCCATCTGGCCGGCATCAGCGACTTTGACCCCGCCGACCTGACCTTCTTCGCCAACCAAGCCGCCGTCACTGCAGGCACCCCCTATACTCCGGCGCTGGCCTGATCCTGCCACAAGCGCAATGCGCGCCGTCACAGCCGACGCTTGGCTACGCCACGACCATGGCAGACTGCCTTACAGAAAATCTCGCCTTCTGACACAACTTCCGGGCCGCAGGTTCGCCACCCGCCATAACATCTTCAAAACCATCGCCCACAGACCTTGACTATCGTCAGGCAATGACCAGAACAGGCGGCTTTTTCGTCCCCGCACCGCGACCGACCGCCCCTTGCAACGTCACAGCGCCCGCCGCCCCAAATACGTGGTTGCAAGGCCAACGCCGCCCAGCGCGAGCGCCCTGCCCTCGGCAAAGCAAGTCTGGCACCAGGTTACCTCCATCCGCCGCGCCAAAGCCAAACAAACATCGCGTTTTTTTTTGGCGCAACCGGGCGCGATCTCTTGGACAAGACGCGTAATGGCAAGTGCCCCCTGCATTCGCCACGCGCCGTCGCAGCGCAACGCCGACCTATGCGGCCGCACCTAAGTCCAGCCCACCACCACCCGATACGGCAAAACCAAACACGCGTGGCATTCGTTGCCCCCCTGCACTGCAAGCACCAGCTTGCCCGCGCGCCCTAACTGCGGGCGATGTGCAGCCCGATCTCAACAAAACTTGCGCAAACCAACTGCCCGGCCCCGCAGCCTTACACAAAACCGCCAGCTTGGCACGGCGCTGCGCCTGCCTTGCGTGTGTGCCAGCCGCACGCCCTGCACGCTAATGCCCGCAGTAGACAATCCCCGTCAACCGCCCCCAGCCTAAGGCGTCGGTACCGGCGCGCCAACGCCCTCCAGCGCGCGCAGCGGGCGGCGCACCACCGCGCCCAAGCCGCCGCGTGTCGGCGCATAGACCTGTTTGCTCACCTCGACCATCAGCACCCCGCCCGCCAACCACGGCAGCCGTCGGCCAAAATTTTCCCAGAAATTCGACGTGCCCAACCAGAACCGGCTTTCCGACGGCGGCGCGAACAGCGATGTCATGCTGCGCTCTGGGGTAAAGCCATGTTTCTTCAGCTGCACTTCCAACTGCCCCCCCGAATAGGGTCGGCCAAAGCCAAACGGCGTGCCGTCGCGCCGCGCCCAAAGTCCGGCGCGGTTGGGCACCACAAACAGCGCCCGCCCCCCCGGCCCCAGCACCCGATGCGCCTCTTCCAACACCGCCGTCGGATTTTCCGAGGTTTCCAGCCCATGCATCAGCACCAGCCGGTCGACAAACCCGGTTGCCAGCGGCCACAGGGTTTCTTCGCACAGCACCGAAACATTCTCCATGCCCGCAGGCCAAGGCATCACGCCCTGCGGCCCCGGCATCAGCGCAATCACCCGCCGCGCATCCGCAAGATAAGGCCGCAACAGCGGTGCGGCGAACCCAAAGCCCGCCACCGTCTGCCCCGCCATCGGCGGCCACAGCTTGACCACCTGATCCCGGATCGCCCGCTGCGCCACACGGCCCAACTGGGTGCGATAATAGAAGTTACGCAGATCAAGCACATCAAGATGCATCGCGGGATCGGCTCCTTGCCGTCAGACTCGCGCGATCATACCCGGAAGCCACGCCAACGCCATGACCCAAAGCAACCCAACCGCCATCCGCCGATTGCAGCCCTGCCCGGTTTGCGCCACTCTGCCGTCCTCCAGTTTTGAAAGGCAGCGCCATGTCCCTTACCCTCGTCACCATCCCCTGCCTGAAAGACAACTACGCCTATCTGATCCATGACGAAGCTTCGGGCGACACCGCCCTGATCGACGCCCCCGAACCCGCGCCGATCCTTGCCGAACTGAACGCGCGCGGCTGGACGCTGGATCAGATCTTGCTCACCCACCACCACTGGGACCACATCGACGGCGTCGCGGCGATTGTCGAAGCCACCTCTGCCGCCATTCTGGGTGCCGAATCCGACGCCCACCGCCTGCCACCGCTGACCCGCGGGCTGATCGAAGGCGATGTGGTGCAGATCGGCGGCGAATACGGCCATGTCATCGACGTGCCCGGCCACACCGTCGGCCATATCGCATTCTACTTCCCCGATTCTGGCCTTGCCTTCACCGCCGATAGCCTGATGGCCGGCGGCTGCGGTCGGCTGTTCGAAGGCACGCCAGACCAGATGTGGCACAGCCTGTGCAAACTCGCGCAACTGCCGCCCGAAACCCTGATCTGCTCGGGGCATGAATACACCGCCTCGAACCTGCGCTTTGCCGCCACCATCGACCCCGATAATGCCGCCCTGCAGGCCCGCATCACCCGCGTTACCGCCGCCCGCGCCGCCGGCCGCCCCACCGTGCCCTCGCGCCTGTCGGGCGAATTGGCCACCAACCCTTTTCTTCGCGCCCACAACCCCTACATCAAGACAGCGCTTGGCCTTGCCACCGCCTCTGACGCCGAAACCTTTGCCAAAATCCGCGCCCTCAAGGACAAATTCTAGGCCACTGCCCCGCCCCGCTCTTCACAATTTGTGCGGGAACCGGGAAAAACCGAAATCTTGCCGAAATAGGGCTTGAAGATCGGCAAATAAAACCGATCCTTTACTTTATGAGGCCATGGTTGGATCGGGCCCAGGCCCCGCCGACCCGCAGGACAGGAGCACGAACAAAGTGCCATCATTCTCGACCACGCTTGAACAAGCCATCCACGGCGCACTGGCGCTTGCCAACGCCCGCCGTCACGAACTGGCCACGCTGGAACATCTTCTGCTGTCGTTGATCGACGAGCCTGATGCCGCCCGCGTCATGAAGGCCTGCTCGGTCAATCTGGACGATCTGCGCAAAACCCTTGTCGACTTCATCGACGACGATCTGTCCACGCTCGTCACCGATGTCGAAGGGTCCGAAGCGGTTCCCACCGCCGCATTTCAACGCGTGATCCAGCGCGCCGCGATCCATGTGCAATCCTCGGGGCGCACCGAAGTCACCGGTGCCAATGTTCTGGTTGCGATCTTTGCTGAACGCGAATCGAACGCCGCCTACTTCCTGCAAGAACAGGATATGACCCGCTATGACGCGGTGAATTTCATCGCGCATGGCGTCGCCAAAGACCCGTCTTATGGCGAAGCCCGCCCGGTGACCGGTGCCGAAGAACACCACCACGAAACGCCCAAGGCCGAAGCGGGCGAGGCGAAGGAATCCGCGCTGTCGAAATACTGCGTCGATCTGAACGTCAAAGCCCTGAAAGGCGATGTCGATCCGCTGATCGGGCGCGAAGACGAAGTTGAACGCGCCATTCAGGTTCTGTGCCGTCGGCGCAAGAACAACCCGCTCTTGGTTGGCGATCCCGGCGTTGGCAAAACTGCCATCGCCGAAGGTCTGGCCAAGAAAATCGTTGATGGCCAAACCCCTGAAATCCTTGCCCATGCCACCATCTTCAGCCTTGATATGGGCGCGCTTCTGGCCGGCACCCGCTATCGCGGCGATTTCGAAGAACGCCTGAAAGCCGTGGTAAAAGAGATGGAGGATCATCCTGACGCGATCCTGTTCATCGACGAAATTCACACAGTTATCGGCGCAGGCGCCACGTCTGGCGGCGCGATGGATGCATCGAACCTGCTGAAACCTGCGTTGCAGGGCGGCAAGCTGCGCTGCATGGGGTCGACCACCTACAAGGAATTCCGTCAACACTTCGAAAAAGACCGTGCGCTGTCGCGTCGCTTCCAGAAGATCGACGTGAACGAACCTTCCGTGCCGGATGCCATCAAGATTCTGATGGGGCTGAAGCCGCATTTCGAAGAACACCACGATCTGCGCTACACCAATGATGCGATCAAGGCCGCGGTCGAACTGGCCGCGCGCTATATCCACGACCGCAAACTGCCCGACTCTGCCATCGACGTGATCGACGAGGCGGGTGCAGCCCA
>Ga0228702_1001723_pt1 | contig 13449 bp, 14 predicted proteins | sample McNCre217_Aug_MG_2_FD_178018 | JGI IMG/M metagenome (GOLD analysis project Ga0228702, IMG submission 178018) | Freshwater microbial communities from McNutts Creek, Athens, Georgia, United States - 20-17_Aug_MG | ecosystem: Environmental > Aquatic > Freshwater > Creek | place: USA: Georgia... | reverse complement strand
CACTACATGCTGCGTCTGGGTCGTCACTTCGCACTATTGAATAGCTGCAAACCATCAAAAGGGACAAATATCGAGGTAACCTTCGCCAAATTTGGTTTCCAGTTACCGGTCATTGACCAAAGACCGCTTCTGGCCGTTTTCTGTCATGCATGACAGCAGCGCCGAAGAACCTCTTCAGCGGCATACAAAGCGTTGATCAGCTGAGCGTGAACAACAAAAATGGGGCAAAGACGATCAAACACCATGGGTGCCAGCACCTCAACAGCGCTGCGCCAACAAACAGCCCCTGACAGGCGCTTCCTGGCAGGGGCTGTCTGTTGGCGTGCCAAGCATCACGCTAACGCTGCATCTTATTGGGTCATCATGCGCAGCGGCCACATGACGATCTCAGGGAACACAATCAGCAACACCATCACCACGGTCTGAGCAATCATGAAAGGCGTCACCCCCTTGATGGCCCCGGACATCGGAATGCGGGCAATGCTGCACACCACGTTGAGCACGGTGCCCACAGGCGGTGTGACCAGGCCAATCGCGTTGTTGATGATGAACAGCACACCAAAATAGACCGGATCAATGCCCGCCTGCTTGACCACCGGCATCAGCACAGGCGTCATGATCAGCACCGTGGGTGTGAAATCCAGGGCGGTGCCAATGATGAACACCATGGCCATGAGCACGAACATCAACAGCATCTTGTTGCCCATGAACGGCTGGACCAGCTCGGCCACTTGTTGGGGAATGCTGGCCGTGGTGATCAGCCAGGCGGACACGCCGGCAGCCGCCACCAAAAACATCACGATGGCCGTGGTTTCGGCGGCGCGGTAAAACAGGTGAAACAGGTCCTTGAACTTGATTTCACGGTAGACAAACAAACCCACGATCAGCGAATAAGCCGCCGCGATCACCGCCGCTTCGGTGGGTGTGAAAAAGCCAATTTTGAGTCCACCGATGATGACCAGCGGCAAGGTCAGCGCCCACAGCGAGTTGCGGGTTTCGGTCCAGCGCTCGGCCATGCTGCGCTTGGGCTCCACGGTGATCTGGTCACGCTTGATGGACCAGCGCCAGGCGATCATGATCGCCACACCCATCAAAATGCCCGGCACGATGCCGGCGATGAACAGCTTGGTGATGCTCACACCACCGGCCACGCCAAAAATGATCATGCCGATCGAAGGCGGAATCACCGGCGCGATGATGCCCCCGCAGGCGATCAGGCCGCACGAGCGGTTCACGTCATAGCCGGCATTGCGCATCATGGGCACCAGCACCGAGGCCAACGCCGCCGTGTCGGCCACCGCCGAGCCCGACAACGAGGCCATGATCACGGCAGCGGCCACCGCCACATAACCCAGGCCACCGGGAATGTGCCCGATCCATGCCATGGCCATGGTGATGATGCGGCGGGTCATGCCACCGGCATTCATGAACTCGCCAGCCAGCATGAAAAACGGCACGGCCAGCAGCGGGAAGCTGTTGGAGCCGTCCCACATGTTCTGGATCACGATCTGAGGGTCTGTCACCCCCATGTGGTACATCATCGCCAGACCGCAACCGATCAGGGAAAACGCAATGGGCATGCCCAGGGCCATGAGGCCGAGCAGGGAGCCGATGAAAACAAGGATGGTCATGTGGGGCTCCCTTACGCTTTTTTGCCAGCTTCGGCCGCAATTTCGTCCACTTCGGACATACCCTCTTCCATCACATCGGAGAGTTCGGATTCATCGACTTGCCCGGCAAACAAGCGCAGCAAATTGAACAAACACATGATGCCGATGAAGGCGCCAGTGAGGTAACTCACACCAAACACCCAGATCATGCTGATCTGGGCCACAGGCGATGCATTGCCTTCCAGAATGTCGTGTTGCAGATAGGTGCCATAAACGATGTAGCCGCAGCACACCGCCATGATGAACTGGCTGATACCCCAGCAAAGCTTTTTGCCTGCTATCGGCAGCAACTGTGTGATGACATCCACGCCAAGATGGGCACGCTTGCGCATGCCCACAATCGCCCCAATGAACGTCATCCAGACAAAGGCAAAGCGTGGCAATTCTTCTGACAGGTCGATGCCCGTGTTGAAGAAAATGCGCAACATCACGTTGCCAAACACCATCACCAGCATGAGCGTGATGCACAGCACCATGACGGTTTCAAAGATTTTGAAAATGCCATCAATGAGTGGCTGGATTGTCTTGATCATGGATGACTCCTCGGGGCGATCAGTGCTCAGGCCTTACTTGGCAGCACGGGCCTTGTCGATTTCGGCATAGAACTGTTTGACAAAGTCTTCGCCAATGATGGGCGCAAACTTGGTCACCACGGGCTTGACCTTGTCCTGAATGCGGGCCAGTTCAGCGGCCGACACCGGGGTCACAGTCACACCGGCTTTGGCAAACTTGCCCACCACGTCCTTGTCACCCTCTTCGAGGTATTTGCGCTGCAGCAAACCGGCTTCGGTCGCGGCCTTTTGCACGCCTGCCTTGTCACTGGCCGACAGGGTGTCCCAGAACTTTTTGGAAGCCACCAGTGCCACAGGGGTGTAGACGTGGTTGGTCAGCGAGATGTGTTTTTGCACTTCCTGCATCTTGTTGGCATACATGTGGACCAGCGGGTTTTCCTGGCCATCCAGAGCCTTGGTTTCGAGGGCCGGGAAGACTTCAGAGAATGCCATCGGCACCGCGTTGGCACCGATCGTTTTCCAGGTTTCCAGCGCCACAGGGTTGGCCATCACGCGCACTTTCAGACCGCTGACATCTTCCAGCTTGGTCACAGCGCGCTTGCTGTTGGACAGGTTGCGAAAGCCCATGCCAGTCCAGGTCAGGCCCACCAGGCCACTGGGTTCGATTTTCTGGAAAATTTGTTTGGACGACGCGCCATCAAGCACGGCATAGACTTCTTTTTCATTGGCGAACATGAAGGGCAGATCCCAGATCTGCACTTCTTTGACCTTGGAAGACAGAGGTGCCAGCGTACCGATGTACAGCTCTTGCGTACCTGCCTGCACGGCTTGCAATTGCTTTTCATCGCTGCCCAGCACCGCGTTGTGGAAGACCTGGATCTTCACATCGTTGTTCGTGTATTTGGCGGCCAGCTCAGCGAACTTGTTCATCGCCATCGCCTGGGGATGCGTGTCAGGCATGGCGTGGCCGATTTTGGCTTTGACCTCGGCGAAAGCGCTGCCCGAGCACAGGGCCAGGCAAGCCGCAGCCATCAGGGTGGCGCGGCGCAGGTGAGAAGTCTTTTTGATCATGTAAATGTCTCCGTCTTGGTGGTTGGAACAAGTCGGCAGCCATGGCCCAAGCGCTCATGCTGCCGTGGTGAAATCATTCAAGGGGTCTGCAAAGTGCCGTCCGCGAGGCGGGTTTGTGTCCAGGTGGTCACGCCACTGTCGCAGGGGTATTTGGCGGCTTCGGCCTCGTTGATGTCGACGCCCAGACCGGGCAGGTCATTGGCATACACATAACCCTTGCGGAATTCGGGAAGCCCCGGGAACACATCGAGCAGCGCCTCACGCGGGCCTTTGAGTTCCTGGATCACAAAATTGGGTGGCTCCGTGCCAGACCATTCCTGCACGCCAAAATTGCGGGCCGACAAATCGATGTGGATGTTGGCCGCATGGGCCAGTGGCGACATGTCGCCCGGGCCATGCCAGGCGGTGCGCACGCCAAACTGCTCGGCAAACAATTGCAGCTTGCGCCCTGGCGTGATGCCGCCCACCTGGCTCAGGTGCACGCGGATGTAATCGATCAGTCGCTCGGCGATCAGCGTGCGCCATTCAAACGGGTGGTTGAACAGCTCACCTTGCGCCAGCGGGATGTTGGTTTTGTCGCGCAACTGGCGAATCCACTCCCCTTCTTCGAGCGGGATGGCGTCTTCGAGAAAAAACAAATCAAACGGCTCCAGCGCCTGTGCAAAACGGATGGCATCCACCGGCTTCAGACGCTCGTGCACATCGTGGCACAGCTCCACATCCCACCCGACACGGCTGCGGATGCCCTCGAACATCTTGACGGTCTCACGCATGTAGCGGCGCGCATCAAGGTAAATGCCCTCGGGCGCATGCTCGGGCGCGGTGGCGGGTGCCGGACCAAAACTGCCGCCGCCATAGCCGCCACTTTGGCAGCGGATGTGGGTGATGCCCTGCTCGCGGTATTTCTGGATGTTCTCGCACAACTCGGACAGGTCACGCCCATCGGCGTGGCGGTAAATAGGCACTCCCTCTCGCACCTTGCCGCCAAACAGCTGGTACAACGGCATGTTGGCCAGCTTGCCCTTGATGTCCCACAGCGCCATGTCCACGCCCGAGATCGCGTTGTTCTCAATGGGGCCGTTGCGCCAATAGGCGTTCTGGTGCATCAGTTGCCAGATTTCTTCGATGGCATGCACATCTCGACCGACCACCAGTGGCTTGATGTACGCCTCGATCAAGCACTTCACGGCCAGATGGCGATAGGCAAAAGTGCCGCAACCCAGACCATACAAGCCGGGCTGGTTGGTCTCGACCTTGACCACCAACAGATTGATGCCTTCGGGGGCGGTCAGGATGACTTTGACGTCGGTGATGCGCGTGGTCATGGGTGTTCTTCAGTCGGGCAAAACAATCACGGGAATCAAAGCACGGACAACCAGCCGCCGTCGACGTAAATGATCTGGCCATTGACGTAGTTAGACGCTGCCGAAGCCAAAAAGATGGCCGTGCCCACCAGTTCTTCGGGGCGCCCCCAGCGCTGCGCCGGGTTGCTGCTTTTGACCCAGGCGTCAAATGAGGCGTTGTTGACCAGCGCCTCGTTCATGTCGGTCAGGATGTAGCCGGGGCCGATTGAATTGGCTTGGATGTTGTGCTGAGCCCATTCGGCGGCCATGGCTTTGGACAGCATCTTGATGCCCCCTTTGGCCACCGTGTAAGGCGCAACAGTGGCACGGGCCGCTTCACTGGTGAGCGAGCCAATGTTGATGATTTTGCCGCCCTGCCCCCGGTCGATCATGCGCCGGGCTGTGGCACGCCCCACCAGAAAAGCAGCGGTCAGGTTGGTGTTGATCACGCGGCTCCAATCTTGCAACGACACCTCCAGCATGGGCTGGCGGTGCTGAATGCCGGCGTTGTTGATCAGGATGTCGATGGCCAAACCGTCGCGGTCAAAGCCCTCAAAGGCGGCTTCGATCGAGGCCTCATCGGCCACATCGAAAGCGGCCCCACGGGCATCCAGCCCCAGCGCCTGAAGCTGCGCCACCGCCGCATCGACGGCTGCAGACTGGCGGCTGTTGAGGATCACGGTCGCGCCCGACTCGGCCAGCCCACGGGCCAGCGCCAGGCCGATGCCACGCGTGGAGCCGGTGACCAAAGCGGTGCGGCCACTGAGGTCAAACAATGCAGGTGCAGGTGTCGGATTCATGCCCGCAAATGTATATGACGTATGACGTTTGAAAGATTGGCAAAAACCCTTGGTATCTCTTTTAATTATTGGTGGATACTTGACAAATAAACGTGGTTTAAAAACCAGATAAATTTGATTGGTCATATCTTTCAATAACCCATGAATCCGAAACCATCTGCCCCAAAGGCCACATTCCAGGAACAAGTCCTGGTGACCTTGGGTCGTGAAATTTGCAGCGGCAAGATCCGCCCAGGCCAGTTGCTGCCGCCCGAGCCCGAGCTGTGCGCCCGCTTTGGCTTCAGCCGCATCGTGATCCGCGAGGCCATCAAGTCACTGGCGGCCAAGGGTCTGATCGAAGTCACGCGGCGCGTGGGCACGCTGGTGCTGGAGCCCAACCGATGGAACCTGTTTGACCCGGACATCATCGGCTGGCGGGCGCAATCGGCGGTGTTTGACCCCACCTTGTCACGCGACCTGATGGAAATGCGCCGAATCATCGAACCGGCGGCTGTGCGGCTGGCCGCCCTGCGCGCCAGCGACGAAGAACGCCGCAACCTGCGGGCCGCCTACATGGCCATGGCCCGTGCGGTGGCGGGCAAAGGCGATTACGTCAAGGCCGATCTGACATTTCACACCGTCATTTTGTCGGCCTGCGGCAACCAGTTTGTGCGCCAGATGCAAGACGCGATGGCCGCTTTGCTGCGCGTGAGTTTTGATGTGATCACCACCAAACCCGGCGGGCCCGCACATTCCTTGCCATTGCACGAAGCCGTTTGCGAAGCCATTGAGCGCGGCGATGCCGATGCCGCCGAGCGGGCCGCACTGGTGCTGATCGACGGTGCCGAAGAAGACCTGCGCGAGCTGGTGCCCGCACGCACCACCCTGGCACGCGCCTGACCCCCAAGACCCCCATGAAAATCACAAAACTCACCACCTTTCTGGTGCCCCCGCGCTGGTGCTTTCTCAAAATAGAAACCGATGAGGGCATCACCGGCTGGGGCGAGCCCGTGCTGGAAGGACGTGCCCAGACTGTGGCCGCAGCGGTGGAAGAACTGTCGGACGACCTGATCGGCAAAGACCCGCGGCACATCGAAGACCTTTGGACAGTGATGTACCGGGGCGGCTTTTACCGAGGCGGCGGCGTGCACATGAGCGCCATCGCCGGCATCGACCAGGCCCTGTGGGACATCAAGGGCAAGGCCTTGGGCGTGCCGGTGGCCGATTTGCTGGGCGGGCCGGTACGAGACCGCATCCGGGTCTACAGCTGGATTGGCGGCGACCGACCCGGCGACACCGCCGCCGCAGCCAAGGCCGCTGTGGACAGGGGCTTTACAGCCGTCAAAATGAACGGCACCGAAGAGCTGCAATACGTGGACACGTTCGACAAGGTGGACCGCTGCCTGCAAAACGTGGCCGCCGTGCGCGAGGCCGTGGGGCCCAACGTGGGCATCGGGGTCGATTTTCATGGCCGCGTGCACAAACCCATGGCCAAAGTGCTGGTCAAAGAGCTGGCCCCCTACAGGCTGATGTTCATCGAAGAACCCGTGCTCAGCGAACACTACGAGGCCCTCAAGGAAATCGCGCCGCTGACCTCCACCCCGATTGCGCTGGGTGAGCGGCTGTATTCCCGCTGGGATTTCAAGCGGGTGCTGTCCGAAGGCCATGTGGACATCGTGCAGCCCGACCCGTCCCACGCGGGCGGCATCACCGAGACCCGCAAGATCGCCAGCATGGCCGAAGCCTATGACGTGGCACTGGCCTTGCACTGCCCCTTGGGGCCCATCGCCCTGGCGGCCAATCTGCAGCTGGATGCGGTTTGCTACAACGCTTTCATCCAGGAGCAAAGCCTGGGCATCCACTACAACGCCGCCAACGATTTGCTCGACTATGTGAGCAACCGCGAAGTCTTTGCCTACCAGAACGGCATGGTCACCATTCCCCGTGGGCCGGGTTTGGGGATTGAGGTCAACGAAGACTATGTGCGCGAACGCGCCGCCCAAGGTCACCGCTGGCGCAACCCGATTTGGCGACACGCCGATGGCAGCTTTGCCGAGTGGTAAACCCCAGCTCTCAACACCCATTCATGCACCACGTCAAAACAAATGACATCGCCGCTCTGGGCGAAGCCATGGTCGAGTTCAATCAGACCTCGCAAACGCCACCTTTGTATTTGCAGGGCTTTGGCGGTGACACCAGCAATGCAGTGATTGCCGCTGCACGCGCCGGGGCCCGTACCCACTACCTGACGCGCTTGGGCGCCGACCGCTGGGGCGACCGGCTGATGGATTTGTGGCACAGCGAAGGCGTGCAGACCAGCGCTGTGCTGCGCGAGGCCAGCGCACCCACCGGCCTGTATTTCGTCAGCCACGACGCACAAGGCCACCACTTCAGCTATGCCCGCGCAGGCTCGGCCGCCAGCCGCATGCAGCCTGCAGATGTGACACAGCACTGGGGCAACGTCATCGAACAAAGCCGCTGGCTGCACTTGTCGGGCATCTCGCTGGCGATTTCGGCTTCGGCCTGCGACATGGCCCTGGCCGCCATGCAACACGCCCGCCAGCACGGCACGCAAGTGGCGCTCGATTCCAACTTGCGCCTGTCGCTGTGGCCACTGGCCAGGGCCCAGGCCTGCATCGGCCATGCGGTGGGTCTGTGCGATTTGTTTTTGCCCAGCCTGGACGACATGACCGCCCTGACGGGCCTGAGCGATGCAGAGGAGATCGTGGACTGGAGCCATGCCCGGGGGGCCAGACAGGTGGTGCTCAAGCTGGGGGCAGACGGTGCCCTGGCCAGCGACGGGCAGCAACGCCAGCGCATCGCTGGCCGCCCCGCGCAGGCGGTGGATGCCACCGGCGCAGGCGACTGCTTTGCAGGCAACTTGCTGGCCCGCCTGTCGGCAGGCGATGACCTGTGGGCGGCCACCGCCTATGCCAACGCGGCCGCAGCTCTGGCCGTGCAGGGCTACGGAGCCGTCGCTCCGCTGCCGCGCCGGGCTGAGGTCTTGCAGGCCATGGCCACATGAGTCCGCGCCCACTGATCGCCGTCGACTGGGGTACCACCTCGCTGCGCGGCGCACGCCTGAATGCGCAAGGCGAGGCCATTGAAACCCGGCAGTTTCCCCAAGGCGTCATGCACGTCACCCCAGGCACGTTTGAATCAGTGTTCAACACCTGCTTTGGTGATTGGTTGGCAGACCCCGCTGCGCTGTGCCTGATCTCGGGCATGGCGGGCAGCCGACAAGGCTGGCAAGAAGCGCCCTACTGCCCCTGTCCTGCAAACCTGGATGAACTGACCCACCACCTGCTGTGGCTGCAACCCGGGCGCATCGCCCTGGTGCCGGGCCTGAGCTGCTCAGGCCAGGATGCCCTGCACACCCCCGACGTGATGCGCGGCGAAGAGGTGCAAATTTGGGGTGCGCTGCAATTGACGCAGCGCGACAGCGCCACCCTGGTGCTGCCCGGCACCCACAGCAAATGGGTGCAGGTCGAGCACGGCCGTGTGGAGCGTTTCAGCACCTTCATGACCGGTGAAATCTTTGCCCTGCTCGGCCAGCAATCGATCCTCTGCAAGACACTCGACCAGACGGCCCCGTTCGATGCCAGTGCCTTTGTGCAAGGGGTCGAAAGCAGCCAGGCACCAGGCAGCTTGCTGCACAAGCTGTTTGCCGTGCGCACGCTCGGGCTGTTTGACCGCATGCCGACTTCGGCACTGGCCAGCTATTTGTCGGGCTTGTTGATTGGCGACGAGCTGCACGCCCAAAGCCTGCGCACCGAGGCAAAACCGGTGCTCCTGATCGGCAGCGATGTCCTGACGCAGCGGTATGCCCTGGCCTTGCAACACCTGAACACGCCCAGCCAATGCCTGGGGCCCGAAGCCACGTGGGCCGGGCTGTTTGCACTCGCCGCCACATGCTGACCCTTTGGCACGCCATCGCGGCGATGGCGCCGCGCCCGCCAAGAGGCCTCTTGGCAGAGCCACACCCTGCATGAGGTCGGCGCTGCGTACAGCCTGAATCACCCCAAAAAAAATCACCATGACACCCTCGCCCCCCCAAGCCCTGGCACAAGCCATGGCCCGACTGCCCCTGATCGCCATCTTGCGCGGCCTGACGCCCGCCGAAGCCCCTGCCATCGGCCAGGCACTGGTAGACAACGGCTTTGTCCTCATCGAGGTACCACTGAACTCGCCTGAGCCTTTGCAAAGCATCGCTGCACTGGCGCAGCAATTTCCGCAAGCGCTGATCGGCGCAGGCACCGTGCTGAACGCGCAACAGGTCAAGGACGTGCATGCCGCGGGTGGCCGCCTGATCGTCTCGCCCAACTTCAATCCCGCCGTGGTTGCGCAGGCCCTGGCGCTGGACATGGTGGTGCTGCCCGGTGTGGCCACGCCCACAGAAGCCTTTGCGGCGCTCGATGCAGGCGCACACGGGCTCAAGCTGTTTCCAGCCGAAATGCTTTCCCCCGCCACCGTCAAGGCACTGCGCGCCGTGCTGCCGCAGGATGTGGCGCTGATACCTGTGGGCGGGATCACGGCCGACAACATGGCCGCTTACCGGGCCGCCGGGGCCAACGGTTTTGGCCTGGGCTCAACTTTGTATGCACCAGGGCGCAGTGCCGAGCAGGTCAAAAGGCAAGCGGAGCTGTTGGTTCAGGCGTTTGGGGCGGTGACCTGATCAGGCTGCAACGGCATCCGACCTGATGACAAACACCGCAAGCGCTCATGTGCAGGCCCGTCCAGGTCGGGTGGCAGCTGGTGCTTGGCTTGCAGGTAGTGGTGGGTGTAGACCTCCAGCCAGGCTTGCAAGGTGTGTGCAGCATGCGCCTCGCCCGCCAGTTCCAGGCAAAGGGACGCCACTTCGCTGGTGCAAAAATGGTCATCCCGACGTGATCGACGCAACTGGTAGCCTGAAATTTGCTCGGGTTGAAGGCTCAGCACCGGAAAGCCCTCAAGGCAAGGGGTTTTGCGGAACATCTTACGGGCCTCGGCCCACGTGGCGTCCAGAAAAATGAACAAGGGCCGTTTGCCGGCATCCGGGGGCGACACGGCATGAACCACCCGGTCAGGGGCCACAAATTCGCCGGGAAACACCACATGCGGCTGCCATTGCGGATCTGCCAGCAGCGCCAGCAAGCCGGGGTCCACTTCAGTGCGCGCCCATCCAAACGCAAAGGTGTCGGGCACCACATCGGCAATGAGCCAACCCGTGTTGCTGGGTTTGAGCGGTTCGATGTCGGCCATCAGCAGGCACATGCCCGCCCGCGTGGGCACCACCGGGCGCAGGCTGCACACACAGTGGCTGGGCAGCAGGCGGCAACCTGCGCAGCGTTCGCCCTTGATGCCACCGCGAGCCATGAACGGTTTGACGCTGCGCGCCAGACGGGCGGTGCGCAAACGCGACACGGCATGGGGTGAACGGGTCATGGGGTCTCCTGAAATGGCCGCGCGAATGAGGTGTGGCGGCATGATACCGAGCCGCTGGCACAGGGCCAGATCTGAACGCGTCCACGAGTCACCCATGTGGTAGCGCGCCAGCGTGTGGTCTGACAAGCTCCACTTTCTTTACACATCAAGGATGCAGATGCCCAACGACACGCTCGAACAATGGCTGGCTCAAGAGCGCACCGTGCGCGAACGCATGGACAAAGGTGCAGGCCCCGGTGTGGCCCGCCCCGACCAGGTCGCTGGTAAAACCGGGCTGGAAGTCATGCAAGGCTTGCTCAGTGGCGACTTGCCCTACGCCAGCATCGCCAAAACCCTGAACTTCGTGCTGATCGATGTGGCACCCGGCCAAGCGATTTTTCAGGGTGCGCCGGGCCTGGACCACATGAACCCGCTGGGCACTGTGCACGGTGGCTGGTTTGCCACCTTGCTCGATTCGGCGCTGGGCTGCGCCGTGCACACCATGATGCCGCCGGGACGGGGCTACACCACGGCCGACCTGAGCGTCAAACTGGTCAAGGCCCTGACGCCCAAAGTGCAGCGTGTGCGGGCCATCGGCCAAGTGGTGCACTGCGGCCGCCAATTGGCCACCGCCGAAGCACGTCTGGTCGGGCCCGACGGCACGCTTTACGCCCATGCCAGCACGGCCTGCCTGGTTTTTGAAATGCCCACACAATCCAAACCATGAGACTGCTTCACACCATGCTGCGCGTTGGCAACCTTCAACGCTCGATCGATTTTTACACCCATGTGCTGGGCATGACGCTCAACCGCACCTCTGAAAACCCCGAGTACAAATACTCGCTGGCCTTTGTCGGTTATGGCAAGAACCCTGACCACGCCGAGATCGAGCTGACCTACAACTGGGGCACCGAGCAGTACGACATCGGCACGGCCTACGGCCACATCGCCCTGGGCGTGCCCGATGTTTATGCAGCGTGCGACAAGATCAAGGCGGCGGGCGGCAACGTGACGCGAGAACCCGGCCCCGTCAAAGGCGGCACCACGGTGATCGCTTTTGTGACCGACCCCGATGGCTACAAGATTGAATTGATTCAACGCGCCGAATACGCGGACGGACCAGGTTTGCGCTGAAAGCCAAAGGCTTGCTCATTGAGCAAGCTTGCCCTCAAAGCGAGGACTTGTGATGATCCAAGGCCCATCGCGGCGAGGGCGCCGCTCCCACAAGACAGGCCATCCGATGGGCTTAATGTAGGAGCCCCGCCCTCGGGGCGATGGCTTGGGGTCGCGGAGCACTCCCACGGTGCAAAGACGTCGCTCCCGCACCCACACACAGGGCCGCGCCTGATTTCAGCGCTTCAACTGGCTGGCCTCGCGGGCCAGGGCCTCAATGCGCGACCAGTCACCTTGTGCCAATGCGTCCGCAGGCACCAGCCATGAACCGCCCACGCAAGCCACATTGGGCAAGCTCAGCAGCTCGAGCGCGTTCTGCGGGGTCACCCCGCCGGTAGGGCAAAACTTCACGTCAAAAAACGGACCGCTCCAGGCCTTGAGCATGTTGGGGCCGCCCGCCTGCATGGCCGGGAAGAATTTGAGTTCGGTGTAGCCGTCTTCCTGCGCCATCATGATTTCGCTGCCGGTGGCCACACCAGGCAACAACGACAAACCGTGGTCACGGCAAGCCTGACCCACGGCACGGGTGTAACCCGGGCTGACGGCAAACTGGGCACCTGCTTTGGCCGCAGCAGCGGCATCAGCGGGGCTGCGCACGGTGCCCGCGCCCACCACGGCACCGGGCACTTCTTTGGCGATGGCTTCCATGCAGGCCAGCGCCTGTGGGGTGCGCAGGGTCACCTCCAGCATGCGGATGCCGCCAGCCACCAGGGCGCGGGCCATGGGCACGGCGTGTGCCACATCGTTGAGCACGATCACGGGGATCACGGGGGCGTCCTGCATCACTTGCAGGGAGGTCAAATTCACAGCCATGTGCAGGCTCCTTCTTCGGCTTTGAGCGCATTGCGGCGCAGGTTGGCAAACAGTTCACGGCCCATGCCCACGCCGTTGGCGGCGCGCAGATCGGCGGGCATTTGGGCCAGTGGGCGGGCGGCCCATTCGGCTTCGCTCACCAGCACCTGCAAGGTGCCCGCCACGCCGTCGAGGCGGATCAGGTCGCCGTCTTGCACCTTGGCCAGCGGGCCACCGGCAGCGGCTTCGGGCGAGACGTGGATGGCGGCGGGCACTTTACCCGACGCGCCGCTCATGCGGCCATCGGTCACCAGCGCCACCTTGAAGCCTTTGCCTTGCAGCACGGCCAGGGGCGGCGTGAGTTTGTGCAGCTCGGGCATGCCGTTGGCTTGCGGGCCTTGCCAGCGCACCACGCACACCAGGTCGCGCTCCAGCTCTCCGGCCTTGAACGCCACTTGCAGCTCTTCCTGCGAGTTGAACACCCGCGCCGGGGCTTCGATCACATGCAGCGCTTCGGGCACGGCAGAAATCTTGATCACGCTGCGGCCCAGATTGCCTTGTAACAACTTGAGACCACCCGAGGCGCTGAAGGGGCTGGACGCAGGACGCACCACGGTGTCGTCTTTGCTGACCCCGGCTTCTTGCCAAACCAATTGCCCGTTTTCGGCAACCGGAATGCGGGTGAATTCACGCAAGCAACCCGCAC
>Ga0228702_1001721_pt1 | contig 13466 bp, 20 predicted proteins | sample McNCre217_Aug_MG_2_FD_178018 | JGI IMG/M metagenome (GOLD analysis project Ga0228702, IMG submission 178018) | Freshwater microbial communities from McNutts Creek, Athens, Georgia, United States - 20-17_Aug_MG | ecosystem: Environmental > Aquatic > Freshwater > Creek | place: USA: Georgia... | reverse complement strand
ATGTTTTTCTCCCCAGAATGTCTTAAAAGTCCGTTTGAAAAGCCAAAGGTAAATTAAATGGGCTTAAGAGAAGAAAAACAGCGCATATTGCCAGCACTTGATAAGGCAACTGAAGAAGCACAACGTCAGGGCTTTATTACAGAGCTTGACCTTGCTGGTATTGCAGCTTTGTTTACTATTGCTGGTGTTCTGGACTCTGGAATGTTAAAACCTATGGAAGAAATCAAATACTTATCACAGTTACAGTCAGGGTTAGACAAGTATGGTCTCAGCTTGTTTGGTCGCAAAGAAAAACCAGAACTAGAAGTTGGTGATGATCCACTTTATGCACTCAGAGAACTCAACGTTAAAGCCCTCGACATTGATCTTGGGAAACTCGACCCCTCGACTTCAAACCACACAACTACAACTCCCAACTAGAGGTCACGAAGTAGCGGAGTTCGCTAAACAAATTGATATGCCTTTGCTGGAATGGCAAGAGTATTTAATTAACGAGGCTTCAAAGATTAAACCTGATGGCAGTTGGGCTTACAAAAATGTGCTAGCAATCGCAGCGAGACAAAATGGTAAAACACATCTTCTTAGAATGAGAATCTTGGCAGGGCTTTACCTTTGGGACGAAGAATTACAAATTGCAAGTGCTCAAACCAGAGACTTATCGTTAGAGACTTTTAAGAAAGTTGTTGAAGTCATTGACAACTATGACTGGCTACGCAAAAAAGTCAAACACGTAACAAGAGCAAATGGTCGAGAAGAAGTAATGCTGAAAAATGGTATGCGTTACAAAATTGTAGCAAGTAACTCAGGAGGGGCAAGAGGTCTTTCATCTGATCTAGTGATACTTGATGAGCTTAGACAACAAAAAACCTATGATGCCTACTCAGCTCTTGTGTTCACTATGAACGCCAGACCTAATTCACAATTTTGGGGCATCAGTAACGCAGGAGACCATTACTCAATAGTGCTTAACGCTATGAGACAACGAGCTCTTGACAAAATAGAAAAAGGATTAGATGACCCATTGTGTTTTATGGAATGGTCAGCATCACCACACAGAAAACTAAACGACGTTGAAGGTTGGAAAGAAGCAAACCCAGCATTAGGTAGAACAATTTCAGTAGACGCAATCAAAGCCAGACTTAGTGACCCACCAGAAATCTTTCAAACAGAAGTGTTATGTCAATGGGTAGAAACAATGAACTCAGCTTGGGAACAAGGTGCTTGGAATTCTTGTATGCAACCAAATCTATCACTCAAGCCCGACAGACCAACTTGGCTTGGTGTTGAAATCAGTCCAGAACGAAACTCTTGGGCTTTAACAGGTTCACAAATCTTAGAAGACAAATCAATAGCAGTAGGACTAATGGAATACCAAGACCAAGACTCACCAATAGACGATCTGTTTATTGCGGGACGTATCGCAGAATGGGCAAAGCATTACAACGCAGAAGAAGTCATAGCAAACAGGTTTACAGGTGATTCGGTAGTAGCCAAACTTAAACAAGCTGGCATAAACGCTAACGTAATCAAAGGCTCAGATTATTACACCAACTGCGACCAAGTACTTAGTGCTATGTCAGGTGGTCGACTAGCTCATTCCAATCAACCAGAACTCTCAGCAAGTGTTAACAGTTGCATAAAGAAATCAAATGACACAGGTGCTTGGTATGTAATGAGACGCAAACCATCAACAGCTGCAATAAGTATGATTCTTGCAGTCGGTAAAGCAGAACAATATGGCTCAAGGGCGCAAAACCAAGACATTGTAGTTGCTTAGATGCTTGACTTACATAACGATTTAGTAAAGAATTAGAAGTTATGGGCTTCTTCCAAAATCTACTTGGTATCACACCACAAGACGACGTCAACAAAATGGACGCAGCAGTTGCGCCATATAATTATCAAGATTACTCACAACCATTTGGTGTTTATGGTGTCACAAGTGTTTTACGTTCTCAGGCTATGCAGGTACCAAGCGTAGCTAGGGCTAGGGGAATTATTTGTAATACAATTGGATCATTACCATTAGAAGTAAGACGCGAATCAAACAACTCAAAAGTTCCAACGCCACCATTTATCAGACAACCAGACCCAAGAATGACTGGACAATCTGTATACACATTTTTAGCAGAAGATTTATTATTTACAGGCAACGGATATTTACAAATACTTGAACTTGGCACAGATGGACGACCATTAAGTGCTCAATGGGTGTCAGCAAGCCGAATTGGTAAAATTTTAGACAAATCAAGTACAAACGTAACAGGTTATACACTTGATAATGCACAATTACCTAATTCAGGACTTGGTTCTTTAATTCCATTTACAGGATTTGACGAAGGATTATTAAACAGAGCAGGAACAACCATTCTTACTGCTTTGGCATTAGAAAAAGCAGTTAAAAGATTTGCAGATGAACCAACACCTAATGTTGTGTTGAAATCAAACTTGCCTATGTCAGCAGAAAGAGTTACAGCCCTATTAGATTCTTGGAAACAAGCTCGTAATACACGTGGCACAGCATTTGTTAACGACACAATCGATTTTCAAAGCATTGGATTCAGCCCAGAACAATTAACGCTGAACTCTGCACGTCAATATATGGCTTCCGAAATTGCTAGGGCTTGTAATTTACCTGAATATTACGTCGGTGGTAACGCTGCTGGTTCAATGACTTATTCAAACGTGACAGCAGAACGTAGAAGTTTAATTGATTTTTCTTTAAGACCTTTAATGACTTGTATTACACAAAGACTTTCAGATAATGACATCACACCAAGAGGCTCAATCGTAAAATTTGACTTAGAAGAATTCTACAGCCCAAGTGCAAGCGAAAGAGCCGACATTTACCAAAAGTTAATCCCACTAGGTGTAATGACAATAGATGAAGCAAGAGAAAGAGAGGATTTGATAAATGACACTAATTAAATTTAGTACAGACATCATTTCAGCAAGCACAAGCAAAAGAGAATTGACTGGTGTCATAGTACCTTTTGGCAAAGTTGGTCATACCAATATGGGTGACGTGGTATTTAATGCTGGATCATTAAAAATTGGTGAAGGCATCAAACTATTTACTGAACACGATATGGGCAAACCAATCGGCAAATTAAAATCTTTTGAAGAAACCAGCACAGGAATTGTTGGAACATTCAAAATTGCAAGAACCAACGCAGGTGACGACGCTTTGATTGAAGCACAAGACGGATTACGTACTGGCTTTTCAATCGGGGCAACGATAGATGATTTTGTGACCAACGATCAGAATGTAATTGTTAACGCAGCTACATTAAAAGAAGTTTCACACGTCACATTTCCTGCATTTGGCGAAAATGCACAAATAACTGAAGTAGCTGCAAAAGCAGATATTTCACAACCAACAGAAAGCGAGGATACTATCGTGTCAAACGAAGTAACCCCAGAAGTTAAGGAAGACGAAGCTGTAGAAGCTGTTGTCGTTCCTGCTGTTGAAGCAAAAGAACGCAACGTGCGTCCTAACATCTTCACAGCACCAAGAAGCCCAATCAACTCCAAGGCTTCATTCTTAGAACACTCAATCAAGGCAAAACTTGGTAACCAAGAATCAGCAACATTCGTAGCACACGCAGAAGCACAAGCTGCTAACTTAATGACTGCTGCAGATGATTCATTCACAACCAACCCTGCTTTCAAACCAGTACAATACGTTTCAACAGTTGTTGACACTTTGATTGGTTCACGCCCAGCAATTGATGCAATCGGATCACGTGCGCTTCCAGCTGCAGGTATGACAATCTCTGTACCAAAAATCACAACTAATGGAACAGTTGCAGAAACTGCTGAAGGTGGAGCACCTGACGAAACAGGAATTGTTTCCTCATACGTAAACTTAACTGTTAAAAAATACGCAGGTTTACAACGCTACTCAGTTGAATTGTTAGAAAGAAGCGACCCTTCATTCTTCCAAGCAATGCTTGACAATATGCAAAAGGCATACAACAAAGCAACAGACGCAGCCGTAATCGCTGCTCTAACTGCAGGCGGAACTCAAGCGACAGCAGTTGCAGCATCTTCCGACGGAATCATTTCCTATGTATCCACAGAAGCACCAGCAGCTTATTTAGCAACTGGCGAACTAGCTTCTGCATACATTGCAGGAACTTCACAATGGTCATTGTTACTTGGTGCAAAAGACTCAGGTGGTCGCCCAATTTACAATGCATACAATCCACAAAATAATGCTGGTGTTTCAACACCAACTTCACTTCGTGGAAACGTATTAGGTCTTGACCTATACGTAGACGCTAACGCAGTTTCAACAACAATTGACGAATCAGCATTTATCGTGGTTCCATCATCTGTTGCAATCTACGAAAGCCCAGTACTACGTCTATCAACCAACACACCAACAACTGGTGAAATCGAAACAGCACTTTATGGCTATATGGCCACAGGCGTTTTGGTTGCCGGTGGAGTTAGACGCTTCAACCTAACCTAATCCCTAGGTTAAAATCGTGAGGGTGGTTCGCCCCTGTGCCACCCTCACCCCTAAGAAAGGAAAGAAATGCCAGTATTAGTATCAGCAGCCGAATTAAGAGCTGTACTTGGTGTTTCTTCATCTCTATATAACGACGCTGCACTTGAAGCAATCATTGATACTGCAGAAGATGCCATTGGTGATTTTTTAACCCAATGGAAAGTTGGTATTGATTACCATAGAAACGAAACTGCAACAAAAGGAATTATTCACACAACAAGACCACATAAATTTTATGTAGGACAATCAGTAGTTCATACTGGCGTTGAATCTCACATTAATGGATCAAAAACTGTTACAGAAATTGTTGACTCATACACTTACAAAATAACTACGACTAGTGCAACACCACATACAGAATTTTATGCAGTAATACCAAACGGAGTTGCTGCAGTAAACGATTTAAGCCAATACAATAACGTCAGAGCAGTAGAAGAAGCCGTATTACAAATTGCTATTGACGTATTCCAATCCAGATTAGCTGCAGGTGGCACACAACAAGCCCTTGATTACACACCAGCACCATACAGAATGGGCAGGACACTTCTTTACAAAATCACAGGTCTAATTTCAAAATACATAGACTCCAATAGTCAAGTAGGTTAATCTATGGCCTTATCAGACCTTAGAAATACCTTAAAAACAGCCTTAACATCAAACACAAACTATTCTTGCTATGACCACGTTCCAGAAATCATAATCCCACCAGCTTGTCTAATTTTGGCTAGTGACCCATACCTTGAACCAATGGTTATAGGAAACGGCAAAAACTATTACGTAAGACTAACCCTAGAAGTTGTTAGTACCACGTATTCTAACCCAAGCGCATTAAAAAACTTGGAAGACGATATAGAAACCATTCTGGGACTGATACCATTAAATTACATAATTTTATCGGTAAGTAGCCCTAGAATTAGGCAGACCAACAGTACTGATCTGTTAACTGCTGAAATACAACTACAAACAGCCTATACAGGCTAAGGAAGGCAACAATGGCAACAACTATTTTAAGTGGTCGTCAAGTCAAAGTGACTATTGGCGCAGTTGAATACTCTGAACAAATTTTAAGCTCTGCTTTGAACTTTGCAACAGAACGTTTAACTTTTGACACCCTTGCTGGTAAAGCATTTAAGTATATTGATTCAAACGTAACTTTGGATTTGACATTCTTAAACGATTCTGGCGAAACAGTAAGTCTTTACAAAGCTCTTTGGAACGCAACAGAATCCGCACCAGATACAGCTTTGACGTTTATCTTCTTGACCCAAACAGGTGTTTCATTTACTGGAACAGTATTACCTGTTTATCCCGGAATCTCTGCAAGTGGTGCTGATGCTCAACAATGTTCAGTATCATTACAAGTAGTAGGAATTCCAACAGAAGACCTAACCAAATAACCTAAGAACAGGGGCACACAAATGCTTAAATTAAAATTACGTTGGGAACTAGAGACAGGTGAAGTTTATGAAGAATGGACTAGACCTAATGAACTTGCCCAAGCAGAAAAAGAACTTTACAACAATCGTTCTATTATTAAAATTCTTACTGAGGAAAGCAGTCCAAGTAACCAATTGCTTTTATTCTTGGGACACAAGATTCAACAGCGTGTTACAAAAAAAATGGAAAACATTGACACTTGGAAATCAAAAGTTGTTGATATTGCAGCTGTTGATTTTGAGACAGCAAATTTTACGAAGCCCGCTCAGTCGGGCGAATAGCAGTCGAGTTAGCAATAGCGACTGGGATACCACCAGATTATTGGCTGAATGCAGAACCCGATTTATGGGCAACAGCTATAGAAGTATTGAACGAGCGCAATAATGGCTAAAGCAATAAGTCTTATTCCAGTTGATAAAGATTATAAAAGTTTACTTCGTGCTTTTGGCAAAATGGACGATATTGCTAAGAATGATATGAAAAAGATTGCACAAGATTTAGCAGAACGTGGCGCAGCTTATGCTCAAGGTTCAGCATCACGCGCACCATATAATCCTAAACAAGCTGTTGCAGTTGCAGGATCGATTAAAGTTTCTAAATCAGATAAAGCACCATCATTTAGTATTGGTGGTCGCAATAAAGTTGGTGCTAGTGCTTTTAGTGCTGGTTATGTCATAATGGGTTCAGAGTTTGGATCAAAACAGTACAAGCAGTTTCCTAAGCGTTCCCCATCTCAAGGTCGGGGTAATCGTGGTTGGTGGTTGTATCCTGCAATGTCCAGATTTCAACCTACAATTGCAAGAGAATGGTTAGCAGGATATGAAAAGGTTAGAGATGCTTGGGCAGGTAGAATTTAATGGCTGACATTAGAACTTTGAAACTGGCGTTACTTGCTGACACCAAAAACTTTATTGATGGGCTTGATAAAGCCGATAAAGAAACAAAGACTTTTACAAATAAACTTGATGATGCCTTAAAAGTTGGTGCTGCCGCATTTCTTGCTGTTGGTGCCGCTGCCGCAACTATGGCAATCAAAATAGGCACAGATGCAGTTAAAGCAGCAATAGAAGATGAAAAAGCCCAACTTAGTTTGGCACAAACTTTACGCAACACAGTTAAAGCAACAGACGCACAAATCAAAGCCACAGAAAACTACATAGATGCAACAGCTAGAGCAACAGGCGTAGCAGACGACCAATTACGTCCAAGCCTTGACAGACTTGTTAGATCAACTGGTGATTTAACCAAAGCACAAAAACTTCAACAACTAGCTCTTGATATATCTGCAGGAACAGGTAAAGACCTTGCCACAATCACAGAGGGCTTAGGTAAAGCCTACGACGGCAATCTTGGCGCACTTAAACGTTTAGGTGTTTCTTTAGATGACTCAATAATTAAATCAAAAGACTTTGATGCTGCAGTAAAAGTGTTAAGTGAAACATTTGCAGGTCAAGCAGACATAGCAGCCAATTCTTTTGCTGGCAGAATGTCAAGAATTAAAATATCAATAGACGAAGCCAAAGAAACGCTAGGATTTGCTTTACTTCCAGTATTAGAAAAATTTGCTAAATTTGCCACAGATACCCTTGTTCCTGCTCTTGATGATTTTGTTGCAGGTTTAACAGGTGGACAACCAAACTCAGTAAAGAACGCTCTACGTGATGCAAAAGGCAGAGTTTTAGAATTTAATGATGGTTTAGATGTCACAGCCAACACGGGTGCTTATGGTTTAGGTGTTGCATTAACTGAACTTGGCAAAACATTCAAAAACTTTAGTGATGCTTTACTTGGCGCATCAGGTAAAGATTCAGGTCTGAAACAGTTCCTTGATTTATTAACTTCAATAACAAACGGCATAGATAACGTAATTAGTGCTTATAATCGTTTACCTGACATTGGCAAATTCTTAATTAATCCATTACCGGATTTGGCTTCACTTGTTGGACCAACAACCTCAGCTGTAGGTTCTGTTAAAAGTGCTGTAAGCAACGTTAATATCAATGTATCTGGTGCTATTGATCCACAAGGTGTTGCAAGGACTGTAACTAAGGTTCTTGGTACTGCTTCTAAGACTTCTGGTATTAAAGTTCCTGCCTCAGCTGTCAGAGTTGGAACTCGTTAATTGTGCCAGTATTCACTCCGACTCATAGGGTAACTATTGCTGGTGTTGAACAAACCAGCGACATTCTTAACGGTGGAACGATTAACTATGGTCGTGTTGACATATTTGACTCAACGCAACCAAGTTATTGCAACATTGAATTAGTTAACCTTTCAGGTACAAGCCCAACAGTTAACCTGCTTGATTCAATTGTTATTGAAACCAAGAACACGTCAGGGGCTTGGATTAAACTATTCACAGGTGAAGTTTCATCTGTTTCTAATACTTTATCTGGTGCTGGTACTGGTGGCACTTTTGCAAATGTGCTACAAATTCAGGCACAAGGTGCTTTATCAAGACTTGTTAAAAGATTTGCTGGTCAAGTTGCTTACCCATCAGAACTTGATGGTGCAAGAATAACCAGAATACTTCAAGAAACACTTTACACAGCTTGGGAAGATTTAAGCACAACGTTAACTTGGACTGCTTTACCATCAACAACAACTTGGGCTAATTATGGTGTTCAAGGCATTGACACAATTGACGCGGGTCGTTACACACTTCTTTCAAGAGCTGCAAGTTCCGATAATGCTTACGATATGGTTAACAACACCTCATTTTCAGGTCTTGGTTATATGTATGAAACCACAGGAGGAAACATTGGTTACGCTGACGCTGAAAGACGCACAAACAACTATGGAACAAACCTCATACCATTAACAGCATCTACTGTTGCATCAGAAGGCATACAAACCCGACTACAACTAGCAGATATTGTTAACAGCGTTGTCGTTCAATATGGTGATCCAGTAGCAGAAGTAGAAGCTATAGATGACGTTTCAGTTAATCTTTATGGTGTTGTACAACAAGTCAATAGCACCCTTTTGGCTAACTCAACAGAAGCCACAGCACAAGCTACAAGATTCGTTGCTTTAAGAAGTATCCCAAACACGGGCTTTGATTCACTCAGTTTAGATATTGCCAACCCTAATTTGGACGACACAACCAGAAATTCATTACTTGGTGTAACTATGGACAAAGCCCTCTTTGTTTCTAGCTTGCCAGTTGGCTTATTTCCAACAGGCGAATTTGAGGGCTTTGTTGAAGGTTGGACTTGGACACTTGGTAAAAACACACTTGATCTTCAAATGCTTGTAAGTAACAAAATTTACTCAACAGTTGATGTACAATGGGAAGATTACAACCCAACAACCCAATGGCAAAATCTTGATAGTGTCTTGACTTGGCTTGACTTAGCGATAGGATAAGGAACTATGGCAACAACTACAAACTATGGGTGGACTACCCCAGATGATACCTCGCTTGTTAAAGATGGCGCTTCTGCTATTCGCACTCTTGGGTCTGCTATTGACACCTCTCTTAATACTGCTTTGGGAACTAAAAAAGCAGGACTCGTATTATTAAACACAACTAGTTTTAGTGCAGTAGCAAGTCAATCTATAAATGATGTTTTTAGTGCAACATACACAAATTACAGAATTGTTGCCAATTACACAAATTCAACTGCTTCTCTATCTAATATGCGTTTAAGAGTTTCTGCTGCTGATAATTCGACAAGTAATTATTCTAATGCTTATTATTATTTAAGAACAAATCAATCAGTAGCAGCAACAGGAAATGGTTTTCAAGCACCAACAACTTCTTGGGGTTTAACATTAGATGCAAATGCAACAGCACTTATTGCAAATATGGACTTGTATCAACCTTTTGCGACTGCAATAACCAGATATAATATGACAGGTTATTATGCAGGTTATTCACCAAGACAAGATTACGCAATGTTTGCCGGTGGAACTTTTGACCCTACAACTTCTTTTACAGGTTTTACCATAATTGCTAATACTGGCACAATAACTGGAAAGGTGTCTGTTTATGGCTACAATGAATAAAATTATGGTCGGCATTGATAACGAAGTAATTGAATTAACTGGTGCAGATAAAGAAGCCTTTTTGGCTGATAGAAAAGCCACAGCAGATGCACAAGCACTACTTGAAGCCGAATATAAAGCCAAACAAGAAGCTCGTGAAAACGCTATCAAAAAATTAGCAGAAGTTGCTGGCTTAACCAAAGAAGAATTAGCAAGTATCCTATGAACAACTTCAAAGCAATAGCATCATCTTATGGCAGAGCATTTCTTGCATCAGTCATAGCTTGTTACCTTGCTGGTGTTACTGATCCAAAAGCATTACTAGCATCAGGTTTAGCAGCAGTACTTCCACCATTACTTCGTTGGTTAAATCCACAAGACGGCACTTTTGGCTATGTTAAGGTCAAAGACAACAACGAGCACTAATGATAGGTCGTCAAGCTGCTGAAAAGATGCAGCAATGGCATATTGAACGTAAAACAGGCGTTAAAGGAATGTGCCTTAAAACTTGTCGTCTAGCTTGGAATATTCCCGCTAAGTTTCCTTCCGCAATATCTGCTTGGGACAATACGCCCACAAAAAATAAATTTACTGATCCAATGAAAGCGCCTATTGGTGCGACACACTTTTGGAAAGGCGGACGATTCGGACACGTTGCCATTCAAAGCCATAAGCCAGGTTATATTTGGTCAACCGATATTCCAGACAAGGATTTAATAGGTCTTACTTATTACACAAGTGTGAAAGATAAGTGGGGCTACAAATACCTTGGTTGGACTAATAAACTGAATGGGGTTGATTTGAATGTCTAAACCAAAAGCAAAAAAACAAACTATTGAACTTCCTGATGTTATGGCATCAGAGCTTGTAAGAGTCATTAACACAGCTCACGAAGACGGCAAACTTATTACAGGATTTGTTGCAATCCTTGAAGTGTTTGATGGTAAGAAGAAAACAATCAAAATACAGGCTAATGCTGATATGCCACAACACAGCATATTTGGAATTATTAACTTTGCTGCAGAAAAATACCAGTTCACTATTTCACCAGACGAAGATGATGATGATGATTTCTATGATCCGAATTGGTATGACGGGCAATGATAAATGAACTTGTTGGCATCATTGGGTTGCTTGTTACTATTCTTGTTTTGGTTATTAAAGCAACTGCGGAAATTATTAAAATGAAATCACAACTGTTTCCTAATGGTGGAAGTTCTTTATCAGATAAAGTGACACGCCTACAATTAGATGTTGTTAAAATTCGTAGTACTATAGATAGTATTAGTGCAGAGTTAGGTAAGCCTAAACGAAAGAGGTAACGTATTAAGCGTTACGTAGTTATATCAGATTTGCAATACCCATTTATTAAAAAACAATATGTTGATTCTTTACTTGATTACATTGATTATGTTAAACCAGATAAATTACTTTGTGTTGGTGATGAGCTTGATTGTCAAACCATTTCAACTTATGCACGTGGAACAGCCCTGGAATTTGAAGGGTCTTTACAGAAGAATATAATTGGGTTGAAGGGCTTACTCAAAGAATTCCGCTCGGCTATTGGACGCAGTAAGCCTTTCCTAATTCAACGCAGTAATCACACCATACGAATTGAAAAATATATAAGCCGTCACGCGCCAGCATTTGCAGTCATTGACGCAATCAAAATAGAAAACCTTTTAGGTTACAACGACAAAGACATAAATGTTACATACAACAGATCATTAACAGAAGTTGCCAAGGGTGTCATTATGGGACACGGAGACGAAGGCAGACTTTACAATCACGCAGGACAAACAGCTCTTGGACTCGCAACCAGAACAGGTCGTAACGTTGTTTGTGGTCATACTCATAGACAAGGAATTGCTTCAGCTAGTCACGGCTTTGGTGGCAAACTTGAAACCCTTTGGGGAATGGAAGTTGGGCATCTTTGCGATCTGAATTCTGCTGGAATGCGTTATATGAAAGAAGGACACGCTAACTGGCAATCAGGCTTTGGAATTTTGTATGAACAAGACGGACAAGTCAAACCAGAGCTAGTGCCTTTCAATAAAGACGGCTCATTTATAGCCGAAGGTGAACTCTGGCGGTAATATAGATTTACCAAGACCTGAGGCTCTGGTCTACTTTCCACCCTCAGGTTATCGTTATCAAATTGTTATAATTCAATGCTGTGTTTTGACACACCTTTGCCTTAATCTCATTTCAACGAAAGGGGCAATATGGAAAAAGAGTGGTATCCAATATCACACCTGTTAGCACACGCATATCACACTATGGATTATTACCACAGAACAAGATGCATATTTGAGAAATGCGATTGTGTTAACAAAATGCAACAGCTGCAAGAATTCTACGGACTATTTATAGGAGTCAACTAAATGGATTATCTAAAAAACTACATAGAAGTTAAAGATCGTATACAAATGTTTTACGACAAATTCCCAGAAGGCACTTTGCATTTTGAATACAAAGGAGTCCTGGAGTTTAATGGTGAAATTTATATTTATGGTAAAGCATTTGCGTATCCTGATCGCGACAAAATGAACTATGCAAGTGGTTGGGCTTGGGAACGTGTTCCAGCTCGAGGATTTGCTAAAGGCGCAGAGATGATGACCCTTGAAACAAGTGCTTGGGGTCGTGCTATTGCAGCTTTAGGTATTGCTGTTACAAAAGGTATTGCTAGCCGAGAGGAAGTGCAACGTAATATGAAGCCAGAAAATGACCCTTGGCAGACCCCACCAGATGCCCCTAGAAAGCCCGTAGAGGGCAAAATTAGCCGAGAAACCCCTGTTCAGGTATCTGGACAAGGGCAAGGCTTAGAAACTGACAGATTTGGCAATTACAGGGTTGCTACGGAGAAGCAAATAAACTTCTTGCATAGCCTTTGCAAACGGATCTATACTGACTGGGACAAAGACAAGCTACTGAAATATCTGCAATTCCTAAGTAAGGAACAGGAGTTTGCCAAGTTAGAATTCGCCCCATACACCATTGTCAAAAATCAATTAGATAATCAAGAATTGCTTTCAGACAATCTTGGTGCTTGGTTAAGCGCTTCTAGACTTCCGTCAGCTCATCAACAAGATGAGATGGCACAAGCAGATTGGAAGACAGACCAATTTTAGACATACTTTTGATGAACCCATATTTTAATGACGTTGAGCTACTACCAAGCGACTACCGGAAAATAGCCGTTTGTGAGTCGTCATTAAATCCAGAAGCTGTTAACAGGACAGGCAAATATCGTGGCTTGTTTCAATTTGATAACAGATCGTGGGAATATGTCGGGGGAACTGGTGACCCTGCCCAAGCATCTGTGCGTGAACAACTCCTACGCGCACAGATACTTGTTTCAAGGCAAGGATTTAACCGAGCATTTCCACAATGCGCAAAGATTATGGGAGTTGAATGACGTGGAAGTTTTACTAACTTTTGTTGGTGTGTTTCTGGTGTTACTCGCGTTGTATATGCGACAATAAGAGTAGGAAAGGGGGGCTAATGAAACCACAAGAAGTTT
>Ga0228702_1001720_pt1 | contig 13467 bp, 6 predicted proteins | sample McNCre217_Aug_MG_2_FD_178018 | JGI IMG/M metagenome (GOLD analysis project Ga0228702, IMG submission 178018) | Freshwater microbial communities from McNutts Creek, Athens, Georgia, United States - 20-17_Aug_MG | ecosystem: Environmental > Aquatic > Freshwater > Creek | place: USA: Georgia... | reverse complement strand
CTGTCTTTGCGCTGGGTCTGGCCGGGGTTCAGGACGTATTCGCCGTTGATGTAGCCCACGCGAGCGGCGCCGATGGGGCCGTTGAACGGAATACCCGAGATGGACAAGGCGGCAGACACAGCGATCATGGCGGCGATATCGGCGTCGACTTCAGGGTTCAAAGACACGGTGTGGATGACCACGTGCACGTCGTTGTAAAAACCTTCGGGGAACAGCGGACGGATCGGGCGGTCGATCAGGCGGCTGGTCAGGGTTTCGTGTTCGCTGGGCTTGGCTTCACGCTTGAAGAAGCTGCCGGGGATCTTGCCTGCAGCGTAAGTTTTCTCGATGTAGTCGACCGTCAAAGGGAAGAAATCTTGACCGGCTTTGGCGATCTTGGAACCCACGACGGTGGCCAGCACCACAGTGCCTTCCATATCGAGCAGCACAGCGCCGCCAGCTTGGCGAGCGACTTCGCCGGTTTCCATCTTGACCGTGTGTTGGCCCCATTGGAAGGTTTTGGTGACTTTATTGAAAATGGACATGTTCAGAACTCCTGAAACAAAAAGGGCATGAGGCTGCACCCGGGGCCCGAAATCTAACGCTCTGAACTCGATGCCATTCCACAAAACCTTGGCTTCAAAGCCTTGTGGAATGACACAGCGCGGGTTCTTCCTGACAAATTCCGACTGAAAAAAGAATAAAGCGCCTGAGCTAGTGTCCTAACTCAGGCGCTTTTCATCTGGAGAGACGATTACTTACGCAGGCCAAGCTTGGCGATCAGCGCAACATAACGGTCAGCATCACGGGACTTGAGGTAGTCCAACAGCTTGCGGCGACGGCTCACCATGCGCAGCAGGCCACGGCGACCGTGATGGTCTTTGGCGTGGGTTTTGAAGTGGGGAGTCAGCTCGTTGATGCGAGCAGTCAGCAAAGCGACTTGAACTTCTGGGGAGCCAGTGTCGTTGGCAGCACGTGCGTTGGCCTTGACGACCTCGGCCTTGATCGAAGAAGCGATCATGGTATTTCCTTGTTTTTCGCCTGGGTTCTGTGAAGAATTTCGGCGGGTTAATGACTTGCGCCACCTGCCGGAAAAGCTGATGGCGTGCGCTTTGCAAATCGCAAAACAAGTCAATTATAGCCCGGAATCTGTTTATCTGGACCTGATCTCAGCCCTTGTCACCCCGGACTTGATCCGGGGTCCATCTGGAACTCTGGATGCCGGGTCCAGCCCGGCATGACAGGCTTCAACTGATCCGGCGTGACAAGCTTTGGCTGAATATCGCGTTCAAAGGGTTTTCACCCTGCAAGCTGGCACGGCAAATCCCTAAAGTGACCTCAAAGGAGCCATTTGCATGAAATTGTCTTTCACTCAAACCCTGTCCAGCGCCCTGCTGATCGGCCTCCTGGCCCTGCCAGGCCAAAGCGCCCTGGCCCAAGCCTACCCCACCAAACCCATTCGGCTGGTGGTCACCTTCACCCCCGGGGGCGCACCCGACATTTTGGCCCGGCTGTTCAGCGACAAAGCCCAACTCGGCCAACCGGTCATCGTGGACAACAAACCAGGCGCGGGCGGCAACATCGGCGCCGACATCGTGGCCAAATCCCCCGGCGACGGCTACACCCTGGTCATGGGCACGGTCGGCACCCACTCCATCAACGGGGCGCTTTACGACAAGATGCCCTACGACATGGTGAAGAACTTCTCGCCCATCTCGCTGGTCGCCTCGGCCCCCAACCTGCTGGTGGTCAACAACGACCTGCCCGTCAAAAGCGTGCCCGAGCTGATCACCTACATGAAGGCCAACCCCAACAAACTGTCGTTTGGCTCACCCGGCACCGGCACCTCGGTGCACGTGTCGGGCGAATTGTTCAAATCCATGACCGGCACCAGCATGACGCACGTGCCCTACAAAGGCCGCCAGTTCGCCATCCCCGACCTGGTGGGCGGCAGCATCCAGGTGATGTTCGACAACATGCCCTCGGCCCTGCCCATGGCCCGCGAGGGCAAAATCCGCGCGCTGGCCCAGACCACGGCCAAACGCTCCCCCGCCGCACCCGATGTGCCCACCATGGCCGAATTCGTGCCCGGCTTTGAAGCCACCACCTGGTTCGCCATGTTTGCACCAGCCAATGTGCCCAAACCCGTCATTGACAAACTCAACGCCGAAGTCGTGCGCGTCTTCCGCCTGCCCGATGTGCAGGACCGCCTGAAAACCCTGGGCCTGGACCCGGTGCTGTCCACGCCCGAAGAACTGGCGAAATACCAAGCCGTTGAAATCGCCAAATGGGCCAAAGTGGTCAAGGAGTCCGGGGCCAAGGCGGAGTGAATTTGGCCGGTCGGTTTACTGGGCCGCCAGCCAGCCCTTGAGCCGCGCCACACCCTGGGCCAGCCGATCCAGGTCTTTGGACGCAAAGCACCAGCGCAGCCAGCCTGCGGCCTCGGGGGCAAAGGCTTCGCCCGGGGCCAGGCCCAAACCGGCTTCGGCCACCAGGCGTTTGGCAGTGGTCACCGCATCAGGGTGGCCTTCCAGCCTGAAAAACGCGTACATGCCGCCTTTGGCCGGGGCCACTTGCACGCCCGGCACCGCTTGCAGCAAGGGCACCAGCGTGTCGCGGCAGGCCTTCAGGTGCGCCACCACACGGGGTGTGATGTCTGCGGTGTTTTGCAAAGCCACCACACCCGCCCGCTGGGTGAACACCGAAGCGCACGAGGTGTTGAACTCGATCAGCTTGCCCATGTGCGGCGTCATGGCCGGTGGCATGACCAACCAGCCCAGGCGCCAGCCGGTCATCAAGAAGCTCTTGGAAAAGCTGTGCACCACGACCAGGCGATCGTCAGGCTCGGCCACATCCAGAAAGGACGGCGCGCAGCCGTTGGGGGTGTCGTTTTCGTAATACAGGCGCTCGTACACCTCGTCGGCCAGCACCCAGGTGCCGGTGCTGCGGCAGTGGGCCAGGATCTCGGCTTGTTCGGCACGGCTGAGCGTCCAGCCCGTGGGGTTATTGGGCGAGTTGACGATGAGCACGCGGGTAGCGGGCGTGATGGCGGCTTTGAGTGCGGCCATGTCCAGCTGCCACTGCCCAGCCACCGGACGCAACGGCACGCACTTCAGGCGAGCACCCATGACCTGCGCTTGCGCAGTCAGGTTGGGCCACACGGGCGTGACGGCGACCACTTCGTCGCCTGCGTCGATCAAGGCTTGCGCGGCCAGCATCAAGGCATTGACGCCACCCGAGGTGATGGCGATGCGGTCCATGCCGATGGCGCCGTGCAATGCCGACATGTAGTCCGACACCGCCTGGCGCAACTCGGGCAGGCCGAGGTTGTGCGAATAGAAAGTCTCGCCACGCTGCATCGAATCGATGGCCGCCTGACGCACGATGTCTGGCGTGACTTCATCGGATTCACCAAACCAGAAGGCCAGCACATCGGGGCGGCCCATGCCCGCGTTGGCCACTTCACGGATGCGGGACTCTTCCAGATCGAGCACAGTCTGGCGCATGAAAGGGGGTGCAATGTTGTTCATGCCTTCATCGTAACTTCTGCCAGCCCTGCGCCCGAGATGGCTTGCGAAATTTGAGCGGCTGCCTATCATGGGCAGCACAACAACATGTCAGGGAGACCCCATGAAACACCCCCGCGCAGCGCTGCTCATCGGATTGCTGTCCGCCCTCCTCGCCTCCAGTTTGGTCCCGTCCACGGCGTCCGCCGCAGCCACGGGTGTGTCCCGCAAAAAAGCCCCCCGGCAAGCCATCGACCGCGGCCCGGCCGAAACCCGGGCCGAGCGCGACAAGCGGCTGGTGCGTGAATGCAAAGGTCGCCCCAATGCGGGGGCCTGTGAAGGTTACGGCGGCTGAATCACCTGTAGGAGCGCACCCTGTGCGCGATCTTCAATCGTTCAGCACGCCATGCCATCGCGCACAGGGTGCTGTTCCTACAAACATCGCGCACAGGGTGCTGCTCCTACATGAACCACTGGCGCAAGCCGCTGGCGCGCACGCTGGGTCGGCCAATGGCCGCCTCCAGCAAACCGGGCTGGGCTTCGATCAGGCTGAACTGTTCGCGGGCCCGGGTGATGCCGGTGTAGACCAACTCGCGTGACAGCACTTCGGCACCGCCCGGCGGCAGCACCAGCGCCGTGTGCAAAAACTCCGAGCCCTGGCTTTTGTGCACCGTCATGGCGAAAGCGGTTTCCACATGGGCCAGGCGCGTCACGCTGACCGAACGCAGCTGATCGCCATCAAGGAACCAGACTTTGAGCGCTCCTTGCGCGTTGGGCAAGGTCACGCCGACATCGCCGTTGAACACGCCCAGCTGTGCGTCGTTGCGCGTGACCATGACGGGCCGCCCGGCAAACCACTCGCCCTGCGGCTGCAGGCCGCCTTGATCGGCCAGCGCTTTTTGCACCGCAGCATTCAGGCCTTCGGTGCCCCACTCGCCCTGCCGCACCGCACACAAAATGCGAAAGCGGTCAAAAGCCAGCAAGACCGATTTAACCCAGGCTTCGTGCGCACCGGCCACCGGGCCTGCGGCCATGCAAGCCAGGTAATCGGCATACGAAGGCTTGCCCGATGCGCTAAATGCCTGATCAGAAACGGCCAGCGCACAAACGGCCTGCGGGCTGCTGGCCTGCTGCGCCCACAGCGGCTGCTCAAGCGGCCCGGCATTGGCGGACTGCAAGGCGGCCATCGCCGCCGGGGCATCACCGCCATTCACCGCCAAAGCCAGTTGCCCAATGGGTCCGCCAAAGCGACGGCTTTCGCGCAGCATGACGGTCTGCTGGGCCAAAGGTGGTGCTGCAGTGCCTGCGGCCAGATACAACGCATCCAGCGTCTGCCCGGTCACGGCCTGAACAAACTGCACGGTCTCGGCGCTGTAGTGGCCTTGCGCCGCGTCGCGGCACAAATCGCCCAGCACCGCTCCGGCCTCCACCGAGGCCAGCTGGTCCTTGTCGCCCAGCAGCACCAGCCGTGCATGGGGCGGCAAGGCTTGCAGCAAGGCGTCCATCATTTCCAGATGCACCATCGAGGCCTCGTCCACGATGAGCACATCCACATCCAGCGGGTGGGCTGCATGGTGGCGGAACTGGCGCGAATCGGGCCGCGCACCCAAGAGCGAATGCAAGGTGCGCGCAGGCCCCATGCGCTCGACCAGCGCTTTCAGATCCAGCCCGGCATCGGCAGGCACGGGCAAGTCCTGCAAGGCTTTGTCAATCGATTGTTTCAACCGCGCTGCAGCTTTGCCGGTGGGTGCAGCCAAGGCCACGCGCAAAGGGCTGCCCGTGTCGTGCAGCGCCAGCAGCAAGGCCAGCAAACGGGCTGCGGTGTAGGTCTTGCCCGTGCCCGGCCCGCCGGTGATGACCGACAAACGGGCACGCAGGGCCACGGCGCAAGCCATCTTCTGCCAGTCCATATCGGGCCGGGGCGCGAAAAACCGGTCCAGCCAGGCGCGTGCAGCCGCTTGGGGCACCGACAGTGGTTCACCGGCACGCTGCAACAAGCCCTGCCCCACCCGCTGCTCGTAACCCGCATACCGGCGCAGGTACAAGAGCGGTGCATCGGCGGTGCCGCCCAGAACCAGAGGCTGACCCGCATCGGGGGCATCAGCGGCACGCAGGCAGCTGGCTTGCAACTGCTGACACCAGCCGGGCACATCGCGGGGCATGGCGGCCCACAAGGCGTTCAGGCCCAGGGGCCCGTCCACCCAGGCGGCAGGCCAGCCGAGCAAGGCCACAGGCGCATCGCACAAGTCGGCCACAGGCAGGCAGGTGTGGCCCCGCCCTTCCATCTGCGCCAGCACGGCCGCAGCCACCAGCAAGGCGGCAGGCGCTTGCGGGTCGAGTCGGTGCAACTGCTCGGGCAATGCGCTGTCAATGCGGCGCAGCAAGCCCTGATCGGCCCAGGCGTGCAGCCATTGCAAGGCTTGCGCGGCGCTCAGTGTGGGCGCGGGCTGCTCGTGCAACCAATCCATCTGCGCTGCAGGCACCACCAGGGCACGGGGATTTTTGCGCACGCTCATGCGGCCTCCTCGGGGGTCATCATGGCGTCCAGCGCCTGCAGCAAAGCCACCGGCGCAGGCAAGGTGCAACAGCCCCCGGCAGGCCCGTCGATGCCGCGCAAAAACAAATACACCGCGCCGCCCAAGTGCTGCGCCGGGTCATAAGCCTCGCCCAGGCGGGCCCGCAGCAAGCGGTGCAAGGCCAGCATGTACAGCGCGGCTTGTACCTCGTAGCGGTGGTGCGCCATGGCCGCATCCAGCGCGAGGGCGGTGTAAGCCGCATCGCCCTCGCCCAGGTGGTTGGACTTGTAGTCCAGCACCCAATAGCGGCCTTGATGCTCGAACACCAGATCGGCAAAACCCATCAACATGCCGTGCAGCTGCGCATCGGGCAGCTGCGGGCGGCTCACGCCGGGCAGCAAATGCTGGCGGCACAAAGCGTCCACCTCTTTGGCGTGCAAGCGCGCGGCGGGCAACCAGAACTCCATCTCGGGCAGCAAAGTGCCCAAGGCACTCAAAGGGGCATCGGGACCGCGCAAAGGCTGGGCCACCACACGCGCGAGCCACTGCACCACATCGGCGGCCTGCGCCTTGTAGCCTGCCCGCTCGCAGCGCTTGGCCAGGCGTTCGGCCTGCGGCGTGCCCGGCTGCAAGGCAAAGTGGTCCGCCGCCAGCCACTCCAGCTGGTCGTGCAAGAAGTTGCCCGCGCTGGGGCCTCGGGCAAAGCTGTGCCAAGGCGCCAAGGCGGCTGAGGTTGCAACTGCGGTGGGCAGCGCCACCCCGTCCACCACCGGCTCGTCGTCGGCGGGGCGCGGGGTGGCCATGTGCAAAGCCGCCTGCAACACCGGCTGCGAAGACAGGTCACGCGTCAAGCGCGAAAAGCTGGCAATCGTCCAGCTCTTATCGATGCGGGCTGTGCTGTGCAAAGCGTCTTGCAAGGCCGCCTGCTGCGCAGGCCGCTGCCAGCGGGTCAAGGGCACATCGCTTGGGGCCAACGTCAACTGCACCGACAAGGCCGCGCCTTGCGCTGCAGTCTGCAGCGCCTGCAGTTGAGGCAGCCACTGTGCGGCCTCCAGCGGCTCGCCGCCGCCCAGCAAATGACCAGGGGCGCTGTCGTGGTTCACGCAGGCCTTGCCGTTGCCGCGCTTGACCGGGCTCCAGCCCACCCACAGGGCGTGCCGCGCACGGGTCAAGGCCACGTACCACAGGCGCAGGTCTTCGCGCAGGCGGTCCAGATCAGCGCCCTTGGCGTCCTGCTTGTCAAAGGCCAGCGTCCAGTGGCGTTTGCCCTGCACGTCGCTGACTTGCAGCACAGCCGCCTTATCGACGGTGACCACGCGGTGGCTGTGCGCAAAGGGCAGGCACACCACCGGGTACTCCAGGCCCTTGCTCTTGTGGATGGTGATGACCTTGACCAGGTCTTCATCGCTTTCCAGGCGCACGGTCTGCTCTTCGTTTTCACCCGCACTGCCGTCCAGCGCTTCGTCGATCTGCTGGCTCAACCAGCGGATCAAGGCCTGTTCGCCGTCCAGCTGGTGGCTGGCGGTTTGCAGCAGCTCGGCCAGGTGCAAGACATTGGTCAGGCGGCGCTCGCCATCGGGCTCGCCGCGCCAGCGCCCGGCCAGCTGCAAGACATGCAGCGACTGGCGCAGCATGGCCAGCACGCCCTGGTTTTGCCAGGTCTGGTGCAGCTCGCGCATTTGCTCGGCGCGCTGGTCCAGCAGCTCGTCTTGCGTGGCCAGGTCGTGCAGCTCAGCCAGTGACAGGCCCACGGTGCGCGTGCCCAAAGCGGCGCGCACGCGGCGCATGTCTTGCGGCTCGGCCACGCCGCGCAGCCACAGGCACAGGTCTTGCGCTTCGTCGCTGGCAAACACCGAGTCGCGGTCCGACAAATACACCGAAGCCACACCGCGCCAACGCAACGCATCGCGCACGGCGGCGGCTTCCACACCGGTGCGCACCAGCACCGCGATGTCTTTGGGTTTGAGCGCGGTGTCGCCTTTTTGCGGATCGACAAAGCGCGCCTGCGGGTCACTCAGCCAGGCCACGATCTGCTCGGCGCACAAGGCCGACAAATGCGCACGCGCATCGCGCTGGCTGCGTAGCGTGGCGTCGTGCACCAACGTCATGGCCGGGATGGGACCGGTGCTGTCGGTCAGCACTTCGGCGCGGCCTTTGGCATCCACGCTCTGAAAAGGCAACGGGTCGTCTTGCCCACGGCAATAGCCGAAGGCGTCTTGCGGGATCTCGAACCAGCGGTTGACCACATCGACCACCGCCTGGGTGGACCGGAAGTTGGTGCCCAACACATGGTGGCGGCCCTCGGTGGCGCGGCGTGCGGCCAGGTAGCTCTGGATGTCGGCGCCGCGAAAGCCGTAGATCGACTGCTTGGGGTCGCCAATCAAGAGCAGCGCAATGTCTGGCCGGTTGTCTGCGGTGCAATAAATGCGGTCAAAGATGCGGAACTGCAGCGGCGAGGTGTCCTGGAACTCGTCGATCAGGGCCACCGGAAACTGCTCGCGCAGTCGCTGGGCCAGGCGCTCGCCCGCTTGCGGGTCGGCCAGCGCCACATCCAGGCGCTGCAACATGTCGGCAAAACCAAACAAGCCGCTGCGGCGCTTGAGCTCGGCCATGCGCTGCAGCACCTGCGTGCGGGCATGCAGGCGTGCAGCCTGCACCGGATCGGGCAAGGCCAGCAAGGCCGCTTGCAGATCGGCATAGGCCTGGCTTTCGGGCGGCAAGGCCACAAGGTCTTCGCCGGGCTTGCGGCAAGCCAGCAGGCCTTCGGGCGTGAAGCGGTCCCAGCCGGTTTTCATGTCGGCGTGCAAGGCCTGCGCATCGGCGGGGCCTTGCGACCAGGCCTTGAGCACGCCCAGCCACTCGGCGCATTTTTTGTACGTGAGCTTGCGGCCATCCCAGCTGGACTTGTGGTGTTCCAGTTGCGCCTCGATCCAGCCCAGCAAGTTGTCGGCCCGCTCGACCCAGCCTTGCTTGAGTGCTTGCAACTGCGTTTGGCGGGCATCCAGTGCTGCCGACAGCACCTGGCCCAAGGTGCCGGGCTCGGCCTCGGCCAAGGGCACGCCCATCAAGGCGCGCATGTCGGCTTCGAGCGTGTCCACATCGCGCCAGATGCCTTGCACCTGCGCCACCAAGGCGGTGGGCATGGGGTACAGCTGCTGGCGCCAATAGTCCTGCACCGCCTCCATGCGCAAGGCGGCTTCGTCGCCCACCAGGTTTTCTTCAAACAGGTTGCCACTGTCAAAGGCGTGCTCGCGCAGCATGCGCTGGCACCAGGCGTCGATGGTGTACACCGCCGCATCGTCCATGGCCTGCGCGGCCAAGGCCAGGCGGTAAGCGGCCTGCTCGCGCAGCGGGCCCTCGGGGTATTCGTTTTTCAGACCCTTCAGGAAAGGATCTTCGGTCTGTGCGATGCCGCGAAACACCTGCGCGGCCTCGGTCAGCCGCGCACGGATGCGGTCGGACAACTCACGCGTGGCGGCGCGGGTGAAGGTCATCACCAACACGTCTTGCGGCAGCATGGGGCGCACGGGGGCAGTGCCCTGTGCATCGTCTGTTGTCTGTGTGCCGTGGCCCAACACCAGGCGCACATACAGCGCGGCAATCGTCCAGGTCTTGCCGGTGCCTGCGCTCGCCTCAATCAAATGGCTGCCGCGCAGCGGGAACGTGCTGACATTCAGGGCGTGTGCGTTGCTCATGCCTGCACCTCTTGGACATCGGTGTCGGCAGGCGCGTCGGGCAAAGCCTCCACCACGGTTTGGGCGGCCCAGGCTTTCAGGGGCGCATAAACCGCCTCGGCCAGGCGCTCAAACGCGCCCGTGGCCAGCAAGGTGTCCAGCGTCGGATAAGTCCGCGCCAATGCAGCGTCCTGGCTGACTTCGGCACGCTGGTGGCTGCTGCCTTCGTACAGGTCGAGCAGCGCGTTGGCGTTGTCTTTTTTCTCCAGCCACTTCAGGGCCAAAGCAGGCGGCAAGGGCAGCGGCCAGCGCATGCCTTCCACCCAGGTGTCCAGCAGCACCTGCAACTGGGCGCGGGCAACTTCGGGGTCTTGCGGCGGCACACGCACCACGGCGTTGCGGCCCACCACCACGCAGGGCAGCGGTTGGCCCATGGCCGCAGCGGCCAGCGAGGTGAGCCACACATCGATCAATTTGTCGGGCAAGGCAAGCGCTTCGCCACTGTCCTTGATGCGGGCGATGCTGTTGGCGCGCAGGGCCTGGGCCAATTGAGCGCCTTCTTTTTCGCCCTCCCCTGCAAGCAAGCCGCCCAGCGCGTCTTGCAAGTGCACATGCGCGTGCGGCAAGTCCACCAGCACGCGGGGTGCTGCATCGGGGTAGCCTTCGCGCTCGTTCAGTGCGGCGCTCAGCAGGGTCTCCAGGCTGTGCGAGAGTTTTTGCGCTTCGAGCAGGCCCACGCCCGCCAGGGGCAAGGCCCCTGCTTTGCGCAGGCCCTGCACCACCCGCTGCACATGCGCGGGCAATTGTTCGCTGGACAGACCGACCGGCACATGCGTCAGCTCGTGCTCCAGCAGCTGGTACAAGTCCAGCCCGGCCAGACCGAACAGCTCTTCATCGTGCAGTTCGCTGCGCTCGTCTTCCAGATGCACTTGCAGACGCTCACGAAAAAACGCCCCCACCGGTCTGCGCAGAAAACGCGCCAGTTGGGCCAAGGTGATGACGGGGGTGCCGGTGGCGGACTGCAAGGGCGCAAGCAAGGCGGGATCGCCAGGTCGCGGGGTGCTGGCTGATGCTGTTTCTGGATCGCCACGTCGCTGCGCTCCTCGCGATGACAGACTTTCGGTTTCGGTTTCGGTTTCGGTTTCGGTTTCGGTTTCGGTTTCGGTTTCGGTTTCGGTTTCGGCTTCGGCTTCGGCTTCAGCACCGGCACCGGCACCTACTTCGTCATCGCGAGCGAAGCGTGGCGATCCAGTCTGCGCGGCCAGCCACTCCTTGGCATAGGTCCGCAAGCCACTGCCCTCTTCAAAATACGCCCGGCTGAACGGCTGCAGCGGGTGCACCGTGGTCAGGCGCTGAGCTGTGCCCGCGCCCCACAGCGCATCGATCTCGTCGCGCAATTGCGAGACCAGCACCGAGGGCGGTTGTTCGCTGTTGTCGCGCACGCTGCGGCCGCTCCAGCTGACATACAGCACGCGCCGGGCCGACAGCAACGCTTCGAGCATGAGCTGGCGGTCGTCGTCGCGGCGCGAGCGGTCACCGGGCCGGGCCATGCCGGGCAGGCCCAGCAAATCGAAATCGGTGCGCGGGCTGCGGCGCGGGTAGTCGCCGTCGTTCATGCCCAGCAGACACACCATTTGAAACGGGATCGCCCGCATCGGCATCAGGGTGCAAAAGGTCACGCCCCCGGCCCGAAAGCGCTGCTCCAGCTTGGGCACTTTCAAAGCCTCCAGCCAGGCCGAGCGGGCCACGGCCAAGGGCACCGCCTGGTCAAACCCGGCCTGCTCGGCGGCCTGAACCCAATCGTTCAAAGCCTGGTCCAGCGCCGACAAGGCATTGCGGTCGGCATCGACTTGCGGTTTGAACAAGGCCGCCAGCATGGCGCGTGCGCGCTCGGCCCACTGCGCAGGGCTGGCGGGTGTGGTGCAGGCTTGCCACCAATCCATCAACGCTTGCAGCAAGTGCGCCAGGGCACCGGCCAGCTCGGCATCGAGCCCGCCCACTTCCGGGTACGGGTCCATGCCCGCAGCGTCTGGCGGCATGGGGTCTGCACCGCAGGCATAGCCCATCAGCATGCGCTGCACGCCAAACAAGGCCGAGTTGTCTTCGCCGCAGGCGGCCAGGCCCAGGCCCGTGCGGTGCGTGGCCGACAAGCCCCAGCGGATGCCCGAGCCCGCCATCCAGCGGATCAGGGTGGGCAATTGTTCGGGCTGGACGCCAAAGCGGGCCGCCAGCGCAGGCACTTCGAGCAGCTCGACCAGCTCGCTCATGCGGCCACGCTGCTGCGGCAAAGCCAGCAACCACTCCACCGCATGGATGAGCGGGCTGCTGGCCTGTGCGCCCAGGTCGGCAATGTCGAACGGGATGAACCGCGCATCGCCGCGCTTGTATTGGCCAAACACGGCACGGATCGCCGGGGCCATGGTTTCGATGTCGGGCACCATGACCACCACATCGCGGGGCGAGACCTCGGGCATCTGGTGGAACCACTGCAGCAACTGGTCGTGCAGCACTTCCAGCTCGCGCACCGGGCTGTGCGCCACTTTGAACACCACCGATGCGTCATCGCCCTGCACGGGCGACGCCACCGGGTCTTGGGCGGACTGCAGGTCGCGGATACGGTTTTGCAATTGCGTGAGCAAGCGCGTGGCATCGCTGCCGGGCACATCGTCAAAAAAGTCCAGACGCGGCCACTGCGTGTGCGCAAGCGCTGCCTGCACATCGTCAAACGCGTCCAGCTGGCGAATGAAGTCGCGCCCCTGCCGCCCCCAGGCGGCCAGCAAGGCGGGGGCGTGCAGGTGCATCTGCTCGTAAGGGGTGTCCGACAGCACCTGGCCGTCGCGGTAGGCATGCCGCCTGCGCTCGGCCTTCAGGGCTTCGCGGCCATCGATGATGTCGCCCCAGTGGTATTGGCACGGGTTGGGCACGGCCAGCAACACCTGGCTGTGCGCGGCCAAGGCGGCCAGCATCTCCAGCAGCTGGCCGGGCATGTGGCTCATGCCAAACACCGACACACGCCGCGCCACCGGGCTGGCCAGGGGCTCGCCCGATTGGAGGCGAGCCAAAGCCCGCACATGCAAGGCCGGGCGCGTGGCGTGCCGCTCGGATTCGGTCAAGGTAGCCAGCACACGGCGCCACAGCTCGGCTTGCCACAGCTGGTCGGCGGGCACATCGCTTTGGCCTGCGGCTTGGCGCAGCACATCGCGCCCGGCAGCCCAGTCTTCGAGCCAGTCGGGGCGGTAAATCTGGTACTGGTCAAACAAGTCGGCCATGCGGCTGGCCAGTTGCAGCAAGCGGTCGGGCTCGTCCCCCCGCAAAAAACCGGCCACGGGCTGGAACACCGCATCGCCCACGCACTGGGGCAGCAAGGCCATCAAGCGCCAGGTCATGGGCAACTTGTCGAGCGGCGAATCGGGCGGCACATTCTGCGCGCCCAGCACCTGCCGGTAGGTGCGCCACAAAAAACGCGAAGGCAGCTCCACCCGGGTGGCCGCGCACACGCCGCTTTGCTGGGCCAGAGCCATCTTGATCCACTCGGCCATGCCGTTGCTTTGCACCAGCACCACCTCGGGCTCCAGCGGCGCCAAAGGCTGGCGCGCCAGCCAGGCCGAAAAGGTCTCGGCCAACACCTCGGAGCGGTGGCTGTGCAAGGCAATGAAGCCGGGCGGGATGGCAGAAACAGGCATGCAGTGTGGGCGCGTGGGCGCGCGTGAAGGCGTGTGTGGGTGAGGGGCGAAAGCCACAAGAATAGCCGCAATCTTGCCCCGCTTCGGGCTCAAGGGATGAGCCTGCGAA
>Ga0228702_1001719_pt1 | contig 13469 bp, 10 predicted proteins | sample McNCre217_Aug_MG_2_FD_178018 | JGI IMG/M metagenome (GOLD analysis project Ga0228702, IMG submission 178018) | Freshwater microbial communities from McNutts Creek, Athens, Georgia, United States - 20-17_Aug_MG | ecosystem: Environmental > Aquatic > Freshwater > Creek | place: USA: Georgia... | reverse complement strand
CTCTCGGGAGCCCACGGCGAAGAACATGGTTTCCTAGTCGAAATGCTGCGCAGGTACCTAGCCAAATAAAGTAGCAGTATGGAAATTCATTTTGCGCCAGCCGGAGTAATGCCCGAAGAGCCAGAGCGAATTTCAAAGAAGCCGGCGAAGCGCCGCGTTCAAATTGAGCGAGCCAAGGGTCTTTTTAAGTCCGGCCAAACCTATAGTGAAACGCAAGTCAACATCTTGTTGATGCAGCTTTTTCAAGATCACGTTTTTGCACGCAGGGCGTTGGTCGAAGAAGCATTTCTGGAGCGCACCAAAGACGGATCGAGCTACTGGGTCAAGCCTTAGGCTTGGTCTATGACCTCTCTTGACCGCATTCTCTATGGCGCCGCGTATTACAACGAGTATCACCAAGCGAAGGTAACCGACGAGAACGGCATCGAGATTGCCGCCCGCACCGACGAAGATTTCCGATTGATGCGTGAGGCTGGGCTGTCAGTGATTCGCGTTGGAGAGTCGGTCTGGCAGAAGTGGGAGCCTGAAGAAGGCAAGTTTGACCTCGAGTGGTTGCAGCCGATTCTGGATCGTGCTGCGGCAAGTGGAATCTCGGTAATCATCGGCACTCCGACTTACGCACTACCGCGCTGGATATTTCTGAAGCACCCAAATGTGGTGGCACACCGCGCCACGGGAGTGCCGATTCCATATGGACACCGGCAAAATTCTGATTATTCCTCGGCGGAGTTTCGTGCACTTTGCGAGCCGGTGATTCGCAAAATGGTTTCGCGTTATGCATCCCATCCTGCGGTAATCGGTTGGCAGGTGGACAATGAGCCGGGTGCCGAGTTACTGCACAACGATGGTGTTTTTGCTTCCTTCATTGAGTCGCTCCGTGAGGAATACGGAACCGTTCAAAATCTGAATGCGTCTTGGGGATTGACTTATTGGTCACACGCCTTGGGGTCATTTGAAGAACTGTGGCGACCAGATGGAAATACCAATCCGAGTTACCTTTTGGCTTGGCGTCGACACCAGGCACGCATCACCGACGAGTTTTTGCAGTGGCAACGAGAGATTGTTCGCTCACTAATTCCTGCTGAGCAGTTCATCACGACCTGTGTTGCTCTGAATCGTCCGGGCATGGACACTTTTACTATCGGTGAATCTTTAGACGTGACTTCGGTGAACGTTTATTACGCATCGCAAGATGGACTCGAGCATCCGACCAAACAATTCTCCGGTTCTATTCCTGCGCCGATGTGGGTTGCTCTTGCTGGTGCAAGCGCGCTGAATATGATTTGCGATACTTCGCGAGGAATCAAGCAGGAGAACTTCTTGGTTACCGAGACCAACGGCAATTCGATCTCGCAGGGGCCGGCGATGGCAGCCTTCCCGCACTATCCCGGTCAGTTCAAGCAGGCCGCAATCAACATGGTGTCTCGAGGCGCTGAGCTGGTGGAGTACTGGCACTGGCACACTCTGCCATACGGCATCGAGAATCACTGGGGCGGCGTGTTACCGCACTCACTGCAGCCAGGACGCTCCTATGAGGCGTTTAGAGACACCGCCAAGGCTTTGGATGTCATCTCAGACTTGGGCAAGCTGAAGCCGGCTGCCGAGGTGGCTTTGGTGGTTTCCACCGCTTCGCGCTGGGCCTTTGAGTTCCAGGGGCCTTTGCGCCAGGGTAATGGTTGGGTCGATCCGTTGAGCTATGAGCGCACCATGCAGTCCTCATATGAGATTGCATATTCGAGTGGCCTAGGCGTGCAGATGATTGGCGATAACCAGTTGCCGCTTGGCGACGTAGCCGGATTCTTGGCTAAGCACCCAATCATGATTTTGCACAGTTTGTACATTGCTTCGGACGAGGTTCTGAAGTTTGCCCGTGAGTATGCGGAGGCAGGCGGCCACTTGGTAATCACGCCACGCACCGGATTCACTTTGCCTAATGGAGTGGTTCGCACCGAGGTCGCTCCAAACGGTTTCACCGATGTTGTCGGTAGTTACAACGAGTACTCAAACCTGAACTCACCGGTGAATGCAGTCACAGCGAATGGAGAACGGGTTGGTGCTGGTTATGGCTGGCTCGATGAGTTGCAGCCGATCGACGGAGCAGAAGTTTCTTTGCGACTCGATCACCCATTCTTTGGTGAGTTTGCTGCATTGACTAGGTCTTCGCTTGGTAAGGGAAGCGTGCGTTACCTTGCGGTTTATCCGGATGCGGAATTGTCAAAGTTCGTTGGTGCGCAACTGGTGAATGAAATTTCATTCGCATCACCAATCAGTTCTGATTCTGAAAGCGTGATTGTGAACCGTGCGACATTAGCCGACGGTCGAACCGCGTATTTTGTTTTCAACTGGAGTTGGAAGCCAGCGCAGTTGAATTTTGCAAGCGAATTGCATGCTGTGATAGCAGAAACCCCAGGGGAGATCTCCGCCTGGGGTGTTCAAGTGTTTACTGATTAGTTCAGTGTGACGCTTGCTTCTGCTTCGAGCTTGTTAACGTTCGAGGCTGCGTGAAGTTGGAAAGTGCCAGCCTCGTAGTTCCATCCGTTGTCGTAGTTCGCGAATTCGCGTCCCTTGATGTTGATGGTGACTTCCTTGGTCTCGCCAGCGTTGGCGTGAACCTCTGAGAAGCCAACCAGCCAACGTACTGGGCGGTCGATCGCGGAGTCTTTGCGAGATGCGTAGATCTGAACCACGTGCTTACCCCTGCGGCTGCCGGTGTTGGTGACCTTGACCTTGGCGGTGAGGTCCTGGCCGCCGTTAGCTGTGGCCGGGGCCTCGATGCTGTCGACGCTCCAGGTGGTGTAACCGAGGCCGTAGCCGAACTCGTAGGCAGGCTTGAGGTTGTGCTTGAGCCATGCGCGGTAACCGATGTGAATACCCTCTTCGTAGGCAACGTAGTTGCCAGGCTGCGAGGCGTCGCAGTTGGTTACTGGAACATCTTCGAATTTGTCGGCCCAAGTGGTCGGTAGGCGGCCACCTGGCTCGGCAGCGCCGGTGAGCATGTCAACCAGAGCGTTACCCATCTCCTGGCCACCGAAATAGGTGAGCAGCACGGCACGAACCTTGTGACGCCAAGGTAGTAGAACTGGCGAACCAGAATTGACGATGACGATGGTGTTTGGGTTTACTGCAACTACCGCTTCAACAAGTTCGTTCTGACGACCAGGGAGATCCAGGTTCTTGCGGTCGATACCCTCTGACTCAACGCGTGAGTTGGTGCCAACTACAACGATGGCTAGATCCGATGACTTAGCTGCAGCAACCGCATCTGCAATGTTCTTGTCGCCAAGGTTTGCGTCGGCTTCGATTCCGAAGGTGAAGTTCTGAGCTGCAGCAGAAAGTCCAGTGCGTCCGCGCCAGTCAACTTCGATGTCGATGTTTACAGGCTTGCCGACCTCGAAGGTGTGCTTTTTGCTAGCAAACGGTGGGTCCATCAATGGAGCAAATGGATCTTCCGTGTCTAGTGGAAGGTGCTTGTCTAGGAATACTTCGCCGTCGAAGAAAATCTTGGTTGGTTGCACAGTGGCAAAACCAAAAAGTTCTTCGCTAGTTTCAGTCGGAGTGTAAACAGTCGAGAGCTTCAATTTTGACGTGGTTGGGATCGGAACATCCATCGCGCCAAGCCAAAGCAAGCTGCTGCCAAGGCGTTCTTCAACATAGATTACTTTGTCGTTTTCGTCCAAGAATTCAACGTGAACCCCAGGGCTATTGGTACTTGGGTTGCGGAGTGAGTGTTGTGGCAGTTCGCCGATGCCAACTTGAACTACGGCTCCAATTGAGTAGCGGAGGTTGGTACCAAGTTCAGTCTTGAGTGCGTCGAGTGGAGTGACCACTGTCTTTGGCATAACGGTTGCCGAGCCGCCGCCCTGGGTGCGGGCTGCGCTTGCGTTGTGTCCGAGTAGGGCAACCTTGCCAGCGTCCTTGAGGTTGAGCGGAAGAATGCCATCATTCTCGAGAAGAACTGCACCCTCAGAGGCTGCCTTGCGAGCGAAGACCACTCCATCAGCAGGGATGTCGTTGCTTCGGGCTGGAGCTGCTGGAGTTTTGCCGTCCTTGCCAATTGCGCCAACGCGGTCGGCTAGCACGAGCAGGCGAGTGATCTTGCGATCGATGGTCGCCTCGTCGATTTCGCCGTTCTTGACCGCTGCCACCAGGGCATCGCCCCAAGGGCCAACCGGGCCAGGCATAACTAGATCTTGCTCGGCTTTTGCCGACTCAAGGCTGCGAACCGCGGTCCAGTCTGAAACTACAACGCCATCGAAGTTCCACTTGCTGCGCAGTGGATCCTGCAGCAGGTCATTCTCAGTGGCGGTTACGCCATTGATCTGGTTGTAAGAGCTCATGATGGTCCAGGCTTTGCCATCGACCACTGCGTCTTCGAATGGGCGAAGGTAGAGCTCGTTCAAGGTGCGCTCGTCTACACGGATGTCTACGGTGTAACGATCGGTTTCGAAGTCGTTAGCAACGTAGTGCTTAGGGCAAGCACCTTTACCAAGTGATTGCATTCCCTTGCTGTAGCTTGCTGCAAGAGCACCGGTCAACATGGCATCTTCACTTAGACATTCGAAGTGACGACCACCAAGAGGTGTGCGGTGCAAGTTGATGGTTGGGCCAAGCACAACGTCAACGCCTTTGCGTGCTGCTTCGCGAGCAAGCACTCGACCGTACTCAGTTGCGAACTCGATGCTCCAGGTTGAACCTAGTGCAGTTCCCGATGGGAGGTTTAGAGAGTTGTCGCGTTCATCCCAGAACTCACCGCGGACACCCGCAGGACCATCAGAGAAAAGCATCTTGCGCAAACCGATTTTTTCGTTTGGAACAGAGTTCCAAAAATCGAAACCGGTGAGGAAGGCTACTTTCTCTTCGAGTGAAAGTTTTGCGGTGAGTTCGACAGCCTTGTCATATGACATTTTGTACTTTCTTGTTGTTGCTGAATTAAATGACGCCAGTTGCGAGCATGTGCTTACGTTCTTCGCGACGCTTAGCCTGCTCGATTGGGTCTGGTACTGGAGCTGCCATCATTAGTCGCTTGGTGTAGGCGTGCTGCGGCTTGGTAGATACCTGTTCGCCTTCGCCCCACTCAACGATTTCACCCTGGTACATCACTGCAATGCGGTGACTTAGGTGGTGAACCACGGCGAGGTCGTGCGAGATAAATAGGTAAGCAACCTTGGTGCGCTCCTGGATCTCAAGGAAGAGGTCAAGTACGCGAGCCTGAGTGCTCAAGTCCAATGCCGAAACCGGCTCGTCACAGACGATGAGCTTCGGATCTAGGGCAAGTGCACGAGCAATCGCGATGCGCTGACGCTGGCCACCAGAGAATTCACGAGGACGACGGTCGGCTGCGTCGGTAGGTAGTGCAACTGCATCAAGCAGTTCGCGCACGCGCTTTGAAGCAGCTTCCTTGGTCCAGTCACGAACCATCAGTGGCTCTGCCAAGATCTGCTCGATGGTCATCGATGGGTTCAATGATGAGTAAGGGTCCTGGAAAACTACCTGGATGTCGCGAGCTAGGTCGCGGCGTTCATCACGTGAAGCGTGTGAGATCTCGTGACCGTTTAGCTTGATCGAACCTGCGGTAACTGGAGCAAGACCAAGCACGGCACGACCGAGAGTGGTCTTACCCGAACCTGATTCGCCAACCAGACCAACGCACTCACCAGGACGAATGTCTAGTGACACACCCTTGAGCGCCTTGAAGTCCTTTTTGCGACCTTTGCCCTTGTAGGTAACTTCTACGTTTTCAATGTTTAACAGAGTCATGATTAGTTACCCTTCGGTGCTACGTACTTACCGCGTCCTGGACCGCCCTCGAGAATCGAGTTCAGCAGTTGCTGGGTGTATGGGTGCTTTGCGCGCTTGAAGATTTCAACAACGCCACCGGCTTCTACGATTCGACCGTTCTGCATCACGTTGATGTAATCGCAAAGGTCGGCAACCACACCGAAGTTGTGGGTAACCAGTAGAAGTGCAGTGTTGGTTTCTTTCTGCAGTTCGCGAAGCAGGTCAAGAACTTCGGCCTGAACGGTAACGTCCAACGCGGTGGTTGGTTCGTCAGCGATGATCAGATCTGGGTTACAAGAAACTGCACCAGCGATGAGCACACGCTGCGCCTGACCACCAGAGATTTCGTGAGGGTACTTCTTCATGGTGGTGGTTGGTGAAGGAATACCTACGCGCTCGAGCAAACCAATTGCGCGAGTGGTGGCTTCCTTCTTTGAAATACCAAGCACTTTTACCATTGGCTCAACTAGTTGAGTACCGATGGTGAATGAAGGGTCGAGGTTGCTCATCGGCTCCTGAGGAATGTAGCTGATGCGGCCACCGCGAATCTTGTCGTATGACTTTCCAGCTGCACCGCGAAGCTCTTCGCTTTCGAACTGAATCGAACCGGCAACTACGCGACCACCGGCAGGTAGCAAACCAAGCACTGAGAACGCAGTCTGGGTCTTACCCGAACCTGATTCACCAATTAGGCCAACTACTTCACCCTTGTGAATCTTTAGGTTTACGTTGTGCACAACCTGCTTGATTCCGCCGGCACCATCAGGATAACCAACCGCGAGGTCCTTAACCTCGAGAATTAGGTCCTTGCCCTTAGGCGCACCTTCGGCATGAACAATGGTCTGCTCGGCTGCGTCATCGGCTGCCTGCTGAGCGGAGCTCTTGCCAGCGGTTACCTTCTTGCGGCGAGGGCCGGTGCGCTCAAGTTCGTCGCGCACGGTGTTCGCAAAGATCACGAGCGAGATAGAAATCAGCGCGATGGTGATGCTCGGCCAAACCAAAAGAATCGGGAAGTCGTAAATCTTCATGAACGCTTCGTTGAGCATTGCACCCCATGAAGGAGTGTTGCGGTCGCCTAGACCAAGGAACTCAATACCTGACTGAATTGCGATTGCGATAGATGCAACTATCGCGGTCTGGATGATGATCGGCGCACGAACCACGCCGAGGATGTGGCGTCCGATAATGCGTACGTCGGTAAGACCAGCAACACGAGCAGCGTCAACATACAACTCGTTGCGCACTCCACGCACGGTGGTGTAAACCAAACGGAAGTATGCCGGTGACATCAAGACACCGAAGATCGCCATCGAGAACCACATAGAGGGGCCGATAACGGTGATCGATGCAAGCAAGACCACGAGGCCAGGCAATGCCATAACGATTGAGGTAATCCAATTCGAAACATTGTCGAACCAACCGCCGAAGTAACCGGCAATCAAACCGGTGAGCACACCACAGACGATTGCAACGATCACTGCAACAGATGCTGTCATCAAGCTGAATCGAGTTGACATGGCAAGGCGAGTAAATACGTCGCGTCCAGCACTGTCTGCTCCGAACCAGTGGTCGGCGCTAGGCATGGTCAATGACGAGTAGATGTCTGGAACATTCGGGTCCCACGGGCTAACCATTGGAACGATGATTCCGAACAGGATGAACGCAACAATGATCGAGACTGATGCGATTCCAAGTGGGTTGCTAAGAACCTTGAGAGCGAGGCTGTCGCTACGTTTTTTGTTACTCATGACAAACGCACCTTAGGGTTTAGCGCTGCTGAAAGCAGATCGACGATTAGGTTCATGGCGATAACGATCATCGCGGTGATCATTACCAAGCCCATGATGGTTGGAATGTCGCTCATCGCAGTTGATGAAACCGCTACTGGGCCAAGCCCAGGAATTGCGAAGATCTGCTCGATCAAAATCGAGCCACCAATCATTCCCACGAACTGAACACCGATGATTGAAAGTGCTGGGCCAGCTGCGTTGCGGAGTACGTGCTTGTAAACCACGCGCTGGAATGAGAGACCACGAGCACGAAGAGTGCGCACGTAGTCCATCTCTAGGGCGTCCTTCACCGAACCACGAACCTGATTCGATGCGGCTGCGATACCCGAGAAAGACAGTGCCAAAACTGGGAGAGTCACCGAACGGAACCACTGGTAAGGGTCATCTGCAAATTGGGTGTAACCCACGGCGTTGAACCATGGAAGTTGGATTGCAAAAACTGCGGCAAGGAAGAATGCCACTAGGAAACCAGGCACTGCGAATCCAAGTAGACCAATGAACTGCACGAAGCGGTCGATGATTCCACCGTAAACAGCGGCCAAGGTTCCAAGAATTATGGCAACGACAATCGCGACCAAAGTGGTGATCGAAACGATTTGAAGTGTGATGGCCAGACGCGGGAACAAGATTGCCGCAACTGAATCTGGCATTGACCAAGCGTTACCTAGATTTAGCTGTACCGCTCCAGTAAGCCAATTTACATACTGGTCGAAGAATGGGAGGTCGAGTCCAAGCTCGTGGTTTTTCTGTGCCACGGCTTCTGCAGTGGCCTCAAGGCCAAGCATCAAACGGGCAACGTTTCCTGCACCTAGGTGCATCAAAAAGTAAGCAAGAAAGCTCACTGCAAAAAGCATCAATAGCCCGTTGGCTATGCGCTTGATAATGAAGGTCAGCATTTGAATCCAATCAAATGCGTCGTGCTAACACGACGCTGTGTTACAAAAAAGTTTTTCTAGAAAAGTGGGCTGGGAGCATGGCCCCCAGCCCACTTCTTCACCTAGTAATGAATTACTTGATGTTGTATAGGAACGGAATGATGTTTCCGGTCTGTGGTGCCTTGATGGTAGCGGTCTTGTAGACGAAGTTCGCCTGCTTTGCGTACCATACGCAGAACCATGCATCCTCGGTTAGCGCCTTGTTTAGTGCCTTAAGGATTGGGCCGCGCTTGTCAGCAGTTGCAGCCTTGTAGTCTGCGATTGCCTTAGTTACAGCTGCGTTTGCGTAACCTTCCTGGTTGAAGGTTGCGTTGCGGGTCAACATGAAGTTGATCAAGGTCCAAGGCTCACCTGAGCGCTCGAACTGCATTAGGTAAGCGTTGTACTTGTTGCCAAGGATGTTGGAGATGAAGGTACCGCCAGCTTCAGCAGTCTCCTTTACCTTGATGCCGATCTTGCCCAACTGTGCGTTGATGATGTCGTAAACAGCCTGACCGAAGTAAGGTGCGAAGGTTGGCATGGTGATGGTGCAACCCTTAGCAAACTTGCTAGCAGCCATTAGCTTCTTAGCAGCAGTGACGTCGTACTTGTACATTGCGTCGAATGACTTGTCGAATCCAGCGTTGTAGGTAGGGATGTACTGAGCGGTTGGTGAACCGTTTCCACCCTCAAGGCTCTTAACCATTGCAGCGCGGTCGAACACCATGTTGATTGCCTTACGAACGTTTACGTCCTTGATACATGAACCCTGCTTACCAGTGCGGTCGTCAAAGTAGATACCCTTTGCGTCAACGTATGACTGTGAGGTGCTTAGACCTGCGCCTACTAGTGACTTTGCAGCTGATGGGTCTGCAACGTTTCCACCCTGAACAGTTCCAGAACGAAGAGCGTTAACCAAAGCGGTCTGGTCTTCGTAGATGTAGATGGTTAGGTTGTCGTAAGCACGCTCAGCCTTGTTCCAGTAGTTAGGGTTCGCGGTGTAAACGTACTTTGAACCTGCGATGGTAGCTGCAGTGTCAAGAACGTATGGACCTGAACCAACTGGAACGGTTGCTGTGCTCTTAGGTGAACCGATAGTACCTGCAGTGTTTGCTAGGTAGTGAAGGAACGCTGGGTCTGACTGGCTCAACTTGATGACAACGGTGTCAGTTCCCTGAGCGGTAGCAGTTGACATTGAGTCAAGGTAGTTAGCGGTTGGGCCGTTTCCTGCCTTGAAAGCCTTAAGGCTTGCTACAACGTCAGTTGCATCCAGTGAAGATCCGTCGGTGAACTTAACACCGCTGCGAATCTTTAGGGTTAGCACGGTCTGTGCGTTGTTGTATGCCCAGCTGGTTGCTAGCCAAGGAACGATGGTGCCGTTCTCGGTCTCGTGCATTAGCTGGTCGTAGCTAGCCTGGAAGAACCAAACGCGGTTTCCAGCTTCTGCCTTGTCGTAGCTCAGTGTGGTTGGCTTGGCAATTGCGCCAAGAGTTAGGGTCGTGCCAGCTGCCTGTGAGGCAGTAACAGTTCCCATAGCAAGCGCAGCAGTAGCAATAACTGCGGCAAACGCCTTAACGAACTTCATAGTTTCTCCTGTTGGGTGAATGCCGCAGGTCGGGTCCGACTTGCGGTTAGTTAAAAATTAGTGGTAAAAACTAAGTGAACATTTAGTTATTTGCCCTTTGTAACCATTTTGTTATCGATAACAAAATCTGGCTATTTATCGGCAATCTAGGCTAAAACACTGGGATTCAGGAGCGCGAAAAGGGGCGAAATGGCAAGACCAAAAGGCGATGCCGCGGTAAATGCCGCTCGCAAGCGCGAAATCCTCAAGGCCGCCTTCGATGTCTTCTCCAGAGACGGTTACCAGGGCAGCTCGCTTAGTCAAATTTCTGAAATCGTGGGCATGACTGAGGCCGGCATTCTGCACCACTTCAAAACCAAGGCCAATTTACTAACCGCAGTCTTGGATTATCGAGACGAAGCATCCCGCGGGTTGGTAGAGGGATTCAACACTGATGGCATCGGTTTTGTGAAAGCTTGGTTAAATCTAGTTAGTTACAACATTTCTGCTCCAGGTATTGTTGAGCTTTTTTGCGTGGTTTCTGCAGAAAGCACTAGCGCAAATCATCCAGCGCATCAATTCTTTAAAAAACGCTATGCCGAAACTATCGCTATGGCAACTGAAGCTATGACAGATTTGCAGAAAAACAATTACATTCGCAAAGATGTCGATCCAGAAGATTTGGGTCGGGCGCTAATTGCACTCTCCGATGGCTTGCAGGTGCAGTGGTTGCTCGATCGAAATTGGGACATGCTCGAAGAACAGAAATCTTTTTTCCGCAGAATATTGCATCCAAAAGCCCAAGAACTTACCGGTCTTGCAATCGCATAATTAAAACGCCAAATTAATAAGTTGGTTGAGCAGGTTTAGTGCGCTTGTTGTAAATCCAAAATGCGAGTGCGCAGAATCCCCAGAATGAACTAAGCAGCATCATGCCAACCCAGCCAATCAATGGCCAAAGTATCACCGCTATCGCGGATCCGGCAGCCTGGCCTAAAAAGTTAATCGAGACATAACCTGCATTTACTCTCGAACGAGCGTGCGGAAACATTGCAATCAATTGAGTCTGGTTATTGATCGCGACTGTCTGCCCGGCAAATTCGCGCATGAGTAACATGACGCCCATGAACACCAGTGAAACAGGCGCAAGCGAGCCAATGGCCATTGCTACTGCTGCCACCCCAAGCGCTATTTGGGCATACTTATCGCCGCGGCCACTGTCTATCAGCTTGCCCGTGTAGCGCGCACCGATTGCCCCAACGATGCCAACTAACCCAAGCAAACCAATTTGGGTGGTGGTGAATGAGTAAGGCTTCGCGCTCAAAAAGAAAGTGATGGATGTCCATAGTGCACTGAACAACATCATCCCCATTCCATTGATGATCATGATGCGCAAAACCCACGGGTTCTTTTTCCAAAGCGAAAATATCCCGGTAACAAGTTTTGGATAGGCAACTTTTTCGCCAACTTCAAGTTGTGGAATTTGTCCATACAGTGCAATCGCGAGTGCAATGTTGGCAGCACCAATCACCGCAAAAGTTCCATGCCAACCAATTAGGTCAGACAGTGTTCCACTGATTGTTCTTGCTGCCAATATACCGATGATCATTCCAGAAACGATTAGGCCAGAATTACTTCCGCGGTTTGTGTCATCGCTAAGTTCGCTGGTGAGCGGAACTAAAACCTGACCAGAAATTGTTGTGAATCCAACTATCAAAAAAGCGATCGCAACCATGTTGAAATTTGGCGCCACTGAAATTGCCAATTGACCGAGTCCGGCAAGAGTCATCATCACCGGCACAAACTTTTTGCGATTGAGAACATCGCCTAACGGCAAAAGCAAAATAATGCCGATTGCATAACCGAGTTGCACTGAAGTCACCAACCATCCGTTGTGGATAGTAGAGGTGCCAAGATCCTGAGAGATTCGAGCCAGCAGTGGCTGCACAAAGTAGAGATTGCCAACTGCAAATCCACTGGCGATTGCGAACAGGATTAGCAGGCTTTTCTTCATAACCCCCTAATGCTATGAGGTGAGCGGGTCAAAACCACGTGCTAACGTACTAGATAGTTACTTATTTTTCGGAGGGCATTGTGGCCAAGCAATACCTAATCGGCCTTGTCGGCGAGGGTATCGAGCACTCGCTCACTCCGGATTTGCACATGCGCGAAGCAAGCCACTTTGGGCTCGACTACGAATACCGACTTATCGATTTACTCGATCAAGATCTTGAATTTGAAGAAGCGTTAGCCCGCGTCATAGCAACTGGATACGACGCAGTTAACGTAACTTTCCCCTTCAAACAAGTGGCCATGAGTTTGTGCAGCAATCAAAGTGCTGAAGTTCAAGAAATCGGTGCCACCAATCTAATGCTCGGTTTACAGAATCAGGTTCGAGTTGAAAACACCGACGCGAGTGGTTTTCAATTCGCACTAGAAAATGGACTGCAAGACGTCAAGAAACGCAAGGTACTCCAGGTTGGTGCAGGTGGAGCGGGTGCGGCAACTGCATATGCACTTCTCAAGTGGGGTGTGCAGCAACTTTTCATTGCCGATCTAGATTTCAGCAAAGCCCTGGCAATAGTTGAGAACTACAAGAAAGTTTTCCCAAATCAAATTATTCGAGCCTGTCCACTCGAAGAGGGCCTCGACTTTTTAGCAGCAGTCGATGGCGTAGTTCAAGCCACACCAATCGGCATGTATACACATCCTGGTATGCCATTTGATATTTGCGCTCTAAATGAATCAGCCTGGGTTGCCGACGTGATTTACCGACCAATCGAAACTGAATTCATTCAGGCTTGCCGCGAAGGCGGTCACCAGGTGCTCACCGGAAGCCTGATGGCCATCGGCCAGGCGGTTGACAGCTTCCGCTTGATTACTGGGCTTCAACCGGATGTGGCTCGCATGACTGCGCACTTCTATGAACTTCTCGAAGACGAATCAGTATTGACCCGGGCTAGGGGTATCTAGTGAAGACCTCGATTGCCACAGTGTCGATTGCAGGCTCACTTTCGGAAAAAATTACGGCAATTGCCCGCGCGGGTTTTGATGGCTTTGAACTATTCGAAAATGACTTCGTGGCAAGCTCGATGTCGATTGCTGAGTTTAAAAATAAGGTAACCGATAACGGTCTCAGAATCGACCTTTATCAACCATTCAGAGATTTTGAAGGCGTATCTGGAAATCAACTCAAGTTGAATCTTGAACGCGCGAAGCACAAATTTGAATTAATGGGGCAGTTGGGCGTAGACACGATATTGGTATGCTCCAACGTTGCAACTGCAACAGAGCAAGACGACGACACCTTTGTTTCACAATTGGGCCAATTAGCCGACCTTGCCAGCTCCTTCGATGTCAAAGTCGCATACGAGGCGTTGGCTTGGGGAAAGTATGTTTCTACTTACGACCACTCCTGGCGCA
>Ga0228702_1001715_pt1 | contig 13481 bp, 11 predicted proteins | sample McNCre217_Aug_MG_2_FD_178018 | JGI IMG/M metagenome (GOLD analysis project Ga0228702, IMG submission 178018) | Freshwater microbial communities from McNutts Creek, Athens, Georgia, United States - 20-17_Aug_MG | ecosystem: Environmental > Aquatic > Freshwater > Creek | place: USA: Georgia... | reverse complement strand
GGCGGAACAAAAGAATCGAACCTTGCATGTCATGGGTCTTTTGGAGACGAGAACCTTGGATTTTGATCGGGTGATTGTCTTGTCCTTAAATGAAGGAAGTTTACCGGGCACGCGGAAGCGTGAGAGTTTGATTCCTTTGGACATTGCGCAAATGAATACCTTTGATTTACCTACGTTTACCCAGGCAGATGCGGTAACGTCTTATCACTTTCATCGTTTATTGCAAAGACCTCGCCAAGTGGAATTGATTTATGTGCAGCCTTCTGAGAAGTCAAGTGTGAAAGAAATGAGTCGCTTCATCAAGCAATTGCGTTTGGATTGGCCGAATCAGAACCCCAATTTACGTTGGTCAGAGCCACAGGTTCGATTTGCCTTGGAGGAGCGCGATCAAATGGATTTTGTGCACCGAATTGAGAAAACGGATGCGGTGATTGAACGCTTGAAAACGACGCTCGAAAACCGCGGCTTATCGCCTTCTGCGATGAATCAATTTGCGACTTGTAGCTTACAATATTATTATAGCTATGTGTTGAATTTGGGGAAGGAGAAGGAATTTGAGGATGAGATGGGGGCGGATGTTTTTGGTACTTGGGTTCATAAGGTTTTGGAAAATGTTGATCAGAAAATTTTGGAGCTGCATCAGGGCTGGATTGATCAATCGGATGTGGAGGAACGAATCCAAAATTTAGATACTTTGTTGGACGAAGCGATGTCTCAAATTCAAGAACGCGAAGGCGTATTTGAGATGGAGACGGGATTTAATTTTGTCTTGAAGGAGGTCGCCAAAACTTTATTGGAAAGTTATTATCAAGCAGAGCGCACCTGGAATTCTGAACGTGTTCAGTTGTTAGATACGGAGATGGATTTGATGACCATGGTGCCGGTTCAGTTTGAGGGTCAGCACTTTGAAGTTAAAATTAAGGGGCGAGTAGATCGCCTGGATCGTGTTGGATCGGTTTACCGAATCATTGATTATAAAACGGGCAAGGTAGAGCCGAAGGATTTGAAAATTGGCGAGATTGGGTTGAGGGGTGAATTGGAGGCAGCGGATTTAAAAGGAAAGTTGTTGCAGTTGTGGTTATATAAATTTTTGCTGGTACAATCGGTTCATGATCAATCAAATGAGTTGTTTAGCGGCTTGGATTGGCGGCAATTGGACGTGGAACCGGGAATTATCTCCTTCCGGAATTTAGGGGCGAAGGTGTTGTCGGTGGCAGCACCGGGCTTGTGGTTTTCGGAGAATCAATCGATGGAGGCATTCATGGCAGAATCCATTGAGGTCATTCAGGGGTGGATTGACCGAATCTTGGATCGGGCAACGGCTTTTGAAAAGACGAAGGATGTGGAAACTTGTCAGTATTGTGACTTCAAGGTAATTTGTCATCGGGAGATTTAAGTCGTAGTTTTGTGTTTTAAAATTATCAATATGACATTTCAAGAAATCAACGAACGTATTAGTGCCTTGGCTGCTCAAAAGGGTGGCATGGGTGTTTCATTTAAATTTGCTTTTCCTTCGGGAATCATTGTCGTGAATGGTGATGGTTCTGTGACGAATGAAAATGTAGACGCGGATTGTACGATTGCAGCCACAGAAGACAATTTTACAGCCTTATTGAAGGGTGAATTGAACCCGATGATGGCTGTGATGACGGGTAAAGTGAAAATTTCTGGCGACATGTCGGTTGCCATGAAGCTCCAAAACTTATTGTAATGTTATTTCAAGACACGATAGTCGCGTTGGCTACGCCTGCAGGGGTAGGGGCGATTGGTGTTATCCGCTTGTCGGGCCCCAAAGCTATTTCACTCGTCAATTCCGTGTTTAAACCCAAAGATTTAAGTAAGCAGTCTTCCCATACGATTCATTACGGTCGGATCGAAGATGCGGGTCGGGTATATGACGAGGTGGTTGTCAGTCTTTATATCGCTCCGAAGAGTTATACGAAGGAGGATGTGGTGGAAATATCGTGTCATGGTTCTCCGTTTATTCAGGAGAGTATTATTCAGTTATTTGTGGAGAAGGGAGCGCGTTTAGCCAAGGCGGGGGAGTTTACACAGCGTGCGTTCATGCATGGGGCATTTGATTTGGCCCAAGCTGAGGCGGTGGCGGATGTAATTGCGGCAGATTCGGCGGCTGCACAGGCAGCGGCATTGCATCAGTTGCGAGGTGGCTTTTCGAATGAATTGGCGGCTTTACGAGAGCAATTGATTCACTTTGCCTCCTTGATCGAATTGGAGTTAGATTTTGGTGAGGAAGATGTGGAATTTGCGGATCGTAAGGATTTGGAGGATTTGGTGAACCAGTTACTTGTGGCGATTAGGCCCTTAGTGGCGAGTTTTCGGGCGGGTAACGCCATTAAGAATGGCGTAGCTACGGTTATCGTTGGAAAGCCCAATGCGGGTAAATCCACGCTCTTAAATGCCTTGTTGAATGAGGATCGAGCCATTGTATCCGATATTGCCGGTACAACACGAGATAGTTTGGAGGATACCTGGGTGTTAGGTGGAATTAAATTTCGCTTGATTGATACGGCGGGATTGCGTGAGACGGAAGATGTGATTGAGGCGATGGGTGTAGAGCGTACGCAGGCATGGGTGAAGAAGGCTCAGGTCGTGATTTATTTGGCAGATGCGGTCACGGAAACGCCTAATGGATATGTCGAGGCAATTGCAGCATTAGGAGACATCGATATTCCCGTTATTAAGTTGTTGAACAAAGTAGATCAAGTCAATGCCTCTCAAGTAGCGGCATTTAAATCGCTTATTCCTGAATTGATTGAAATTTCGGCGAAAAACCGAATGGGTTTGGGGGATTTAGAAAAGGCCTTGTTGGACGTCGTCGGCTTGGATCAAGTGCGTACGGGAGGAACTTTGGTGACCAATTTACGTCATTACCAACATCTTCTTCAGACACAAGAAACGCTGGAGTCTGTATTAAGAGGATTGCAGGTGGGCCTGACAGGAGATTTGATCGCGCAGGATCTTCGTTATGCTTTACATGATTTGGGTGAGATTACAGGTCAAATATCGAATGATGACTTGCTTAAAAACATCTTTGGGAAGTTTTGTATTGGTAAGTAAAATTCATCAAAATCTTATTTCATTTTAGGTATTGCCAATTAATTTGGACTAGATTTTAAGATAGGTCCAAATGGAAATTTCGGAAGCTTCGATTCTGGTTGTTATTGATTTAATTTTAGTAAACCAAATACAACCACACCATGAGACTTTTTAGAATACCGTCCTTTTTACTACTTGCTGTAGTTATTTTCCTATCCAGTTGCACTGAACAATTTCTTGAAAACGGTGCGAAGATTTCACCTCAAGATGCCTCCATTCAAAATGTTGATCCGATTGTCGTCTCGAATAAAGTAGGTGTCCCTGATGATTCTTACATCGTAGTATATAACAATGATGTTGAAGATGATGAATTGGAGGTAGAAATGGAGGATTTGGAAAAAAAGCATGGTTCTGTATTTGATCATGTTTACTCGAAAGCCATTAAGGGTTTTTCGGCTCGTTTATCCCCGGATGCATTGGCTGCTTTACGTAAAAATCCCAAAGTTGCTTATGTGGAGAAAGATCAGGTTGTAACCACAAACACGACTGTTTCAAACGTACCCTCTTGGGGTATTGATCGCATCGATCAAGCTAATTTACCTTTGAGTTATACTTACACTTACAACAGTGGTGGCTCGGGGGTGAAAGCTTATGTTATTGATACAGGTATTTTATTGTCACATTCAGAGTTTGCGGGCCGTGCGATTGGTGGATTTTCTTCGATTAATACGCCAACTGATTGGATTGATGCGAATGGACATGGGACTCACGTTTCAGCGACAATCGGTGGGTTAAATTACGGAGTTGCAAGAGATGTAACATTGGTTGCTGTTCGAGTTTTGGATGCGACGGGTTCTGGAACTACGTCAGGAGTTATCGCGGGAATAAATTGGGCAATTGCTGATCACCTTGCGGGAGAACCTGCGGTTGCGAATATGTCTTTAGGAGGTGGGGCTTCCTCTGCATTGGATTTAGCCGTGACGAATGCGATTGCTGATGGAATTGTGATGTGTGTTGCAGCGGGTAACAATGCATTAGATGCAAGTAAATATTCACCAGCTCGTGTTAAAGATGCCATTACTGTGGGTGCTACTGGAAACTTTACTTCAGGTGCAAAATATGATGTTATGGCGAGTTATTCGAATTATGGCACAGTGGTGGATTTATTTGCTCCTGGTACAAGTATTAAATCTGCGTGGTTGACAGATAACTTTGCAACAAAAGTCTTGAGCGGAACTTCTATGGCTACGCCGCATGTAACAGGTGTAGTGGCTCAATATTTAGCAGCTAATACAACGAAGACTCCCTTGCAAGTAGCGACTTATATTAAAACGGTGGCAACTCCCAATAAGGTAACTGGGTTAAAAGGTACGACAACAAGTGCTTTGTTGTATACGAACAATTAAGTTGAAAGCTGTAAATTCATTTGCCTCGTGCCTTGAAATTGAATAGCTTTAATTTCAAATGCAAGGATGTGTCAAAAGGAAAGTACATTACCATACGATTCATAAAATATTCGGGTTTCAAAGCCCGTCGAGCGGCCTTTTCAGAAATGGGCCGCTCGTTGTTTTTAAGCTGGTCGGCACCTGGCTTGGTTTTCGCCAAACACCTCGGTACCGGCGCAGGCAATGGTTTCTCGATTTTCCCTGATTTCGGTTTATATGCTTGGTTGGGCGTATGGGATTCACCCGAATCCGCCATTCATTTCTTTCAAACGGATTCGCGCTGGTTATCCTTAATTCGCCTTTCCGATGAAATCAGCGGTTGGGACGGTGAGCCACTCAAAGGCAAAGGAACTTGGAATCAATTGTCTCCATTTGATTTTTCGGAAGCGGATGTTGAATGGACGGGTTCCATTGCGGTCATCACACGAGCAAGTATTCGCTGGTCGAAAGTCTTACTCTTTTGGTGGAATGTTCCATCTGCCAGTAAGCATTTGGATGGAAAGGAAGGCTTGATATATGCCAAAGGGGTAGGGGAACTTCCTTTATTGGAACAAGCCACGTTCTCGCTCTGGGATTCTGCGAAGCGATTGGACCAATTTGCCTATCAAAGCAAAGAGCATGCCCCGATGATTAAAAAGACGAGGAAATATGATTGGTATAAGGAGGAAATGTTTGTGAGGATGAAGGTGGTAAAACAGTATTCAGTAGTCTGTAGTCAGTGGGCAGTGGGCAGTGGGCAGTAGTCAGTGGGCAGTGGTCAGTAGTCAAATATATATCTTATTAAAATTAAAATAGCCAAAATCAATCCTAAAACTGACTTTGGCTATAGATATGCAAACACTTAACTTTTCCTTACTGATAGGTAGGCGATTACTGACTACTGCCCACTGACTACTGACCTCTGACTACTGCCCACTGATCACTGCCCACTGACTACTGCCTCCTATCTTATCGCTTCCACCCCCCTCGTTTTCGTTCTGATCCGAATCGCATCTTGCACATCGTAGATGAAGATTTTGCCATCTCCGGTGTTGCCCTCAGAGGCATTATCCAAGATCACTTCAATACATTTCTCTAAGTTCTCGTCGCTTACGACACAGATGATCATCACTTTAGGCAATAAGATCATGGATTTTTCGGTACCCCGATAGATCTCCGAATAACCTTGTTGGAGCCCCGCACCTCGTACCGGCACCACCGTCATACACGGAATATTTGCGTCGATTAAGCCCTTTTGGATAGCTTTTAATTTGGACGGCTTGACAATTGCTTCTACCTTTTTCATAGTTCTTATTCAAATGTTGTATATGACTCCACTCCAAACTCCACCGCATCGATTCCCGCCGATTCTTCCTTGTGACTCAAACGAATTCCCATCGTCTTTTGTAAGGCCTTGAATATTACAAACGTTAAAACAAAGGAGAAGATCGAAATGACCGTTACTCCGGTTAATTGCGTCATAAATTGCTCCGATTGTCCCGTCGTAAATAAGCCATTCTTCGTAGAGAATAGACCTACCGCAATCGTTCCAAAAAATCCATTCACGCCATGCACCGCAACAGCTCCCACGGGATCGTCTACTTTCATTTTGTCCACCAATACAACGGCAATATCTACAATCGTTCCAGCTACCAAACCAATCAAGAGTGCCGAATTGGGGCTAACCACATTACATCCCGCCGTAATCGCCACCAAACCCGCTAATACTCCGTTGATCACCATCGTGATATCAACCTTCTTGTAACGTAAAAAAGTATAACAGATCGTCGCAATACCCCCCGCTGCAGAGGCTAAAAAGGTGTTTGTTGCCACAGAACCGATCAAATCCCATTTGCCTACAGCGCCCAAGGTAGATCCTGGATTGAATCCGAACCAACCAAACCACAAGATAAAGGCACCCACAGCCGATAATGTCAAGTTGTGACCCGGAATCGCATTAGGGCTTCCATCCTCGTTGTATTTACCCAAGCGAGGTCCCAATACAATCGCCCCTGCCAATGCGGCAAATCCACCCATCGCGTGAATGGCTGCTGAACCCGCGAAGTCGTTAAAGCCTTGTAGCGCCAACCATCCGTTGGGATTCCAAACCCAATTGGCCGCCAAGGGATACATGAAAGCACTAAAAATGGCAACATAAATCGCATAAGACCACATCTTCATCCGTTCAGCTACACCACCCGAAACGATCGAAATCGCCGCAACGGCGAATCCCATTTGGATGAACCAGAATAAGGAATTTGAAATGGTTAATCCCAATCCCAAATCACCTTCCATAATTCCGGTATCGAATGCCCAATAGCCATTTGATTGGCCGTAAGCAATTCCGAAGCCCACTAAATAAAAGGCGACTCCTCCGAACATGATGTCAATCATCACTTTGGCGATAATACTGACGGCGTTTTTCGAACGGACAAATCCTGCCTCTAAAAGGGCAAAACCGCCTTCCATTTGAAATATGAGTGCCGCACAGAGGGCAACCCAAACCGTATCAATGGCATGTGTTAATTCCGCTTGCTGAGCAGCAAGGGTAGCAGATTCATTCATGGTTTTGTGTTTTGTATATAATGCTTAATCCCTGCAAAAATAAAAAACGATTTGGAATTTATCGCAATTAACTTGAACTTTAATCAAGTTTATAAACCTATTCAACATGCTTAAAAAAATCACCCTCATCGGGTTAACTTGTTTGCTGGCAAGTTCTGTTTTCGCCCAAAATCCTTCCATCATACCGGTTCCCTCCAAGGCTGTTTATCCCAAAGGATCCTATCCACTCGCGAGTTCGATCATCATTGCTGGTCCCAAAGACGCGGCCTTGTCAACGACCTACGCTAATCTGTCTGATAAATTGAGCCACATTGCGGGTAAAAAGGTACAATGGTTGTATGATCAGGGTTCTGCCGCTTCATTGGCCTCCATTCGCTTTAAGTTAAATGCCAAAGCCGATGCTGCCCTTGGTAACGAAGGCTATCAATTGACTTCCGATGCCAAAGGTGTTCAAATCACGGCGAATAAACCGGTGGGATTATTCTACGGCATTCAAACCCTTTTGCAATTAATGCCGAAGGAAATCGAGTCGACCAAAGCGGTTGCCGGTGTTAAATGGGCCATTCCTTATGCCAATATCACCGATACGCCCCGTTTTGCGTGGCGTGGAATCATGCTCGATGTAGCTCGTCACTTTTTTACCAAAGAAGAAGTGAAGCGTTTCATCGATGAGATGGTGGCCTATAAATACAATGTCTTACATTTTCACCTGACCGACGATGAAGGTTGGCGCGTGGAAATCAAGTCCTTTCCGAATCTGACGAAAAAGGGAGCTTTCAATGTCAAAAAGGTGGGTCATTTTACGGATTTCTCGAGGCCACTTCCCGACGAGCCTCGTACCTATGGTGGATTCTACACACAAGATGACATCAAGGAATTAGTAAAATATGGCCAGGAGCGATTTGTCAACATCATGCCTGAAATTGATGTGCCGGGTCACTCGATGGCTGCAGTAGCTTCCTATCCCGAATTATCGTGTACGCCTGAAGCGGTGAATTACCAAGTGATTTCCGGCGAGCCATTCATCGATTGGTCGCATGGTCACCCCGAGGCTTTGCAGGATAATACCTTATGTCCGGCCAACGAGAAAGTGTATACCTTCTTGGATTCCGTTATGGGTGAGGTGTCTCAATTATTCCCCTTCGAATACATTCACATGGGCGGGGATGAGTGTCCCAAGAATTACTGGGATAAAAACCCACAAATCTTGGCCATGCGCAAGGAATTAGGTCTTAAAAACTCACAAGAGGTTCAGGCGCATTTTGTTCGCAAATTAGAAAAAATCATTACGTCCAAAGGCAAACGCATGATGGGTTGGGATGAAATCTTAGAGGGTGGAGGTCTGCCGAAAAACACTGCCGTGATGTCATGGCGTGGGATGGAAGGGGGAATCCAAGCTGCGAAAGATGGTCACGAGGTTGTGATGACGCCTAATAACCACGTGTACATCGACTTGATGCAAGGGGATAAGGCCATCGAACCTCCGGTTTATAAAACGGTCCGGTTGCGCGATTCTTATGCCTTTAATCCGGTGCCTGAAGGCGTGGATGCCAAATTGGTCAAAGGTGGCCAGGCTAATTTATGGTCGGAGCAATTGTTCAACTACCGCCATCTTCAGTACATGACCTATCCACGTTCATTTGCTATCGCCGAAGCATTGTGGTCGGAGCCTGCAAACCGCAACTGGGATAATTTTGTAGGCCGCGTAGAAGCACACATGGCTCGTTTTGATGTCGCGCAAAAGAAGTATGCCCCAAGTATGTTTGAGCCGATCATTGAGGTAAAACGCAATGAGGTAGGTGAATTAATGGTTCAATTAAGTACCGAAATTTCCGGTTTAACGATTCATTACAGCTTTGATCATTCTTTCCCGGATCAATTTTATCCGATGGCTTCAGGACCCGTTTTGGTACCGAAAGATGCAACCGTAATGAAGATTGTCACCTATCGCGGTGATAAAGCGATGGGACGTACGATCGATTTGACTGTAACTGACATGATTAAACGCGCGAAATAATGATGAAGAAAATACTCGTTCTCCTATTCATCGCTTTTGCAGCTACGGCGCAAAGCAATTTTGAGAAAAAGACTTTTGAGACAAAAGATGGACAGGTTTTGCCTTATCAAATCCTTTTGCCCAAGGATTATAAACCCGGGAAGAAATATCCTTTGGTAGTAGTCTTGCATGGTGCAGGGGAGCGGGGCACCGACAATGAAGCACAGATGAAATACGGGAAAAGCGTATTTTTGGATTCCTTGAATCGAATCAATTACCAAGCCATTGTTATTTTTCCGCAGTGTCCCAAAGAATCCTATTGGTCTTCTGTGAAGATTAATCGGTCAACAGTCCCAACAACATTTATTTTTGATTATTCGGCACCAATCAATTGGCCATTGCAAGCGGTGATCGATTTGGTGAAATCGATGAAACACGATAAACATCGGACTTACATCATGGGGCTTTCTATGGGAGGTATGGGTACGATGGAAGCGGTTTCTCGTTTTCCTAAGATGTTTGCTGCAGCCAATCCAATTTGCGGAGGGGCGGATTTGAGCTATGTTCATCAATATGCCAAACGTGTTCCACTTTGGGTACATCATGGTGACGCGGATATCGTCGTTCCCGTACGTCATTCACGCGAATTAGTGAAGGCTGTTCAGGATTTAGGTATCGATATTAAGTATTCGGAATATGCAGGAGTGAATCACAATTCGTGGGAAAATGCCTTCAAACAAGCTGATTTATTGCCTTGGTTATTCAGTCATCGTAAATGATTTTAAATCTTCTCTTTTTCATTTTATCCTATTTGCCTACCGGGGTGCCCAATATTTCGGGTGCCTCGACGGCTTCTACGACTAATTACCTCGTTGTAAAGAAAGGTTATGTGATGTCGTACAATGGGGTGGAAGGGCGTGCCAACTGGGTTGGCTGGACCTTAAAAGCATCGGATGTTGGCCCCATTGAACGCTCGAATCGATTCCGCGAAGACAATGAACTCCCAGGCCGATTTAAACGGGTGGATGACGACGATTATGCCCATTCAGGTTATGATCGTGGGCATTTATGTAATTCCGAGGATCGCACCGCATCGGAATATTTGAATGTGGAAACATTCTTGATGTCGAATATTATTCCTCAAACACCCACGTTAAACCGTGGACCCTTTAAGTTTTTGGAAGCCTATTGTCGGAAATTAGCCGTCAAAAAAGGCCAACAACTCTTAATTTACAGCGGGGGAATCGGTGCCGCAGATCGTTTGGCCTCGGGCGTTCCTGTTCCTAAATTTTGTTGGAAAGCGGTATATACCCCAACCGAAGCCTTTTATGTGCTCTTTCCCAACGAGCATGAATTGAATAAGAACTGGAAGACCTACTTGGTTTCAAAGGATCATTTGGAGAAAATGACCGGATTTCGGTTTCCTTGATACATAAAAAAAGCCCGGCTAACCAGGCTTTTTCTTTATTTCTTCAACATAAACTCGGCGAGTTTTTTCGCCGCTAGGAAATTCTCATATTCGAGTGGTGTTCTCCGGTTATTCGTGTATTCATTGTACAACCACGGATCTCCCAAGGCAAATACTTTACCCTTACCCACATTCGCAACTGCCATTACCGGATAGCCTTGTAATGTCGCGATTGATTTGGCCGGCCCTGATAACTTCAAGGTCGTGATTTCCTTGATGTACACCTTTTTGATCGGATCAAAAATCAAGTTGCCCGGTTCAATTATCACCGTTCCTTGTTCCCAATTACGTCCTTGGACAAAGTTTAAGTTGGGCGCTACGAATTCAATTCCGAACCGACGAGCCAAGATGTTGAAATTCGGAATCTCACAATTCGTCGTATCATTGGCCAATAAAATCAAGTTTCCACCTGCTTTTACCCAAGCCTCAATTTCGTCCGCCGCTTGGGCATTCATGTAATTCGGTTTCGCTGTTTCTTTCGGGGAATCCGGATCTACAATAATATATACCGAAGCTCCTTTTAAGTTTTCACGGGTAGGAGATACGCCTAAGGTATCCAAGACGGCTCCTAATTGCTCAAACTGAATACCCCACAAATGAAATCCGGAATCCTTGCGATCCTCCCAAGTATAATGGAAGCGTTGGCCATTCTTCGTTTCATGATTGAAATAATAATCCAAAACCACTTTTTTGCCTTTACCGATGGGTAGTTCTTTGGCAACTTCGATTTCCAACGAAGCCAGGATGAATGGTCCTACGCCTTTCAAATCATCTTGGCGAAGAGGCTCGCTCAAATAGTATTCATAGGAACCATCGCGGTAGGGCGTTCCGCCTAAACCTCCCACACTCACCGTTTTCTCCAAATGGATATAACCTGCGGCATCTGTCGAGATAAAATGCTTTAAGGCACCTGTATATGCTTTTTGCGCAGCTTTCAAATACGAAGAGGGCAGATAACCTTTGCGAACGCCTTTGGCAAATGCATAAATAAACATATTGCTCGCGGATGCCTCCAGGTAATTTCCTTTTCTTCCCGGGAAGTTGGGTACCTGATACCAAAGTCCAGAGGCTGGATCCTGTATCTTCAACAAAGCTGCGGATAGGTCCTGCAATTGCTTGATCAAGACTTTACGTCCCGGATGATTCGCTGGCATGTAATCCAGTACATCAACCAAGGCCATTTCATACCAACCCATCGAACGTCCCCAGAAATTAGGCGAATGCCCCGTTTTTTTATCTGCCCAGGGTTGAACACGCGCTTGGTCATAAGCATGAATTAATAGACCTGTTTTGGTATCCAAAGAACCTTTGTACATCAATTCGAATTGCTTTAGGATGTCGGCCCAATTGTCTTCGCCCGTGATGCTTGAATATTCGGCATAGAAAGGCTCTAGCATATACAAGCCGTCCAACCACATTTGATTTGGGTAGCGTTGCTTATGCCAAAAACCACCATCCGCGTCACGCGGTTGGGCCGCAATTTGGGCACGCAATTTATCTGCCGCCTTTTTGTATTTCACATCGCCTAGTTCTTGGTATAGGTACAAGAGCATTCGGCCTGTCGTGATATTGTCCGAGTTAAATTCATTGAAATGATAGGTGCGAATGTTGCCCTGCTCATCCACAAAGCTGTCGATGTTTTTCTTAATGTAATTGAAATACTTGGCATCCCCGGTTCTTTGGTACATTTTTTCCAAGGCTTTCAGGATGAGGCCTTGCTCATAATCCCAACCGGCGGGTTTGCCGACTTTGACTGCGATGGAGTCGGCATGGGTGTGCATGATGCTTGCCGACATCCTTTCGGAATAGTTTTGGCCTTTCAAAACAAATCCCCCTACGAGTAGGAGGATTGAGAAAATTGATTTTTTCATATTAACGTAAAGCTGAAATTTCTGCAAAATCCATGTCTGTGTAATCTTTGTTTTCACCGGCCATACCCCAAATAAACGAGTAGTTCTTGGTGCCTGCGCCACTGTGAATCGACCAAGGGGGTGAGATAATCGCCTGGTGATTATGTACCCAAATGTGCTTGGTTTCATGCGTTTCGCCCATTAGGTGAAGCACGGCGTGTTCCGGGGCAACATCAAAGTATAAATAGGCCTCCATCCGACGGTCATGTACGTGCGCTGGCATGGTATTCCAAATAGAACCCGGTTCCAAAATAGTCAGACCCATCACCAACTGGCAAGATTGAATCCCTTCGTTGTGGATGTATTTATAAATGGTACGGTGATTGGATGTCTCTAAACTTCCCAAAACCACTGTTTGCACTTGTTCCTTATCTAATTTCGCACAAGGGAAAACCGCATGTGCCGGAGCTGAAAGCAGGTAAAATTGAGCAGGGTTTTCACTGGAGGTGGAACTGAAACTTACTTCTTTAGTCCCTTTCCCTACATAAACGGCTCCTAATTTTCCAATCGTAAACGATTGGCCATCGGCATGAACCGTACCTTCGCCACCCACGTTGATGATTCCTAATTCACGACGCTCTAAAAAATACTCAGCGCGTAACTTCTCGGGATTGGGTAAATGCAAGGTATTCATCACAGGCATTGCCCCACCGATAATCATACGATCATAAATCGTATAGGTTAAATTGATGTGATCGGCTGAAAATATGCGCTCAATTAAGAAATTATCCCGTATTTCCTGATTCGTGAATGTTGATACTTCCTTTCTACTCGCCTCAAATCGATAATCCATAGTTCAATTGTTTTTTAGTTCACAAAGTAAAAATACCCCTCTTTCTACTGATTTATATCCGTAATATTGCAAAATGTTTCATCCCGACATCATATCTTTTCTGGAAGCAAATCAATTTGTTCAGCAGGCAGATTCCCAGCAGCATTGGCTGCATGCGTCTTCTGCGCTTTCGATTATATTGCTTTCTTCCAAAGGAATGAAGCAATTCGAATTAGATGCTTGGGAAAGTTGGTTGAGTAAATTTCCCAAAGCTTGGCAAATCTGGGAG
>Ga0228702_1001710_pt1 | contig 13491 bp, 10 predicted proteins | sample McNCre217_Aug_MG_2_FD_178018 | JGI IMG/M metagenome (GOLD analysis project Ga0228702, IMG submission 178018) | Freshwater microbial communities from McNutts Creek, Athens, Georgia, United States - 20-17_Aug_MG | ecosystem: Environmental > Aquatic > Freshwater > Creek | place: USA: Georgia... | reverse complement strand
CGGTTGCGATCGGGCTTTCATGCCTGCAGACGCCTTGTGATGCAAGAGCAGCGCGGCGCGGGTGGTTGCGGGCGGATGCCTCCGGCGGGGATATTTGAGCCAAGAGGATGTGGGCAGGCTTTGGCCTACGGCTTGACTTGGCACGCCCGCCGCCGCAGCGTGACGTAAAACAAGAGCAAGAGACAGGCGTGCGGATTACCGTTCTGGCATCGATGCGAAATGAAGGACCGTTCATCGTGGAATGGGTCTGTTGGTATCGCATGTTGGGATTCACCGATATTGTGGTGGTAACCAACAACTGCACCGATCATTCGCCGCAGCTGTTGGATGCGCTGCAGGCCGCGGGTTGGTTGCATCATATCCGGCATGACATTGCCCCCGGCCAACGGATTACCCGCGCCAAGCTGGCGGCGGCGCGCGACCACAAAGCGGTGCGGCGCGCGAACTGGCTGATGGTGTGCGATGTTGACGAATTTCTGGTGATTCATCGTGGCAATGGCATGATTGCTGATCTGATTGATCTGGGGCCAGAGCCGGCCTATCTGGGCATGTCGATCAATTGGCGGGTGTTTGGCACCTCGAACCGCAGGGCGTTCGAAGACCGTCCGGTGCATCGACAGTTTCTATATGCCTGCGCAAAGGATGAAACCAAGTCGCGGTTCATCAAGTCGATCTACCGGATGGCGAAGTATTTCGGCGGTATCGGCGAACATACCCCGCGCCGCTTTGGCTTTGAAAAGGCGGGCAAGGTTTGGGGCGAACCGGGGATGATCTGGGTGAACAGTGCCGGCCATAAGGTGGCGCGCTGGGCGCCGCGGGATCGGTATATGACTGTGATGCCTCTGGGCGGGGTGACGCATGAGGTGGCGCAGATCAACCACTATCAACTGCGGTCAGAAGAAAGCTTTAGCCTGAAGAAAGGCACGCTTTCGCCGGTGGGTTTGGAAAACCGTTATCGCGAGGTTTATTTCGAGGCGGCCAATGCCGGGCAGGAGGTTGACACCTCGGCGTTTCGCTATTCGGCGCGGTTTGATGCGCTGTATGCGGCGGCAATGGCCCTGCCCGATGTGGCGCGGCTGCATGCGCTGTGCTGTGCCGACCATGTGAAGGCGATTGTGGAAAAGGCCGGTGGGCGGGCGGAAGATGACCCACGCTATGCCGCGTTTTTGCAGGCGGCCGCAGCAATGGCAAAGGGCGCAGCAGGTTTCCCCGCCGCGCCCCAAGATCCGTCAAATCCGTAAGGATTATTCAGCGCCTTCGACGTAGCCAGCCGGAGCAGCAACGTTCGCGATCACGAAGTTGCGGTCGATGGTCGGCTTGGTGCCTTCGGGCAGAACCACGTCGCTGATGTGGATCACGTCGCCGATTTTCTTGCCGGTCAGGTCAACGGTGATGTGGTCCGGAATATCGCCAGCCAGCACGTTGAGTTCGACGTCATTGCGCACAACGGTCAGGGTGCCGCCACGCTTCAGACCCGGCGACGCTTCGTGGTTGATGAAGGTCACATGGATGAATAGGTTGATGCGGTTTTCGTCGTGCAAACGCATCAGGTCGATGTGCGTCGGCAGGTCTTTGACCACATCACGCTGCACGCCGCGGCAGATCACGTGCACGTCTTCCATGCCTTCGACCTTCAGATTGAAGAGCGACGACAGGAAACGGCCGGCTTTCAGGCGCTTCAGCAGAGCGTTGTAGTTGATTTGGATCGGCTGCGGCGCGGTTTTGTCGCCGTAAACGATGCCAGGTACGAAGCCGTCACGACGAGCTTGGCGGGCGGCCCCCTTGCCTGTCCCCGTGCGTACCTCGGCGTGAAGATCGATGATCTCGCGTGCCATAAGGGTATTCTCCATTTATAAGTCCGCCAACGTTCAAGGGTGCATGGCGCGACCGGGGGCCTATAGCGGGGAATCGGCGCGAAGGGAAGCAAGAAAAGCAGGCGTTTCGCGATGATGCGCGGGGCCAGCGGACAGGGGCGGCGATGGATTTTACGCAATACGAGCTTGGTTACGACATTCCGGCGCTGCCGGGAATGGCCGAGGCCGCAATTCAGACGCCCTGTCTGGTGCTGGATCTGGATGCATTGGAGCGCAACATCCGCAAGATGGGGCAGATTGCGGCGCAGGCGGGGGTGCAGTTGCGGGTGCATGGCAAGATGCACAAATCGGTTGATGTGGCGCTGTTGCAGATGCGGTTGGGCGGGGCTTGTGGCCTGTGTTGTCAGAAAGTGTCAGAGGCCGAAGCTTTTGTGCGCGGCGGCGTTCTGGATGTGCTGATCAGCAACCAAGTCACCGATCCGGTCAAAATTGCGCGGCTGGCGCGGTTGCCGGAGTTGGGGGCGCGGGTGGCGGTTTGCGTGGATGATCTTGCCAATGTTGCCGATCTGTCGGCAGCGGCCACGGCGGCCGGAACAGACTTGGTCTGTCTGGTTGAAATTGACTGTGGTGCCGGGCGCTGCGGCGTTGGCGATGCCGCGGCGGTGGTTGCCTTGGCGCAAGCGATTGCGACGGCGCCGGGGCTGCGTTTTGGCGGCATACAGGCCTATCAGGGCGCGATGCAACATTTGCCCCTATTCGCCGAGCGGCGCGCGAAATGCGATGTGGCGATTGCGATGGTGCGCGATGCGGTGGCGGCTTTGGCGGCTGTTGGCTTGCGCTGTGACAGCATCACCGGTGGTGGCACCGGTTCGTTTTGGTTCGAAGCAGGGTCGGGCGTGTACACCGAACTGCAGTGCGGGTCTTATGCCTTTATGGATGCCGATTATGGCAGGGTGCTGGACCGTGACGGCAAACGGCTGGACCACGGCGAATGGGATAACGCGTTGTTTTTGCTGACGCAGGTGATGAGTCATGTGAAGCCCGGAGTGGCAGTGGTGGACGCCGGGCTGAAAGCGCAATCGCTGGATTCCGGGTTGCCGGTGGTGTTCGGGCGCGACGACGTGGCTTATGTGAAATGTTCGGATGAACATGGCGAAGTCAGCGACCCGCAGGGAGTTTTGCGGGTGAATGACAAGCTGCGTCTGGTGCCGGGGCACTGCGACCCGACCTGCAATCTGCACGACTGGTATGTCGGGGTGCGGGGTGGCTTGGTTGAAGTGGTTTGGCCGATTACGGCGCGGGGTAAGGCGTTCTGACGGGGGCGAAAGGCGTGTTTGGTGTTCAGGCGTCTGGCAGGCAAAATGCAAAAGTGCTGAGTCGGACGCCCGTCTCGGAAAAGCAAAACGCCCAAGCAGCACTTGGGCGTTCGCAGATTAGGTAGGCACACCAAAGCGCGCCTAAATCTGAAGATTAGTCCAGGTTGGTGGTCGAGGTCGACGAGCTGTCGCCGCCGACCAGAACGGCGATTGCAACACCGCCACCCAGCAGCAGCCACAGCGGCGAAACCGACGACGAACCGCCATCAACAACTACCGGGGTCGGCTCGGGCTCGGGCTCTACCATGCCACCAGCGAAAGCCGATGACGACGCCAAAACGACGCTGGCTGCAACTACAAATGCGGAAATTTTGTTCATGCTTATACTCCAGTTACTAATGTCAATTGGCCAACCCTAACCGCAGACGCCTTGAAAGAAAAGCAATTCAGTCGTTTCGGATCACAAGAATTCACTCAACTGCGGCATATCCGACACCTTGCGACACCCATTGCTTCGACTTCACCACTGATCCTGCCGGCGAAACCCAGAAGCGGTTCCGAATCTTGCCCAAATCGCTGACGCAGTCTTCAACCAGCAATGTCGTGCCAGGCAGCGCGTCCTTGGCATCGCCGGACCCGGCGGTGCAGTCATACACATGGCGAATCATCGTATCGGTGCCGTCCATGTCGTAATAACTGCGCTGATGCGCATGGCCCGCCGCCAAAACGGCCAAGGTCGGAGCATCTGCCGACATCAGATCGCGGCCAAAACCGCGGGTGCCGACCAGCATCGGGCCGCGCAAGAACACCTGCGAACCGTCTTTGGCAGCCCAGATGGAAACGCCATCGCGTTCCGAAAGTTGGGCCGCCTTGAACTTCACGCCGCGATTGACCAGCGTGACCCATCTTTCAGCAGCCCCTTTGGCGGGTTGCGCAGCGGCGCTGGACGCCCCGCCCCCCATCTTGTTCAGGGCAACCTGGGCAAGCGGCGACGCCGCACAGCCCGACAGAAGCGCGGCAACAGCCAGCGCAGTTACAAGCCGGACAGTCATCGCCAGAACCTCCCCCAAGCGGCATCAAGATCGGTTTGCTGATATTCGCGCACCGTCTGATAAAGCCGACCGTCAACATTCAACCGCGCGCCACCGTCGCGCAGGATCGGCCGCAAGGTCATCTTGTTCACTTTCTGCGTCGGGCGACCCAAAATCCACGCCAGCGGCATTTCAAGCTTGATGCCCTTGTCGAAAGAGCCTTCACCGAAGTCGTCAAAAGACACATCGGTCAGCGTGGCGAAGGCGCCAACCTTGATGCCGTTGGCAAATTCACGTTCGACCGTCAGCGTCGCGCCAACATCGCCCGCCAGATAGCGGCCAACGTCCAGCTGCGCGTGGAAGCCGTTGTTAAAGCTGTAGTAACCCGAAACATGCCCGGTCACGACAGAGTAGTCCTGGAAACCAAAAAGCTGATCGAAGTTGCGCTGTTTGACATAGTTGACTTCGACCCCCAAAGCGTAGGGCTTGTCGGGCCGTTGCCACAACACTTCGGTCGAAACACCACCATACATGGTTTCAAGGTAGCCCACGGTCACGCGGCTAAACAAGTTTGGCGCCGGTTTGGCAAACCAAGCCAACGTCAGATGTTCGACAGCCGGGTCGCCTTGAGACGCGTATTGGTTTGCATCCGACCGCACATGCGGCAACACCGAATCGGACACCTGACGCGAGGTGTCAATGTTGCCAAACAGCTTCGTCGAAACTGCGCCAGATAGCACCAAGCCCGGCGCAATGTCATAGCTGGCACGGGCACGCAGACGCAGGTCGGCGCGCAGCGGGTTTTCGGGGTCAAACAAGCTGGTGGCGACAAAGGGCGACACGTTCCACGAAAAGCGCGGGTAAAGCCCATTGGCATAAACCGCGCCATCCGGCGCCGGACCCGAAATTGCCAAAATCTGCGCGCGGTCGCGGATTTGGCCGTCACCGCCGGGTGCGAATTCTAGTTGTTCAAGGTCAGACCGCTGCAGAACCACCTTCGATTGCGGCACGCCGTGCAGCATCGGTACGATTTCGAACTGCTCAACCGAGGCCGGCAAAACCGCCGCCAACGCGCGCGCGGTCCGGCCCAGCGCCTGTGGAGCGTTATCAAGCTTGGTGTTGCGGATACGGATTTGCGCTGTGGTTGGGGCGACCGCAAGGCTTTCAACAACAATGCCGTCGTGGCCAAGGATTTTTTGCAGATCCCGCCGCATTGTGGACTGTGCGCCGGTATCGGTCACCCAATCCGGCCCCCAGGTTTTGGCCGCAGTGCGCGCCTGCACCGGCAAGGGGCCTGGCCCAAGGCTGCCGCCGGTTGCGCTTTTCTTCGGGTCCAGCACGATCTGCGCCGAAAGCCCCACTTCGGACCCATAAAGCGAATAAAGACCAAAGCGGACGCCATTGCTTGGGGCGTATTCGACGCCGAAGTTCACCGGGCTCTTGCGATCAAAGGTGCGCCGTTCGCCCGCTTCGAATTCGTAGGCGTCCGACGAATATTCCGCCTTGAAGGTCAGCTTTGGTGTGGCCTGCCATTCAACCCCGGCAAACGGGGCCATATCGCCACGGAACCATTGGCCAAGGCGCAGGGTGCCACCGCGACCGAAATCGACCGCAGGGCGGTCGCCGAACGGTGCGCCGATTGCGCCATAGCTGCCAAAACGGCCCCAGCCCAGACCGGCGGTAACTTTGACAGACCCGCCAAAGGTCTTAGTGGCAGCAATGTATTCGCCTGCAAAAATACCTGTTCCGATGATATCCTGAAAACCAACTGTGACGGCGGGCACAAAGCGGCCTTCTTGTGCAAGTTGATAGCGCAGATCAAAGCTGCGGTCATAGTAGGTGTCGAAATCGCCAGGGTTGGTGTAGCGATTCCAATTGCCGACGCCGGTATAGCGAAAACTGCCCGACAGCCGCGGCGTGATTTGAAATGACAGGGTGGTGCGCCCGACCGGCCCGAACTGCGACTTGCTGATCGATAGGGCGCCATCGCTTTGCACATCGCCCGACGGCATGTCGATCAGCCCGGTCACGCCCGCAAAGTTCAGGCTGGGCCGTATTTCGGCAAAACCGGTGGTGGCCAAGCCAATCGCGGTGGCCCCGCAAAGAAGCGCCGCAACGGCCTTCAATCGTCTTTCAAACATATTTAGCACACCAAATTTGCGGGAGTAATTAAGATGACAAGACCGCCCCTTTCGCCCCGACGCAAGCGCGATTTCTGTCAAATGTGGTGCGGATACCGATTTATTTCCTGTGGCCCCGCACCCGGCTTACCCATTTACCAAAGCCAGGCGACGCGGCGCTTCCGGTTTTAGCATCGGTTCAACAGCAAGCGGCCAGAACTGATCAACAATCGCATCGCTGGGGTGGTACGCGGTGTGCATATCCACGAAAACCTTGCGAATTCGGTCAATGTCGTTGGCGTCACAGGCGATGGCAAGGAGATCAAGCGCGGCCAAAACCCTGTCAAGCGGCTGACGGATTTCTTTGGCGGCCATGATGCGCGGATGGTTGGTTGGATGTGGGTCGTTGCCGATCAAAAGCTCTTCGTAAAGCTTTTCGCCCGGACGCAGACGGGTGAAGACGATCCCGATTTCACCCGGCGCAACCCGCTGCTGCGGATCATTTAGAATGATCGGTTTCAGTCCGTTCAGCCGCGCCATGCGCGCCGCCAAATCGGTAATCAGCACCGGTTCGCCCATATCCAGCAAGAACACATCGCCACCCTTGGCCATGGCACCGGCTTGCAGCACCAGTTGCGCTGCCTCGGGGATTGTCATGAAAAACCGGGTGATTTCGGGGTGGGTGACGGTAATCGGCCCCCCCGCTGCGATCTGCGCCCGAAACGCCGGGATGACAGAACCAGACGAGCCCAGCACATTGCCAAACCGCACCATGGAAATTTTGGTGCCGCAATTATGCGGCGCATCGGCCAGCGCCTGACAAACCAGTTCTGCCATACGCTTTGATGCGCCCATGATATTGGTTGGTCGCACCGATTTATCCGACGAAACCAAGATGAAAGACTTCACCCCGGCCGCAATGGCAGCTTGCGCGACGGTCGCGGTGCCGAACACGTTGTTGCGCACACCTTCGGCGATATTATGTTCGACCAAGGGCACATGTTTATAGGCTGCGGCGTGATAGACCGTATCAACCTTGAAATGCCGCATGGTGCGTTCAACCAACCTGGCGGACTTGACACAAGCCAGAACCGGCGAAATTTCAACCGACAAGTTCTGCCGGGCGATTGTGGCCAGAAGCTCTTGTTCAATAACGTAAAGTGCCGGTTCAGAGAATTCGTAAAGCACCAGACGCTTCGGCGCGAGTTGTAGCACCTGACGGCACAACTCTGACCCGATAGAGCCGCCAGCGCCGGTCACCATCACAACCTTGCCCGTATTGTTGGCCCCAAGCAGTTCTTTGCGTGGCGGCACGGCATCACGGCCGAGAAGATCTTCGATGCTGACGTCGTCGATCTGGTCAAGCGACGCCTTGCCGGTCAAAATATCGTCCAGCGCTGGCACGGTTTGGATCAGCAGCGGAAGGTTTTCCAGCGCTTGCAAAATTTCGCTGCGCCGCGCCCGGGTGGCCGACGGCATAGCCAACAGAACCACGGTAAAGCCCAGCCTGCGGGCCAGTTTTTCAATCTGCGCCGGCGCATAAACCGGCAGCCCCCCCACATGCGTGCCCTGAGCCTGCACCGAGTCGTCAAAGAACGCGATGGGAGTGTAGTTGGACTTTTGCCGCAACAACTGCAGGATTTGCCGCCCCGCAGCCCCCGCGCCGTAAATCACCACCCGTTCATTGCGGCGATTTTCAAAAAAACTTAGCACATCGCGGAAGGCAAAGCGCACGCCGCCAATCGCAAGGAAGGTGAACAGGGTGTAAATCACCGGAACGGTGCGCGGGATCGGCAGGCTTGCAACAGAGGCAACGACCCACAGCACCAAACCCGAAATGATTGCGCCCTTCAGGATCGTCAGCAGGGCACGCCCGGCAATATAGCGCAGCACCGCGCGATAGAACCCAAGCCGAACAAAGATCAAAAGCGTAACGGGTAGAACAACAAGCAGCCCGGCCCAAACCTTGGGGTTGGCGGCGAAGGCAAAACTGTCGAGTTTGATCCACATGGAAACGCTGAAAACAAAGGTCAGCAGCACAAGATCAACCGCGACCTGCAGAACGCGCTTGTGCGCACGCTCCATCCCTACCAAGCAATTAAGCGCAGAAAGCATCAACGCGCACCTCGTAATACAATAATACTGGTGCATCAAAATAAGCGGCACCACTTCAACCAATCCCCAACACTTAGACCAAAGCCGCCAAAATAAACAGCACCGAAATGCCGCACAGCGCCCAAAGGATACGAACAATTGTGTTTTAGGCATCGGTTATGCCGCCAAGGCCAAAGCAGCGAACGCTGGACCAATCGGCGCTTAACGCCTGGCTGCTAGCTTTTTGCGGTCGCCCTCCCTGCGCAACGCGGGCGGGCAGGCTTGTCGGAACAAGGCGAGGGCACGCAATGAACAAGGCAATTACGCAAGGGTTGGTATTGATGCCGCCGCCATTTTCGGCGGGGCTTGGGCTGTGGTCGCGCGAGGACGGGCTATCGGGGCAAGGATCTTATCTGGCGCAGCCAAACGCGGCTTTTGTTTCGGCCGATCAGGATTTCGGCGACTGCCTAGAGTTGCAAAAGACCGTGACCACGCAAAAACTGCGGTGTTTTCAAAGCATCCCGTTTCAGCCTGGATTGTATCTGCGGGTGACCGCGCGGGTGAAAGCGATCAGCGGCGCCTTGCCAACGGTGCGGATTGCCGGCTGGGCGGGCAACGGCGGCGGCGCCAATGTGACCAGCGCTGATCAGCAGGGGCCGGTTGTGGCCCTGCCCGGCTATGGCGTGCCGGTGACGGTGACGGCGATTGTCGGGTCTGGCAACCGGCCGGGGGTTGATATGGTCTGGGGCACCGCTCCGGTGTTTGGCCATTTCGGCATTGACCTGACCGGGCCGACCGGCGGTGTGGTGCGAATTGACGATATCAGCATCGAAGACGTGACTGACGTGTTTCATAGCGATATGTTCGATTGGGTCGATGTGCGCGATTATGGTGCGGTGGGCGATGGCATAACCGATGATCGCGCCGCCTTTGATGCCGCAGATGCGGCCGCGGTGGGCAAGCGCGTTGTGGTATCGCCTGGCAGCTATTTCATCGGGTCACACCTGACCTTTGAAAATCCGGTGCAGTTTGAAGGCACCATAACCATGCCCGACAACCAGCGGCTTGCCTGCACCCGAAACTTCAACCTTGATACCTATGCGGCGGCGTTCGGGTCTGAATTGAAAGGCTTCAAGAAGGCACTGCAGGCGTTGTTTTATTTCACCGATCACATCGCGCTGGATCTGAACGGGCGGCGGGTGGAACTGACCGAGCCGATTGATGTGGCGGCTCTTGCCGGGCTGACCAGCTTTACCGCGCGGCGCACATTGACCAACGGCAATCTGGTGGCAGTGGCGGGGCCGGCATGGACAACCGGCACCGCCAGCGCGGTGGCAACCTATGCGGTGACGAACCCGTTAGAGCTGACGGCGGTGTCGAACATCGCCGCGATTCCGGTGGGCGCGCGGGTGATTGGCACCGGCGTTGGCCGCGAGGTTTACGTGCGCGCCAAAAACATTGCCACCAACAGCCTGACCCTAAGCCAACCGCTGTGGGCCGCGGCAGGAACCCGCAGCTATAGCTTTGAACGCTACCGCTACATGCTTGATTTTTCTGGATTTACCGCACTGACTCGCTTTCAGATCACCAATGTTGATTTTAGCTGTGAAGGTGTGGCAAGCGCGATCAATCTGGCGCAGACCGGGTCGGTGTTCATTGTTTCGGGCTGCATGTTCGGGTTGGTGAAAGACCGTGCCATCACCTCGACCGGCGAAGGCTGTCAGGATTTGCATATCGACACCTGCCAGTTCTTTTCCGCCGATCAGGGTCTGCCAGCACAAGACCGCAAGAGCCTTGTGTTCAACACCAATGCCAATGACATCAAGATCCGCAACAATCGGTCGTCGCGCTTTGGGCATTTTGCGGTGGTGTCGGGGTCTGGCGCGATCTTTGCGGGCAACCACTTTTTTGGCGGCGATGATCAGCAACCGGGCCTGCGGCGGGCGGGCGTGGTACTGACTCTGCCCGATTGCAAAACCTTTTTCACCGGCAACTATGTCGACAACTGCTTTATCGAACTGTCGAATGAACACGATGCAACGCCAGCCTATGGCGGATCATTTTCCTTTGGCTCCCTGACCATCACCGGCAACACCTTTACTGCCCAGCATGTGCAACCTTGGTTCAACTGGGTCGTGGTCACGCCGCGGGGGCCGGGGCATTTTCTGTATGGGCTGACCATCACCAGCAACGTGTTTTACGCGCGTTCCGGCAATATTGACCGGGTCGAGGCGGTGGACAGCACCCATGCGACGCTGGCCTATAATTCGTTCCGCAATGTGCATATGCATTCCAACACCTTTACCGGTGTGGCCCTGCGCGCCGAAAGCCCGATGCTGGTGGAACATACCCAAAGCACCGCCGCCGATACTTGGGCGGTGGACACTGGCGGACTGCTGCCGTTTGGCGGGCGGGCGCGCAATGTGGTGGGGTTGGTGTTTGAAGGCGCGGTCAGCAACAGCGCCAATGCCACGCAATATGTGACGCCCTATGTGCAAGTGGAACAGGGCGCAGGGGCGCAGTTTGCCAATTTGAAATGGCCGGTGGCGGTGAAGGGCAAGGCGCAGGTCACGATCCGGGTTGATAACCCCGCCTAAAGCGGCGCGGCGCACAGATCGTCGGGCGTCAGCCGGTAGGCTTTGGCAAAGCCCGCGTTCAGCAGCGCCGACAGGGGCTGCAAATGCACAAACGCAAAATCGGCAAAGTCGACGTAAAGGGCTGCCTTTGGGTGGCCCTTTAGCCAATGGGCGCGCAGGGCGGCACGGCCAGGATCATCGGCTGCGACAAAGCGCGCCCGGGCGCGAAGCATCAGCCGAGGATGGGTCAGCGGATCGCCCTTGGCACCGGGATCGCCCAGCATCAGCGCACAATCGGGATGGGCGCGCAGCGCGGCAAAATGCGGTGCCAGCGCCGACATCAGCGTAAGCGGAAAGCCTCGCGGATCAAGACCATAGGCGATGCGGGATATGCCCGGCGTTTGGGTTTCGGGGTCTGTCCATGCCAAGGCCGCATGGCTGCAATCGCGCAGCAACGCTTGCGCAAGCTGGCGGGCTTCGGCATCGGCGGCGGCAACAGGGTCGGGGCGGGGTTGCGTCATTGGGGCCTCATGGCTTGACGGAAGCGGCACACGGGCGTTGAAATCGGCCAAGCCTTCCAAGGAGATACCGCGATGTTAGCCAAATACAGCGCAGAGTTCAGCCCCAAACTGCTGACGATGATCCGCGAGGGCTATTCCTTGGCCGACCTGCGCGCCGATGTGCTGGCGGGGCTGACGGTGGCGATCGTGGCGCTGCCGCTGTCGATGGCGATTGCGATTGCCAGCGGTGTCGGGCCAGAGCGCGGACTGTTCACCACCATCATCGGCGGCTTTCTGGTGTCAGCACTGGGCGGATCGCGGTTTCAGATTGGCGGTCCGGCGGGGGCATTTATTGTGCTGGTGTCGGCGTGCGCGCTGCAAACCGGGGTCGCGGGGCTGGTGTTGGCGACGTTTCTGTCGGGGCTGATCTTGGTGGTGGTGGCGCTGTTCCGGCTGGGGTCTTATGTGCGGTTTATCCCCTATCCGGTGACGCTTGGGTTTACAGCGGGCATCGCGGTTATAATTTTTGTCAGTCAGATCAAAGATCTGCTTGGTCTGACCCTGCCGCATGAACCCGGCGAGATTGTCGAAAAGCTGCGGGCGCTGTGGCAGGCCAGTGGCAGCTTGAACGGGGCGGCAGTGGCGGTGGCGGCCGCAACGATTGCGGTGATTGTGGCGATCAAACGCGCGGCCCCTGCCCTGCCCAACTTGTTGATTGCGGTGACAATGGCGGCCCTGGCGGTGACGGTGCTGCATCTGCCGGTTGAAACCATCAGCTCGCGCTTTGGCGCCTTGCCGCGCGTGCCGCCGGCGCCCAGCCTGCCGCCGATGTCGGCCGGGCTGTTGCTGCAGGCGCTGCCGTGGGCGGCGAGTTTCGCGCTGTTGGGGGCAATTGAATCTTTGCTGTCGGCGGTGGTGGCCGATGGCATGTCGGGGCGCAGGCATCGGCCCAATGCCGAATTGCTGGCGCAGGGCGTGGCGAATATGGCCGCGGCACTGTTTGGCGGCATCTGCGTGACTGGCACCATCGCCCGCACCGCAACCAACCTGCGCGCCGGGTCGCGCGGGCCGGTGTCTGGCATGTTGCACGCGCTGTTTGTGCTGCTTTTCATGCTGGTGGCTGCGCCCTTGGCGGGGTTCATCCCGTTGGCGGCACTGGCTGGGGTGCTGGCGGTGGTGGCGTGGAACATGGCCGAGCGGACAGAAATCTGGACAGTACTGCGGTCCAGCCGGGCCGATGCGGTGGTGTTGCTGGCCACGTTCTTGCTGGTGGTGTTCCGCGATCTGACGGCGGGTATCGTGGTGGGCTTTGCCTTGGGCGGGCTGGTGTTCATTCACCGCATGTCAGAGGCGGCGTCGGTTGACCAGGAAGACGACGAGGCGCCAGAAGCGCACAATGGCGCGGTGGTGTATCGGCTGCATGGCCCGTATTTCTTTGGCGCGGCGGCGCGGCTGGGCATGGCGCTGGATCAGCTGGCCGAACAGCCGCGCGGCTTGGTGGTGGATTTTTCCGATGTGCCGTTCATCGACAGCACCGGCGCGCGGTCTTTTGAGCTTTTGGCGCAGAAAATGGCGCGCAAGGGCGAGGTGCTGTTTTTGATCGGCGCGCGGCCCGATGTGGCCCGCGCGCTGCTGAAAGCCGGCATTTCCGAACCCGAAGCTCGCCTGTTGCCCGACCTTGCGGCGGTGGATGCGGTGCTGGCGCGGATGTGATTCGACGCGCGCGAATCACCCTTTGCTGAGCGGCGGAAATTGGCGCGTCCGGCCAGCGGTTTGCGGTAACAGCACTTGTACCTCCATGAACGAAAATTCGCGCCTTGGTTGCAGCGCGATCACCGCAGACCCGCGGTGCGCGGCAATCCGCCGCCAATAGCGCCACACCACCCCGTCAAAACATTGCCACTTTTCACGCCATTGACTCAATTCACCGCATTACTTGTCAATTTATTTACAGAAAAATCTCATGTGCAAAAAGAGTTATCAATAATTTTACAGTCGCGTTATCATGAATTACGAAACGGGGGAGCCCTGCCGGATTGG
>Ga0228702_1001709_pt1 | contig 13501 bp, 11 predicted proteins | sample McNCre217_Aug_MG_2_FD_178018 | JGI IMG/M metagenome (GOLD analysis project Ga0228702, IMG submission 178018) | Freshwater microbial communities from McNutts Creek, Athens, Georgia, United States - 20-17_Aug_MG | ecosystem: Environmental > Aquatic > Freshwater > Creek | place: USA: Georgia... | reverse complement strand
CAAAGTCGGCAAGTTCCTGGCGGTAGGCGCTCGAGTAACGCTCGAGGAAGAAGTTCTGGTACGGATCTGCAACCTCGGTCTGGGTGGCGCTGAACGCACGCACGGTGGTCGGTAGCTGGTTGCTAGCCGTAAGCATTCCTAGGCTTCCGAACGCTTCGATACGCTGGTCGTAGCCGAAAGATGCGTGACGTGAGTTCACGATGGTGATCAGTTCGTTGTTGGCGCCGCGCATAACCACGTTTACCGAGTCATAGTCGCCAACCTCTGCGATGTAGTCGCTGAAGCTGTTCGCGCCACGAGCGGTAACTTCTACAATCTCAGGAACAAAGAAGCGAGCCATGTCGAAGTCGTGGATAGTCATGTCGCGGAAGATTCCACCTGAAACTTCGATGTATTCCTTCGGAGCAGGTGCTGGGTCACGGCTGATGATAATTAGCTGCTCAAGGTTTCCGATTTCGCCGGCCTTCACTCGCTTGTTGATCGAAGCAAAGTTTGGGTCGAAGCGACGGTTGAAGCCCAGGGCAATTTGAGTCTTGGCGTCTTTTACTTTGCCAAGCAGCGCGTCAACGCGCTTGATGTCTAGATCGATTGGCTTCTCACACATAACGTGAACGCCAGCGTCAATCGATGCTGAGATCAGGTCAACGTGAGTTGATGTAGGGGAGCACACAACCACGGCGTCTACGTCGTCGGCGTTGATTAGCTCAAGAGGGTCGGCAGTTACCTTGGTTCCGTACTTGTCACCAAGTTTCTTGGCGCCTTCTACGAAGACGTCGGCAATGTAGGTGAACTCAACATCTGGGTTTTCGGCGATGCTGGTTGCGTGAACCTGACCAATGCGTCCTGCGCCAATAAGGCCAACGCGAACTTTTCCTGCCATTTTTTCCTCCATTAGATATTTAACTTAATGTTAGAACAAATGAAGTTGGAACGTTCCTAAAAAGTCAGATTGTTATTTTTCGACCAAGGTAATTTCGAAGGAATAGAGATCTGGTCGGTAGCAGTGGTGACCCCACTCCACTGCCTTACCGTTCGAGTCAAATGCGGTGCGTTCCATGGTCAGCAGGGCTGAACCCTTTTCAACCATAAGCAATTCGCTTTCGGCCTGGTTTGCCTTTCGGGCACCAATGCGCTGCTTAGCCACCTTCATGGTTACACCACGGGCTTTAAGCAGTTGGTAAAGGCCATGCGTTGAAAAGTTTTCCTCAGCAAGGTCTGTGTAGTCCTCTGGGAGCCAGTTTTCGAGAATTGAAACCGGCACATTCTCGGCAAAGCGAAGGCGACGAATTAGTAGCACAGGGGAGCCGGTGCGCACGCCTAAGTGTCCAGCAATCTTGGCATCTGCAGTGGTTCTGCGTACTTCCAGAACCTTGGAGGTTGGCGTCTGGCCAGAGTTTACGAGGTCGTCAAAAAGTGACGTTAGCTCCACCTTGCGGTTGATCTGCCCGTGAACAACCTGTGTACCAATTCCGCGACGGCGGACCAAGAGGCCCTTGTCGACAAGTTCTTGAATAGCGCGACGAACGGTCGGGCGGCTGAGTCCCAGGCGCTCACCGAGCGACACTTCGTTCTCAAGGCGACTACCTGCTGCGAGTCGACCCTCAGTGATTGCCTTCTCAATGCGCTGAGACAACTGAAAGTAAAGGGGAATCGGGCCCGAGCGGTCGAGATCGATGAACTCGCTGAGGGGAAGAACGGTCTCTTCTTGGTTCACGAAAATACTCCAAGTGTGTTTACACGGACAAAGGTTTGATTCTTTGTTATGACATTAGCACCGGTGTGACAAAAAGTCACTATGTAAGTTCGGTTAACACCGTGTCATGTAAGGAGCCGTTAGTCGCCAAAACGCTTGAAGTGCTCTCCGTTAGAGGGCCATCGATAGCCGAGAACCTTCCGCCAGCCTGTTCCACGATAGGGACCAACGCTGCAATGTCGTAGAGCTTCAGGTCGTGTTCGGCAACAACATCCACCGAACCTTCTGCAAGAAGCATGTAACTGTAAAAGTCTCCGTAAGCCCGGGTGCGCCAAACTTTGCGACTCAGCGCAATCAAGCGATCTAGATAACCATAGGAATCCCACAACTGTAGGTTGTTATAACTCAGGGAAGCGTCTTCAAGCGTCGCAATCGCGCTCACCTTCAGGTCTCTAACCGATCCGTCGATGTCTGAGGTTTTGGCAACTCCTGGAGCGGCCCACCAACGGCGACCAAGTGCTGGAGACGAGACCACAGAAACTACGGCTTTTCCATCAACCGACAAGGCAATCAAGGTGGCCCAAACTGGTACACCGCGCATGTAGTTAGCCGTGCCATCGATTGGGTCAATAATCCATTTGCGAGCGCTAGAGCCAGAATTACCAAACTCTTCGCCAACTATGCCGTCGTCGCCGCGCCTTGTTGCAAGAACTTCTTTGATCGCCAACTCAACCGCCCTATCGGCGTCGGTTACCGGGCTGCGGTCTGGCTTGGTTTCAACATGAAGGTCAAGCGAACGGAAGCGTGCCAAAGAAATGGCATCGGCAATGTCAGCTAATTCAAGCGCAAGAGCTAGGTCTTCTTGGTAAGTCACGATTACAGGTTAACCCGCGAGCGAAGCAATCAGGCGTCGAAGTGAGTCAACACGACCGGCATTTAGCGTTCCTGCTTCGACCGCGGAGTCCAAATCACAGTCGGGAGCCCCAGCTTCATGGCTGCAATCGCGAGGGCAATTCTTCGCAACCTCATAGAGGTCGGCGAAACTCTTCACTAGGTTGTCTGGGTCAATGTGACCGAGCCCAAACGACCGAACGCCAGGTGTGTCAATAATCCAACCATCGCCCAAATCGATTGCGCGAGCCGAAGACGAAGTGTGACGACCGCGTCCGGTCACTTCATTGACTACTCCGGTAGCGCGCTCTGCGTGAGGAGCAAGTTCGTTCACGAGAGTGGACTTCCCAACACCTGAATGTCCAACGGTGACGGTCACATGACCAGCCAGAAGTTTGTGTAATTCCTCGAGCTTCGGCGAATCCGAACGGGTCTGAATTACTGGAATGTCGAGCGAATCGAAGTTCGCCAGAAACTCGGCTGGGTCTTGGAGGTCGGTTTTTGTAATTACCAAAATCGGCGACAAACCAGCGTCATACGCAGCCGCTAGGTAACGATCTACCAATCGAGTTCTTGGTTCCGGATTGGCAGCAGCAATCACAATCGCCATTTGGTCGGCATTGGCAACAATCACGCGTTCAACTACATCGGTGTCGTCGGCGCTTCGTCGAAGCAGGCTTGTTCGTTCCTCAACTCGCACAATGCGAGCCAGTGCTCCAACTGTTTCTGACGTGTCGCCGCTGAGGGCAACGCGGTCGCCAACCACGGCGCCCGCTTTACGAATCTCTTTACCCATGGTCGCCATCACCATGCGATTTTCACCTTCGAGCAGCACGTGATAGCGGCTCTTATCTACGCCGGTAACCATACCAATCGGTGCGTTTTTATACTCAGGCCGGTTCTTGGTGCGAGGTTTGTTGCCCTTTGGGTTAGGGCGAAAGCGAATGTCACTCTCATCGATGTCGTGGCCCCCAGGTTCAGGCTCGTAAAGCCAGCTCACTAATTGCCACCCAACATGTCGCTCCACATGGATGCAAAGTTTGGCATGGTCTTCGAGGTGGTTTCGATGTTCTCAACCTCGATGTCGGGCACGCGAAGACCGATAATGGCACCAGCAGTAGCCATGCGGTGATCCTCATATGAGTGCCAAAGTTCGCCATGCAAGTTTGAACTTGGATGAATGATCCAACCATCTTCGGTTTCTTCACAGTGGCCGCCAATGCGGTTAATCTCAGTCGCCATTGCGGCTAGTCGATCGGTCTCATGACCTCGAATGTGACCAATACCAGTAATTGTTGAAGGGGAGTCAGCTAGGACAGCCAAGGCGGCGACGACCTGAGCCAGCTCTCCACCAATCGAAAGGTCAATGTCGATTCCGTGAATCACGCCGGTTCCGGTAATGGTCAGACCGCGTTCATCGCGAACAATTTCAGCGCCCATCTGCTGCAGAATTCCGTCAAAGTGGTTGCCAACCTGAGTGGTGGTGGTTGGCCATCCTGGAATGGTAACGGAACCGCCAGTAACCATGGCTGCGGCCAAGAACGGGCCTGCATTTGAAAGGTCTGGCTCAATTTGCTTGAACCCGCCGGCAACCGGCCCGGGTTCCACTCGCCAAACCGATGGTTCTGGACTAGAAACAGTAACGCCGCGCTGCCGCAAACATTCCAAAGTCATTTCGATGTGTGGAAGTGAAGGAAGATTTTCACCCACGTGACGAAGGGTTAAGCCGTTCTCAAAGCGTGGGGCAACTAAGAGTAAACCCGAAACAAACTGAGACGACGACGAGGCGTCGATGGTCAGTTCTCCACCAGTTACCGAGCCATTACCCACAACCGTGAATGGCAGAGAAAGCTCGTCGGCCTCTACCTTCACGCCGAGAGCCCGAAGCGAAGTAATCGTTGTTCCCATCGGCCTTCTACGGGCGCCTTCGTCACCGTCGAAAGTTGTTCGTCCATTGTTTAGGGTTGCCAATGGTGGCACGAACCGCATCACAGTTCCAGCTAGACCGCAATCAATCGTGGCATCGCCTGAAAGGGTTGCTGGAGTAATTATTGGGGATGTGCTGTCGAGACCCGTCACCGAACATCCAAGCGCCTTGAGCGCCTCAAGCATTAGAGTGCTGTCTCTGGAAACGAGTGCTCCAGCAAAAGTCGTAGGTTCCGTTGCAATTGCGGCCAACACAAGTTCACGGTTTGTGAGTGACTTGGATCCAGGCAGTTCAACGGTCGCTGCAAGCGCACCTGAAGCCACAGGCGCAGCCCAACGAGAAAAATTGTGATTTACCATCTGTTTCTAAGTTACCATCGCCAAAAGCGCTAACCCTCGGTCTAAACTCAAAGGCAATGACTCCAAAGAATCAAGAACAAGATGCCGAGGCGCTGAAGCTTCGACAATTTGAAGAACAAGCAATCCCACTAATGCCACGGCTGATGCCTTGGGCCTTAGAAAAAGCTAAAAACGACCGCATTGAAGCTGAAGATCTCATGCAAGAAGCCTTCGGCAAGGCTTATCGTTACTGGCACACCTTTGAACAGGGAACCAACCTCTACGGGTGGCTCAAAATGATTATCGAGAACACATCGAAGAATCGAAATCAAAAAGAGTTCAAACACAAGGTCGTTGCCGAACTAGATGCGATTCCTGACTGGAAAATTACCGAGGACGACCGCTCGCTCACGGCTCGAACCAATCGGTCTGCCGAAGCCGAAGCGCTAGCCAATCTGGCTTCAGATGATGTTCAGGATGCTCTCGAAAACCTGAAACCAGAGTTCCAAGCGGTAGTTCAAATGGCGATTGTTGACGGCTATTCCTATAAAGAAATTGCCGATATCCTTGACATCAAAATCGGCACGGTAATGTCACGACTACATCGCGGGAAGAAATACCTGAGAGAAGCGCTTTATACCTATGCAGAACAAGAAGGCTACGACGTTTCGGCTGCTGCGAAAGAAGCAGTAATCAAGGAAACGAAGAAGGGTAAGAAAAAGTGAGCAACGAGCCAATCGATTGCGAAGAATGCCAAGAGCAGGTACACGAGTACCTTCAGCGCGAAGTGAGCGACGACCTTGCCACAGCAATAACCGCACACGTAGCCAACTGTGATCACTGCGAAGAGTTTTACAACACCGAAGACCAGCTAAACCAGGTCATCAAAAACGCTTGCCAGACCGAAGCGCCAGAAGCGGTAATCGCCAAAATCCGTCAGCACATCGCTGAGCTTGGCTAACTTTTTACGACGTTACTTTTGATGTAGAGCTCGAAGTTTTTGTTAAATCTGTGCAACCCGCTTGGTGACCTGTAATGGCAACCGAAATTTTTGTTCCCTTATCTGCAATTTGAACGATGTAAGTGCTGTCGGTTGCACCTTTAATGGCTTTACCATTTCGATACCAAATGTAAGTGTATGAATCAACTCCCGGGAGCCATGTTAGTCCTTGAGTTGCAAGAGTGTAACCAACGACTGGGTTTCCAGTTATTACCGGAGAACCTAAGCTGGTCAAGGTCTTTTTTGCTATCGCTAAAGTTGCTGGAGAAGTTGATACGTTGTTTCTGTATCCATCAAGAACTCCAGTTACAACAACAGAAATTTTTCTTGAAACGTCGTCGACGCGAATTTCATAAGTGGAGTTTGTTGCCCCAGTTATTGGGCTTCCATTTCTAAGCCATTGGTATCTAAATGAAACTCCTGAAGTCCAGGTTCCAGTATTGACACCTAGAGTGCTTCCAAAAGCATATCGAGATCCAGCTGCAAGCACGATCTTGGCTGAAGAAACTTTCGGAATAACGGGCCATTGAACAGCAGCAGTACCTGAGCTGGATATGGTTTCCGTTACGTATCCACTTTGCGATCCAGTAGCACGAACGGTGATAATTTTCCCAACTTCGGATGGTCCCAGCATCAAAGTGTTTCCGGTAGCGTTCAATGAAACACCGTCTGCGTACCAGGTCAGAGTGAGGTTTGCAGAAGGAGACCAAGGTTTACTGGTAGCTGTCAAAATGCTTCCAACAATGCTTGCGCCAGAAATAGTCGGAGCAGGTTTTATAGAGAACAGCGAAGCACCAACAGGTGTACTTGGCGTACTCAACCGAATGGTGGTGTTGTAGTTTGTCTTTTCGGCAGTAATTCTCACTTGTAATTGTTTACCAAGTTGATTTGACGTAATTACAAATGTCTTAGATGTAGCTCCCCAAATGGACTCTCCATCTGCTAACCACTGGTAACGAAAGGTGACCCCTGTCGGTGACCAAGTCCCGGTATCAGCTGTAACGATCTTGCCCACGTTGACTGCTCCCGAGATCAGTGGGTTTGGGCTCAAGGGGAATTTATACAAACCCACCAGAACACCATTGGTCAAGCGCCAATTTGGAGGCAATACAGGAGTACCCGTCAACGATGCTGTGAGTGCATCTGATAAATAACAATCTGTGAGATTTGTGTCATTAAGATTTGCGCCAATGAGAGTGGAGAAACCAAAGTTGATTGAACTGAGATTCAATCCACTCAGGTTTGCGCCATCCAGGTTTGCGCCTGGACCAATCAAATAGCCACCTCGCAGATACCAACCGCTTGGAAGTATGGGAGTTCCAGTAACTCCGCCACTAGAGACTCCAGACAAGTCAACGGATGCTAGGTTTGCGGAGCCCAAGTTTGCGCCTGGACCGATTAGGTAACCACCCCGCAGAGTCCACCGCTCTGGCAAGATGGGCGAACCAGTAACCCCTCCACTAGTAACACTTGAAAGTGTTGCCCGTGACAAATTTGAATTTCCTAAATTCGCACCAGAAAGGTTTGCTCCCGGGCCAATAAGGTATCCAGCACTCAGTATCCATCCAGTCGGAAGATTAGGTGTGCCTGTAATCAACCCGGACTGAACACCGGATAAGTCTGCGTTTCTCAGTTCAGCCCCAGACAGGTTTGCACCTGGTCCTATCAAGTACCCGCCACGAACAGACCAGCCGGACGGAAGAACTGGAGTTCCAACAATGGAACCGGACTGGACTCCGGATAGGTTTGCGTTTCTTAGGTCTGCATCAGAAAGGTTTGCACCTGGTCCTATCAAGTACCCGCCGCGGACAGACCAGCCAGCAGGAAGTATGGGTGAGCCTAGAATTTCTCCTGATTTGACTCCACGCAAATCTACGCCACTCAAGTCAGTTTGGTCTAGATTAATTCCCAAGAGAGTTTGGTCATGGAGGTCAGCATTTCCAAGGGTTGCTCTTGGCCCAAGGATGTATCCGTTTATTAACTTCCACCCAGTTTGCAATAAAGGATTACCAGTCACCTCCCCAGAGGTCACTCCCGTTAGGTTGTCTTGCCTCAGGTCCACCTGCCCCAGGTCAACACCTGGCCCAATCAAGAATCCAGACTTCAGCAGCCACCCAGGGGGCAATGTTGGGGAGCCAGCGACATTGCCAGACTTCACACCGAAAAGATGCGCTGAAGATAGATCTGTCAGTCCCAAATCCGCACCTGTAAGGTCTGCCTTAGGGCCAATCAAGTAACCGTTGCGGAAAATCCAATCTTGAGGTAACAGCGGGGTACCAGAAATCGAGCCCGAACTCACGTTAGAAAGGTCTGACTGTATGAAGTTTGCCTCCGCTAAATTCGCACCGGCAAGCGAAATACCTGAGAGTGAACCTTGACCGATATCTGCATTTGTAAGATTTGCCCCAGGACCCACTAAATATCCATTTATCGTTCCCCAACCATACGGCAACGTGGGGTTTCCGGTGATAGAGCCACTGCGAATTCCTGACATAAAAGATGACCGGAAATCTGCGCCAGTCAAATTAGCGCCTCGGAAGTTGACATTCTCGATGTGCTTCCCCGAGAGTGAAATATTCGTCAAGTCTGTTTCGCTCAAGTTAGCTCCAGGGCCTATCAAATGCCCAGAGTAGATGTACCAATTTTCAGGGAAAGTGGCATACCAACCAGTAATGTTAGAGGATTTTAGTCCTTCAAGATTTGCGTCCGAAAGGTTGGCATACGTGAAATTTACGTTCGATAAGTTTCTATTGCTTAGATTGATATTTTGGAGGTCAGCGCCCCCAAGGTTTGCGCCTGATCCCACAAGATATCCATTAAAAACGCTCCAACCATCGGATAAAACGGGATTGCCCGTTAATAGTCCTGACTCGATGTTCGACATATTTGCCCCTCGCAAATCTGTCCGATTCAGGCTAGCTCCACGGATATTTAAGTTTGACAAGTTTTGCCCGTACAAGTCAGCGCCATCGAGGTTGGCTTCTGGACCAACTAAATAACCATTTAGTAGTACCCAACCAGATGGCAAAGTCGGAGCACCCACAACGCCACCAGAACGCACACCCCTTAAGGTTGCGGCGGAAATAGACAATCCCGTTAAGTTCGCGCCTGTTAGATTGGCGCCAGGGCCAATGAGATATCCGCCTTTAAAAATCCAATTTGTTGGTAAGAAACGTGAATCGATACCAGAAATTCCTCCTGAAATAACTCCTCGAAAGTCAGCCAACCTTAGGTCATCCCCGCTGAATGTTGCACCTTGCAGATTTGCCCCAGGTCCGATTAGATAGCCGCGCTTCAGTATCCAGCCGCTTGGCAGCGAAGGTGAGCCCCCAATTGATCCCGATTTAGCGCCGGTAAGAATCGCTGAAGAGAGGTTGGATCCGGTTAAATTTGTCGCGTAAAAATTTGTGTCTGTGAAGTCAGCAGTTCCGAAGTTGACATTTGATAAGTCTGCATTGGGCCCAATTAGATATCCACTTTTCAAGCTCCATCCGTTCGGAAGAGTTGGATGACCTATTGTGTTGCCTGACCTAATGTTACTTAGCACGCCAATTAACGTTCCATCACCAAGGTTGGTACCTGCGAAATTTGCACCTAAGTAATCGGCACCGCCCCAAATACCGGCAAGGTTAGCTCCTGAAAAATTAGTAAACCAGAAAAAAGTGCCATAGACTTCGCTTCCATTTAAATTGGCTTCTGACAGATTGGCGTATTTCATTTGCGCGCCGGCAAGGTCGCTATTACTCAAATCGGCACCCACGAGAGTAGCCGCATTTAGGTTGGCATCTCGTAAAATTGAATAACTTAGGTCTGCGCCGCTGAGGTCGATTCCGTTCAAATTTCTACTTGTAAAGTCACAGCCCGAAAGGTTTGCGTTTGGCCTTGGACTGCAATCAGTAGCTAAGGCCGGGGTTGGGGTAAGCAGAGCAGCGACAATAAATGAAATGACAAAGATCAAGGACACCTTGAAGTTCATTTTTGACTTCATTTTCTCCTCCTCACACCATGTACCAAAATGGCTAGAGTTCCAGAAATGATGACCGCGAGCAGTTGAAGAGGAATCCAAAGTCCGACCGCTGCTGCCAGTACGCCTGTGAAGCCAGACATTGGCCCAATCAAGAGGCTCAGTCCACCAATAAACGTTGCAATTCCTAGATCAAATGCTTCTACACGGTTTCTGAAGATGCGCTTCAACTGACTGTGTCTGTCATCTAGATAAAGCGATTGTCTGAGGTTTGCGCAGGCTTCGAGAATTTGGGTTGAATCTGAAGAGGGAACGGTCAACCAGTCCTGAAGCCGTGAATTGTGTCTTCGGGAGCTAATCGCAAAAAAATCTGACTGCAAAGTGCATTCAGTTGCCGCTTCAAGGATTATTCGTTCTGCTCCAATTGCCGCAATCATTAGCGAGTTTGTGACATCAAACGCAAAAGGGTTTCCATTTGGTGCTTTCATAAGACCATTTGCGAAGGAGAACTCTTGATTGTTGGTCATCAATACTGCGGTAGCCAGAACCGTATGACTTTGATCAAGAACTAGGTCAAAGAATTTGCTGATTGTAAGTTTTGTTTTCGCAAGACCAACACTTCTAAGTTCCTCAATCAATTTTTCCGATTTGGAATCTCCAATGAGAATCAGTTCAGCGAACACATGCTTCCTAAAGACCAAAACTGCTTCTGAAATCAATAAACCTTGCGATAGTTCCATGTCGGAATTTTCTATGTCGAGATGTTTGACTATCGCTCGAGAGTAGGTTTTATTTCCTAGGAACCCGAATTGTCGACTAAGCCCAGCGCCGGCAGAAACCCAACTATCAGGCCAGCCGGAAATCCACTTGCCATGGGGTGTTTCAAGCTGCTTTCCAAAGTCAATTGGAAGAGCAACGGCAAACCTCATTATTGAACCCCCAGAACACCCAAAGTGGGACTTTGTGTATTTCAATTATAGGTCGGACTATGTGTTGGCTTAGGAGTTCAAATAACCCAAAGCGTTCGCGATAATCGCAGCACGCTGATTTTCTCCCAAAGAAATGTGACCCTCGCCAGGTACAAAGTGCAGCTTGGCGGTAGGGATGTGCTTCTCTAGCCAGTAACCGTGTGCGTGGGGAACCATGAAGTCGTCGTTTCCCTGCCAAAGTTCAACCGGCTTGGTGATTGATGCGATGTCGAAACCCCAAGGTTCAACAAAAGCTAAGTCATCGTCCATCCAACCGTAGTAGCCGGCTTCGATTGACTGGCGGTAACTCTTGGCAACACCTTCGGCGGCACCATCATTGAGAGCTTTCTTATCGGCGTCTCCAATAAGTCCACCGAATGCCTCGATAATTTCATCGGCTGTGACCTGTGCCAAGCCGGATGCATTTCGCTTCATCCAGTCTTCGATCGCGGCAGGACCCTTTACGGCTTCGCCAAACTCGTCGTGGTTCTCTTCGCCCATACCTTCAAGGAAGTCGAGGTCACTGGCGCCAAAAGGTCCAACACCGGCGATGCTAATAGCTGCAACATTCTGGAACAGGGTAGTGTCGGCGAGTGCGTGAGGACCACCGCCAGACCAACCAATTGAAACGCTCTTCGAAATCCCAAAGTGCTTCAAGATCTCTTCAATGTCGGCAGCATTATCAATTACCGTTCGACCCTCGTGGCGGTCGCTCTGACCGTAACCAGGGCGAGAATAGGAGAAAGCAAAGCTACCCTGCTTCTCAACTTCGGTGAGCCAAGACTCCCAAGTGGTAGTTCCTCCAGGTGTGCCGTGGTGAAATACCACTACATTTGCCTGAGGCTTGCCAGCTATGAGAAGTTCAACTTTGCGGCCATCGGCCAACGTGAAAAATGTTTGCTCCATGCCCTTATTCAACCAATAATCCACAGGTAAATTCCCACATGTTTTGATTCGTTATTTACTGGAACGATTGATAAATGCCCAAGCCGACTGCGATTGTTTACATTGACGGCCTCAATCTGCAGCGAAGATTGGTCGATCAACTTGATGATTCAGTTTGGGTTGATTACTGGGAGCTAATCGCTCGAGTCCTTCCAAATTTCGAGATATTGAAGGTAAGGGTCTTCACAGCTCTAGCACCAACTCCTGAGGGAACTATTGCTGAAACACGGTGGAGTGAGCAGCTCCAAAGGCATAAAAATCTTTCAATTCATTTAGGCCGAATCAAGAAAACTACTCGGGTCTATCTTTTGACGTCATCAAATGGGATAGCCGCGCAAAACGGTTCCGTGAAAGTCCTCAAATATGAAGAAAAGGGATCTGACGTTGCGTTATCAGCGCACATGATTCGCGATTCTTTTTGTGAGCATGCTTCAATTCAATACCTCATGACCAGTGACACGGATTTTGAACCTGTCGTCAAAATGCTAAAAACCGAATTTGGCAAGCGTGTTGGAATTCTTTGTACGACAAAAAACTTCCCTAAACTATTTTCGAATTTGAAGCCTGATGACATCCGCCATGTGAAGGTTAGCCAGGTGAAAAACAGTTTGTTAAAGAGTCTGAGCCCCTGATTTCTCAGGGGCTCAGCGGCCAAGCATCGCAATGCTTGGGGTTGTGGCTTTATGGTAGCAAAGAAAATGCTTTAAAACGAGAAATGTGAATTACTCGACTTCTTCTACACCCAACCAGGCGTTCCAGCCACGGTTCAGTACTAACCAGGCAATAAGACCGTAGCCAACCTGACCTGGAAGGCCAGAAGGGGAGTTTTGTAATTCGTTGTTCCAGCCTTCATGGCCGAGTAGTGGATGGAAGCAGTCAACGTAGGGAATGTTGCGACGTGCGCAAACATCTTCGAATCCCCACGAAAGTTGTTCGATGTCGGAGTTGAGGGCTGACTCTTTGTGCGGCACTGGGCCGATGACGAATGGCTCAAGACCGTATTTGATGGCTTCATCCAAAACGGTTGCCAAATTAAGACGGCTTCTGGAAGTTGATAGTCCTGCGCGAATGTCATGGTGACCTAGTGCTATCGCAACCTGGGTGCGTCCTTGTTTGTTCTGGCGGGGTTGAACTTCAGCCAGCCAGCGCTTGCTGAGCGTGAGTGAAGTGTCGTCTGGATAGGCAAGTGTGATGAACTCGATGGTTGGATCAACTTGGGGAGTTCTGGCCTGAACTCTGCCAACCCAACCCATGCCTTTAGGGTCTCCGCTTGCGGTTACGAGTTGGTCTCCCAAAACGATGACGCGAAGCGACGACTCTAATTGCTGCAAGGAGTTCCTTAGGCGTCGAATGCGCGCTGAACTAGGTCAGCTTGCTCGGCGGCGTGAGCCTTGCTGGAACCGGTAGCTGGGCTGGCGCTCGCTGGGCGAGAAACAAGCTTGGCAACCTTGCCATCCATGTACTTCGGGAGGAAAAGACCGATGTAGGTCCATGGTCCCTGGTTGGCTGGTTCGTCCTGAACCCAAACCAGTTCGGCGTTTGGATACTGGGCATAGGTTGCCTTGATCTCGTCGACCGGGGTTGGGTAGAGCTGCTCAACGCGAACGATTGCAGTGGTGCGGTCCTGACGCTTCTCAGCTTCAGCCAAAAGATCCCAGTAAACCTTGCCCGAACAGAACAGCACGCGCTTGACCTGCGACGCCTCTAGGCCACGCTCGTCGCCGATAACCGGACGGAAGGTGCCGTTGGTGAAGTCTTCAACCGACGACGACGCT
>Ga0228702_1001705_pt1 | contig 13519 bp, 11 predicted proteins | sample McNCre217_Aug_MG_2_FD_178018 | JGI IMG/M metagenome (GOLD analysis project Ga0228702, IMG submission 178018) | Freshwater microbial communities from McNutts Creek, Athens, Georgia, United States - 20-17_Aug_MG | ecosystem: Environmental > Aquatic > Freshwater > Creek | place: USA: Georgia... | reverse complement strand
CAACCAGGGTTTTGTGACGGTTGCTGGCGACACGCTGGGCAAGCAGCAGCCCAACATCCCCAAGTGGCGCGCGACGCTTTTGGCCAACTACCGCTGGAACGCGCAATGGACCAGCGCTGTGGCGGTCCGCTACAGCGGCCAGCAGTTTCGCACGCTCAACAATTCGGATGTGAACGGCGACGTCTACATGGGCGTGAGCCCCTTCACCACGGTCGATGTGCGTGCCCGCTGGCACATCTCACCGAAGCTGGTCGCAGCCTTTGGCATCGACAACTTGAACAACGACAAGTACTGGAACTTTCACCCTTACCCGCAACGCAGCTACACGGCTGAGTTGAAGGCCCACTTTTGAACAAGGAATTCACATGACCTGGAACCAAATCGCCGCCTGTGCGCTCATCGGTCTGAGCAGTTGGGCTCAAGCCCACACCGTGCTGGAGTACCCCGTAGCCACTGCGGGCGAAAGTTACAAAGCCACCTTCAAGGTGGGGCATGGTTGTGGCGCATCGCCGACCTGCCAGATCGTGGTGGACATCCCGGCGGGCGTGCAAGGGGCCAAGCCCATGCCCAAGGCCGGTTGGCGCTTGGAGGTGACCCGCGAGGCCTTGGCCAAGCCCTACACCAGCCACGGACGGACCATCACCGAAGATGTCACGCGCATCAGTTGGACGGCCAAGACCGCCGAAGACATGTTGCCCAATGGGCATTACGATGAGTTCGTGCTGGTGGGCACCTTGCCCAATCAAGCGGGCATGATGTACTGGCCTGTACAGCAGTTGTGCGAGCAAGGCCGTATGGATTGGACTGAAATTCCCAAGGCGGGGCAAAAATGGTCTGACCTGAAATCACCGGCGGCCGCGCTGGAGCTCATGCCCGGGGCTGCTGCGGGTGCGCACAATCACTGACCGAGAATTGAACTGAAACCCCAAGGATGATGAACATGTCGACATTTCTGAAACTCTCTGCCTGCTTGTTGGCCGCCGCACTGAGCGGCCATGTGACCGCTCAAACCCCCGTCAAGGTCGAAAGCGCTTGGGCCCGTGCCACGGTGCAAGGCCAAAAAGCCACCGGTGCTTTCATGAAGCTCACCGCGCCTCAAACCACACGCCTGGTGGCGGTCACGACACCTGTCGCAGGTGTGGCCGAGATCCACGAAATGAAGATGGACGGCGGCGTCATGAAAATGCGCGCCATGCCGGTGCTGGACCTGCCAGCGAACCAAGCCGTTGAGCTCAAGCCTGGCAGCTACCACCTGATGCTGATGGACCTGAAAGCGCCTCTAATGAAAGACAGCAGCGTGGCACTGACTTTGGTCTTCAAAGACGCCAAGGGCGTGGAAAGCAAGCAGCAAGTCAGTGTGCCAGTGAACACAGCCATGCCCGCAGAGCACAGCCACGGCGATCACAAACACTGACGCTGTCAGGCTGCATGAAAGCCGATTGGTTTAAGCTTCGCCCACCACCCCTTGAGGAGACCCCCATGAGCGATACATCCGCCTTCGGCTTTGGCAAGTTTGTGCCCGGTTTTGACTTTCTGCAAAACCTCTCCAAAACAGCGGCACAAGCCGCCCCTGCTGCCGGCACGGGCGCGGTGCCCGGCATGGCCAGCTGGGTGGCACCCACCTTGAGCGTCGAGGAGATCGACAAGCGCATTCAGGAGCTCAAGTCGGTGCTGTTCTGGCTGGAGCAAAACACCACGGCGCTCAAGGCCACCATCCAGGCGATGGAGGTGCAGAAGATGACCTTGTCCACGCTGCAAAGCATGAATGTGAACATGGCCGATCTGGCCAAGGCCTTCACGGCCAAAGCCCCCGAGGCCGAAGCCCCGGCGGCGCCAGAGCCGGCACCTGCGCAGGCAGAAGCCGCGCCCGAGCCTGAAGTGGCCCAAGAAAAGTCTGCGCCCAAGTCTTCGGAAAAGACTTCGGAAAAAACTTCGGCCAAGCCTGCGGTGGACCCGATGCAGTGGTGGGGCGCCTTGACCCAGCAGTTCCAGGACATTGCCGCCGCTGCCGTGAAAGACGTGGCGGCCGAAGCCATGAAAGCCGGCATGACGGCCAAAGGCGCCAGCACGACCGCGGCCAGCAAAAAGTCACCGGCCGCCAAAAAGGCGCCTGCCAAAAAAACCGCCAGCGCCAAAACCAAGCCGACAGCCAAATCGGCGCCCCGCAAAGCGGCCGCCAAGCGCACAAATTCATGAAGTTGTTCCCCTATGGCCATGCCACCCACCCGCAGTGGCGCATGGCTGCAGGTTTGGTGCTGGCCCAGTTGCGGGCGCAGATGACCTTGCCCGACTACGCGTCCGAGCCCCGGCTGGCGCTGGTCTACATCACCGACCATTACGCCCACGAAGCGCAAGCGCTGCTCGACCATTTGAGGCAAGAGTTGCCGCAAGTCACCGACTGGGCGGGCACGGTGGGCGTGGGCATCGCGGTCAACAATGCAGAATACTTTGACGAACCCGCGCTGGCCGTGATGCTGTGCGATGTGCCGCCAGCGCACTACCGGGTGTTTTCGGGCGTATCGCCTTTGCCTGCCGATTGGGCCGATGCGGCACTGGTGCATGCCGATCCGGCCACGCCTGAATTGGCCGAGCTGATGGTCGAGATGGCCAGTCGCACACAACAAGGCTATTTGTTTGGTGGCTTGACCTCGAGTCGCACCCGCAGCGTGCAATTTGCCTTGAGCACGGACCAGCCGCAGAGTGTGGCGTCGGGCGGTGTTTTGGAGGGCGGCTTGAGTGGCGTGGCTTTTGCGCCGCAGGTGGGCTTGCTGTCCCGCGTGACCCAAGGTTGCCAGCCGATCGCACCCGAGCGCGAAATCACTGAGGCCGACAAGCATGTGGTGCTCAAGCTCAATGGCGAGCCTGCATTGGATGTGATGTTGAGCGACTTGAAGATCAGCCTGAGCGAGCCGCAAAAAGCCATCCCGGTGGTGCGTGCAACCTTGGTGGGCTTGAGCCCTGCGGGGCAGGCGGGCGTGGGGCGTGCGGGCAACCTGGGCAGTGACGTGCTGGTGCGCCACATCGTGGGTCTGGACCCGATGCGTCAGGGCGTGGCCGTGGCCGAGCACCTGGAGCCCGGCATGCGCCTGACGTTTTGCAAGCGCGATGTGCAGGCGGCCCGTGCCGACCTGGTGCGCGTGTGCGCCGAGATCCGCGAAGAGCTGGAGCCCGAGATGCTGTCCATCGAGGCGGTCCATGCTTTGAGCGATGACCCCTTGCCCACCGTGCCGCAAGCGGGCAAACGCATCGCGGGCGCGGTCTATGTCAGCTGTACCGGCCGGGGCGGTCCGCACTTTGGCGGGCCGAGTGCCGAACTGCAAATCATTCGACACGCTTTGGGTGATGTGCCGCTGGTGGGTTTTTTCGCGGCGGGCGAGATCGCACGGCACCACTTGTATGGCTACACCGGGGTGCTGACGGTGTTTGTCAGCGACTGAGCGGCTTTGGGGCGGGGCGCATCGGCATCCTTATGCTTTCCAGATGTGTGTCCTGCTAATCTGATCGGACATGGCACCAACGCAGTTCGTCAAACGCATCCCGTCTTTCTGGCCAGCCATCGCCATTTGGGCGGTTTTTGCCGTACTCATGGTGGTGCTCGATGGCGTCTGGAGCCTGGGCAACCTGGCTTTGCTGCTGGTGCTGTGCAGCACGCTGGCGAGCTTCTGGTTGTCGGCGGGCGTGTCGGTGGTGGTGTCGGCCGCAGCCGTGGCCTGGTTCAATTGGTTTGCGGTGCCGCCGCGCTTCACCTTCCATGTCGCGTTGCATCAGGACTTGCTGTTGCTGGTGACGCTGCTGTGCACCAGTAGCGTGATCAGTGTGCTGATGGCCCGCTTGCGCAACCACGCCCGTGCGCAGGTGCTGGCGGCCGAGCAGGCGCGGCGGCAGCAAACACTGGCCACCCAGCTGCAGCAGGTGCTCAGCGTGCCTGAGCAGGTCCGTGTGGCCCAGAGCCACTTGTCCGATTGGACCGGATGCGCCGTGTCCTTGCTGCTGCGGTCCGAACAGGGGGATGCGTGGTTCGGCCCAGCAGACCAGAGCGCGCCCTCGGCCGTCTTGCAGCCGCTGCTGGTGGCCTGCATCCAGGAGCAGAACGCCATTGGACCGGGCACAGGGCGGTACGAGAGCCTGCCTGCGTTGGTTTTGCCCTTGCGCGCCGGGGTGCGCCTCATCGGTGCGCTGGCGTTGGACCCTGTGACTGTGCGCGAGCCATCCGTGTCGTTGGCCGACTTGCACAATCTGGCCCGGCTGTTGGCCGATGAAATCGAGCGCTTGCAGTCACGCCAGCAGGCGCAGCAGACCCACGAACATTTGCAGACCCAGCAGTTGCGCAACACCTTGTTGGCGGCCATTTCACACGACTACCGCACACCACTTGCCACCATCATCGGTGCGGCCTCGTCCATGGCGCAACAGGCCGAGCAGGCGCATGACCCGCGCGTGGCGCAGCAGGCGCAGACCATCCTGGCCGAGGCCGAGCATTTGCACCGCATGACCACCCACACCTTGCAGCTGGCCCGGCTCGACGCCCTAGACGCCCCCCTGCAATGCAGTTGGGAGTCGGTCGAAGAGCTGTGGGGCGTGGTGCTGGGGTCTGCCCGCAGGCGCTACCCTGAGCGCACGTTCCAAGCCCATGTCCCGCCAGGGTTGCCCCTGCTGTGGTGTGAGCCCATCTTGCTGGTGCAACTCTTTGAAAACCTGGTGGACAACGCCATCCACCACAGCCCGGTCGACGCGCCCGTGCGCCTGGAGGCGCGGGCCGTGGACGGGGCGATCGAGCTGGACGTGATGGACCGGGGCGTGGGCATCCCGGCCGAATGGCACGACAAAGTTTTTGAGCCGTTTTGCCGCATGCCGAACGTGCAGCGACCCGACCCGAACCAGGACGCCATGGCCCGCCGTGGCATGGGGCTGGGCCTGGCGCTGTGCCGTGCGGTGGCCAAGGCGCACCAGGCCCGGATCTGGATTGCGGCGCGCGAGGGCGGCGGCACAGTGGTGCACCTGCGTATGCCCATGCGCAGCCAGCCGCAGGCACAGACCGAAGCACTTGAGGAGCCGAGCACATGAGCATGCATGTGCTGCTGGTGGAAGACGACCGTGCGTTGCGCCAGACGCTGCAGTCGGCACTCGAGACCGAGGGTTACGCCGTCACCGGCTCGGGCAGTTGTGCCGACGCCATGGCCTTATTGGCGCACCACCCGCAGCCGTTTGACTTGGTCGTCCTGGACCTGGGCTTGCCCGATGCCGATGGCAGCGAGCTGCTGGCCTGGGTTCGCCAGCACCGCAGCTTGCCCGTGTTGGTGATCTCAGCCCGCCACGACGATGCGGGCAAGGTGCGGTTGCTGGACGCTGGGGCCGACGATTACCTGGTCAAGCCCTTCAGCGTTCAGGAGTTGCTGGCCCGCATGCGCGTGAGCCTGCGCCACCGGGGCGTGCAGGTGCTGGCCCCGGTGACGCACTACAGCGTGGGTGGCTTGCAGATCGATCTTGCGCGGCACACGGTGCAACTGCATGGCCAGGCGGTGCGCCTGACGCCGACCGAGTTCAAGCTGCTGGCCCGCCTGGTGCGGCAGGCGGGGCAGGTGGTCACGCACCGCCAGTTGCTGGTCGATGTGTGGGGTGCAGAGCATGTGGATCAGGTGCATTACCTGCGCCTGTACATGGGGCAGCTGCGGGCCAAGCTCGAAGCCGTTCCGGCCGAGCCGCAATGGCTGCTGACCGAGCCGGGTGTGGGCTACAAGCTGGCCGAGGCTGTGGGCTGATCTGGGCTTCGGTGCCCTTTGTCAAAGGGGCACTTATGCGTTCCTGATGCGTGCCCGGGCAAGCTGTGGTTCTGTTCACTGCTTGCTTGCGACATGTCTTCTGCTGCTGCGCTTTCCTCCGATCCTCACAGTTCTGCCCACGCCGCTCGCCATGGCCTGGGCGCGCTCACGCTGGCCGCGCTCGGCGTGGTTTACGGCGACATCGGCACCAGCCCGCTGTACACCGTCAAAGAGGTGTTTGCGCCGCACACCGGGGTGGCGCTCAACGCGCACAACATCGTTGGCGTGGTGTCGGTCATCTTGTGGGCCTTGATGCTGGTGGTCACGCTCAAATACGTGATCCTGATCCTGCGCGCCGACAACCGGGGCGAAGGCGGCGGCTTGGCGCTGACCGCCTTGGCCGTTCGTGCCGTGCAGGACTCGCCGCGCCTGCGTCAGGTCTTGCTCTTGCTGGGTTTGTTTGGTGCCACGCTGTTTTATGGCGACAGCATCATTACCCCGGCGATTTCGGTCATCGGCGCGGTCGAAGGCATCGAGGTCATCACGCCCGCCATGACGCCTTATGTGGTGCCTTTGTCCGTGGTGGTGCTGCTGGGCCTGTTTGCGGTGCAGCGTTTTGGCTCGCATTCGGTGGGGCGTTTCTTTGGCCCGGTGATTGTGCTGTGGTTCGTTACGCTCGGGTCCTTGGGACTCATGCACATCGCGCGCGAACCCGCCATCTTGCAGGCGCTCAACCCGGTGCACGCTTGGCACTTTTTGATCGAGCGCGGCCCGATGGTGCTGGCCGCCATGGGGGCGGTGGTGCTGGCGCTCACGGGCGCTGAGGCCCTGTACGCCGACATGGGCCACTTTGGCCGCAAGCCCATCCAGCTGGCCTGGAGCACGCTGGTGTTGCCAGGCCTGGCCTTGAACTACATGGGCCAGGGTGCTTTGTTGATGCAAGACCCTGCGGCGCTTGCGAACCCGTTTTACCGGATGTTCCCCGAGTCCTGGATGGTGGGGGCGGTGGTGCTGTCCACGCTGGCGGCCATCATCGCTTCGCAGGCGGTGATTTCGGGGGCGTACTCGATGACGCGGCAGGCCATCTTGCTGGGCTTTTTGCCGCGCATGGACATCCACTTCACTTCAGAGAAAGAGTCGGGCCAGATTTTCATTCCGATGGTCAACCGCGCTTTGCTGGTGGGCGTGGTGCTGGCGGTGCTGGCGTTCAAAAGCTCGTCGGCCCTGGCCGGGGCCTATGGCATTGCGGTCACGTTGACCATGGCCATCACCACCGCGTTGACGTTTTTTGTCATCTACAAAGCCTGGAAGTTGCCGCTGGCGCTGGCGCTGGGTGCCACGGGCTTTTTCCTGGTGGTGGACTTGTTCTTGTTCGCGGGTTGCGCCATCAAGTTGTGGGACGGCGGCTGGTTCCCGCTGGCCATGGGTTTGCTGCTGTTCCTGTTCATGACCACCTGGGCGCGTGGCCGCGAGCTGCTGGTCGAGACCATCCGCCAGGACGGCCTGGAGTTGGCCTCGTTCATCGAGATGCTGGAAGCCCATCCGCCGCACAGCGTGCCGCGCACAGCGGTGTATCCGGTGGCCAATCCGGAGACGGTGCCGCAAGCCATGCTGCACAACATCAAGCACAACCAGGTTTTGCACGCGCAAAACGTGATCCTCACCGTGCTGTTTGACGAAGTGCCCTGGGTGTCCGAGCAAGACCGCTTGCAGGTGCAGCCATTCGGCCAGCATTTCTGGCGCGTGGTGGTGCGTTATGGCTTCATGGACAACCCCGACATCCCGCAGGCCCTGAGCGGCTGTGCGGCTTTCGGGCTGAACATTCCGGCGTTTGAAACCACGTATTTCCTCAGCCGCGAAACCGTGGTGTCCACCTCTGGCACGGGCATGGTGCAGTGGCGTGAAAAACTGTTTGCCGCCATGAACCGCAATGCCAGTGGTGTGGTGGAGTTCTTTCGCTTGCCCGATAACGCGGTGGTCGAGCTGGGCACGCGGGTGCAGATTTGAGGTGGCCTGCGAGCCCGCTGTTCACACGCCGCGCGCGCGGTCGCTCTTGAACTGCGCCCGGAACTGCGCGAACTGCCCCGCGTCCAGCGACTCGCGCACCTCGCGCATCAGGTTCAGGTAGTAGTGCAGGTTGTGGATGGTGGTCAGCATGGGGCCGAGCATTTCGCCGCAGCGGTCCAGGTGGTGCATGTAAGCGCGGCTGAAGCCGTCTCGGCCGCCTTGGTCCCACGACACGCCGGACGTTCCCGCACAGGCATGGCAGGTGCAACTGGTATCGAGCGGTTGCGGGTCGTTTTTGTGGCGGGCGTTGCGCAGTTTCAGGTCGCCAAAGCGGGTGAACACCGTGCCGTTGCGGGCGTTGCGGGTGGGCATCACGCAGTCGAACATGTCCACGCCATCGGCCACGCCCTGCACCAAATCCTCGGGCGTACCCACGCCCATCAGGTAGCGCGGCTTGTGCGCGGGCAGGCGGTGCGGCGTGTGCGCCATGATCTGCAGCATCTGCTCTTTGGGCTCGCCCACGCTCACACCGCCGATCGCGTAGCCGGGGAAGTCCATCTCCACAAGCGCTTCGAGCGATTCCTGGCGCAGGTTTTCAAACATGCCGCCTTGCACGATGCCAAACAGGGCGTTGGGGTTTTCCAGGCGGGCGAATTCGTCTTTGCTGCGCACGGCCCAGCGGCGGCTCATCTCCATCGATTTGCGCGCTTCGGCCTCGGTCGTCAGGTGCCCCTTGGTCTCGTAAGGCGTGCACTCGTCGAGCTGCATCACGATGTCGGAGTTCAGGATGGTCTGGATCTGCATGCTCACTTCGGGCGACATGAAGAGCTTGTCGCCGTTCACGGGGCTGGCAAAGGTCACACCTTCTTCGGTGATCTTGCGCATCTCGCCCAGGGACCAGACCTGGAAACCGCCCGAGTCGGTCAGAATGGGTTTGTCCCATTTTTCAAACTGATGCAGGCCGCCAAAGCCTTTCATGATGTCCAGACCCGGGCGCATCCACAGGTGGAAGGTGTTGCCCAGAATGATTTGCGCGCCCATCTCGTGCAGGCTGCGCGGCATCACGCCCTTGACGGTGCCATAGGTGCCGACCGGCATGAAGATGGGCGTTTGCACCACGCCATGGTTCAGGGTCAGCGTGCCGCGACGGGCATGGCTGGAGGGGTCGGTTTTGAGCAGGTCGAATTTGAGCATGCAGCGATTGTAGGAGTGCTGTCGCCCCAAAAAACAACCCGTCTTATCTCCGTTGCGTCAATGGATCACCATTCATGCGGGGAGACAAAACGGGTTGCGACCCTTGGTCATTCGGAGCGGGCTCCGAATCCAGGGTTGGCGCGTCAAGGCGGGCCTTGACGGACGCCTTGATGGTCAGTGCGTGTCAGTTGGGCGAAACGCCCAAAGCTTTCACGGTTTCCAGGTTGAGGAAGCCATCGACGGGCAAGTTTTTGGCCTTTTGATAAGCATTGACCGCGTTCATCGTATTGGCACGGATGAGCCCATCGATGCGACCAGGGTTGTAGCCTGCGGCCAACAATGCGCGTTGGATTTCCATGATCTTGGATGGCGTTGCATTGGTTTCGCACAGGACGGCGCGTCGCTCGATGCGTGCATCGGCAACTTTGACCTGGTATTGCAGATCTTCGTACTGCGCTGGCACTTTGATTTCGCGAACGCTGGGGGCTGCATCCACAACTTGGCGTGTCACAGATTTGTACACGGCCGGTATCACCTCTTCGCGAACGCTGGCTGGTCGGTCAATGACGCGACGGGGAACTTGTTGCGTGACAGCAGGGACAGGGATTTTTCGCACCGATGCGGGCGTGTCAATCACTTGACGCTCCACGGTGCGGTATTCCGCAGGCACCGACACTTCGCGTGTTGATGCCGCCGTTTCAAGCACCTGCTTGGTGATTGTGCTGTAGACTGCTGGTGCCAAAAGCACCTCTTCGGTTTTGGCAGGACTCACTTCGACACGTGACTTGATGACTTTGCTGGTACCGGGCACCTCGATGGTTTTGACGGAAGCGGGTTGATCGAGCACTTGGCGTGACACGTTGACGTATTGCGCAGGCGTTTTCACTTCGCGTACATAAGCCTCTTCCCCTGATGCCGCGCCTGCCGATTTGCCTGCATTGGATTTTTGCAAGCTGGCAGCACGCAACACACGGTCACCGGTTGGCATGGCAATGATGTCGCCGTTGTCATCAAAACGGTAGCCTTGCATCTTGAGCAGATCGACATCGATCACTCTGCGGGTCACGGTCTGGTTTTGGCCTGGAATGGCGATTTCCTTGCGGCTTGCTTCGCGATCCACCACGCGTCGTGTCACGGTGGCGTACTGGGCTGGAACATCCACTTCTTTGGTGATTGCTGCCGTCTTGAGCACTTGGCGGCTGATGGTCTCGTACTGTGCGGGCACTTCAACCAAGCACAACACATCATCGTCCAGATTGCTGTTGTCGCCAGGGATCACACGTGTTTCCAGGGAGCCCTTGCTGCTGTCTGCGGCAGCAGGAATGCCAAGGCGGGTTCCATCGAGCGACTTGCTGTCGGTGCCCACTGCAAAACCTTTGAGTGGTTTCACATCCAGTGCGACACCAATCCATGCGCGGCCACGCTTCCACTCTTTGTGGGCATCTGCAATTTTGATGCGCTCGGTCACGGTTTCAAAGACAGGTTCGGTGGTCACCAGCCGCTTGCCGGCCGGTTTGATTTCCACCTGTTCCGTCACGGTCTTGTAAGTGGCCGGAGTGACCTCGAAGCGACTGCTTTGAGCGCGCAAAACCACTTCTTCCCGAACGACTTTTGTGGGCAAGGCCAGCGGCACATAGGACAGGCCTTCTGGTTTGATCATCACTTTTTCTGTGACGGTCTTGAACGTGGCCGGGATCGTTTCAGCGCGTGTTGTGGCTGGACGATCATCCACAGTTTCTTCGCGGTCTTCGTATTGCGCTGGAATGACCTTCAGGACTTTTTTCTCAGGCGTGACCAACACTTTTTCTGTGACGGTTTTGTAAGTGGCAGGTACCACTTCGAGCCGTTTGCTTTCGGGCTTGACCAAAATACGCTCGCTGACCGTTTTGTACGTTGCCGGGATGGGTTCCTCGCGCTCGGATGCGGGCTGGACAAGCACCGTCTCTTGCACGGTTTTGTAGGTGGCCGGCACGGAGATCTGTTTTTTGATCTCGGGGGTCACCAGGACTTGCTCCGTCACTGTCTTGTAAGTCGCAGGAATGACCTCCATGCGTGACGTTTCTGCAATCTTGACAACGCGTTCGGTTTTGGGTTCGAACTTGGCCGGAATTTGCACCGAAGCAAAACATTCCGAATGGGCTTGAGCACTGACGGGGGTGCCCAAAGGACGGGGGAAGGCGCCGCTGAAGTTGTTGTCACATTGCAGCATGCTGGCGCGCACCAATTTCCCGGTGCTGTCAAAGTAGGCATTGACCGGCATATTGGGCGAGTAGGGGATGAACTTGCCGACCAGTTTTGCGCTGACGCCGTCGCGCTCATGGGCTCTGCGAGTGCCCACATCACATGATCCTTTGGCGTAATCGGCAACGCTCAAGGCCTTGAGTTCCATGGGGCGCACTTCGGTTTCACCGGTTCGCTTCAATGGGGGGTGGGTGGTGAACGGTTGGTAGAACTTGGCATCCCCGGACTCGATGGCGGCCACGCATTCGGCCAAAGTGTCATAACCCACGTTGCCATTCGCATCGGTGTGGGTGGCGGCGGTTGCCTGCAGTGCACACAGGCTGATCAAGCTCAATCCCCAGCCCATGAGCAGGGGGTGTTGTCGTTTGGAAATCATGGTTTGGGTTTTCCTTGTTGCAAAAGAAAAACATGTTAATGAATTAATTAGTTACAAAAATGCAAGCAAAGTAATATTTGTATTGCTTTGTACAAAAATTTGAGTGATGAGCGATGGATTCTGGCGTCCCGATCGCTCACCGATGTTGGTGATCTCAGTTCCAAATCAGGTGGATCAGAGGATGCGTTGCAGCACACAGCCCAAGAATTCACGTGAGTTGGTCTGTGATGCCTTGCGTGCCATCGCCAAAGAGCTTTGTCACTTGCGCCCGTAACCACTGATGCCCCGGGTCCTTGTGCAACCGGGCATGCCAGAACTGGTGGATGGCGCTGCCGTCTACCGCCAGAGGCAAAGGCCGTGTGGTCAGTGCAAAGGGGCTGGTCACGCGCTGTGCAAAACGCTCGGGCACGGTGGCGATCAGGTCGGCATGCCCGAGCACGTCGCCCAAAGCCACGTAGTGCGGCACTGTGAGCCGAACGCGGCGCCGCAGGCCCTGGCGTTCCAGTGCTTCGTCCACCCGTCCGTGTCCGGTGCCCGCGGCGACCACGCGCACATGGCTGGCGGCGGCAAAGTCGGCGAGCGTCAGTGTGGCCGCTGTAGCCAGCGGATGGCCCTCGCGCATGAGGCACACATAAGGCTGGCGAAACAATGCTTGCTGAAAGAACCCTGCTTGCAGCTGCGGCAGCAAGCCCAGCGCCAGATCGGTTCGGCCAGAGGCCATGTCGTCCTTGAGGTTGGCGCTGGTCACGGCCACCACATTCAGCGTGACGCCTGGGGCAGTTTGGGCCAGCGCATCCATCAGCACAGGCAGGAAGTACATCTCGCCCACATCGGTCATGGCCAGGGTGAAGCGCCGCTCGCTGGTGGCCGGGTCAAATGAGGCGCGCACATTGAGCGCCTGCTGCAGACCGTCGAGTGCCAGCGCTACCGGTTCGGCCAGTTGCAGTGCGTAGGGCGTGGGCACCATGCCGCGCTGGGTGCGCAGGAACAGCTCGTCGCCCAAACTGGCACGCAGACGGCCCAAGGCGCTGCTGACGGCCGGCTGGCTCATGCCCAGTGCCGTGGCCACGCTGGACACCCGTTGGTCGCGCAGCAGCTGGTGAAAGACAAGCAGCAGGTTCAGGTCGAGGCGGGTGAGTTCCATGTCTGTAGCATTATTTGAAATTCGGAAAATGATTATCTTTTAATTTCGATTTACTGAATTCGATTGAGGCGACATGATGTGCACCCGTAGCCGCGAGAAACGGCGAGGCGTTTGCAGCCTGTATTTGTCATGGCGAGGAGCTTGCGACGTGGCCATCCAGCGGATTCGTTGGCGCCGTCTGTGTCGTTGTCGGATGCAAAGACAGTCTGGATGGTCACGCTTCGCTCGCAATGACGAGGAACAGCTGGATTCTTGCGCCGCGAAACAAGAGGAGACCCCATGACCGAACACCCCATCCACTGGGAAACGGATGGCACCAGCCGCATCCCGTTTGCCGTGTACACCGACGAAGACCGGCACAAGAAGGAGCTGGAGCGTTTTTTTTACAAAAGCCACTGGAGCTATGTGGGCCTGGAGGCCGAGATTCCCAACCCCGGCGATTTCAAGCGCACCGTGGTGGGCGAGCGCTCGGTCATCATGACGCGTGCCACTGACGGGCAGATCCATGTGGTCGAGAACGTCTGCGCCCACCGGGGCATGCAGTTTTGCCGCGAACGCCATGGCAACAAAAAAGAGTTTGTCTGCCCTTACCACCAGTGGAGCTACACGCTCAAGGGTGACTTGCAGGGTGTGCCGTTTCGGCGCGGCGTGCGCCAGGATGGCAAGGTCAACGGTGGCATGCCGGCCGACTTTGACCCCAAGGACCACGGCCTCACGCCTTTGAGAGTGGCCACACGCGGTGGTGTCGTCTTTGCTTCGTTTGACCACAACGTGGAGTCGCTCGAAGACTTCATGGGG
>Ga0228702_1001702_pt1 | contig 13543 bp, 20 predicted proteins | sample McNCre217_Aug_MG_2_FD_178018 | JGI IMG/M metagenome (GOLD analysis project Ga0228702, IMG submission 178018) | Freshwater microbial communities from McNutts Creek, Athens, Georgia, United States - 20-17_Aug_MG | ecosystem: Environmental > Aquatic > Freshwater > Creek | place: USA: Georgia... | reverse complement strand
GGCAAACGGCTGACGTAGTAGTTTGCGAGCTTTGCTGCTGTGTCGACATTATCGATATACACATCGTAGTCGTTAGGCAAATCACCAAGCAACATCGAAGTGATTGCGCCACCAGTGACGATGTAGTGCTTCTTCAATTCATCGCGCAACTCGATATCGTCAATCGATGCGAACCAACCCTTCATTTTGTTGCGGATTGTTTGTTCGATCGTCTTGCGCTTGAAGCCACGTTTCACTTTTTGTTCCATGTTATTCTGCTCTTGTGCTTTGGTTGTGTTGTTCAGTCAGCTTAGCGACTGACTTATATGCGGAAATCACGAATACGATTGCAAACGTGATCAGACCAATTGAGATTAAGATTTCTTGCATATTATCGGAAGGGACTTATTGACGTTGCCCTTACGCACACTGCGGGGGTTATCTTACTTTGCTTTGAACTTAGCCATACCGTTGATGGCTGCATTCGGGTTGACTTCGTTCCAAGCTGGTTGGTAGTTGCCTTCTTTCAGCTCAGTCAGGTTACGTACGATGCCAGCTTGGATTGCTGCAACATTTGCTGCACGTTGACCAGAGAATGAACGAGAAACCAACACGTTGGGGATTGCTAGTGAGTTGTTGTTATACACAGCGATGTTCTTGTAGTTCAACGCTTTCACTTTGTATGGCTCACCGATAGGAGCATCAAATGGCACCAGAGTCAGACCATCAGCTTGGCTCAATTGCTTAACAGTGCCAGAAGGCCAGCCGCTAACTGTCATTGCTGCCGCAACTTGACCTTTGCGGACCATGTCGAATGCTTCTGCATCAGACTTAGAGTCGATGAATTGCATGCCATAGCCAACAGATTTCTCGAGCTTACGGCCAAGCAATTGGGCAGAACCAACAACTGCTACTCGTTGACCGCGAAGATCGCTGAAGCGGTTGATCATCTTGACATCGCCTTTGATCAAGCCGAATTTCTTTTCGCCTTGGATACCATTAACTGATGTAACGATGTGCAAGTAGTTGCTATTCAATGGCATCACTGCTTGCAGGTTGGCGATGTTCTCGTCGCCATTCTTCATGTCGTTCCATGTATCGATTTGAACGATGCCGATGTCAGCATCTTTGGTCGACAATGCGTTCAAGTTGTCCAGACCACCAGTTGTGTTCAATTCACACATCGCGACCTTGCCACCAAGCAGCTTATTCAAGTCTGCATACAGAGTGGAGTAGCCTTTGCCCTTAGGACCGGTCGCGAACTTAACACCTTCGCAATCAGCGGCAGGAGCGTCGTTGGCTGGTGCGGCATATGCACCAAGTGTGCTCAAAGCGAGCAATGTTGCAATTACATACTTTTTCATGTTTGTTCCTTAGAAGTTGAACTTGGTTTGAGGTTGTTGAGAAACTGGTTGCGATGCGCCATCATCGACGCTTACCATCGCTAGGCCGACGATAATGATGAACACTACCGACAGCGCATATTTTAACACTTTATAGAAGTCCATGCTACACCTTTACTTTGCTTGTTGCTTCTTGCGTTTTTCTTCTTCCGATTGTCCACCACGTGCTGGTGGAACGACAACCGGAGTTGGACGGGCTGGTTGTACTACGACTGGAGCCACCACGGGTGCAGGTGCCGCCTTTGCAGTAGATGTCGCGTGGCTGCTACTAGCATGACCGCTGCTTGCATGGCCACCGCCTCCGCCGTGGCCTCCACCGCCGCCACCACCTTTTGCGAATGCAGCGATCGACAGAGCAACCATCAACCAGAATACCAAGAATGGTTTCAATACTTTCATGCTGGCACCTTTGTAGTCAAGTTAATTGCAGAGACATCAATTGTCATTCCAGAATCAAAGCTCAGTTGCTTTGCGCTGGTCAGATTTTGCGCTTCCATTTCCAACTCAGCAAACACTTGGTTGAAGTTGGATGTTACAGAGCTCAATGCTTCGTCAGCCAACATCGCTTCCATCAAGTCCTTACCAGACGAAGCACTCAGGCTTTGCATTGCTGCTTGGCCAGCTTGGCTAAACTTCCATTCAAATTCCTTGTCTTGAATTGCAATTTTCAATTCAGCAAGAGCGTTTTCGGCGTTGATGTACTTTTGTTTCAATGCATTGTACGCTTCGATCATCGCTTGGATTGACTTCTCTTGCGCAGATGCATCATAACTAGGACGTTCCTTCTTACGTTGCGCAACCATGTCTTGCAACGATTTGATCTGAGCGTTAATCGACGTCACTGCAGTCTTGAAGTCTGCAACTTGTTGAGCCTTTTGGCGCAAGAAGTTTTGCAACTGTTCGATTGGATTCTCACGAGCCTCAGCCTTGCGAGCTTTAAGGATTCGGTTTTCGATCTTCTGTCCAAACAATGGGATTGCTTGGATGAAGCCCATACCAACGAGGCCGATAACACCGAGTGCAATCAGTCCAACGCCAGCGCTTGCCGCGGCCCAGATGATTGGAGCAAGGATTGCAAGAATTGCAACTGCCCCCAGACCAAATACCGCACGGAATACATTTTGATTCATATCGACCTCGTTGTTGTTTACTTGACGTTCACAAGACCTTTGAAGTCTTGAGGGATGACGACTGTGTTAACCTTACCTTCGCGAATAGCTTTAGCGATTTCCATCTGAGCCATTGCGTTCATGTATGGAATAGCTTGTGAGTTGCTGTTCAAAGTTTGGATACGGATAGCTTCTTGCTTCGCAATATCAACTTCAATTTGCTTTGTTCGCAGATCGTTCTGAGCACGAACTGCAGCGTTAGCGGATGCGACGATGTCGTCTGCTGGTGTAGCATTCGTCACACGGACTTGGCTGACAGTCAAAGCCTTTTCGAGCTTTTCTTCTTTCAGCATATCCATCAAGATATCGTGGACATCTTTTTCGATATCGCTGCGACGGTCAGCAACTTCCAGCGCTTTGTACTTACGTACTGCTTTTGCAGTAGCAGAGTTCAATGCTTGAGACATATAGTTGCGCATCAGCATCCAGTCACCATGTTCGTATGTGTGGAATGAACGTGATTGATTTGTCCACAATTCAGACACTGAAGCTGGATTGACTTCATAGATGATATTGATATCGAAGTCTTTCAGAGTTGAGTTATCAGCAGTTTGTGGTCGCAGATTTTCCCAACCAGTAGGGATCGAACGAACTTGGAATTCAAGCACGCTACCGATCAGAGTTTGATTCCAAGAACCAGGTTGCAATTCAACCCCTTGGATTTGTCGTGACATATCGACTCGCAAGCCGACAGTACCAGATTCAATTCGAGTACAACCTGTCAGGAAGACCCCGAACAAAATCGTAGCCAAGATAAACAGTCGTTTCATTTGATTGCCTTTCATTTGCAAGAAACAAGTTTGCCGTCAATTGTGTATTGAGGAGCAGCACCAGATGTGAACTGGAGATACGTAACACCGTCAACGCACGTCTTCGATGCATCGCCAGTAAAGCTAGCGATCGTGCGATCAATCTTACCACAAGCAGTCAATGCTGCTGCAGCGAGAATCAGAGCCAAGATTTTCATAAAGTACCTTTTAAGGTTGTTAAAACAAGATAACGAATCCGATAAGGACCATTACCGTAAGCACAGAGCACATTGTACTGTATGCAATCAGCTTTGCCAACTCAAGTTGGTCTTTGCCACTCATGTGGCGTACTGCGTTGATTCCGAAGAAGAAACAACCAAACAGGACCACGAAGGTCAGGATCATTCTAATCATTTTTGCTTCTTCTTGAATTCAGCGAAGTCTTTGACCAAGCGCTCGTGCTGTTCTTGGCTGCACGACAAATTCCATTCGCGTGTGATTTTATTCAACGTGAAGACGTCGTTGTTTACTTTGACAGGCTCTTGTAAGAAGTGACCAACGATAGTCACAGCTTTGTCGCCCTTGATGTGGCGTTCGATTGAGAACACATCCATCTTGTTGAAATCGATCGTGAACGTCGATGAGGCGACATCAGCCTTCTCAGCATCAGCGAGATCTTTATTGATCTGGATGATTCGGTTCTCGAGGCGCTCGACCTTCTCTTTAAGACATTTGTTTTCGTACAACGCTTGATCAAGCTCTGCGCGGCAATTGAAAAAAAACATTGAAAACTCCTTGATTTAGTGATGGGAATAATTGTATCGTAGACCAGTGTGTTTGGCAACAGATAAATAATTGCTATGAATAAGCTAAAAGAATTACGATTAATAGTCAAGATGAATGAAAAGCTCGGTGTACAAACTGAGCAGTCAATCTATGACCAAATCGCTGCAGAGCAGCTGAAAGAGGATAGACAGCTTGCAATGCAAGAAGAACGTAAGAATGCGTTCAAATCGCTGTTCACAGACCTCGCTAAGGACATCAATAAGCTCGTCGCAGAAGACAAGAAGAAAACAGAAGAAGAGCAGGCACTGCTCGACCGCTTCACTAATGTCCTAGAACATATTGAATCCATAAAGCCGGAATCCGATGATCGACAAGTGACTATAACTGAAGAAGTGGTTGAGGATCAACAGTTCGATGAGTTGGTCGAGAAGTCAGCTATACTAGCTCCACCAGAAACCTCAACGCTAGCAGCAGCGGCAGCAAAGAGACTGACAGACACAACTGCACCTTCGATGTTCATACAACCAGAACCCGCTGCTACAGGAAGAGACATCCAGGCAATCCAAAACAAGTTAAAGTTGCTTGAAGGCTGGGTAAGCAAGATCAGCATGGCTGGCCCTGGCGGCGGTGAGGTACTATTCCGCTATCTCGATGATGTTAATCGTGGCACAATGAATACCACAAATGATAACTGGGTATTGGAATATGACGCTGCGACTAAGAAAGTACAGTTCACCGAAGATATAGGACCAATCAAGACAACAAGATACAATACTATAGGACCAGACGTCAGTCTTGTTGCAGGTCAAGTTGCTTGGAATCCTGATGAGGATTGTTTGGACATTCACCACGCTGATGGATCCACATTACAAACAGGTCTGGAGCACTACATACGCGTCCGCAACGAGAGCGGTAATACTATGCCTAATGGTACTGTTGTTAGGTTTGCTGGCGTATATGAAGCTAATGCACACGAACCGATCGTAGTCCCACACATCGCTAACGGTACTGTGCATGGATTGTATACTGTTGGCGTATTGACAAACGATTTACCAAACAATACCACTGGTCGTGCTACATGGAACGGTAAAGTCCATGATATGGATACGACTGGCTCGAGCGTTGGAGAGGTGTGGGTAAAGGGCGACTTGCTCTACGTCCACCCGACTATGGCTGGCAAACTAACAAAGGTCAAACCATATGCACCAAATATAGTAGTAAGCATTGCTGCTGTACTCCATGTAGGTAGTGGGGATGGTATATTACTGGTTCGCCCAACGATATATCCACGTTTGTATTATGGAACTTTCTTAGATGTACTCAGCCAGACAGCAGCCGTAATAAACACTCCATATGCTGTGAAGATGCGCACTCCTGACATCTCTAATGGACACCACATCATCAATGAAACGAGAATAGTAGCAGAAGCGTCTGGATTCTACGACTATAAGTTTTCATTGCAAGTTACCTCGCAAACAGCATCTAAAAAGGAAATATACATATGGGCGAGAAAGAATGGCGCTGATATTCCCAACACAGCATCGAGACTCACCATTACAGGTAACGAAGAGTATAAGGTTCCATCTTGGAACTTCCAAGTATCGATGAACACCAACGATTACTTTGAGCTTATGTGGGCTGTCAGTGACCTTGGAGCGTTCATAACGGCTCCTGCAGCAACTGCCTTCTGTCCTGCAATTCCGTCTGTAATTATGACTGTGTCGCAGATTGCACTATAAACACACCTACCTTGAAGATTGGTGTTTTATAAATAAAGGCATGTACTACATATACGCTTACATCGATCCGAATACCGACCTACCATTTTACATCGGAAAGGGTAGGGGTGACCGGAAATTCAAGCATCTACGAGAAACCATCGAAACTACTGATAATGTAGACAAGCATCTGAAGATACGCAATTTATGTGCTGCTGGGAATGAGCCGCGTATTGTAGAACTTGAGTCTGATATCGACGATGAACGACTAGCATATAATAGAGAAGAATATTATATTCTACGATATGGGCGGAAAGGTATAGATTCTGGCGGCATACTTGCAAATAAAGTGCTGCGCGGCGAACCTCCTACTCCTGTGTGGGATGAGCAAAGAAAACAAGCTCACAGCGACTTCAATAAAGCATATTGGACAGCTGAGCGCAGAGCTGAGCATTCTAAGCATCCCCGTTGGGACTTTAAGCAAACATCTGGCACAGTTAGCGTGACCGACGTCGATGGAAACAGCAGTCGCATTCCGAAAACTGAATATGACTCGATGGATAAAACTGGACCCATACATACATGGGCGTATGTTCCTGTTTCTCATAAAGAATCGAAGAACCGAAAGAACAAACAATTACCACTACCTTAGGACGTTATCGTTATAAGTGGTAAAGGAGTGACCCCGTCCTACTACATCCCACTACGCCAGGTGGGAGGACATAAACGGGGTACTAATATATGAAGAAACTGCTACTCATCCTATTGCTGCTTGCGGCACCAGCGTTCGCTAAGGAGTCTGTGTTTGTGTTTGATATGAAGCACAGTCGGGTAGTAGCGAAGCAAGATGAATCATCACAACGTCCGCTAGCTAGTATCACGAAGCTGATGACGGCAATCATAGCAATCGAACTTGGCATCGATGATCGCTACTTAATCGACACGATGCTCGTACAAAGCAACAACAAATCCGCTGAGAAGCTGGCTGCAATCTATGGCAGACCACAATTCATCCATCTGATGAATTTCAAAGCAAAGCAGCTTGGAATGAATGATACAAAGTTCGTCGATCCATCTGGGCTCGGCATGAACACTTCTACAGCAGTCGACATCGCTGTCCTAATAGCACATGCTACCAAGTATGCAGAAATAAGAGCGGCAGCAGCGCCCACTGTCCAAGTTATAGAGCCCAAAGGAAAGAGGGCTCATCTGGCCCTCATTCAAAATACCAACTATGCTCTGTTAAAGGAGTTTACCCATATTACTGGGTCAAAGACTGGATTCACTAATGCTGCAGGTTGGTGTATCGCAATGACGACCAACGAACACATCATCGTGATTCTTGGCTCCCCTAGCAAAGCATCGCGAAACGCTCTTGCTAGAAGAATCCTCATTGAGCTGAAAGAAACTCCCTCACCCACGATAGTCGCGTCTGTTCGTCCATAGCAGTATATGCATCGATGTTCGCTTGGATGGCATCGATTAATGGATAATACTCCTCATCGAGCGACTTCTTCACATCTGGACGCATCAATTTGTCAGTTCGTGGATTACGAGCAACAAACTTAGACACTAGGTAATGTGGACTCTTGATCTTAGAGCCTATCATGCCGTCCAACGTATAGAATACGAACCCTTCGTGCCTCACCGTCTTAGCCAACGAACGTAGTGTATCTAACGTACACTCAATTGCTTCAACCGAATGGCAGTTGAATGCCTTGTGCATGTCGTCAGACACACCAATTGGCGAACCAAAGAACTTTGGACGGTGTCCTAGCAAATACATCCCTTCCACTTCTGGAATGATGTGCGGATCATCCTTATGGACACACTCAAACATGAATGTGTATGTCGAATATTCCTTACACCAAGCACGGTATAGATCCAAATCACGATCGATAAACTCACGAGCCATTTTTACATAATCGGAGTCCGTCGATCCTGTAGTTGACACAAGGATATCGTCTTTATGCCACGTTACAGCGACCATAAAGCCATTAACTTTACGGTATGCCTTGATCTTCGTGCTGCCATCCAACACAGGCGACTTCGCTTCTACGCCATAGTTGTATACCTTCGTGAATGGGTATGACACGATGTTGTAATCTTCATCCACAATCATACCACGACACTCTTCTAAGTAATCGTTCCACAAACCATCATAGAATACAGTCTTTTTGTATTTCAGGACGTAAATGCCATCGCCGGCTGGTCGACGAGAGACCAGCTTTGGATTTTCTTCAACGAACTTCTTTAACGATTCTGAATTAACTTTCATATGGAATCTCTTGTTGCACCCACGAGTCGCCAATGCTGCCCAGATAGGACATCGATACTTTCTTACGTACACCTTGAACGCTTACGCGATAACCAGGCTCAATTGTTTTGCCATAGAATGTACCACCACGGCAGAATTTCAATGGACGGAGTTCACCAGACACTTTGATTGTGTACAAACGCTTCTCGACCGTGTGCCAGAAGTAGCCTGGATAACGAATCGCAACGAACTCTTTTGGAAATACTACCATTTCGATACTCCTTACAGCAAAACGTGAACTTCAGTGAACCCTTCTTCAAGAGTCGGCATCTCGAAGCTGTCAATCATGCTTTTCATAACATGATCTGGAATCAACTTTCCTGGACGGCTTGCCAACCGACGTGCCAACTCTTCCTCACCAGGAACGGGGAACACAACAGCGATGTGTTCGTAGTTGGGAATTGTGTTGAACTTCTTCTTACGAGATGCAACGCTCATTGACGTTTGATCCCAAATGATGTTCTTGTTGTTCGCTTGCGCAATCAACACTTGGTTTGCCATCAACCTCACAGCGATCGGCATGTAGTCCTTGAACACTTCATTATACGTCTTGCCTTCTTTAGCAGCATGCTGCTCAACGAAGTTATCAGTAGACGCAACAACGAAGTTGTCGATCATTGTTTGTGTTTTGATCCATGTTGACTTTCCTGATCCAGGCACGCCAACCAATTGAATGCATTTCAATTTGCTCATGTTAGTTCCCATATTTGTCGTGGTGCTTTTTGATGTCGCCCTTCAATGCCATTGCCACAGCAACATCCATGTCATGTGGGTAGCACATATTGCCATCCATACCAACATCGATTGCTCGGTACTTTTCCAATCCGCTAGTGCCACCATGCAAGTGACCGTAGAAGTGGACAGCACCTCGGTGCATCTGATCCCACTCAGCGATCGGGTAGTGGAACATCGATACCCGAGTACCGTTATATGTAATTGTCAAGTAGTCGTGAATGCTTTCGAAGCAGGCAACGAACTCTGGACTCTTAACGAGCTTGCTGTCATGGTTGCCCTTGATCAAAATCTTGCGACCATTCATCGAACGCAAGAAACCAACTGCCTTTTCCCATGAGCAGAATGCAACGTCACCCAAGATGTACACCAAGTCGTCTGGGCCAATCATGTTATTCCAGTCTTGGATGATCTGAGCGTTCATATAGTCCACGTCGCCCTTGAAGCGAGCACGCGATACTGGACAAAAGCTCATAATGTTCTTATGTCCGAAGTGAATGTCTGATGTAATAAATGTTTTCATAATCACATTATCCTTTAGTACAGTTTATATGGCAATAGCAAATTAGTGACATATTCATCATCACTATCGCCAAGATCTTTATCTTCGGTAAAAATTACAACATCACCGAACGCTGCTAATTTCCTACCAGCTTTATCATTGTCGCATACTGCAACGACAGTCCTATTCAAGAACGTCAACCAGTTACGATAATCTGCAGTTGGATTGTTCGTCAGCATTGCTAGCGCGCTATATCCTCGTTCAGTTAGCCTAGCAGCGTCAAACACACCTTCCGTAATAAACACAACGTGCGAGGAAAGGTAAAGCGATTCTACGCCCCATACAGCAATCGTAGGTTGCTTCTTATAGGTGTAGTACTTGCCTTCTTTGGGGTTATTGTTGATCTTCTTTTCGCCCTCTGGACGATATTGTTGGAACCCCACCAGCGCACCACTAAGGTTCCACAAATAGAACGTAGCAATTCTATCCACCTCGTCTATCACTGGACGGTGGAGATCGATGTCCAAGTGTCGTTGCTTGAGGTGTTCCGATAGCGGCGTCATTGCGTTCTGATGTCGTTGTATAGCCTGTGGTGTGATCTATACTCACAGCAATGTGGATACTGCAGACCGGAAAATGCACTACAGCTCGATGCCAAGTGGATCTTATTGCACGTTGGACACATCCACGCATTTCCTTTTTTTGGCGTGAAGCCCCACATCCCTGTTCCGTCCAGCCGTTCGTCGCTTGATGTGTCGAAACGGTGGCGGTATGTGTAGTAGTTGTTGAAGTGCTTGGCGATCCGCTTACGCTCAGCGTTATGCTCTCTCTTCTTGCGCTCTTCCACAGCAGCCTGATAGGACTTCTTTGCTGCAGCGAGCATATCTGTGATGAATATTAGTGGATTGTTCATAAAAAGAACGCCGGTCAAGCCGGCGCAAAGGGGAGAAAACTTAAATCACTTCTCGTTCAATAGGTACTTGTTCGAGATCGCTTTGAACGTCATGCCACCGTCATTCTGTTTGAACACGATGCCTTCTCGTTCCGTATCAAACATTCTAGACTTGCCTTCAGCCAATGTCAACAGTTGTTCTACATCATCGTTAAGGACATACATATCGTCCAGAATCGGCACATGCTTCAGGCCAAGAGACTCGACCAGTTGGCGACGTGCAGCTGGATTCATATACTCGCCGTCCTTAACATCATAGATGTCAAACACATAGAACTCAGGCTTTGTCAATTTGTAGATGTTACCTTGAACTCCAGGACCAATCAACTCACCTTGGATTGCGAAGTCATACTGACGAGCAAGCATCTTTTGCTCAAGGTCATTGTCGCGAGCTGCAATCCAGAATGAGTTGCCCTCAGTTTCCTTGAGGTTGAGGTTACGGGAGCACACTCCGAACTCACCATCAATCACATAGCAAGTCATCGAAGAGCCTTCCAGCTTCTCCGTTACTTCGTATACTTGTCCTTGAGCAGCAGCAATCTCTTTCTTCAAGTTTTGCACACGCTCTTGGTCAGTCTTTGGAATCAAAGTTGGAAAGTTGCCACGAGAAATACCAGCGAGCTGAGCAGGAATTGCCTTCTCCCATTTCAGGATACCGAGAAATTCAGTCATGTCGGCATCTTCTCGGAAGAACTCCATCAGCTCCTGACCTTCATCGAACTCGCTATCAGGGAAGAGTGGCACAATCTCTTTCAACGGAATCAGCAAACCTTGAGACAACTGGCCACGCAGCTTGATTGTCTTCAAACGTTCGCCCTCGACTCTTTCAAACACCTTCGGATAGTGACCTTCCTTTGTTAGGAACGGAGCGACGGCCGTTGGGATAAACGAATCGATTTCAAAGTATACAGCAAGATCGCCAACCACGTAGAGACCTTTTTGGCACACGACCTTCCAACCACCAACAGTGGCCACTTCAATTTTGTCGGCACCCTCAATAGGGTTCAGTTCGTCAATGCGACGAATGGATGCAAGTTTACGCATTTTCTTTCCTTCACTTGGTTCTGATACATTCAAATTTTTGCAGCTTCAATTGTTCAGCAGCTGCGTGACAATGATGCAACGATTGAGCACCACCATTATTGAAAACGGCTATCGGTCGCCAATCGCGATACTCTTGCGGCTTGTATGTGCCAGCTCCTGTACCGAACGCAGCAACGACTGTCCAAATTACTAATGTGTATTCCATTTAATCTCTCACTACTTCAATGTTCATTAAACGATCAGGCATTTCATTCAGCTTGGGGCTTCGCTGCGAAGTGACAATCATTCGAAACGTCAACTTTTTAGCACGATCATCGACCATCGCTGCCATCTTGAAGATATCGATGAAATCATAATCACTAGACACAACAGAGATATGGGTATACCCATCTGTGACTGCTTTCTGAATGTAAGCACCGATGAACTTATCGGTCACTTCCTTGCCAGTTGAGAATCCGCCAAGGTAGATCTTGTTGATCCCCACGATGTCGCGAAGAATACGAGGCTCGTTATTTCTGCCATTCGCTTGTGGTGTTATTAGGCGCACGAGGTGCGTTTCTGTGTTTGTACCGACGATGTGTTTGTTGTATGCTCTGAGTACTTCTGGCAATGATTGGTCACCATCAATAAAAGCAATTCGTCGTTCGCGTTTCCAAGGCCATTTGAACATGATGTTATTCCTAAGTTGATAGGAACAATTATACAACAGTCCAAAGAAAAAGGCCACCGGAGTGGCCTTCCCTTATTTGCGAGCTCTTGCTCGGATGTTGTCGAATGTATATTCGTTAATCAACTTTCCGTTAGCGTATACTGTTTCCAGTACTTCGACGAACTCACCAGTTGCCTTGTCGTGCCAGCCAGCTGGCTTTTCGACGCTACTGATCCATTCGCCGCCACTCTTCCAAAGAGTAACTCGGCCTGCCTTCGACTTCTTACCACTATCAGTGATTGGATCTTTTTGTACATCGACCCATACGTCATTAATCTTGGCAGAAGAACACTTCATTGCGAACTTCTGGGTATCTCGGTCGACTTGCTGGAGCAAGGCACCGCCCATACCGAATGCAATGTTATCTGCTGACCATCCCATTGCCATGAGTGCCCCAAGGATACTGCGGATGGATAACTCATTGACACCGTCCCCCTGGATGAGGCGAACATTATTGAGGACTTTGAATCCTTTGGCGTTTGTAGTGTATCCAAACTTTTCTCCTAAGATCTCAATCAACTTGCGGTTAACTTCAACAGGGTCACCACTATCAGGACGAATCACGACAGTAGCACCGCTATCAATCACTTGCTGACGGAGCTCTTCTCCCCACAATTTGCTAGCGGCATTGAATACATCGTAGCTGTCGGAAACGACTGCAACAATGGACCCGGGCCGAGCGAAATTTGTAAGCATGTTTCGGTAGGCATCGACTTCTCCTTCACGACCCCAGCTTGTGATTGTGCTGTGTTCGGCTGCAGGAATTGAAAACCCACTAATACCAGCGTTGTAATACTCACGAGCATACAACAAACCGGTAACAGTATCGGTACCCATGAAATTAACGAGGTGCGCGGCGCCGCCAATGCCAGCGGACTCAAGGGAACTAACACCGCGAGCACCAAAGTCGTGTAACTTAAAATCGATAAGAGCAGGGTCACCAGTCTTCTCCAAATAATCCAAAATCACTTTGCGAATCGACCAGCTCTGTGTTGCCACAGTAGTTGGATACCAAATTGCACGAAGCAAAGGAGTCTCGAGCCATGTAGTCAGCCACGGTACGTTGGGATCTGTGTTCTCGATGGTTGCGAGGACATTCTTAACCGGTACCACAGTACCCTCGGGGACTGCTCGGATGATGACGGGGAGATATCCGTCGTGCTTGTCGAGGATATACTGCCAGCCGCTACGATTAAATGGCTCTCCGTGTGCGAGAAGAATCTCTTCGGCGATATCGATGTCGGACTGTGTAATGGGGTCAAGTAAGTACTCCTTGATGAACGCTTGCAGACCAAACATCACTGTTTGATCGTATCGACCGCCACGCGATTCGATGTAAGAAAATACGCCAGTTGTTCCAACAGGGTATTGCTTCCACATTGACACTTTGTAGCTGTCTGTGTTCAATAAGATATTTTTGCTCAGTTTCATGTTAATCTCCTTAACAGTTAAAATGCCTCGCGTCTATCGCGAGGGCTTGATT
>Ga0228702_1001699_pt1 | contig 13572 bp, 13 predicted proteins | sample McNCre217_Aug_MG_2_FD_178018 | JGI IMG/M metagenome (GOLD analysis project Ga0228702, IMG submission 178018) | Freshwater microbial communities from McNutts Creek, Athens, Georgia, United States - 20-17_Aug_MG | ecosystem: Environmental > Aquatic > Freshwater > Creek | place: USA: Georgia... | reverse complement strand
CGGTGTGAGATTGATTCTCTAACTGCTGGTTTGCTTTACTCCCAATGACTGCAAGGGGGGCGTCTACTTCCAGTCATCTTGAGCTTATTGAACGACCGCTTCCAGCCTGTAGCTGACTGTGGTAAAGCACTCTTATGTGGCAGCTATTACTTACTTGCTTCTAGCGAATGATTGGTCCTTCTGATCATGAGCTCATCTAGTAATTTTCGAGAGCTTTTACCACGGGGACTATAGGCATGAATGCATGCTGCTATGTCGTTTTGGCATCAGCAAATCTAATGCCTTCAAGGAAGTTTGTCGGATTACGATTTGCCCGCTAGAGATCATCAGACGATGTGCTCTAGCAGGTAGAAGGTCTGATCCACGTAACGGATTGGGGAGGGATTTTCCCGTTGTCGCCCCGGCGTTTTGCCAACGACTAACCGGAGATTGAAATGAAGTTTATTGCTAACACCATGCAAGATCGCGCAGCTAAATCTATTGCAAATCCGTCAGATGTACTTGATGTGAACACCCAAGGGCGTAGCACTTCAAATGTTCGCTTGTATCGTTTGCCACAGGTCCTTGAACGCATTCCGGTATCTCGTTCATCTTGGTTTGCAGGTATCCAGTCAGGACGTTTTCCGCGGGGCTTCCATTTGGGCGCGCGAACTACCGTATGGCGTAGTGATGATATTGACCAAGTAATTGCAAATTTAGAGGGGGCAAGATGAGCTCTCCTTTGAGTCAAGGTTCTTTGTTGAAAGTGCCTGCTTGGTTGAGCGCGATACCAAGGTGGGTCTTGTGGCGTGACGTAAAAGGAAAAAAAGTTCCGTTCTCGGTTTTGACCGGACAGCCTATCAAGATCAATGCCTCAAATGTTGGGTGGTCTTTTGAGGACGCTGTTCAGGCCATGGAGTGCCGAAAATGTGAAGGGGTTGGGATCATATTGAATGGCGATGGTTTGGTCGCTGTCGATTTGGACGATTGTTTGAGCTGTTCTGGCGAACTTGTCGATGGCGTTCAGCAGTTGCTGATGGATTTGAACGCTGGATATGTGGAGATCAGTCCAAGCGGCCGCGGTCTTCACCTGTTCGGTATCGTCGATCACCCAAAGCACCGTGGAATTCGCACCGTAGTTGGAGAGCTGAACGTCGAGATGTATTGCGATGCGAGGTATATGACCGTTACTGGCAACTATCTCTCTAGCTGGCATATGGATGGTGAAAATTCTGAAATTCCAGGGTATGAGGCCCTTCTTGCGAGGGCTATGTCTGGCAAGGGCGACTTAGGGAGCTCCGGTGATTACCAGTTGACACAGGAGACTCAGGAGCTTCAGGAGAACCAAGACATTCAAGATATGCAAGCAAGGGGGGTGGGGCCCCTCGCAGAAATTTCGGCAATGCCTTCATCTTGTCGCTTAGAACGAGCCGGTGACAGGAATGCAAAATGTTTTGAGTTGGCCAGATGGCTCAAAGCCGAAGTACCAGAGGCGTCTTTGGATGAGTTGCGATCTCTTGTTCAGGATTGGCACAGATTGCACTATGACATCATGGAGACCAAGGAGTTCTCTGAGACATGGGTCGACTTCTTATACGCTTGGGACAGGGTCAAGCATCCATATGGTGAGACGCTCAATCAGCTGTTCGCGCAGTTGCCAGCGTTGCCGACTTGGATGTCAGGCCATGATTTAGGTGAAACTGGAGAGACGCTATTACGTTTATGCGTAGCCCTTAATGACCGCAATTTTGGTGGGCCCTTTCCACTTGCCGGACATGCCTTGTCGCCTTATCTCAATTGCACCCCGCAGTGGACGTACAAACTCATCAATGGCGCTGTGGCTTGCGGTTACATCAAACTAATCAGCAAAGGGGCGCGACGCCGAGCATCTGAATATCAGCTCTGCCAAGGGCGCTGAATAGGTTGTGTGACACTCTTGTGAATCATTAGAGGCACTCGAGCTGACACGGGGGTTGCACTACGCCTTGCATTCCAAAAGTAGGCGTTTGCGTGGAAACCAGCTGGTAACCCAACCTTACAAACTGGTTAACAGCTCCACTTCATGCATGCAAGAAATCGCTTGCAACAGAACATAAATCTTTGGTAACCTATACGCACATCAAGAGACGAGCTGACGCTCGCACCAACCTGCCAACGGGGCAAGGTGGTAACTAGCGATGTGACCCCAGGACAAACCTTGGGGTAACCAAGCCGGTTAGCGTCAGCCCGCCACGTGCGGGCTTTGTTGTTTCTGAGTGTTCAGCTTGTCGGCTGGCATCGCACTGACGCAAAAGACAGGGGGAGATTTGATCTGATTGCCGCCCCGACATAAGTCGAACTGGCTAAACCAGGAGATGCCTTATGGCAATCAATCACGCTATTGATGCGACCACGATTCAACGCCTTTTGTTGATATCTGAGCGGTTCTTACTTTCACAATCCAAATCTGTGTGTGCGCCCAAACAAGCAAAGCGCTGCGTACCGAGTCTGCGTACCTGCACACCTCTTCAGTTCACAAGCGAATGGATTGACCCGCCCCGTTATCGGATCGACCACCAGCTGAACAGAATTCAGGGTTCATCAGCCTCAGAGGTGCTACGGTGAGTTCGGTCCTCGCGTGCGAACTTCAAGATTTGAATTGGCTCCTGCGTTATGCCGACCACTGCCGCGTCACGCTTGATCCGATAGACCCAATAGAGTCCTTGAGATCCCAATTCAGCAAGGCTGCTTGGCGAGTGCTCTGTCGAAGTCAACGTGCCGATTTCCTGCCCATTCTGCAAAACCAGAAACTGCGCATGGCAGACCTTCATGCTTACTGCCACGCCTTGGCAAAGTTTGGCTGGCTCAAAGCTCCCTCCAGAACCTTGCTGCACTTTGTTATCACTGAGTCCTACCTCTACTACGACCAAAAGCCGAGCGTTCCAAGAGCTCAAGAAAAGTTCGTCTTCATGCGCTTGGCTGAGCAGGCAGGTCAAGTCACAACCAAAGAACTTGCCCTTGTTCGGCATTGGCAGACCCAGCATCGAATGGAATTGAAGCCACAGATGAAATGGTCGCGGTTAGTTGACAGGGCCAAGTTATGGCGTCAGCGGGAGCTGGTGCGTTTGAGCCAGCCCGCAGATCAGAATTGGTACTTCTACTGCCGACCAATGCCATGGCGAGGCTACGAGGTAGTGCCTCTAGACACCCCATTGGCGCTTTTCGATGAGGCTGTGGCCATGGGGACATGTTTGTACAGCTTGCGTTATTTGTGCTGCCGAGGTGCTCAGGCGAGCCGATTTTTCTCATTGAGAAGGGAAGGGCGACGTGTTGCCACGTTTGAACTGAGTCACGAGCTTCCAACTTGTTGTTCCATGGGGTGGGATCTAAGGTACGGCAGTTGGTCATTGCAAGACGTGCGTCTGTCATACAACCGTCTGGCGCCTTCGCAACTTGCAGCTGATCTTGTTGCGTTTGCTGCGATGTACAACATCTGGTCGACCCGTCCTGCAAGACAGCCACGAGCTCAAAAGAGTTCCTGCGTCAGTACGCCTCGTTTGCCAAGTCAAGTGGGGCGTCTATGAGCTCACTCCCACAAAAGCGTAATCAAGGTCCATCTCTGGCGTTGGAAGGGCAGGTGCAGCGACTAGCAGCTCAGTATGAGCAACGCCTAGGTCATCTGCCAATCTGGGTGCATGACTTGGATTTGGAGCGAATCGGTCCGCTGCTGGCCTGTTGTATTCGACTTGGCATGCCATTGCCGATTGGTGACTTGCTTCAGGCCGATGACGCAGAACGACGAGAGCAAGAAGGTCGGAGCATACGGCGACCCAAACCTCCATAAGGGGCAGGTGACGCTTCTAGCAGCGCTCTTGGATTGACTCAACCAGAGTTGCGCGGTCTTTAGCGCTGAGGCGGGCTGCACCTTCAATGATGGCCGCCAAGTCTTCTTCGTCGCAATACAGGTAGGCGAGGGGGACGCCTAGCGCTTTGGCAATTGAGCGAGCAATTGAGATTTGGGGCTCGTGCACGCCGGTTTCGTACCGGCTGATCCGAGCGCTGGCACTTTCTTCGTCCAAGCCAATCAAGACGCCTAACTTGTCTTGTGGCAGGCCCAGCCGCTCACGAGCCTGACGCATGCGTGCGCCAAAGATGTTGCGAGCGGTAGAGGTCGAAGTGCGTTTGATTGACACACTTCGACTTTCGTAGAAGTTGCTAAAATTATCTCTACGATAAACGTAGATTGAATGAGGGGCAGAGTGTGAAAACGAAAAAGCTTTTAAACGGTTGGGGTGTTGCCCTCTTATTGGTCGTAATCACTTTGTCTAGCTGCGGCGGCGGTGGAGGGGGTGGTAGTAGTACTGGTCCGGCAGGATTGTCGATTTCAGGAGTTGCAGCAACCGGCGCTGCAATCACTGGTGGCTCTATTGACGCAATATGCCAAACTGGGACTGGAGCCGCTGTCAGCAATGCGGATGGCTCATATACAGTCACTGTCACTGACGGTAAGCAGCCATGCTTGCTTCGCGCAACAGATCCCATCACCAATCTTCAGCTGCATTCAATGGTGGAAGCTGGAGCTACCGCTGCGAACATCACGCCCATTACAGACTTGGTAGTCGCCACCGCGTTAGGAACAGATCCATCAGTGGCATTTGGCAACTTCACCGGTGCTGTTCAAGCGCAGGTAACGTCAGCAAACATTACAAGTGCTGTGACGAGAGTTCAAGCTGCAACAGCAGCATTGGGGGCGGATGCCGATATGACCGGCATAGATCCCATGAAAGCTCTTATGCAGCCAGCAACCGCCAATACGGCAGGTGATGCGACGGATAAGAAGATTGATGCGCTGATGGCCTCGCTCTCCGCTGCAGACAAGAAAATTACCGATTTGTCGGCGTTGATCAAGACCTCGACATCTGCTTCAGATGCCGCATCAAAACTGACCACCTTAGTCGGTAGTGCGCAGTATTCCTTAGCTGGGTGCCCTGCAGCACGTAGTGGAGATATTTGGGTGATGGACTTCACTGGAGCTGTGCCGGGCGCATGGAATGTTGATTACAACAATTTAGTCCTCAAGAACTTAGCTGACAACAGTACTACCGTGATTGTGCCGAAGGTGGATGCTCAATCAAATGTCATTCCTTGTGCATACACCTCGGTTATCAGTAACCGTACTGTTGAATTTAGAGTGTCTGACAGTGGCTTGGCTGTTTGGAAGCACACCAGTAAGTTCGGTATCACGATTCCGAAGCAAACGAGTGTCAAACTTGATTCGTCTACGTTTGCAGGAAGCTACCCGTCGATTGCGTATTTGGCCAACAAGCAAACAGGAAGTAATGCAGCGGCTCCATTCAGGTATGAAATTGACTCGACTGGCAAGATTGATGCGTACTCATGTGACATGAGTTCAAAGCCGAAGTGTTCAACCTTGTTGACTCCATCAGCTAATAATAAAACTACCTGCACACCAGTGTCGAACGGTACGTTGTCTTGTCAATCAGCAGATGGCAAGTTACAGGGCATTGGTGTTGGTTTTGTTTCGGGCGGAAGTGCCACACTGTTTTTGGTGATTACAGACTTTACGTTGACCTCAACTGCATCAGCAGGAGGGCTCATTGTGATGACAAAGGCTGCTGCAATGAAGCTTCCGACGGTTGGCACACAAGTGGCTGCAGGCGCAACTTGGTATGCAGGTCTACGGCCCGTCACTGGAGGGTGTGGCAGCTCCTCCCCTAGTACCTCATCGGGTTCGAACGTGCCGCCAGCGTTTTATACAGGGTGTTTTGACTTCGTATCAGGCGACTCTGTCGCTGGAACAATTGAAAGCGTTGATGCTTCCGCAAACAGCTTTATTGCGTCGACACCATATTCAGCGGTGACCACCACCAACTATCTGAATACACCATCTACAGGGCTGCTTTATTCAACCAATTCGGCAGGCGCTTCCGCAATAACGGTGGGCTCTGCATCCGGTTGGTCGTTTTCGATTGCCAAAAACAGCAGCACTGATACTGCGTATAACCAATGGTTCGGGTACATCAGGAAGAAGCGTTAAGTCCAATTGTTTTTTGTCACCTAATCTGAAAGATTGAAATGAAAATTTTGTTCCCAACTTTGTTTTTGGTCGTAGGTCTTCTTGCTGGATGCGCGAACATCAATGACATAGACATGTCGGCTGCCGAGTCTTCTTGCGGTCAAACTTGCGCGAAGACGTACTCCGATTGCATGAGCGTCTTCACATTCTTCCCAATTCAGCAGCAACACCAATGCACTGATGCTATGCGTCTTTGTGTCAAAAGCTGTCCTGCACGTTGACCAGCTTGATGATGATCTTGTGACTAGCTCTGGTATATCTTCGCATCGGTGTGCAAGTGTTTCTGTTGCAATCGTGGTATTTTTCGTGCTACTGTTTGGGGAATTATTTCGTTTACCAATTATCACAAGCGAATAATGGCTTGATGTGAATCCCTCCGTTGCCAAAATTAAGTCCGACAAGATTCATTCAAATCGGACGACACCATGAGAAGCCCCGTAACACCTAGTGTTTCGGGGCTTTTTCTTTGGAAGCCCCACACCGTGTGGTGCTCGCGGCGAGGGGCCACTTTTGTGAGGATTCGCATCAATGGGCGTCACTGAAAAACTCGCTCCATTTCCACAAAATTCGAGATGTCCTCATTTCTCAGGAGGTCGGCCCTAGGCATAGTGTTTTTCGATGCAAATTAGCTGGGGTATACCTTGTGGCGAGCGAAACTAAAAATTTCTAGGATCAGACAACTTTAACTAAGTTAGTTTTTTTCAGAGGGTGTATCTATGAAATTGGTAATAAAACTTTGCAGTTGGATTGCTCTGATTTTGTTTGGTGTGTTAGCCCAAGCCCAAACCACTGGAGTTACTGTTCAGTGGTTGGGGCAATCTGCTTTCAAAATCACATCTCCACAAGGCAAGGTCATCATCACAGACCCATGGTTAAAAGCAAACCCTTTAACACCTACTGAGTTCAAAACGTTAGAAAACTTGGGCAAGGTAGATGTGTTGTTGGTGACACATGGACACTTAGATCATTTTGCAGATGCACCTGCTATTGCGAAGTTGAACAACGTTCCTATGTACGCCCCTGGCGATATGAACGCCTCCGTTGTTGCGTTGGGTATTCTTACGCCAGAGTTGGCTCCTCGATTCAACAAGTCTGGTTCCGTAGAGCCTAGTCCCGGCATCAAAGTGACGGCCGTTCATGCAGAGCACTCGTCGGTCATCAACTGGAAGAACCCAGCCACTAACAAAGACGAAATTCATGTGGGTGGCGAGCCTGTTGGCTACATCATCGAATTGGAGAACGGTTTCAAGATTTATCACATGGGGGATACGGGCTTGTTTGGTGACATGAAAATGATTGCCAGCTATTACAAGCCTGATCTGTTGTTGATTCCGATTGGAGGCAACTTCACGATGGGCCCCAAAGATGCAGCTTATGCAGCGCGTGAGATGTCGAAAACTCCCAACGTCATTCCAATGCACTACGGTGCTAACCCACTTGCCAAAGGAACCTCTCAGGAGTTTCTTGGGTTTATGAAGGGATCTAAACAAAACGTTTTTGTTCTGACACCCGGTGAAATCAAGAATTTCTAACCCATGAACGTCAAGCGTTTTCTTTATGCGCTAGTTGCAGTCTTCGTTTGGAGCTTTGCTTTTGCGGCTGAACCAAATGATGCAGATTCAGTTGTCAAAACACTAGCCCCCTCAGGCGAGCTGAGAGTTGGTGTTTATTTAGGAAGTCCTACGTCCATGGTGATTGATCCTAAAAATGGAGAGATTCATGGCGTTGCCGTTGAATTGGGACAGTCTGTGGCAAAGACAATTCATCGCCCTGTTCGAATCGTGCAGTTTGACCGAGTGGCACAAGTCATTGATGCGTTAAAGCAGGGGCAGGTCGATATGACTTTCACAAATGCGACTGCTGCGCGAGCAAAGGATGTAGATTTCACAGCACCCTTGATCCGTTTGGAGTTGGGCTTGCTGGTCCCTGTTACCTCGCCAGTGAAGCAATTCATTGACGTCAATGACGCTACGTTTCGCTTGGGCGTAGCGAAGGGCAGTTCTTCGCAGAGCGTTCTAGGGGCAAAACTCAATCTAACGAAAATTATTCCTGTTGAATCGTTGGATCAAGCTAAGAAGATGCTTATGTCTGGAGAATTGGATGGTTTTGCAACCAACAAGGGCATCTTGTTTGAAATGAATGAGCATCTAAACGGCTTCAAAGTCTTGGATGACCGGTGGGGTTTAGAAAACCTAGCGATTGCTGTTCCCAAAGGGCGTGATCAGGGTATGCCTTTTCTAACCGAGTTTGCAAAACAACAATTGGCCACAGGTGAGATTGATGCGATTGCTCGTCGTGCTGGGCTTCGTGGCATCGCAAAAGACTGATTCAAAGGATGACTAAATGAAAAAACATGCAGCACAACTGGCTTTTTTAGTGATGACTTTGATGGGGGCGATGCCATCAGTACATGCACAAGCGTTTCCAACTAAGCCTATTAAGGTTGTGGTCGGTTATGCCCCGGGAGGAGCCGTCGATGCTGTCGCCAGATCCGTTGGTCAAGCCATGGCTAACAGCATGGGGCAACCTGTTGTCGTGGATAACAAGCCTGGTGCAGGAACCAATATTGCTGTGAAGTCGGTGATCTCTGCCGAGCCAGATGGATACACCTTGCTGATGGCTGCAAATGCCTTGTCTGCCAACATGGCGCTTTATCAGCCCAAACCGTTTGACGCAGAAAAAGAGCTGGTGGCAGTTTCGATGGTGGGGCGTGTTCCTGTTGTGATTGCCGCCAATCCAAGCGTGTCTTATTCGAGTGTTAAACAGCTGATTGAAGCTGCTAAAAACAAGCCCAACTCGATTGCATATGGATCACCTGGCAACGGTTCAACGCCGCACATGGCTATTGAGTTGTTTGCCCATGCAGCAGGGATTGATTTGCAACATATTCCGTACCGTGGTGGTTCGCAAGCGATTACAGACGTGATCGGTGGCCAGTTGCCCTTGATTGCCGTCAACGCACTGGAAGTGTTGCCACATGTTAAGAGCGGAAAACTCAAAGTCTTAGGGGTTTTGAGTCCTAAGCGAAGCCCAATTTTTCCTGATGCACCCACCATTTCGGAATCTGGATTTCCAGGCTTTGAGGCTTCAGTTTGGTATGGATTGGTTGCCCCAGCTGCTACGCCAAAAACGATTGTTCAAAAATTGCATGATGAAACTCAGAAGGCGCTTCAAACGAACGAGGTTCGAGATCGAATGACGCAGGTCGGGGGAGAAGTTGTTGCAGGAAGCTCCGAGATGTTTGCCGCATTGATTCACAGCGAATACTTGCGCTATGCAAAGCTGGTGAAGGACGCAAATATCAAGCCTGACTGATTTGGGTAGGTCTGTAATAGCTAAGGCGTTCTCTAGATTTTTTCTACGTTCGGGACATTGAGCCCGGAGGTTCGATTCCTCTCACTTCGCCAGAATTAATTCATTGCTGCCCACTGAGCTCGCAAGGTCAGTAATCGCTGCGCTCCAACCTTCGCCTTTAGAAAACGCCTAAAAGCGGAGTGCAGTCAATTAGTCTCGGTTCTTCAGGTGTCTGTGGTTTCACTGGCGTTTTTATACCTTTGCCTCTTTGCAAGAGGGGGGTGTTGCTGGGGTAGCGAAAGATTTCTAATTTATGGATGTGTTTTCAGTTGAGATAGATATATTGGACCGCCTCGTTCAGCGGGGAATCCATATCCGAGTACCCAAACCAAATCAATGTCAGAAGCGCGGCTGACCATGCCTTCGCTGAGTAAGCGATGTCCTTCTTCGACCAATGGTTGCACGCACTGTTGCACTATGGTTGTATCTGAAACATCAGGGTTTTGAGTAATGCCTAAACGTATTGCCTCTTCTGTGCAGATGCGGCGCAGGTCGGGGTCGGGGTGTGCTTGCTTACCGTCATATAGGTAATGGCCACGACCGCTCTTGTGACCAAACCGCCCTAGCTCGGCCAAACGGGTGGTGATGCGGCGGTAAGCTTGACCTTGCTCAAACTGTTGTGCGCGTTCGATGAGTACTTGGTTGACTAGATCGGTTCCAGCCATGTCCAAGGTTCGGCAGGGGCCTAAGGTAAAACCAAACTGTTCCAATGCGCGGTCAATTCGTTCTGCGCTAACGCCTTGCAGCTGCAGCACATCGACCTCTCGCAAATAGCCCTCAAACATTCGGTTGCCAATGAAGCCCCAAGCGTTGCCAGTGAGCACGGGTAACTTGCCTAGCCGTTGGGCGATGTGACGCGCTCGGCCCAAACTTGCTGTAGATGTGGCGTGTCCTTTCACCACCTCCACCAATGGGGTGATGTGGGCTGGCGTTAAAAAGTGCATGCCCAATACCTGCTCAGGGCGACCGCTTGCGCTGGCTATCGCGTCGATGTCGAGGGTAGAGGTGTTGCTGATCAGCAGGGTGTTAGACGGGCATTGTGAGTGCAGACGTGCCATGACGTCTTGTTTGATGCGCAGATTCTCAAACACTGCTTCAATTACTACATCGCAGTTTTGTAAACGTGACCATTCCGTGTGGGGATGTAAACGCGTCAGACGTTCTGTGTGTTCATTGGGACTGAGTTTGCCGCGTGCCATGGCGTTGTCCAAGCTGGCGCGAATACGCGTCACGCCGCGTTGCAAGGCTTCGTCGTTTGCATCGAGTAGATGGGTCACATAGCCCGCCGCTAACGCGCATAGTGCAATGCCTGAGCCCATGGTGCCTGCGCCAATCACCGCTATGGTGTGGTCGGGTGGTGTTGTGTCCGTTACGACCGGCCATTCATTCCCTTGCAAAGTTCGCTGACGGGCTTGTTCCAAATAGGCAGCTGCTGCGTCGCGTTGGGTGGCATCAACAGACGGGGTCCAAGCGAAAGTAGCGGGTGAGGTGGTACGCATGGGGATAAATGGAAGAATTCGAGTCGATTAATTGTCCGACAAAAATAACGAAATGACTTAGGGAGTTTTGCAGATTTTTGTGTGCTGAATAATTTGAGAAATCAAATTAAATCAATGAGTTATCATTTTTTTAGCCTGTAAATGCCAATTTAAATCAGTCGTTTAGGGTTTTCACGGGATTTTTCATTGAATTAATTGTCCGACAATTAATTCAATGAATGACACAACTACCCCTGATGCGCATGAAGTTCAATCGACCTCGGGTGCGCGATTGAATCTCCCTGCCTTGGTGGCTTGGTTAGCGCCGCGCGTGTCTGGGGTGGATGGCGGCTTGCGCGCGCAACGCATTGGTGGTGGTCAGTCCAACCCATCGTGGTTGTTGCATGGGGCAGAGCAGTCATGGGTGTTGCGTGCTAAGCCAGCACCTGCAGCCGAGCTGTTGCCCTCGGCCCATGCCATTGAACGTGAATACCGCATCCTTCAAGCACTTCAGCACACGCAAGTACCTGTGCCGCGCGTGCGAGTGTTATGTGAAGACGAGTCCGTGATCGGCGTGGCCTTTTATGTGATGGATTTTGTGCCGGGGCGTATCTTTCGAGATGCCACCTTACCTGAGGTGTCCGCCTCAGAACGCTCTGCGTATTTCATGGAGGCCAATCGTGTGTTGGCCGAGTTGCATCAGGTCGATTGGCGCACCTTGGGGTTGCAAGACTTTGGTCGCCACGAGGGCTACTACACACGGTTGATTCGTCGTTGGTCGCAGCAATACCAAGCTTCGCGAGAAGTCTCTGTGCCAGCGATGGATGAGCTGATGACTTGGTTGCCTCAACATATTCCAGGAGGCGCTGATGGTGGCGAGCACACCTGCATCACCCACGGTGACTATCGGATGGAAAACTTGATGTTCCATCCTGAACGTCCAGAAGTCGTGGCCGTGCTCGACTGGGAGCTGTGCACCTTGGGGCATCCGCTGAGTGATCTGTCCTACAGCGCCTTGGCGTGGCACATGCCCGCAGGCATTTTGCGAGGCTATGGCGACCAAAACTTAGACGCCCTTGGCTTACCCACAGAGTACGACTATGTGGTCCGTTATGCCGAACGTATGGGTGTTGGCGCCTCGGCTCTTTTACAAGATTGGCCGTTTTATTTGGCTTTCAACCTGTTTCGCTTGAGCGCGATTTTGCTTGGGGTCGGACAGCGCGCGCGTGAGGGCATGGCATCGAGCGACAGCGCCAAAGAAATTTCAGCGATGGCTGAGCCTGTGGCGCAGTGGGGTTGGGCAATCGCTCAAGGTCAAACCCCGCAATGGAACAACTAACAAAACGATGATTTCAAAGGACAAGAGATGCAATTTTTTGAAGAATCCGACAAAGCACGTAATTTGCGCGAAGCATTGCTGCAGTTCATGGATGAACACATCTATCCCAATGAGGCGCAAGTATGGAAAGAGGCTGCCGCCCAGCGCTGGGACTCAGAGGCAGGTTGGACAACATGTCCCACAGTAACTCGGCTGAAGAAAGTAGCGCAAGCGCAGGGTTTGTGGAATTTGTTTTTACCGCATTCAGAGCGTGCACCTCAAGGGTTATCAAATTTTGAATATGCCCCGCTATGCGAAATCATGGGGCGTGTGCATTGGGCAAGCGAAGTGTTCAATTGCAGTGCGCCTGATACAGGCAATATGGAAACCTTGGAGCGTTACGCCAGTGAAGTGCTCAAAGATCAATGGTTAGAGCCCTTGTTGCGTGGCGAGATTCGATCTGCTTTTTTGATGACCGAGCCAGCTGTGGCTTCATCTGATGCCACCAACATTCAGTGTGACATCCGTCGTGACGGTGATCATTACGTGATCAATGGTCGCAAGTGGTGGTCCACCGGTGCGGGGAGTCGTCATTGCAAAGTGTTTATCGTGATGGGTAAGACCGATCCTGCGGCCCCACGTCATCAACAGCAATCGATGATCGTGGTGCCTGCGGACACGCCTGGCGTCACGGTGGTACGCCCCGTGCCAGTGTTTGGTTTTGACCATGCGCCGCATGGGCACATGGAAGTGCTGCTAGAAAACGTACGCGTTCCCGTGGACAACATCTTGCTCGGAGTGGGGCGTGGATTCGAAATCGCACAAGGCCGCTTAGGCCCCGGTCGCATTCACCACTGCATGCGATCTGTAGGTGCAGCTGAGCGTGCGTTTGAGTTGATGTGCCAACGCACAGCATCTCGAACTGCGTTTGGCAAAGCCATCAGCGAGCAAGGCGTTTGGCACGAACGCATTGCCGAGTCGCGTTGCATGATTGAGCAAGCCCGTTTGTTGACCATGAAAGCTGCCTACATGATGGACACCGTGGGCAATAAGGCTGCACAAGGGGAGATCGCCATGATCAAAATTGTGGCGCCGACCATGGCTTGCAAAGTTATTGATTGGGCAATTCAAGCCCATGGGGGTGCAGGTGTATCGAATGACACGCCTTTGGCGTTTTCATATTCCGATCAACGTACGTTACGTTTGGCTGATGGACCGGATGAAGTACATCGTCAGTCATTGGCCAAGTTGGAGCTCACGCGTTTGGGCTTAAGGCGCAAGGTCGTTGAAATGCCCGTGACAAGAGGTTCTTGAAAATTTTTAACCACAAGGAGACAAGCATGAAACAAACAAATCGCCGATTCGTC
>Ga0228702_1001698_pt1 | contig 13574 bp, 10 predicted proteins | sample McNCre217_Aug_MG_2_FD_178018 | JGI IMG/M metagenome (GOLD analysis project Ga0228702, IMG submission 178018) | Freshwater microbial communities from McNutts Creek, Athens, Georgia, United States - 20-17_Aug_MG | ecosystem: Environmental > Aquatic > Freshwater > Creek | place: USA: Georgia... | reverse complement strand
GCGGCTAAACGGTTGGCTTCTTCGATAAGTGTGGCCACGATTTCGCTCTCCGGTACGGTCTTGATGACCTCACCCTTCACAAAAATCTGTCCCTTGCCATTACCCGAAGCAACACCTAGATCAGCCTCACGTGCCTCACCTGGACCGTTGACGACACAACCCATCACGGCAACACGTAGTGGGACCGTTAACTTCTCGAGCCCCTTGGTCACATCGTTAGCAAGAGTGTAGACATCGACTTGAGCCCTGCCACAGCTTGGGCAAGAAACGATTTCCAGCTTTCGTGGTCGTAGGTTAAGCGATTCCAGAATCTGCGAACCAACCTTGATTTCTTCGACAGGAGGTGCCGAAAGAGACACGCGAATGGTGTCTCCGATTCCCTTTGAAAGTAGAGAGCCGAAGGCAACTGCCGACTTAATCGTTCCCTGGAAGGCTGGCCCCGCCTCGGTAACACCAAGGTGAAGTGGCCAGTCTCCTCGCTCCGAGAGCAGTTCGTAGGCACGCACCATGACCACAGGGTCGTTGTGCTTCACCGAAATCTTGAAGTCATGAAAATCGTGTTCTTCGAAAAGCGACGCTTCCCAAACCGCAGACTCGACAAGCGCCTCGGGGGTTGCCTTGCCATATTTCTGGAGAAGCCGAGGATCAAGCGAACCGGCGTTCACTCCAATTCGAATCGACACTCCAGCAGCTTTGGCAGCCTTGGCAATCTCGCCAACCTTGTCGTCAAACTGTCGAATATTGCCTGGGTTTACACGTACCGCACCACAGCCAGCATCGATCGCCTGAAATACGTACTTCGGTTGAAAGTGAATGTCCGCGATTACCGGAATCGGTGATTTTCTGGCAATCAGGGCCAGACGGTCTGCGTCGTCTTGAGACGGAACCGCCACGCGCACGATGTCACAGCCAGAAGCCGTGAGCTCTGCAATCTGCTGAAGTGTCGCGTTGACATCGGTGGTAGGTGTGGTGCACATTGACTGCACCGATATTGGGGCATCGCCACCAACGGCAACCTTGCCAACCATGATCTTGCGGGTTTTACGCCTCGGAGCCAAAATCGGTGGAGGGCTTTTTGGGAGACCTAAATTAACGGCAGGCATGAGTAAAGCATAAACCTCGAGTTAGGTCACAATCGGGTTTAGGAAATCGGCGACTATGACTACTGCCCCCGCCAAGAAGAGAAGTAGGAACATGGCTTGGGCGATTGGAGCCATCAGAGCCGTGTCGATTGGCCCAGGGTCTTTTCGCCTAAAGACCCTTGCAAAACCGCGTTTTAGATACTCGTAGATTCCGCCAGCAATATGGCCGCCGTCTAGTGGAGGAACCGGGATCATGTTGAAGGTGAACAGCGCAAGGTTGAGCGAGCCAATCAGCATTAGGTTGGAAAACACCTTGTCGAGCCAATCAGTTTTAGAAGCCGTGACCTGCCCAGCAACCTGACTCACACCGACCACCGAAACGGCTGAGTCAGTGCCTCGATGCTGACCATTGAATAACGAAACCGCTGTCTCGTACACCTGAATTGGGAACTGACCTATGAACGAAAAGGTTTTTCCAACCGACCCAAAACCAAGAGCAAGCGAGTCTGTTATTGGAAGCCCCTGGCGAACATAGTTCAACCTGATTCCTATATAGGCGCGTTTTTGGTTGGTCACGTTGCCCTTGGCGTCGGCCGTCGGCAACAGGCCCTCAACCGCTTTGAGCTTTACGTTGAATGAACTTTCGCCTCGCTGTATTAGCAGCGAGTGTGCCACAAGAGGAAGCTTGGTGATCGTTGCGAGTGCCTGCGTTGCATTACTTACCTGCTGGCCGTCGATGCTCTTGATGACGTCACCGGCTTTGAGCCCCGCAGCATACGCAGGAGTTGGAAGCGAGTCTGAGGTACAACTGTCAACGCTATTAGTCATCTGTTCTTGACACTGCACAACAGACTCAACCGTGCTGCTTTGGACATAGGTACCAATGCCGCTCAGTGAAATTGTGATTAGCAGTAGACCGAGAAATAGATTTACGAATGGTCCGCCGAACATGATGATGATTCGCTGCCAGGCCGGTTTCGAATAGAGCGTTCTCGATTCATCGCCGGCAACCATATGTTCGGAATGGGCGGCACGAGACTGGGCGATGATATTTCCGAACCAACGCTTCGAATCTGGTTTCTCTGGATTTGCAGGTGGATACATGCCAATCATGGTTATGAAACCACCGAGAGGTACCAGTCTCACCGAATATTCGGTTTCACCAATCTTTTTCGAAAACAGTTTTGGACCAAATCCGATTGCCCAGTTTGGAACCTTAACTGCGAAGATTTTGGCGGGAATTAAATGCCCGAATTCATGTAGTCCGATTGATATGGCAAGACCCAAAATCATGATCAAAATGCCAAGGATGTAGAGCAAGGTTTCGTTCACCTAAATCAACCTATCGGAAGAGTCTGACAGTTTGCCTAACAGGCATTTGCCATCTGAGCATTAGCTCGGTCGCGCGCCCATTTTTCGGCGGCAAGAACCGATGCCAGAGTTAATTCGTTAGGAACCTGATGAGCTTCAATCACGCGTTCAATGACCTCGACAATTTGCGTGAAGAAAATTTTGCCACGGTGGAAGGCTTCGACGGCTTCCTCGTTGGCCGCGTTATAAACGGCCGGATAGGTAGAGCCGAGCTTGGCAACGTTGCGAGCTAGGGCAACGGCCTTAAACACACCTTCGTCGAGTGGCTCGAAGGTCCAGGTATGTGCCTTAGCCCAATCGATCGCAGCGATTGCTCCTGGCACTCGGTCAGGCCAGGACATTCCGAGTGCAATAGGAAGTTTCATGTTCGGCGGCGAACACTGAGCGATTACCGAGCCGTCGGTGAATTCGACCATCGAGTGAACCACCGATTGCGCATGGACGGTTACCTCGATTTGGTCGATTGGTACATCGAACAATAGGTGCGCCTCGATGAGCTCTAGGCCTTTATTCACCATGGTCGCCGAATTTGTTGTGACGACTTTACCCATCACCCAAGTTGGGTGTGCAAGTGCCATTTCTGGAGTAACGTCTCGAAGCTGTTCAAGGCCCCACCCACGGAACGGGCCACCGCTTGCTGTGAGGATAAGTTTCGAAACTTCCGACTTTTTCCCAGACAGCAAACTTTGAGCCAAAGCGGAGTGCTCACTATCGACAGGTACGATCTGCCCCGGTTTCGCAAGCTTGGTCACCAACTCGCCACCAACGATCAGAGATTCTTTGTTGGCAAGTGCCAGTGTTTTCCCAGATTCGAGCGTGGCGATGGTGGGACCGAGACCGATCGAACCGGTGATGCCATTTACAACTACATCGGCTTCTACCCGGCGAACTAATTCGGTAGCAGCTTCTGCACCGAGAACACAATCGTTCGCATCCAAACCAATTTTGATTCGTTGTTGCTCCAAAAGTTCGACATTCGAACCGGCTGCCAAACCGACCACTTTAAACGAATCCGGATTGGCCTCGATGACCTCGAGAGCCTGGGTTCCGATCGACCCCGTACTACCCAAAATAATGATTCGACGCATTTGCCAATCTTCGCATGAAACACACAGACTCGTGGGGCTAGACTAGCCCTATGAGTGACGCATCCCTAACCCGCAAAATTGTTACCGCTATCCCTGGGCCAAAGTCTCAGGAACTTCATAAAAACCGCCTCCAGCATGTTTCACACGGAGTCGGCGCCGCGCTTCCTGTTTACATCGATCACGCACACGGCGCGATCATCACCGACGTTGATGGAAACTCTTTCATCGACCTAGGTTCGGGCATTGGTGTTACGACCATTGGTCACACCAATGACAAGGTTGTGGCCGCGGTTCAGGAGCAGGTTGCGAAACTAACCCACACGCTGTTCACCGTAACCCCTTACGTTCCTTACATCCGCGTTTGCGAGATCTTGAACAAGCACACGCCAGGAAAGTTCGAAAAGCGCTCTGCCCTGTTCAACTCTGGCGCCGAGGCCGTTGAGAACGCGGTGAAGTTTGCACGCAAGTTCACTCGCAAGACCGAGGTAGTTGTGTTCGACCACGCATACCACGGCCGCACGAACCTAACCATGGCAATGAATTTCAAGGCAATGCCTTACAACGCTGGCTTCGGCCCGCTTGCTGGAAGCGTTCACCACGTTCCAATGTCTTACCCATACCGCGACCCAGAGGGCATGACCGGTGAGCAGGCTGCTCGCCGTGCCATCACCTACATCGAGAAGCGCGTTGGAGCAGAGGACCTAGCGGCAATCGCCATCGAGCCGATTCAGGGTGAAGGTGGTTTCATCGTTCCGGCACCTGGATTCCTAAAGACCCTTCAGGACTGGGCTCGCACCAACAACGTGCTGATCATCGCCGACGAAGTTCAGGCAGGTATCGCCAGAACCGGTAAGTGGTTCGCCAGCGACTGGGAGGAAGGCTTCGAGCCTGACCTAGTAACAATTGCTAAGGGTATTGCCGGAGGTATGCCAATCTCGGCCGTAACCGGTCGCGCAGATGTAATGGATGCAGCACACGCAGGTGGAATCGGTGGAACCTACGGAGGTAACCCTGTTGCCGCTGCAGCTGCCGTTGCCGTACTTGAACAGATCGAAGCCGGAGGCGTTCTAGAACGCGCCATGGAGATCGAAAACCTCATGGTTACCAAGCTCAAGGACATCCAGACTCGTCACGCTTCAATCGGCGACATTCGTGGCCGCGGAGCCATGGTTGCAATTGAATTGGTACAGCCTGGAACCAAGGACCCAAACCCTGCCGCAGTAGCCAAGGCTGTTGCCCACTGTGCTCAGAACGGTGTTCTAGTTCTGAATGCAGGAACCCACGCCAACGTTATCCGTTTCTTGCCACCTCTAGCAATCACCAACGAGCAGCTTCTTGAGGCTCTAGGTGTTCTCGAAGAAGGTCTTGGTCTGTAACTAAAAGACAAAAGGAAACCCGCCGAAGCAATTCGGCGGGTTTCCTTTTTACCTGAAGCCTTAGGAACTCTTTAGAAGTCGCTTGCGCTTTACCGCACCGCGGATCTGAGTAATTAAAACCACCAAAATTGCAGCAATGAACACACCGCTGGCAATTACGTTGGCTTCCGCAGGAACACCGCGAGCGGCTGCAACGTAGATGTACTTAGGGAAGGTTGTAACGTCACCCGAGTTGAAGTAGGTGATGATGAAGTCATCGAAGCTCAGGCTAAATGCCAAAAGCGCTGCCGAAACGATACCGGGTAGCAGTAGCGGGAAGGTAATCTTCCAGAACACCTGATTCGGATTGGCGTACAGATCGCGACCAGCCTCTTCTAGAACAGGGTCTAGGGTCTGAACACGAGCCTTTACCGTTACCACTACGAACGATAGACAGAACATAACGTGAGCAATGATGATTGTCACCCAACCGGCACCTACGCCTGCGTTAAAGAACAACCCAGCCAGACCGGCGCCAAGCACAACCTCAGGTGTTGCCATAGGTAGGAACAAGGCAAGGTTCACCAGCGCGCGAGCGCGGAAACGGTAGCGGACCAAGCCGATTGCCAGGGCGGTTCCAAGGATGGTCGCAATGAGTGTCGAAACCGCACCGATAACCAGAGAGTTTCCAAGTGCTTCGCAAACGTCTGGGCGGTTACAAACACCCAGCCACTTGTCGAAGGTGAAGCCTTCCCAAGTGGTGTTGGAGCGGTGAGAGTTGTTGAACGAGAAGACGATTGTGTAGACAATCGGAATCAGCATGAAGCAAAGTGCAAGAACCGAGTAGACCGGAAGCGTGAACTTTCCGATTGCGAAGCGTTTCACAGTAGGTCCTCCGTTCCAGCGCTGCGAACGTAAAGCGAAACTAGAACGACGATGACGGCCATGAGCATCACGCTAAGAGCGGATGCGCTCGGGTAATCCCAGTTTTGCAGGAAGTCGGATTCAACCATCGTTCCGATCATCGAAGTCTTCGACGAACCGAGGAAGTCGCGGCTGGCGTTCACGTAGTCACCAGCAATCGGAATGAACACTAGAAGAGTTCCCGAAATGATTCCTGGCATGCTAAGCGGCAGGGTGATCTTGCGGAATACCTTGGCGGGGCTGGCGTAAAGATCAGCTCCAGCCTCCAAGAAACGAATATCGAAACGCTCAAGAGTTGTGTAAAGCGGCAAGGTCATGAACGGGATGAAGTTATAGGTCAAACCGAAGATGACAGCGAAGTCGCTTCCTAGGAAGTGTTCGGAGGTTGGCATCCAGTGCATGTTGTATACGAACTGCATGATCCAGCCCTCATCGGCGAAGATCTGCTTCCAAGCAATTGTTCTCAGCAGGAACGAGATGAAGAAAGGTGCAATTACCAGGGTCAGCATTAGTCGCTGAAACAGTGGAAAACGACGAAGCTTCACACCGATGAAATAAGCGAGCGGATAGCTAATGAGTAGAGCGATCAGCGTCGCCACGGTGGCGTAGTAGAACGACCTTAGAATCTGCGGAAAATATGACTGGAGCACCGTTACGTAGTTTTGCCAGGCAAACCCGTAATCGTATGCACCAATTGCACCTGAAGCCGCCGGGGTTTCAAGCGAGGTGATGATCAAAGAGAACAGTGGCGTGAAGAAGAACAGACCAAGGTAAATCAAACCTGGCATCAAGAGTGCCAAAACGATTCGACCAGACTTTACCGGACTCTTGTGCTCGGTTGCTGGTGCACTTCCAAAAGCTGCGAAGGCCATTGGCTACTCTTCGTCTTCGGTGCCGTCTGGGAGGTCAGAAAGACCGAACGAGTGTTCAACCTTCCACGAAACCCAAACCTTCTCACCAAGTTCAACCACCGGGCTGATTCCTACGTTCTGGGCAAAAACGGTTAGTTCACCAACGTTAGGAATTTCAATCAGGTACTGGTTGCTCACACCGGTGAAGCGGATGTCGATGATCTCGCCAGGGCCAACCAAAACATGGTCGCTGCCGAGCTTCGGTTGGTCGCGGTGGAAAGTTGCCTTCTCAGGACGAACACCGATACAAATCTTGCCGGTGTGCTTTTCTGCGCGGTCCTTTGGAACCGAGATCTTGTGACCGCCAACTTCGATGCTTACCGTGTTTGCGTTCGAGTCGACAACGCTACCGACGAATAGGTTCGACTGGCCAAGGAACTTCGACACGAATGCGGTCTTTGGTCTGTCGTATAGAGCTTCCGGCGCGCCCATCTGCTCGATGCGTCCCTTGTTCATAACCGCAACGGTGTCTGCCATATCCATGGCTTCTTCCTGGTCGTGAGTAACGTGAAGGAACGTCAAACCAACCTCAAGCTGAATTGCCTTGAGTTCGATCTGCATCTGACGGCGAAGTTTCAAGTCAAGTGCACCAAGCGGTTCGTCAAGAAGAAGGAGAGCTGGGCGGTTTACCAGTGCGCGAGCCAGCGCTACACGCTGCTGCTGACCACCTGAAAGTTGCTGAGGTCGACGCTCGGCGAGGTGGCCGAGTTCAACCAAGTTCAAGGCATCGGTAGCCTTCTTGATCGGGTCTTCGATCTTGCGCTGACGCAAACCGAAAGCCACGTTCTCAAGAATGGTCATGTGAGGGAACAGTGCATAGCTCTGGAACACGGTGTTAACCGGACGCTCGTGAGGTTTGGTACCAGAAATGTCCTTGCCACCGATTAGAACCTGGCCGGTGGTCTGCTGCTCAAGACCGGCAACGATGCGAAGAGTGGTGGTCTTACCGCAGCCGGAAGGGCCGAGAAGAGCGAAGAACTCACCAGCAGGGATATGCAGATCCATGTCCTCTAGTGCGGTGAACCCAGGAAATTCCTTGCGGACGTCAATAAGCTCGAGATCTGCTCCCGCTGCTTGGAACTCTACTGCCAACTAAACAACTCCATTCGAGGCCTTAGACCACGCCTTAGAAAATTCGTTGTCCTCTTTCAAGGTCAACGGACGCAACTGCTTCAACTTGGTTGCGTAAATCTCGTCGGTAGGGAAAATAAGTTCGTTTGAAGCCAACGCAGGGTTTTGCTTGAGAACCAATTCCTTTACACCGTTTACTGGAGGAACGTAGTAAACGCCGGCTAGAGCCAACTTCGCTGCGATCTCCGGCTGGAAGTAGTAGTTGATGATTGCCTCTACGTTTGCCTTGTGAGGCGAACCCATAGGAACCACATAGTTGTCGGTCGCGAAGGTCGAACCCGAGTCAAGAAGCACAACTCCTAGTTCGTCACTTCCTAGCTCGATGTTGGCACCGATCAGGTCTCCAGCCCACACGATACCGGCAACGGCATCGCCAGACTTGTAGTCGTCGACGTAAGAGTTTCCCTTGATCGAACGGATCTGTCCGTCTGAAACCTTCTTGGTGAACAGGTCAAGAGCGTTGTAGAAGTCGTCTGCGGTGAACTTAGAGATATCTACGCCGGAAGCCATCATGATGATGCCGAGGGTGTCGCGCATTTCCGAAAGAGTTTCGACGCGACCCTTTAGTTCTGGAGCCCAGAGATCCTCGAGAGAGGTAGGAGCGTCCTTACCGGTGAGCTTCTTGTAGTTCGCCTTGTGGTAACCGATACCGGCAATGATGCCCTTCCAAGGAAGCGAGTACTTTCGACCTGGGTCGAAAGCAGCGAAAGTGGTCTTGAACGACTCGTTCATGTTGGCCGTCACGTTAGGCATGTTGTCGTAGTTCAATTCCTGAACATAGCCGTTTTGGATCAGACGAGAAACCATCCAGTCGGTAAGACAGAAGGTGTCTGCACCGGTGTCGGTGCCAGCGCCAAGCTGGTTCTTGATACGAGCGAAGTAAGTGTTGTTGTCGTCAACCGAGATGTTGTAGTTGACCTTGATTCCGGTCTGCTTCTCGAAAGCGTGGAGGGTTGGGAATGAGCCGTCTTCGCCATCCATGTAATAAGGCCAGTTGTCCCAGGTAACTACCTTGTCGGTAGCGGAGATGTCCTTGGCTGCTTTTAGCTTACGAACTCCTCCACCCGGGGTACATGCGGCCAGAAAGGCGCCGATGCCCACAGCTGAAGCACCACCAAGTAACGCACGACGCGTAACTGAGCTGGCAATTGGGGTTTGAAGCGGCTTATTCATACCGGGCTCCTAAACATCGAAGGTCGACATCGACCAAACAACAGACCAATCGACTCGCCTAAGCGAGCCAATTCAAATACTGCCACATAGAAAAGGCTACGCAAGCGAAAAAACTAAAAAACTTGTTTAGGGTATCGTTACATCTGTAGGAGGCAACGTTGCCGCCAAAGGAGCCCAAATGCGTATTGCAGTACCAGCAGAAGTAAAAAACAACGAGTTTCGCGTGGCGATCACCCCTAGCGGCGTGCACGAACTGTTAACCCAGGGCCACGAAGTTTATGTTCAAAGCGGCGCCGGCCTCGGCTCCAGCATCACCGACGCCGAGTATTCGGCAGCCGGAGCAACCATCACCGCAGATGCAGCTAGCACCTGGGCTAAGGGTGAAATGGTCATGAAGGTAAAAGAGCCAATCGCCAGCGAATACCAGCACCTTCGCGAGGGCCTACTTCTATTTACCTACCTTCACCTAGCGGCAGATCTTGAACTCACCAAGGAACTTATTGCCAAAAAGGTGACCTCGATTGCCTATGAAACCGTTCAACTTCCAACCAGACAGCTACCTCTTCTTGCACCAATGAGTGAGGTTGCTGGCCGACTTTCGATTCAGGTTGGAGCGGAAACCCTAATGCGTCACAACGGAGGTAGCGGTGTGCTACTCGGCGGTGTGCCAGGTACCAGACCTGCAAAGGTTGTTGTCCTTGGTGGCGGTGTCGCTGGCACCAACGCTGTAGCCATGGCAGTAGGCGCAGGTGCAGAGGTTACCGTGATGGACACCAACATCAACCGACTTCGTGAACTAGACCACCACTACGCTGGTCGCGTCCGTACCATCGCATCCAACGCATTCGAAATCAACCGTGCACTTTCGGACGCAGACCTTGTCATTGGTTCGGTTCTCATCCCAGGTGCTAAGGCTCCAAAACTTGTAAACAACGACCACGTCAAGAACATGAAGCCAGGTTCTGTGCTCGTTGACATTGCCATAGACCAGGGCGGTTGCTTCGCAGACTCTAAGCCAACCACTCACGCTGAGCCGACCTTCAAGGTTCACAACAGCATCTTCTACTGCGTTGCCAACATGCCTGGTGCCGTACCTCACACCTCTACTTACGCCCTAACCAACGCCACACTTCCATACGCAAGATCTCTTGCAAACAACGGTTGGCTAGAAGCTCTTCGTAAGGATGGATCGCTGGCGCTTGGCCTAAACACCCACGATGGCGACCTAACCAGCGAGCCGGTTGCCGTTGCACACGGAATGGGCTTTAAGGCGCTATCTGAGGTGCTTGCCTAATTCCCAACGGAAACGCTAGTTTCTGAACTGAGCCGTCGTTTATCAAAACGGCGGCTCTTTCATTTGCTTGACTTCGAGAAATGCTCTCCTTGCAGCCAAGCTGAAGCAGTTCAACCTGGTCGGTTCCCTCGATGGCTAGTCGGCTCCTCATATTCACTAGCAACTCCCTTGGGATACCGATGAGGCTTTGACTGGTGATTAGTAGATGTACACCGAGGGATCTGCCTTTGGCCGCGAGCGCGCAAAGCACTTCTGAAGCACGAGTTGAATTCCGGAGAGCGGAGACTGCCTCGTCAACCACAACCAGAGCACGGCCCTGACCACCTCCGATTCGCTCGAGTTGCTCCCATGATGCGACTCCGGCGGCTAGAAGTACCTGCTGTCTGAGTTTCATAGTTTCGGCGAGGTCGTTCCAGAAGGTGACCTGGCTGGAATCACTGTCAAGGTCGGTAACAACCCTGGCGTCTCGAAGGTTTTCAGTTATGAGTGCTCCCCCCTTGAAGTCGGCGATTAATAAATCCACCGAACCATCAAGACTTGCCAGAGCAAGGTGAAGAAGTTCGCTTTTACCGGCGCCAGTTGGGCCAATGACCAGAAGGTGACCGGCTCCCTGACCAAGCGAAAATATCGATTCGAAGCCGATTCGATAACCGGACGGAATTGCAATTGTTAGATCGTTACGAGCATGAACTGGCGGAGACTTCGGTAATCCATCGAGAACAGCCTGGTTGAGTTTTCGCGACCACAGAATTTGCCATCGAGGCAAGGCCTTTCCCCCGAGATAGCCTCTACCAGAACGAAACTCGAAGTCACCTTCCAACGCCCTGCCTCGAAAAAACTGCACCGAGGCCATTACCGCCATACCAAGCACGCTCGAAAGTAACATGAGCCAATTGTTGGAACTCAGGGCATAAATCAACCCCATAACAAGGGTGGGAATAAACCAAAGCGGGCTCACCGAACCAGTTTGGCAAAGCCAAGAGTTCGGCGAACCCGCCTAGTTAATCTGTGGATTAGTCGCCGATGTAGCTCATCACGTGCTTGATTCTGGTGTAGTCCTCGAAGCCGTAAGCCGAAAGGTCCTTACCATAGCCCGAGTGACGGAAACCACCGTGAGGCATTTCGGCCGCCAGCGGGATGTGGGTGTTGATCCAAACACAACCGAAGTTCAAGCCCTTACTGAAACGCATAGCGCGCTTGTGGTCGTTGGTCCAAACCGAACTCGCAAGACCATAGATAACGTCATTGGCGTTCTTCATGGCCTCTTCATCGGTCTGGAAAGTCTGAACGGTAACCACTGGGCCAAAGATTTCACTCTGGATGTGCTCGTCGTTCTGCTTTAGACCAGAGATGACGGTTGGCTGAATAAAATAGCCATCGCGCTTAGCGGCCTTTCCACCAACCTCAACCTTGGCGTGGCTTGGAACGCGCGAAAGGAAGCCAAGAACACGCTCGAACTGGCTGGCGTTGTTTACCGGGCCAACGTAGGTGTCCTTCTCATTAGGGTCACCGAGCTTGGCGTCAGACTTCACAGCCTTGACCAGTTCCTTCACGAAGGCATCCTTAACCGACTCGTGAACCAGAATTCTTGTTGCTGCGGTGCAGTCCTGACCAGCGTTGAAGAAACCTGCACCGGCGATTCCAGCGGCAGCCTTTTTTAAGTCGGCGTCGGCAAACACAATAACCGGAGCCTTGCCACCTAGTTCTAGGTGAACACGCTTGAGGTCAGAAGCTGCGCTCTTTGCAACCTCCATGCCGGCACGAACCGAACCGGTGATCGAAACCATTTGAGGAATCGGGTTCTCAACGAGAGCCTTACCAGTCTCACGATCACCGGTAACAACGTTGAACACACCCTTTGGTAAATGCTTTGCAGCAAGCTCTGCCAGCATGATGGTCGAAACAGGCGTGGTGTCAGATGGCTTCAAAACGATGGTGTTTCCAGCGGCGAGAGCAGGTGCAAACTTCCATACGGCCATATTTAGCGGGTAGTTCCAAGGAGTCACCTGGCCAATTACACCGATTGGCTCGCGACGAATCGACGAGGTGTGGTCGGCTGCGTACTCCGCGGTTGCCTTACCCTCTAGGTTTCTGGCGGCACCGGCCATGAAACGAATCTGATCTACCGATGGCATGATCTCGTATTCGATCAACGTAGCAATTGGCTTGCCACAGTTTTCGCTCTCGGCTTTGGCAAATGCCTTGGCGTTCCTCTCCAGGTCGTCGGCGATTTTAAGCAGTGCCAGCTGACGCTGAGATGGGGTGAAGTTGCTCCAGATTGGGAATGCGGCTTCGGCGGCCTTGAAGGCTGCGTTTACATCCGCGGCGCTGGAAACTGGTGCCTTGGCGTACACCTTGCCGGTGGCAGGGTTAATAACATCGGAATACTTGCCAGATTTTGGGGCAACTGACTTGCCGTTGATGAAGTTCTTCAACTCGCGAAGGGCCATTTACTAATCTCCTTTGATTGGCTCTTAGTTAGATGCTAGCGATTAGCCATTAACTTCACCAAACACCGCGCCAAATCTGCCAGAATGACAATATGTCCGAACGGAAAACCCCAATGACCGACGCCAGGAAAGCTGGCCAACCTCTAACCACAGAACAGCTTGAGCACGGTGCCCGCGAACACCTCTGGCCACACTTCACCCGCACCTCGCTCTACGACGGTGGTTCGATCCCAATCATCACTAAGGCCGAGGGTAAGTACATTTGGGACCAGCACGGCAACAAACTTTTCGACGGCCTTTCCGGACTCTTCTCGGTAAACGCCGGTCACGGTCACGAACGTCTCGCAGAAGTTGCAAAGAAGCAACTCATGCAGATGGACTTCGTGCCCCTTTGGAGCTTCGCTCACCCTCCTGCCATTGAGCTTGCCGAGCGTCTCCTCTCTTACACCCCCAACGGTCTGGACCGCGTGTTCTTCACCACTGGTGGTGGCGAGGCCAACGAAACCGCTTGGAAACTTGCAAAGCAGTACTTCAAGCTCATTGGTAAGCCAATGAAGCACAAGGTTCTAACTCGCAAGACCGCCTACCACGGCACCAGCCACGGAGCCCTAAGCCTTACCGGTATTGCGGGAATGAAGAAGGCCTTCGAACCTCTGGTTCCAAGCACCTTCCGCGTTCCAAACACCAACTGGTACCGCGCTCAGGACGACTTCGCCACCGAGGAAGAATTCGGCATCTGGGCAGCAAACCGTGTTGAGGAAATGATCCTCATGGAAGACCCAGACACCGTTGCCG
>Ga0228702_1001695_pt1 | contig 13587 bp, 12 predicted proteins | sample McNCre217_Aug_MG_2_FD_178018 | JGI IMG/M metagenome (GOLD analysis project Ga0228702, IMG submission 178018) | Freshwater microbial communities from McNutts Creek, Athens, Georgia, United States - 20-17_Aug_MG | ecosystem: Environmental > Aquatic > Freshwater > Creek | place: USA: Georgia... | reverse complement strand
TGGCTTCATCGAGGGCGTTCGTCGTATCATGACCGCCACCGGCGACAGCCAGAAGCTGCTCTTCAGTGCAACCCTCGACCGCGAGGTCGACGCACTGGTGAAGCAGTTCATGCCAGACCCATTCACCTACGAGGTTCCAAACGAGGACCAGGACACCAGCAACATCACCCACCGCGTTCTAGTAATGCGCGACGAGGACCGCAGCCCAGTGCTGCTGCGTCTGGTTCAGGGCGAGGGCAAGTCGCTGATCTTCTGCCGCACCAAGGCAACCGCTGAGAGCCTTAGCGAGTCGCTGACCGAGGCCGGAGTTCCAGCGGCTCGTCTGCACGGTGACCTCAACCAGAGCCAGCGCAACCGTAACCTCGAGCGCTTCACTCGTGGCAACTGCCGCGTGTTGGTGGCCACCGACGTTGCAGCCCGCGGTATTCACGTAGACGACGTTGCCCTGGTTGTCCAGGTCGACCCGCCACTGGAATACAAGACCTACCTGCACCGCGCCGGTCGTACCGGCCGCGCCGGCAAGGAGGGAACCGTCGTCACGATGATCCCTCGTCAGCGCCGCCGCCGCATGGAAGACCTGCTCAACCGTGCAGAGCGCGACGGCATCTTCACCGATGTCTGGCCTGACCACGAGCTCCTAGAGCAGCTGGCCGGCCCGATCGCTCCTCCTCCTGCTGTCGAGGTCCTCGACTTCGGTGGCGGACGTGGCGGCGACCGTGGTGGCCGTGGTGGCGACCGCGGCGATCGCGGTGGCTACAAGCGCGAAGGCGGTTTCAAGCGCGATGGTGGCCGTGGTGGCTACAAGCGTGAGGGCGGTTTCAAGCGCGACGGTGGTTTCAAGCGCGAAGGCGGCTTCCGTAAGGACGCCGGCGAGAAGCAGCAGCGCTTCGAGGACTAATTCCTAGTCGCAGAGCCTAGTTAGTGGGCGCAATCCTTAGGGGTTGCGCCCACTTCTGCATCCGGGCTAGACTGGTACCAGCCAAAGACCGCCGGTTTCGGGCGCGGGCAAATCCCTCGATGAAAATCAATGGATGGACCACGACCGACGAAGGATCGCAGTAAATGCGGCAACCCGCGCAGGTGTGTGAAGTTTCATTGTGTGAAAACACGTGTGCTCCGTGCGTCTGCGCCGGAGCCTTTTTTATTGCGCGGGCCATGCGCAAGCAGAGTTCGTCCAGTTATCTGGGTCCCGGGGCTACCGGCATGTAAATCATCCAAGGAGTGCCATGGCGAACAAGGAAGCAACCGTAGCCGAACTCACTGACAAGTTCAGTAGTTCTGCAGCGATTCTGCTCACCGAGTACCGCGGTCTGTCTGTGGCGCAGCTCAAGCAGCTGCGTCGTGAACTCAGTGCAGACGCAACTTACGCCGTAGCAAAGAACACTCTGCTGAAGATCGCTGCTGCGAACGCAGGCGTGACCGCATTTGACGGTCAGCTTGCTGGTCCTAGCGCGATGGTATTCGTTCACGGTGAAGCCGTGACCGTTGCCAAGAAGCTGCGTGACTTTGCTAAGGCTAACCCTCTGCTGGTTGTTAAGACCGGATACCTTGACGGTGTCGCTCTTACCGCCGACGAGGTAAAGAAGCTCGCCGAGCTCGAGTCGAAGGAAGTACTGCTGGCCAAGGCTGCAGGCGTCCTCAAGGCATCGCTGTTCAAGGCGGCTTACGTATTCCAGGCTCCACTTTCGCAGGCAGTTCGCACCGTCGACGCCCTGCGCGAGAAGCAGTCAAACTAATAACCCTTTTTTCCACTACAAAATAAATTCAGGAGAAATCAAATGGCAAAGCTAACCACTGACCAGCTGATCGAGGCCTTCAAGGAGCTGTCGCTCATCGAGCTCAGCGAGTTCGTCAAGAAGTTCGAAGAGGTCTTCGAAGTTACCGCTGCTGCACCAGTTGCAGCTGCTGCAGCACCTGTTGCTGCTGCTGAGGCCGTAGAAGAGAAGGACTCGTTCGACGTCGTTCTCGAGGCTGCTGGCGACCAGAAGATCCAGGTCATCAAGGAGGTTCGTGCACTCACTAACCTCGGCCTGGGCGAGGCAAAGGCTGTTGTTGACGGCGCACCTGCAAAGGTTCTCGAAGGCGTCAACAAGGAGACCGCTGAGAAGGCAAAGGCTGCCCTTGAGGGCGCCGGCGCAAAGGTATCGCTCAAGTAGTCGATTCCCTTCATCGCTTGGAAACCCGCTCGGCTTCGGCCGGGCGGGTTTTCGCTTTGCTCGTAAGTCCTCGTAACCAAATTGGGGCTCCGTGCACGGCTGGGTTAGCCTAGGGGCATGGCCTACGTACTTATCAATCACGGTTGGACCAATGTCCGCCCATCCGATCACTGGCAGCGACGACTAGCGGTGGCTCTGCGCAGCCAGGGTCACCAGGTGTTCTACCCCGCGTACCCAAATACCATGGAGCCAACCTTCGAGGCCTGGTCCTGGTTGCTTGTAAACGAGCTCGAAATCCTGCTGGAAACCCGAGGCGATTCAGCCGATGAGGTCGTCGTCATCGGACACTCGCTCGGAAACGTGCTCTGGCTGAAGGCGGCCGTCGACGGTTTGCTACCCGCCGGTTTCAGTGCCGATCGACTCCTTATGGTTGCGCCTCCGGAGCGCGCCAACATCGAAGTCCTGCCAAGTTTCAATATCTCGGCCACCGACTCCCAATTGGCCGAGGCCCTGCGCGGTTCGGCCAAGGACATAACCCTGTTGGGAAGCGACAATGACCCCTGGATTCCTAGTGGAATTCAGCAGGCAATCGGTGACCCGCTGGGCCTTACCGCCCTGGTGATCCCCGGAGCCGCGCACCTCTCCAACAAGGATGGCTGGGGTCAATGGCAGGGCGTAATCGACTGGGTGAATGACCCGGGAGCCGACCTAACCGCTCGCTAGGCTTATTGCCATGCGAATTCTTCTTATTGGTGCCGGTGGCGTGGGCGACGCCATCGCCAAGGTTGCCTCCGGTCGAGACTTCTTCGAACTCATGGTGGTGGCCGACTACGACCAGTCGCGCTGCGTAAACACCATCGAGTGGATTCGCAGGCGCCATGGAAACGATGTCGCCGCTCGGTTCATCGCCGAAAAAATCGATGCTTCTAGTGCAGCGAACGTGACCGAGTTGGCTCGGCAATACGACATTACCCACGTGGTCAATGCGGTCGAACCAAGGTTCGTTCCAACCATCTTTAGCGGTACCTTCACCGCCGGCGCGGACTACGTGGACATGGCCATGAGCCTCAGCGAGGCCCACGAATCGGACCCGTTCCACAAGACCGGAATCAAGTTGGGCGACCAGCAGTTTGCCGTAAACGAGCAGTGGGAGCGTGCCGGCCGTTTGGCTCTGGTGGGAGCCGGTGTGGAGCCGGGGCTCTCCAACATCTTTGCTCGTCACGCGGCCCAGAATCTGTTCAGTGAAATCACCGAGATCGGGGTTCGAGACGGCGCAAACCTGGTTGTCACCGATGACGAAGGCAACGAAATTTTCGCCCCTAGCTTCAGCATCTGGACCACCATCGAAGAGTGTCTCAACCCTCCTGTCATCTACGAGGACGCCAAGGGCTGGTTCACCACCGAGCCCTTCAGCGAGCCAGAAATCTTTGAGTTCCCGGAGGGCATCGGCGCCGTGGAGTGCGTCAACGTGGAGCACGAAGAAGTCTTGATGCTTCCGCGCACCATCAAGGCAGGCCGCGTTACCTTCAAGTACGGTCTGGGCTCCGACTTCATCGGCGTTCTGAAGACGCTGCACCGCCTTGGCCTGGATCGCACCTATCCAACGCGCGTGCGTAGCTCACAGGGTCCGGTAGACGTAAGCCCGCGCGACGTGGTGGCGGCAGTGCTGCCCGACCCGGCCAAGATCGGCCCGCAAATGACCGGTAAGACCTGTGCCGGCGTCCTGGTTACCGGCAAAGACATGGAGGGTCGCGACCGCGCCACCTACCTCTACCACGTGCTGGACAACGAGTTTGCCCGCGCCGAATACGACAGCCAGTGCGTAGTGGTTCAAACGGCATTCGTTCCGGTTTGCGCACTGGAGTTGCTGGCCAATGGAACTTGGCGTGGCGAGGGAGTGTTGGGCCCAGACTCCTTCGATGCGCAGCCATTCCTCGAGCTTCTGTCATCGAGTCAGGGATACGACCAGCGTTGGGTGTCTCAGGAACGTCTGCCGGCAAGTCCGCTGCGCAACCCATAATCGGCGGCCTCACCAAAGAAGGGCAAACGGTGGATTACGACGTAGTAATCATTGGCTCCGGATTCGGTGGCTCGGTCGCGGCACTTCGGTTGACCGAGAAGGGCTACCGAGTTTTGGTGGTGGAGGCCGGCGCCCGGTTTGACGACGGCGATTTTGCGGCGACCAGTTGGGACCTCCGCCGCTTTCTTTTCATGCCTAGGCTGGGCCTGCGGGGTATTCAACGGATGGACCTGCTCAACAACGTCCTGGTGCTTTCCGGTGCCGGGGTGGGTGGAGGTTCCCTGGTCTACGCGAACACGCTGTACCGTCCGCAAGACGATTTCTTCGCCACCGGTAGTTGGGCCGGGGTAACCGACTGGAAGTCTCGGTTGGCCCCCTATTACCGCCAGGCCGAGGCCATGTTGGGTGTGGTGACCAACCCGTTCGAATCGCCGGCGGACAGGGTGCTACGCAAGGTGGCTGACGTGCAAGGATTCGGCGATACCTATCGTCCGACGCCCGTAGGGGTTTTCTTCGGGGACGGCCCATCCGAGGCGACTGCCGACCCATTCTTCGGCGGTGTCGGACCTGCCCGCTCCGGCTGCAAAAACTGCGGCGAATGCATGACCGGCTGCCGACACAACGCAAAAAATACCCTCGTGAAAAACTATCTTTACCTGGCTGAACAGGCCGGTGCCGAGGTCCGCCCGCTAACCACCGTCACCGATTTGCGGCGCACCGAAACTGGCTGGGTAATAAGCGCAAAGGCCACGGCCAAGGGCGGATTCTCGGGTCAGATTTCGGGCGCTCAGGTGATCGTGGCCGCGGGGGCCCTCGGCTCCGCCAAGCTGCTGCAGCGAGCCAAGGCGACGGGACGGCTTCCGGGAATAAGTGCAAACCTAGGCCGACTAACCCGCACCAACAGTGAAAGCCTCCTCGGTGTGGTCGCGCGGACAGACGCCAACGATTTCAGCTCGGGGTCGGCCATTACCTCCAGCGTTTACCCCAGCCCAGACACCCACATCGAACCGGTGCGCTATGGACGAGGCAGCAACTTCATGGCCGTGATGCAGGTGTTGATGGCCTCTGGACCACGCGGTCAGGCCCCAAACCTACTGCGCCTGCTTGCCACCTCGTTGGCTAATCTGGGGCGGCTCGGTAAGTTCTACAACTTCAGGAAATGGAGCGAACGAACCCTGATTCTGCTGGTGATGCAGGCTCGGGACAATTCGCTGACCACTTTTTGGAAGCGCGGTGTTCTGGGTCAAAGGCTCTCCAGTAGCCAGGGGCACGGCGAACCAAACCCCAGCTGGGTTCCGGCCGGACACAAGTTTGCACGGGAAATTGCCAGGGAGGTAGACGGCACGGCCGGGGCGGTGGTCACCGAAGCATTCGGCATTCCGCTGACCGCACACTTCCTCGGTGGGGCCACGATCGGTGAATCCGCGGAGACCGGCGTGGTGGATGGCTACCTGCGCGTGTTCGGCGAACCGGGGCTGCACATCATGGATGGAAGCACCCTCAGCGCAAACCCGGGAGTAAACCCTAGCCTGAGCATCACGGCCCAGGCGGAGTGGGCCTGCGCCCACTGGCCGAACCAGGGTGAGCCTGACCCGAGACCGGCCCTGGGTTCCAGGTTCGAGGTTGTTCCGGCTATCGCGCCGCGAAACCCAGTGGTGCCGAGTGAAGCACCTGCGGCACTGCACTTGCCACTGCTATAGCTTTATTCGGCGAGCGGGCTGCCACTGCGGCTCAAGCGGTGGCTACTTTCGATGGCCTGCCCCCAGTAGGTGGCGCCCACGATGAGTGCTGCACCAAGCGCGCCCAACGCACCCATGGCCTCGCCACCAAGCCAGACGGCGATGAGCGTTGCAAAGACCGGTTCGGTGCCCAGCAGTAGGCTGGTGCGGCTGGCCGAGGTGTGCTTGATGCCCCAGCTCATTCCGATGAAACCGAGCGCGGTGCAGAATAGCGAGAGGAAGAGCACCAGCCACCAGTCGTAAGGGGTATAGGCGGCCGCGGTTCGGAGCGTTTCTAGCGGTGACACGCAGGCCATGATCACGGCAGCCACCGTGACCTGAAGCACGGTTAGGTTCAGGGCCGAGACTGGCTTGCCCTGAGTGAATTTTCCAGCCAGTGCGAAGTGCATGGTTCGAAGCAGTGCGGCACCCAGCATGATTAGGTCGCCCAGGTTTGGGGCCACAAAACCGTTGCCGGTGATCAGCAGGGCCACCCCGATTACGGCGACGACCGTGGCGACGAAGAAGCGCGGTGGTAGCCAGTTACGGGACAGCGCGCCTTCGGCGATCGGGGTCAGAATGATGGCGAGGCTCACGATTAACCCACCGTTTGTAGCCGAGGTCAGGTGAACGCTGACCGCCTCCATATTGAGGATTATGGCCTGGCTAACTCCAAAGGCCAGGCTCAACAGCACCTCGGGGCGCGTGAATCGGGTTCGGTCCTTCAGCCAGAACAGCCAGAGAAATGCCGCCGCCGGAATGAAGCGCAGCGCCATCAGCGCCGAGGTGGAACCGTGCGCGCCCAACTGTTTTACCGCCAGGTAGCTGCCACCCCACACCAGTGCAACCACCACCAACAGGAGGTCGCCGCGGCTGATTCCGAGGCGTGCCTTAGCCATTGGATGAACCGGAGAACTTGCTTACCAGGCCGCTGAGGCGCCCCTGGCTGATTGCGGCGCCGAGGATGACCACAAGGCCGCCAACCAGTTGGTTCCAGGTGGCGCTCTCGTGAAGCAGGAGCGAGCCGGCTAGGACCGCAACCACCGGCGACATGTAGGTCACCGAGTTGGCAATAGCGCTGCCGGCCAGCGCCATCAGTCGGTAGTACCAGATGTAAGCGAAACCGGTTCCCAGGACGCCGAGGACCAACATGCCGATCACCCCGGCTAGCGTGGGTGTCGCGGTAGTCAGCGGGCCAGTCAGGTAGAAGGGCGCCAGCGTGCCGGCAGCCATCAGGATCTGCATCGGCACCTGAACCTGGGGCTCGAGGCCGAGTTTGCCCACGTAGCGACGAGAGAAAGGGCCGCCGATGCCGTAGAGCAGGCTGGCTCCGCAGAGCGCCAGGACTGCCGCGGGATCGTTGCTGCCCAGGCCGTTCCAGACCGAAAGCACGGTCAGCACGCCGACCAGTCCAACAGCCAGGCCGGTCAATACCGTGGCCGTCGGCTTCTCTTCGCGGAAGAAGGTGAGGATCATCAGAATGGTGGCGATGGGCGTGGTCGCATTCATGATGCCTGCGAAACCGCTGGTCACATGCTGTTCCGCGAAGGCAAACAGTGCGCTAGGCGCCGAGTTCATGAACAGCGATACACAGAAGACGTAGAACCAGGCGCGAGGATCGCGCGGGAAACGCTTTCTTCCAATCAGGGCCAGGACCAACATCGGAACACCACCGAGGAACTGCCGCCAGAAGCCAACGCCAACCGGGGTCAAGAACTTGTTTCCCAGTGCGATAAACAGGAAGGAACAGCCCCAGACCGACCCCACCAGCAGGTAGTAGCCGAGCCAATTGCTTCGCTGCGCATTCATTCGTTCAGTCTATTGAAACCTTTAGTTCACGGGCGCTGGCTAGCCTGCCCAACGGAGGCTCATAATGACTAAAAAAGTGGTAATCATCGGTGGTGGCGTAATCGGCACCATGCACGCCTGGCGCCTGATCAAGCGCGGCTACCAGGTGGTCCAGATCGACCGCGACCCAATTCCGATGCAGGCCTCGGTCCGCAATTTCGGACTCGTCTGGGTGGGTGGGCGCCGTGCCGGCGAGGAGCTGGACGAAGCCCTGCTGGCTCGTGAACTTTGGGATGAGATTGCCGCCGATGTCTCGGAGCTGAGCCTGCGTGCAAACGGTTCGTTGACCATCGCGCGCACTGCCGCCGAGGTCAAGGTCATGGAGCAGAGCATGCTCCTCGACGATGCCGAAGCCCGCGGCTGGAATCTGCTGAGCGCCGATGAGGCCCGCCAGGTCAACCCGGCCCTGCGCGGAAAATTCGAGGCCGCGCTGCACTGCAGCAAGGATGCCGCCGTGGAGCCGGCTCACCTGCTGCACAATATTCGTCACCACCTGCTGGCGCACGACCACTACACCTGGGTCCCTAGCACCGAGATCGTGGACGTCACCGACGGCGTCAACGGCCCAGTCGCATTCTCGGCCGACGGCGGCATGTTCCACGGCGACCTGATCCTGGTTTGCCCTGGAGCCGACCACACTCGCCTGTTTGCCGGCCAGTTGGCGGCCGCGCCGATTCGCCGGGTGCGCCTGCAGATGATGAGCACCGTTCCGCTGGGAGAGGAGCTCACCACCTCGGTGGGCGACGGCGACTCAATGCGCTACTACCCGGCCTACAACGTCCCTGCCCTGGGCGAGCTGCCGCCTCAGGACCCGATCGCGGCCGGCGCCAAGATGCAGCTGCTCATGGTGCAGCGCACCGATGGCACGCTCACAATCGGCGACACACACGAGTACGACGAGCCCTTCGACATCTTCCTGCGCGAGCCAGAATACGACTACCTCATCGACGTCGCCTCGGACATTCTGGGCCGACCGCTACCAAAGATTGCCCGTCGTTGGGACGGCGTCTATTCGCAGCGCACCGATGGTGCAATCTGTGAGCGAACCCACATCTCGAAGCAGATCGTTGTTATCACCGGTCCTGGCGGTCGCGGAAATTCGTTGTCGCCGGCGATTGCCGAGAACACGCTGCGCATCCTGGGTCTCTAGCCCGCACTTACCGAAACTGCCACTAGGAGCGAAAAGAACATGTACGAGATGGTTGCCTTTGACGTTGCCGGAACCACGGTTAAGGACGACGGCCTGGTGATTCGAGCCTTCGAGCGCGCCTTCAGTTTTGCGGTGCCGGAGGCCTGGCAGGAGCGCCAGGCCGAGCTGACCCAGTACGCCCTTGACACCATGGGTCAGTCCAAGATCGAGGTCTTCACCGCGATGCTGGGTCGTGCCGACCTCGCCGAGAAGGCAAATGCCTCCTTCGAGGGCGCCTACCTAGACCTGGTGCTAACCGAGGGCGTCGAGGAGATTCCGGGCGCGCGCGCTTCCATCGAGGCCTTGCATTCCAGCGGAGTGCGCGTTGCGTTGACCACCGGCTTTAGCCGCATCACCCTGGATGCCATCATCCGCAGCCTGGGTTGGCAGGGGCTGCTGGACGCAACCGTGGTGCCTGGTGAAGTCGGCGCCGGTCGTCCAAGCCCACTGATGCTGCAGCGGGTTGCGGCCACGCTGGGTGCAACCGACCCGGAGGCCTGCGTGATTGTGGGGGACACCGTGAGCGATATGGAGGCCGGCGTGGCCTTCGGTGCCGGGGTTCGCGTGGGCGTCACCTCGGGTGCCCACGATGGCCAGACCCTCGCCGCCGCCGGAGCAACCGCGGTGCTTGGTTCGGTGGCGGAACTTCCCGCCCTGCTTCTGGGCTAGCGCCTGGTTCTAGAAAACCGAAAAACCTTCCGTTTACCTTCTGTTTATAACGGTTTTATAAACGCTTTGGCTGGTCTTTAGGAAGCAGACGATTCCCGTTTTATTTGGTTCATTTTGATTTTGGGTGAGTCGGAAAGTTAACGACATCACCCAAACAAGGAGACTAAATGAACCTCAAGCGCGTCGTCGCTCTGGCAGCTGCCTCGGCAGTCGCCCTGGGCGCCACCGTTGCGATCAGCACCCCTTCGCAGGCTGCTGCAATCAACTACTGCAAGGTCACCGACCTCAAGACCGCTGGCGGCATGGACGCCCTGGTCAAGGCTGCCCAGAAGGAAGGCGCCCTCAACGTAATCACCCTGCCACGTGACTGGGCGAACTACGGCGAGGCCATGGACCTCTTCAGCAAGGCCTTCGGAATCAAGATCTCCGATGACAACCCAGACGGTTCGTCGGCATACGAGATCCAGACCATCAAGACCGCTCCTGCTGCCAAGCAGCCGGACGTAGTCGACATCGGTGTTTCGGCACTGAACGGCGTCATCGGTGCCGGTCAGGACAAGCTCTTCAGCAACTACAAGGTGGCCAACTTCGCTTCGATTCCTTCGAAGTGGAAGGACGCCAACGGCGCCTGGTACGGCGACTACAACGGCATCATCGGCATTGCCTACGACGCCAGCGTCAGCCCAGCCCCAACCAAGATCGCTGACCTCACCAACCCTGCCTACAAGGGCCTGGTTGCACTGACCGGAGACCCAACCGCTGGCCAGGAGCCATTCATGTCGGTCTACGCGGCTGCACTGGCTAACGGTGGCTCGCTGGACAACATCCAGCCTGGACTCGACTTCTTCAAGAAGATCAAGGCCTCGGGTAACTTCACCGCTACCAAGGCAACCCCAGAGAACTACGTTGCCGGTGCCTACAAGATCTCGCTGACCTGGAACTTCAACGCTCCAGGCATGATCGCCGGTGCAAAGGCTGCTGGTAAGAACCTCAAGTTCGTCATCCCTTCGGACGGCGTAGTCGCAGGTACCCCTTACATCCAGGCAATCAACGCCAAGGCTCCACACTGTGCAGCTGCTCGTCTGTGGGAAGAGTTCATGTACTCGGCCAACAAGGGCAAGTTCACCGCTGACCTGACCGCAAAGGACCTGAAGCTCTCGGGCTCGAAGCTGTTCAGCACCATCATGGGTGGCCAGAACATCTTCGTATCGGGTGGCGCAACCCCAATCCTGCAGGACCTGCTGACCAAGAAGGGCACCCTCATCGATGGCCCAGACGGCGCCAACGTTCCTAAGGGTGCAAAGGTTCTCCAGCCTTCGCCAGACCAGCAGGTAGCCGGCAAGACCCTGGTTGCTGCTCAGTGGCCAACCCTCTAGCAAATGACCAACACTGAGGCATCTAGCCTCGACCGTAAGGGTGTCCCAACTTGGGGCACCTTTACCGGTCGGTTGGTCAGGGTTGCGGTTGCACTGTTGCCGCTCCTGGCCTTCATGGGCATTTTCTTTTTCGCCCCGCTTTGGGCGGTAATCGAAGCATCCTTCCAGGACAACAACGGCCAGTTCACTCTGCTGAACTACACCGATGTCTTCAAGGAACCAATAGCCACCGCGATGCGCACCAGCCTTGGCCTGGCGCTGGCCTCCGCGGTCGTCTCGGCCATCCCGGGCGCAGTTCTGGCATTTCTGATTGAGAGCCGAGGCGGCGACCGCCTTCGCCAGATCATCGCGTCAATCTCCGGCGTCCTAGCCAACACCGGTGGTGTCCCGCTGGCCTTCATGTTCGTTGCGGCGCTGGGCCTCGAAGGCTCGGCCACCGGTTTCCTGAAGGCGATCGGCCTGGACATCTACGGCACCGGATTCTCGCTCTACACCTTCTGGGGTCTGGTGCTCGTATACGCCTACTTCCAGATTCCACTTATGGTTATCGTCTTTTCGCCGGCCATCCACGGCCTTCGCCGCGAGTGGAATGAAGCAGCCAAGACCCTCGGCGCAAGCGGTGCCCAGTTCTGGCGCCACATCGGTGTGCCCCTGCTATTCCCAAGCTTCCTTTCGGCGTTCCTGCTGTTGTTCGCCAGCGCGTTTTCGGCCTACGCCACCGCGCGCGCAATGACCAATGGAACCATCGCGCTGCTCCCACTGATGATCGGTAACCTCCTGGACGGAAACGTCATCTTCGACGAGGTAAACCTGGCCAAGGCCCTTGCCGTTGCCATGGTGGTAGTGACCCTGCTTGCCATGGTTCCGTACCTAATCATTCAGCGCCGAGCCCAGAGGTGGCAGCAGTGAAGCTCCTGAGTCCCCGTCAGCTTCCGCTGACCATCGGCCTTTTCCTGGCCTCGCTGTTCGTACTCTTCCCGATCGTCTCGGCAACGGAGTTCTCGCTGCGCGAGCCGGCCAAAAACACCCACGGCTTCGATAACTACATCTGGTTCTTCACGGCCGAAGACTTCGGCAAGTACCTCGGAATTTCGCTCGGACTATCGGTGTTTTCTGCTGCGATTCTGCTGGTGATCCTGGTGCCAACCGTAATCTGGCTGAACCTGGGTGGCGGGCGCTACCGCGGGCTGGTTGAGTTTGTTTCGCTGCTGCCGCTGGTGATTCCCGTTGTTGCCTTGGCCATCGGTGCGCAGACTGCGCTTCCCGGTTTCGCACAGACCAATGAGTCGATCCTCGGCTTTATGTTCGCCGTTTTGGCGATGCCCTACGCGTATCGCACGCTGGACACCGGACTCCGCGCCATCCCGCTGCGGACCATCGTGGAGGCCGCTCGCGGACTCGGTGCCAGTTGGCTCCGGACCATCCTCAGCGTGGTCATTCCTGTAGTGCGTTCCACCGTTGCCAGCGCTCTGTTCATGACGCTCGCGCTCTCGCTCGGTGAGTTCACGCTCACCTCGCTGCTGCACTGGGACACTTTCACCACCTGGGTCACCACCATGTCGCAGTCCAACATCCTGGGCGCAATCGCGCTTTCCATGTTCTCGCTCATCGGTGTATTCGTGCTGCTGCTTCTCATCAGCGTGTTCATCCGCCCAACCAAGAGCAACGTCGTTGCAGAGGAAAACTAATGACAAGCACCACTCTTAGCCTTCGCGGTGTTTCGCGCCGCTTCAAGGACACCCTGGCGCTGGACGCCCTTGACCTAGACGTAGAGCAGGGCGAACTTGTCGCGCTGCTCGGTCCATCCGGTTGCGGAAAGACCACCGCGCTCCGCATCGTTGCCGGTCTGGACAACCCCGATGCCGGCCAGGTATTGGTGGGTGGAAAGTCGGTTACCCACCTGGCGCCGAACAAGCGCAACATGGGCATGGTGTTCCAGAGCTACTCGCTTTTCCCAAACCTGACCGCGGCCGAGAACGTGGCGTTCGGTCTGACCATGCGCAACGAGACCAAGAACTTTCGCCTCAGCCGTGCCCAGGAACTGCTTGAGATGGTTGGTCTGCCAAAGCACGCCAAGCGCTTCCCACATCAGCTTTCCGGTGGTCAGCAGCAGCGCGTTGCGCTGGCCCGCGCGCTCGCCTTCGAGCCGGATGTGCTGCTGCTGGACGAGCCGCTGAGCGCACTGGATGCACAGGTGCGAGCCAACCTGCGCGACGAGATCCGTGCCCTGCAGATCAAGACCGGAACCACCACCATTTTCGTGACCCACGATCAGGAAGAGGCCATGGCCATGAGTGACCGAGTGGCCGTCATGAATGCCGGCAAGATCGCCCAGATCGCACGCCCGGACGAGCTGTATCACAATCCGGCCTCAGAGTTTGTTGCCGGTTTCGTTGGCCAGATGAACCGCATTCCGGCTGCCATCGATGGCGACCGCGCCCGCGTACTGGACAGCTCGGTTACCTTCCGCCCAAGCTGGACCCAGCAACCAGAAGACCTAGTGGCCCTGGTTCGCCCGGAGGCGCTGCGCCTGGAGCTGGCCGCCGCCGACAGCGACGCCGGAAACGCGACCGTGGTGGCTCGCGCCTTCCTTGGCCCGATGTCCAAGGTC
>Ga0228702_1001691_pt1 | contig 13600 bp, 13 predicted proteins | sample McNCre217_Aug_MG_2_FD_178018 | JGI IMG/M metagenome (GOLD analysis project Ga0228702, IMG submission 178018) | Freshwater microbial communities from McNutts Creek, Athens, Georgia, United States - 20-17_Aug_MG | ecosystem: Environmental > Aquatic > Freshwater > Creek | place: USA: Georgia... | reverse complement strand
GACCTGGGTCGCTCTTTACACCACGGCAAGCGCCTCACCATCGAGGCCCCCGCCGGGTACCTTGACGATGTGGGCCTGGGCGACAGCATCGCCCTCAACGGCGCTTGCATGACCGTCACCACCTTCAGCCCCGAGAGCCGTCAATTCACGATCGACATCTCGGCCGAATCGCTGGACAAAACCAGCGGCTTGGACCAGCAAGGCACCGTCAACCTCGAAAAAGCACTGCGCGCCCATGACCGTCTGGGTGGCCACATCGTGTCGGGTCACGTCGATGGCGTGGGCCAGATCAGCCATTTCGAGCAAATCGGCGAAAGCTGGGAGCTGCGCATTCTGGCGCCCCATGCCCTGGCCAAATACCTCGCCTACAAAGGCTCCATCACCGTCAACGGTGTGAGCCTCACCGTCAACCGTGTGGCCGATCTGGCCGATGGCTGCGAAGTCAGCATCAACCTCATCCCGCACACCGTAGAAAACACCGCTCTCGGCAGCCTCAAAGCAGGCAGCCGCGTCAACCTCGAAATCGACACTGTGGCCCGCTACGTCGAGCGCATGCTCAGCGCAGGCCTGATCCAGAAAGACACCGCATGAACGCCCCTGCGCAACTGACACCCGTGGCCATTTCGCCCGTCGAAGAGATCGTGGCCGAGATGAAAGCCGGTCGCATCGTGATCCTGGTGGACGAAGAAGACCGCGAAAACGAAGGCGATCTGGTGCTGGCCTCTGACCACGTCACCCCCGAAGCCATCAACTTCATGGCCCGCTTTGGCCGTGGCCTGATCTGCCTGACGCTCACCCGTGAGCGCTGCGAATTTTTGAAGCTGCCGCCCATGGCCGCCCGCAACGGCACGGTGTACAGCACCGCCTTCACCGTGTCGATCGAAGCGGCCGAAGGCGTGACCACCGGGATCTCGGCCGCCGACCGCGCCAAGACCGTGCAAGTGGCCGTGGCACGTAACAGCCAACCGAGCGACCTGGTCCAGCCCGGCCACATCTTCCCGCTGCAAGCGGTGGACGGCGGCGTGCTCATGCGCGCAGGCCATACCGAAGCTGGTTGCGACCTGGCCGCCATGGCCGGTTGCAGCGCATCGTCCGTGATCTGCGAGATCATGAAAGACGACGGCACCATGGCCCGTCTGCCCGACTTGCAAATCTTCGCAGCCGAGCACGGCCTGAAAATCGGCACCATCGCCGACCTGATCGAATACCGTAGCCGCAACGAATCGCTGGTCGAGCGCATCGGCAGCCGCACCCTGCAAACTGCACACGGCGAATTCACCGCCCACGCTTTCCGCGACCAGCCCAGCCAAACCGTGCACCTGGCCTTGGTCAAAGGTCAATGGCCTCAAGATGCCGAAGTGCCTGTGCGCGTGCACGAGCCCCTGTCGGTGCTCGACGCCCTCGAAGTCAACCGCTCCATGCACTCCTGGAGCCTGGACACCAGCTTGCAGTACATCAACGCCCAAGGCTGCGGCGTGGCCGTGCTGCTCAACTGCGGCGAATCGGCTGAGCAGCTGCTGGCGCAATTTGAAGGCCGCGCCCGCTCGGCCCAGGCGCCCGAGCGCGGCAAGATGGACCTGCGCACCTACGGCGTGGGCGCGCAAATCCTGCGCGAATGCGGCGTGCACAAAATGAAACTCATGGGCCAACCCCGCCGCATGCCCAGCATGACCGGCTATGGCCTCGAAATCACCGGCTACATCCCCAAGGAATAAAACATGCTCGATGCGAACAAAGGTCAAGAACAAGAACTCGACGGTCAATTCCTGCACGTCGGCATTGTGCAAGCGCGCTTCAACGAAGACATCACCAACGCCCTGGCCGCTGCATGCATCCAGGAGCTCGAAACACTGGGCGTGTCCAACATCGACCACGTCATGGTGCCCGGCGCACTGGAAGTGCCGATTGCCCTGCAAGCCATGGCCGAGCGTGCCGAATACGACGCCTTGATCGCCCTGGGTTGCATCATCCGTGGCGAGACCTACCACTTTGAGCTGGTGGCCAACGAATCGGGCGCAGGCGTCAGCCGCATCGCGCTGGACTACAACCTGCCGATTGCCAACGCCATTCTGACCACCGAAAACCTGGAACAGGCCGTGGCCCGCCAAACCGAAAAAGGCCGTGACGCTGCACGCGTGGCCGTCGAGATGGCCTGCCTGATGGAAGACCTGTCGGCCGATCTGGCCGAAGAACTTGACGACGAAGAGAACGCCTGATGAACGATCAGACCTCCACGACCGGCGCCGCTGCAGGCACGCGCAAATCTTCGGCCAAACCCGCCCGCAGCCGCTCACGCGAATTCGCGCTGCAAGCGCTGTACCAACACATTGTGGGCGGCAACGAGGCGTCTGACATCGACGTCTTCACCCGCGATCTGTCGGGCTTTCACAAAGCCGATTCGGCCCATTACGACGCCCTGCTCTACGGCTGCACCGAGCAAGCGCAAACCCTGGACGCCCTGATCGGCCCCAAGCTGGACCGCAACTTTGCCGAAATCTCTCCCGTCGAACACGCCGTGATGTGGATCGGCGTTTACGAGTTGCAACACTGCATGGACGTGCCCTGGCGCGTGGTGCTCAACGAGTGCATCGAACTGGCCAAGGACTTTGGCGGCACCGATGGCCACAAATACGTGAACGCGGTGCTGAACGGGCTGGCCCCCGAGCTGCGCGCCGCCGAGGTGCAAGCCGACCGCCAAGCCGGTCGCGTCAAGTAACGCCCTGCCCCCATGCGCATCTCCCAACGCGCCGAGCGCATCGAGCCGTTTTATGTGATGGAGGTGGCCAAGGCCGCCTCGCAAAAAGCCCGCGAAGTGGCCCACACCGACCGTCCGGTGGTCTTCCTCAACATTGGCGAGCCCGACTTCACCGCACCGCCCTTGGTGCAACAAGCCGCCCAAGCGGCCATCGACGCGGGTCAAACCCAATACACCCCGGCCCTCGGGCTGGAGCCCTTGCGCCAGGCCATCAGCGACTGGTACGGCGCACGCTTTGGCGTGCAAGTGCCTGCCCGTCGCATCGTCATCACCGCAGGCGCTTCGGCGGCTTTGCAACTGGCCTGCCTGGCATTGATCGATCGCGGCGATGAAATCCTGATGCCCGACCCCAGCTACCCCTGCAACCGGCACTTTGTGAGCGCCGCAGAAGGCGTGGCCAAGTTGATCCCCACCACCGCCGAAGAGCGGTTCCAGCTCAGCGCCGACAAAGTCGCTGCGGCTTGGGGACCACACACCCGCGGCGTCTTGCTGGCATCGCCCTCCAACCCTACTGGCACGTCCATCGACCCGGCCGAGCTGCGCCGCATTCACGAGGTGGTGCGCGCACGTGGCGGCATCACCCTGATCGACGAAATCTACCTGGGCCTGAGCCACGATGACCAATTCGGCCACAGCGCCTTGGCGCTGGGCGAAGACATCATCAGCATCAACAGCTTCAGCAAATACTTCAACATGACCGGCTGGCGCCTGGGCTGGCTGGTGGTGCCCGAAGCCCTGGTGCCGGTGCTTGAGCGCCTGACGCAAAACCTGTTCATCTGTGCCAGCACCGTAGCGCAACAAGCCGCGCTGGCCTGCTTTGAACCCGAGAGCCTGGCCGAATACGAGCGCCGCCGCGCCGAATTCAAGGCACGGCGTGACTACTTCATTCCGGCGCTGAACGACTTGGGCCTGACGGTGCCGGTGGCCCCCGATGGCGCTTTTTACGCCTGGGCAGACTGCACCGCCGCTTGCCAAAAGCTGGGCCTCAAAGACAGCTGGGACTTCGCCTTTGCCGCGCTCGAACACGCCCATGTGGCCATCACGCCAGGGCGCGACTTTGGCACCGACCAAACTGCAAGCTTCGTGCGTTTTTCCACCGCCAACTCGATGGCCGAATTGCAAACGGCCATGGCACGCCTGAAAGCCTGGCTGCAACCATGAACACCACCACACAAGCAGCCATGCCCTTTCAGTTCCCCATCCGAATCTATTGGGAAGACACCGATGCGGGCGGCATCGTGTTCTACGCCAACTACCTGAAGTTCTTTGAACGCGCCCGCACCGAATGGCTGCGCAGCTTGGGCTTTGGCCAGCAGGTGCTGCGTGACGAATCGGGCGGCATGTTCGTGGTGAGCGAAACAACCGTGAAATACCATTCGCCCGCCCGGCTGGACGACACCTTGGTGGTCACCGCCGAGCTGCAGGACGCCGGTCGTGTGAGCCTGACCATTGCCCAGCGTGCCTACTTGCGCACGCCCGGCCAAACCGACCGACTCCTGGCCGAAGGCACCATCCGCCTGGGCTGGGTGGACAGCCAAACTTTGAAACCAGGCCGCATTCCGGCCCCCGTTGTGGAAGCCCTGAAATGAACCAAGACATGTCCATCGTTTCCTTGTTGCTGCATGCCAGCTTCGTGGTGCAGCTGGTCGTCGCCATCTTGCTGACCATCTCGGTCACCAGCTGGGCTGCCATTGTGCGCAAGCTGTCCGCACTCAAGCGCATCAAGAACCTCAACGAAGAATTCGAGCGCGTGTTCTGGTCTGGCACCAGCCTCAATGAGCTGTTCAGTGCCGCCACCCAAAACGCCAAGATGGCGGGCCCCATGGAACGCATTTTTGCCAGCGGCATGCGCGAATACCAAAAACTGCGCGAGCGCCGCATCAGCGATGCAGGCACCCTGCTCGACGGCGCACGCCGCGCCATGCGCGCCAGCTTCCAGCGCGAGATGGATGTGGCCGAAGCCCAGCTGGCCTTCCTGGCCTCAGTCGGTTCGATCTCGCCTTATGTGGGCTTGTTTGGCACGGTCTGGGGCATCATGCACGCCTTCACAGGCTTGGCCAGCTTGCAGCAAGTGACCCTGGCCACCGTGGCCCCCGGCATTGCCGAGGCCCTGGTGGCCACCGCCATTGGCCTGTTCGCCGCCATTCCGGCCGTGTTGGCCTACAACCGCTTCTCGCACGACGTGGACCGCATCGCCATCAAGATGGAAACCTTCATCGAAGAGTTCTCCAACATCCTGCAGCGTAGCCTGGGCTCGGCAGGCGCCAGCAGCTCGGCTTCGGGCCACTGAAAGGATCATCATGCCCGCCGTTTCATCCCGGGGTCGCGGTCGCCGCACCATCGCTGAAATCAACATGGTGCCCTTCATCGACGTGATGCTGGTGCTGCTGATCATCTTCATGGTCACTGCCCCCATGATCACGCCCAGCATGGTCGACCTGCCCAGCGTGGGCAAAGCCGCCAAGCAACCCGACAAGGTGATCCAGGTCGTGATCCAGAAAGACGAACGGCTGGAGCTGGTCAGCGAGGGCAAAACCGACAGTGCCACCCTCACCAGCGTGGCGGCGAGCGTGAAAAACCACATCGGCTCCAACGACAACACGGCCGTCGTCATCAGCGCCGACCGCACCGTGAAATACGAAACCGTAGTCAAAGTCATGGACAGCCTGCAGCGCGCCGGCATTGCCCGCGTGGGCCTGTCGGTCCAGCTTGCGCCTTGAGGTCTGCATGAGGAATTCGGCTGTGAGCCACCGCCCTGCACCACACCTGGAATTTGCCCCACCCGCGCAGGAGGGGCGTCAGCGCTCCTTGCTGATCGCGATCGCAGCGCATGCCGCGCTGTTCCTGGCCCTGGCATTGGCTACCCAATGGCGAACCCAGCCCCAGACCGTTCAAGCTGAAGCCGAACTGTGGTCGGCCACACCAGAGGCCGCAGCCCCGCGCCTGCAAGAGCCCCCACCGGCCCCGCAGCCAGAGCCAGAGCCGGTCAAACCCGAGCCCAAGCCTGAACCCAAGGCCAAACCCACACCCCCACCACCGCCCAAGCCCGATCCGGAAATTGAGCGGCGCGATGCGCAAATTGCGCTCGAAAAGAAAAAGCAACTCGAAAAGAAAAAAGAAGCCGAGAAGCTGGAGAAGGAAAAAGCCGAGCTCAAGCGCAAAGAGCGTGAGAAAGAGGAAAAGGCCGCCAAGGAAAAAACGGTGAAAGACAAACTGGCCAAAGACAAGGCCGAGAAAGAAAAAGCCGAGAAAGAGAAAAAAGCGCAGGAAGAAAAAGCGCTCGAAAAGAAAAAAGCCGCAGAAAAAGCCGAAGCCGACGCCAAGAAACGCAAACAAGAAGAAGCCAAGAAAGCGGCTGAGGCCAAAGCCGATGCCGCCCGCATGGACGCCATGCGCAGCGAAAACATCAAGCGCATGCAAGGCCTGGCCGGTGCATCGGGTGGCGAGAACGCCACAGGCAGCGCCCTCAAATCATCGGGCCCATCCTCCAGCTATGCCGGTCGCCTGGTGGGCCGCATCAAACCCAACATCACCTACCCCGGCGATGTGGTGGGCAACCCGCGTGCCGAAGTGGAAGTCAAAGTCAGCCCGGACGGCACCATCCTGAGCCGCCGCATCGTGCAGTCCAGCGGCAACCGCGCCTGGGACGATGCTGTGCTGCGCGCCATCGACAAGACCGAAGTCTTCCCCAAGGACACCGATGGACGCGTGCCCTCGGTGATCGTGCTGGGGTTCAGGCCGCAGGACTGAGTGAAACTTTGGCTCATTGAGGGCATTGAGCCATGTTCCGATCAGTCTTTGCCGGTCGGTCTCTACCGGTCAGTGGTCTAAGGCCAGACAGCGGTCTGGCACCATCAACCTTACTGTGACACCGTCCGCAGGGTCAGTATCGGATTGTTGTCTTCGTACACGATCTGGGCCTGTCCCTGATCCGCCTGAGCCATCCAGCTGGCCAGTGCGGCGTCGGACGGGAAAAAGCGGGCTTGTTCGCCCAATGCCAATTCGGCACGCGCACCCAACTGTTCATTGCGGCGTTCCAGCTTCAGGCGCACCGGCAAGCCCCGGACCAGCTCGCCCTGCTCGGTTTGCTCGCGTTGCGCCGGGAACTCCTTGATCAGCCGCGCAATGTCCGGTGCGCGGCCATTGACGGCCACGCGCAGGTATTTGCCGTAGCGGCAGCGCGCTGCGCCCAGGTCCATGATTTGTTCCATCTTCAAGCGGAAACCGCCTGAAAAGCGGTCCGCCTGCATCTTGGCCGTGACGATGATCAGCTCGTCGTCTTTGAGCAAATGCTTGGCCGAGTTGATCAGGCCTTCGTCGGCGGTGGCTTCCATCACGCCCGATTTGTCGTCGAGCTTGAAGATCGCCACTTTGCCGCGCTGGCCGTTGATGATGCGCAGATCACTGACGATGCCCGCCAACACCATGGACTCGCGGCTGTCGATCAAATCGTCAATCTTGCGGCGCGCAAACTGGCGCACTTCGCGCTCCACTGCGTCAAACAGGTGGCCAGACAGGTAAAAACCCACTGCGGTTTTCTCAAGCAACAAGCGCTCCTTGATGCCCCAGGGCAGCACATCGGCCAGGTCGGGCTCTTGGGTGCTCGATCCGTGCGAGTCGTCGCCCAGCATGTCGAACAGGCCGCCCTGGTTGGCGTTGGCCACTGTGGCGCTGGCAAACTCGAAAGCCTTGTCGATGCTGGCCGACAAGGCCGCACGGTTCATGTGCAACGAATCAAATGCACCCGCCTTGATGAGCGCATCCACCGTGCGCTTGTTGATGCGGCTGCGATCCACCCGCACGGCAAAGTCGAACAAACTGGTGAACGGGCCGCCTTCGTTGCGAGCGGCCACGATGGCCTCGATCGCCTGCTGGCCGGTGCCCTTGATGGCGCCCAGGCCATAGCGAATGATCTTGTCGGTGACCGGCTCGAAGCGGTAGTTGCCCCGGTTCACATCGGGCGGGTCAAAGGTAATGCCGAACTTCAAGGCATCTTCGTAGAGCACCTTGAGCTTGTCGGTGTCGTCCATTTCCACCGTCATGTTGGCGCAGAAGAACTCGGCGGTGTAGTGCACCTTGAGCCAGCCGGTGTGGTACGCCAGCAATGAATAAGCAGCCGCGTGCGACTTGTTGAAGCCGTAGCCCGCGAACTTCTCCATCAGGTCAAAGACTTCGTCGGCTTTGTCTTGCGGGATGCCGTGCGTGGCCAAGGCACCGGCGCGGAACTTCTCGCGGTGCTCGGCCATTTCTTCGGCCTTTTTCTTGCCCATGGCGCGGCGCAGCAAGTCGGCGCCGCCGAGCGAGTAGCCGCCCAGGATCTGCGCCGTCTGCATCACCTGCTCCTGGTAGACCATGATGCCGTAGGTCTCGGACAGCATCTCGGCCACCGCAGGGTGCGGGTATTCGACCTCTTCGCGGCCGTGCTTGCGGGCCACAAAGCTGGGGATCAGGTCCATTGGGCCCGGGCGGTACAACGCGTTGAGCGCGATCAGGTCTTCCAGGCGGCTAGGACGGGCGTCGCGCAGCATGCCTTGCATGCCACGGCTTTCAAACTGGAACACGGCTTCGGTCTTGCCGTCTGAAAACAGTTTGTAGGTGGGCACATCGTCGAGCGGGATGTTCTCGAACGCGAAGTTCTCCTGGCCTTTGTGGCGCTTCATGATGAACTCGCGGGCGATCTCCAGAATCGTCAGCGTGGCCAGGCCCAAAAAGTCGAACTTGACCAGGCCTGCGGCCTCCACGTCGTCCTTGTCGTACTGGCTCACCGCCGATTCGCTGCCGGGCTGCTGGTACAGCGGGCAAAAGTCGGTCAGCTTGCCCGGCGCGATCAGCACGCCCCCGGCGTGCATGCCGATGTTGCGGGTCATGCCTTCGAGCTTTTGCGCCAGCTCGATGAGGGTTTTCACATCCTCTTCGCGCTCGATGCGCTCGGCCAGGATCGGCTCCATCGCAATCGCGTAGTTGTTTTTGTCGCCCTCTTTGGGCGTGGCGGGCGGGTATTGCAGCGTGACCGACATGCCCGGCTTGTTGGGAATGAGCTTGCTGATGCCGTCGCAAAAGGTGTAGCTCATGTCGAGCACGCGGCCCACGTCGCGGATGGCCGCACGCGCCGCCATGGTGCCGAAGGTGGCGATCTGCGAGACCGCATCGCGGCCGTATTTTTCCTTGACGTAGTCGATGACGCGGTCGCGGTTGCCCTGGCAAAAGTCGATGTCAAAGTCGGGCATGGACACCCGTTCAGGGTTCAAAAATCGCTCGAACAGCAGGCTGTATTGCAGCGGGTCCAAGTCGGTGATCTTGAGGGCATAAGCCACCAGCGAGCCCGCTCCCGAGCCCCGGCCCGGGCCCACGGGGCAGCCGTTGGCCTTGGCCCACTGGATGAAGTCGCCCACGATCAGGAAGTAGCCCGGGAAACCCATCTTCAAGATGGTGCCCAACTCAAACTCCAGACGCTCTACATAGCGCGGCCGTTCGGCGTTGCGTTTGGCCTCGTTGGGGTACAGGTGCACCAGGCGCGCCTCCAGGCCTTCAAACGAGACATGGCGGAAATAATCGTCCACCGACATGACCACGCCGTTGACGGGCGGGATCGGGAAATTGGGCAGCTGTGGCTTGCCCAGCACCAGGCTCAGGTTGCAGCGCTTGGCGATCTCCAGCGTGTTGGCAATCGCGCTGGGCACATCGGCAAACAAGGCGCACATTTCTTCGGCCGACTTGAAATACTGCTCGCGTGTGAACTTGCGCACCCGACGCGGGTTGGCCAGGATTTCGCCTTCGGAAATGCACACCCTGGCTTCGTGTGAATCGTAGTCGTCTGCCGAATGGAACTGCACCGGGTGCGTGGCTACCACCGGCAAATGCAAACGCGCTGCCAACGCCACAGCACCGGCCACCTGGGGTTCGTCTTCAGGACGGCCTGCGCGTTGCAACTCCAGGTAAAAACGGTGCGGAAAAATCGAAGCCAATTGCAGCGCCACATCGGCCGCCTTGTCATTGTCGCCCTGCACAATGGCCTGCCCGACAGGCCCGGCTTGCGCGCCAGACAGCAGGATCAGGCCTTCGGACAGCTCTTTGAGCCAATCGACCTTGACGACCGCCACGCCCTTGACCACGTTTTGCGTCCATGCGCGTGCCAGCAGCTCGCAAATGTTCAGGTAGCCCTGGTGGCTTTGCACCAGCAAGATCACGCGGGACAAAACGCCCGCATCACCGCCCAGGCCTTCCAGGTTGATTTCCGAGCCGAGGATCGGTTTGACGCCCTTGCCGCGGCCCTCTTTGTAGAACTTGACCCCGCCGAACAGGTTGTTCAGATCGGTGATGGCCAGGGCGGGTTGCCCGTCCTTGGCGGCCATTTTGACCACGTCATCGATGCGGCAAGTGGCATCAACGACGGAGAATTCGGAGTGAAGGCGCAGGTGGGCAAACATAGCCCTCCATTGTAGAAGGCCAGGGGGCTCAAATTGGCAAATTCAAGGGTGTCCACATGCAGGTCAGCACCTTCAGGTCCGACATTTTGTGGGCTTGACGCAAGTTCATGTCGGGGCTAAAGCCACCGACCTACAACAAATTTTCTCCGTAGGTCGGCACCTTCAGGTCCGACACAAGTTTTCCCTGTAGGTCGGCACCTTCAGGTCCGACTTCAGTCCCGCAGAACCTGCAAAACTTCCGAGTGAAATTCACGCCCATACAGGATCATGACCACCAGGGCGGTGGCCAGCACCAGTGCCAGCGGCGAAAAGAACCAAGCCATGGCGGCAAACGAAAAATAATAAGCCCGCAAGCCGTCGTTGAACGTTTCGGCCGCAGCCCCCACCAAGCGACCGGCCCGCTCGGCCACTTGCTGTCGGTCCTGCAGACCTCGGTCAAAAGTATCAGGTGGCGGCATGGCGCCGATCACCAGCGCCACAAAGGTGTACTGGCGCATCGACCAGGAAAACCGGAAAAAGGCATACACAAAAATGCCCACCAACACCAGCACCTTGAACTCGAACACCAGCATGGGGGTGGGCTGCGCAAACGGGATCTCGCGCACCAGCTCGGCGGCCTTGTCGGTGGTGCCCAGCAAAGCAAACAGACCACCGATGATGATGATGGTGGTGGACGAGAAAAACGAAGGCGTGTGCGACAGGTTCTGGGTGATCAAGCCATCGAGCATGCGCGGATCACGGGCCGTGGTCTGCAACATCCATTTCACGCGGTAAGCGTTGGTCGTGGCGATCAGGCTCTGGTCACGCTGGCCACGCACCCGGGCAAACCAGGCATAACCGGCCCACAGACTGAAAAAGGACACCAGCGCCAGCCAGTCGCCCCACGGCATCATCGAGAGGATTTTCATGTTGGCATCCTAGCAAGCCTCAGGTCCTCTGCAACGCGCCGCTGCATTTGCAAGCGAAAAAAAGCCCAGGTGATGGACATCACCTGGGCCGGATGGCAAGTCGGGCCATGGCCCGACATGATCAGCCGCGCAGCTTGGCGGCCACAGCGGCCACGCGCTCGCCGAACTTGACTGCGGTATCCACATCCCCTTGTGGGATCTTGTCGGCACCGGCATCCGAAGGTGCTTGCACCAGCAGACCCACCGAGCCACCGAGGTTGTTGACGTCATTGCGGGTCGAGGCCAAGGCGTTGGCCGGGGCCATGCCCAGGCTGATCCACAGGCCACCGTGCTGCGAAGCCAGGGTCTGCAGGTAAGCCAGGGTCATGCCCTTGTCGCCATTCAGGCTGGCACTGACAGAGAAACCTGCAAAGAACTTGTCTTGCCAGGCGCGGGTGAACCAACGCTTGGACGAAGCGTCAGCGAACTTCTTGAACTGCCAGCTCACATTGCCCATGTAGGTGGGCGAACCGAACACGATCGCGTCGGCAGCGTCCAGCACAGCCCAATCGGCTTCGGTCACATTGCCGTCGGCGTCAATCGCCACCAGTTGGGCGTTGGCACCCTTGGCCACGGCCTGAGCGATGAATTGCGTGTGGCCGTAGCCAGAGTGATAAACAACAACAGTCTTTGCCATGAAAAGCTCCTTGGTTGAAAAAACAGGGTGAAAAAATCAGGCGGCCAGATCGAACACCAGGACTTCTGCGTCCTGGCCTTCACTCAAGGCCAATGAGGATTCGGTTTGCAGCATCGCCGCATCGCCTGCGCGCAGGGGCTGGCCGTTGACTTGCAAGGCACCGCGCACCAGGAACACATAGGCTTTGCGCGCAGGATCCAGCGTGAGTCTGGCGGCTTCAGCGCCGTCAAACAGACCGGAGTACATGCGCGCATCGGCATGGATCTTGACCGTGTACTCAGCCCCTTCGGGTGCGGCCACCAGCGCCAGCTGGCCCCGCTTGGCCGCGGCTGGAATGGTTTTTTGCTCGTAACCAGGGTCAATGCCGGTCACGTTCGGCTCGATCCAGATTTGCAGAAAGTGGGTTTCCTCGCCCTTGGCGTGGTTGAACTCGCTGTGGCGCACGCCAGAGCCTGCGCTCATGCGCTGCACATCGCCGGGCGGGATGCCCTTGACGTTGCCCATGCTGTCCTGATGGGCCAAGTTGCCCGACAGCACGTAGCTGATGATTTCCATGTCGCGGTGGCCGTGGGTGCCAAAGCCCATGCCCGGCGCGATGCGGTCTTCGTTGATCACGCGCAGATTGCCCCAGCTCATGTGGGCCGGATCGAAATAATTGGCAAACGAAAAGCTGTGGAAAGACTTGAGCCAGCCGTGATCGGCATAGCCACGTTCTGCAGATTTACGAATGGTCAGCATGGTGATCTCCTGATCAAACGCTTGCGGCACTTGCCTCAAGCCATGCATGGACTTTACCGGCACCGCCCCGCTTGTCCGTTGACTGGGTTTGCTGGCATCATTCAAATTAATTGAATAAAAAGAAGGCAATCATGCAAACACCTCGCGACTGGCTCACCCCCGAAGCCCTGACCATGCTGCAAACCATTGACCAGAAAGGCAGCTTTGCAGCCGCAGCCCGGGCGCTCGATCTGGTGCCCAGCGCCCTCACCTACCGGGTGCGTCAGCTCGAAGACGCACTGGATGTCTTGCTGTTTGACCGCAGCGCACGCCAGGCCCGCCCCACCGCCGCCGGACAGGAGCTGCTGCGCGAAGCCACCCGGCTCTTGAGCGACATGGATGCCGTGGCCAACCGGGTTCGCCGAGTGGCCACCGGCTGGGAAGCTGTGCTCACCGTGGCCGTGGACAGCGTGGTCTCGCGCACCGTGGTGATGGATTTGTGCGCCAGCTTTCTGGGTTTGGGCACCACCACCAAACTCAGGCTGCGTTACGAAACCCTCTCAGGCACCCTGGCTGCGCTCACCTCGGGGCAGGCCGATCTGGTGCTGGGCGCGGTGATGGCACACGGTTTGCCATCCGACATTCAGCATGCGGAGCTGGGGCCCATTCCATTCGTCTACGCGGTGGCCAGCCACCACCCCTTGGCTCAGGCCCCCGAACCCTTGACCGATGAACTGCTGCAACAACACCGTGCTGTGGCCGTGGCCGATTCGGTCAGCCGGGGCACTGGTTTGACCATTGGCTTGTTGGGTGGACAAGACGTGTTCACCGTGCCCGACATGGCCAGCAAGCTCGAAGCGCAATTGCGCGGCTTGGGCGGCGGCTTCCTGCCTGAAAGCCTGGCGCGGCCTTACATTGAAAGCGGTTTGCTGGTGACCAAGACGGTGCAAAAACCGCGCACCAGCACGGGTCACTACGCCTGGCGCGACAGCAAACAAGCCCCCGCCGGGCAAGCGCTGCGCTGGTGGCTGTCACAACTGCAACGCCCCGCCACACGCAACGCATTGCTGCAACCTGCGCATCGCGTGTAGAGTGTGAGCCATGAACACACAACACA
>Ga0228702_1001687_pt1 | contig 13622 bp, 9 predicted proteins | sample McNCre217_Aug_MG_2_FD_178018 | JGI IMG/M metagenome (GOLD analysis project Ga0228702, IMG submission 178018) | Freshwater microbial communities from McNutts Creek, Athens, Georgia, United States - 20-17_Aug_MG | ecosystem: Environmental > Aquatic > Freshwater > Creek | place: USA: Georgia... | reverse complement strand
GTACCGTTGAAGGCGATGCGCGCAAATACGAATCAATTTCGAGCCCGGTTCGCCTTGGCGGTTTGACAGCGGGTGTTATACAGCTCATCTTTGAGAAAGAACTACCAGAGACCCCTTCGTCATGTGATATTTTCAGCTTGCTGGCTTTGGCGGCCGAGCCGTATCTCGGCTTGCCTGGTAGGGCGAGCACTTCCCCCGCCGTGGGCTCACAGTGGGCTGTTCCCCGAAGGCAATCTGAAAATCTGGCGTTGAGCCTGACGGAACGTCAGCTGTCAATTTTGGGGTCCATGACCGAAGGCATGACTTATTACCAGATTGCTAGAAAGCTTCTGCTTTCAGAGTCAACTATCAAACAAGAGGTCGGAAAGATTTTCCGCTTTCTTGGCGTCAACACCCGCGATGCAGCCCTGGATGTAGCGAAAAGCCGGAGCCTTATCTAGCGTGAAACTTTTGCTGGGCGTTGGCAACGCCATCGGTGATAATGCTCTCGGCGGCATCGGCCGCGATTTCCAGGGTGACCGCAACCTCGTTGCGCTCAGCGGCAGGGAAATCCTTGAGCACGAAGTCCGCGGTGGCCATCTGGCCGGGCGGGCGCCCGATGCCGATGCGCACCCGAATGAATTCAGGGCCCCCGCAGGCGGCGATGATGTCTCGAAGGCCATTGTGTCCGGCGTGCCCCCCGCCGACCTTGATGCGCACATCGTGCTGCGGGATGTCCAGCTCGTCGTGGAGCACGATGGTGTGTGCCAGGTCTACGCCGTAGAACTTCATTAGGCCCGAGACCGGCCTACCCGAGGTATTCATGTAGCCGGTGCTCTTGGCCAGAATCAGCTTTGGGCCGCCCATTCCCAGCCGGCCTTCGGCAACTACAGCACCGGCCTTGTGCGTCTTCCAGCTGGCACCTATGCGCTTAGCCAAAATGTCTACGGCCATGTGGCCAACGTTGTGCCGGTTAAACGCGTAGCCGGGCCCGGGGTTACCGAGCCCGACTACGAGAAAAGTATCGGACATGCGTCCAGATTACCTTGCGGTCTGGGTTTGCAGACTAGGCGTTAGCCAGTTCTGCAGCGTGACCACCAGGGGTCTCAACGACCGAAGCAACTAGCTCGTCGGCCTTGAGGTCCATGGTTACGCCCTTTGGCAGGACTACATCCTTGGCCAGAACGTGGTGGCCAGCGCCCTCCTTGTTGAAGACGATCTCGACGAACTGAGGAACGTGAGTTGCCTCGGCGGTCAGCGTGACGGTCTTGTGCTCCAGGTCGATGGTGGTGCCCGAGAGGCTCTCGCCTACGATGTGCACTGGAACCTCGACGTGTACCTTCTCGCCTGCGGTTACCTCTACCAGGTCGATGTGCTCGATGATTTGGGTGATTGGGTCCTTCGAAACAGCCTTAACCAGAACCAGCTCCGACTTGCCATCGATGGTGAGCTCGATCAGTGCGTTCTTGTTACGCAGGATCAGGCGGGTCTCGTGGGCTGGGAGGGTGACGTGGCGGGTCTCCGACTTGTGGCCGTAGATTACGGCTGGGGTCTTGCCGGCGGCACGAGCCTGGCGAGCAGCACCCTTACCGAACTTGGTGCGGACTTCGCCAACCAACTTGAATTCAGACATTTGCATTCCTTTGTTTAGTGCCACCGATGTCCTGCCAGAAATTTCGCTGGGGCACATCGGTGAAAAGTTTGTAGTGCTCAACCGCAATGGATAGCGCGGGAACTAAAAAAGCCACCCAACGAATGGATGGCTATCTAAGCGACCCCGTCGATAACGGCCACTATTTCTAGAAGCCCTCGCCGTTGTTGGTTCTATTTTAGGCTTAAGCGGTGGATTCCTACAAGCTCAGTTACCCGGCCGACCTGCCGGTAAGTGAGCGCAGGGACGAGATTCTGGCCGCAATCCGCGAAAACCAGGTGGTTATCATCGCCGGAGCAACCGGTTCGGGTAAGACCACGCAGATCCCAAAGATGTGCCTGGAGTTGGGTCGAACCAGCATCGCCCACACCCAGCCAAGGCGAATCGCAGCCCGAGCGGTTGCCGAGCGCATCGCCGAGGAGCTGGCGGTCGAACTCGGTGGACCGGTTGGTTATCAGGTTCGCTTCACCGATCAGGCGGGCCCAAACACCAAGGTCAAGGTGATGACCGATGGCATTCTGCTCAACGCACTTCAGCGCGACCGCAAGCTGACCCAGTACGACACCATCATCATCGATGAGGCCCACGAACGCAGCCTCAACATTGACTTCCTTCTGGGCTACCTGAAGCAGCTTTTACCAAGCCGACCAGACCTGAAGCTGATAATCACGTCGGCCACCATCGACCCGCAGAGCTTTAGCCGACACTTCGGCGATGCACCGATAATCGAGGTCTCCGGGCGCACCTTCCCCATCGAGATCCGCTACCGGCCGATCGGTATGGAACGCGGAGAGACCGACAGCGATGATCCGGACGACGAAGAATACGAGCCGGAGGCCGGGGCCAAAACGCCTAGCGCATCGAGCGCGGGGTCAAAGGTCAGGGGCGAACCGACCGCCGCCGATTACGTCGACGGCATCATCGGTGCCTTAAAGGAGCTGGAGCGCGAGGCCCAGGGTGACGTGCTGGTCTTCTTCAGCGGCGAGTCTGAAATTCGCGACGCCCAGGAGGCCATCGAGGGCTCCATCGTTTCCGGCGCGCTTGCCAAGGGCACCGAGGTGCTGCCGCTCTATGGCAGGCTATCCGCCGCCGACCAGCACAGGGTGTTTGAGCCGTCCAAGATGGTTGGCGTGCGCCGCCGCGTGATTCTGGCAACCAACGTGGCCGAAACCTCGCTGACAGTTCCCGGCATAAAGTACGTGGTGGACACCGGAACGGCACGCATCAGCCGCTACAGCCCGCGCGCCAAGGTGCAGCGGCTACCGATCGAGGCCGTAAGCCAGGCCAGCGCCAACCAGCGGTCCGGGCGGTGTGGCCGAACCAGCGACGGCATCGCCATTCGACTTTACAGCGAAGACGACTTTAACGCTCGCCCCCAGTTCACCGACCCGGAGATTTTGCGAACCAACCTGGCCAGCGTCATCCTTCAGGCAGCCGCTCTTGGCCTCGGCGACATCACGCGCTTCCCATTCATTCAGCCGCCAGACTCCCGTGGCGTGAAAGACGGATTGGGCCTCCTGCGTGAGCTCGGTGCGATATCCGCTGCCGATGCAACTGGAGCTGCGCGCGAGGGCGCTCGGCTAACGAAGGTGGGTAAGGCACTTGCCCGTCTGCCGATCGAACCGCGCTTTGCCCGCATGCTCCTGGAGTCGCGCGAGGCAGGAGTGACCCGCGAGGTGATGGTTATCGTCGCGGGCCTCACCGTCCAGGACCCGCGCGAACGCCCCCTCGAAAAACGCGAAAAGGCCGACGGCCTGCACGCCAGATTCACCGACCCGACCAGCGACTTTCTGACCCTCCTAAACCTCTGGAATTACCTGGAGGAACAGCAGAAAAAACTCTCATCGTCTGCGTTCCGCCGCCAATGCAAAGCGGAGTTCCTGAACTACCTTCGAGTGCGCGAATGGCAGGACGTAGTTAGGCAATTGCGTTCGCTCACCAAGCCCCTGGGCCTGCAACTTGGCGAACCCAAGGTGGACCCCGATGGCATTCATCGGGCGCTGCTTTCGGGAATGCTCAGCCACATCGGACTGCGCCAACTGAGCGAGAAGCAGGCCGGCGATAAGGCAGGCAAGGCCAAGGATTCAGGCGGTAACCCAAAGCGGCAGACCTCCGAGTACCTTGGTTCCAGCGGCACAAAATTTGTGATTTTCCCTGGCAGCGCACTAGCAAAAAAGCCTCCTGCAGCCGTAATGAGCGCAGAGCTGGTTGAGACCAGCCGACTGTTCGCACGGATGAATGCGGCCATCGATCCGGCCTGGGCCGAAAAACTTGCCGGTGACCTTTGTAAGCGGCAATACTCGGAGCCGCACTGGGAAAAGAGCCAGGGTGCGGTCATCGGCTACGAGCGAGTGACACTATTTGGCGTGCCGATTGTCACCAGTCGCCGCATTCAATTCGCGCGAATCGACGCCGCCTTCAGCCGTGACCTGTTCATCCGTCACGCCCTGGTTGATGGTGAATGGGAATCAGTTCAGGCCTTCCAGAAAGCTAACAAGCTGCTGCTTCGCGAACTCGAGGCACTGGCGGAGCGTTCGCGCAAACCTCAGTTGATCCCCGACGACGAGGATATGTTCCGCTTCTACGATGCCCGGGTGCCCGCCGATGTGGTCTCGATGCGCACCTTCGAGGGCTGGTGGAAGGTGGCCAAACGATCCACACCCGAGCTACTCACCGCCACCCGCGAGGACCTGCTTGGCCAAGAGGAAGTTCACCACGACGAGCGCGAGCACCCTTCGGTTTGGACGCACGGAGGACAGCAGCTGAAGCTGCACTACCGCTTTGACCCGGGTGCGGTAGACGACGGGGTGACCGTGGAGGTTCCACTGCCACTACTGGCGGCGTTACAGCGGGATGCGTTCGACTGGCTGGTTCCGGGCATGCGCCTAGAGCTGGTGACCACCCTCATAAAGAGCCTGCCCAAAGCAATTAGACGCAACGTAGTGCCTGCCACCGACTGGGCGGCAAAGGCGCTAGCCGCAATGCCATCCGAGCCCACCGGCCCACTTCTGACTGTCCTTGCGGAGACACTGCAGCGCCTTTCCGGAACTGTCGTGAAGGCCACCGATTTCGAGAGCGACCGCCTCACCGACGGCCAGCGCATGACCTACCGCGTGGTAGACGCCCGCGGCAAGACGCTTGGCCAGGGTACCGATCTTGCCGCGCTACAAGGCAAACTTGCGTCGTCCGGCCGCCAGGCGGTAGCCGCCACGGTCGAGCGAGCTCACTCGGATGTGGAACGAGACGGGGTGACCGGTTGGGACTTCGAATCGCTACCGGAGAGCCTGGAGTCCAAACACGGGGGCAACGTCGTGCGCGCGTTCCCAGCGCTGGTGGCCGGAAAGCCCGGATCCGCATCGGTTTCGATTCGCCTCTTCAGCACCCAGGCCGAACAACGTGCGGCCCACCCGATGGGCCTGCGAGCCCTAGTTCAACTTGGCGTGCAATCCCCCGCAAGCTATGTGAAGCAACACCTGACCCAGCCCGAGAACCTGGCGCTTGTCACGGCTCCCTACCCTAGTTTCAATGCCTTCATCGACGACGTGATATCAGCAGCAATCGACCGCGAAATCCACCGATTGCAGCCGGACGGAATGGTCATGACCAAGGCACAGTTCGAGCAACTCCGGGCGGCGGTACAGCAGTCCATCATGGACTCCGTGTTTGAGACCAGCGCCCTCGTAGCGAAGATCATGATCGCAGTGCGCGAGGCCGGAAAGGCAATCTCGGACACAAAGGCCTTCGCGTTCCTTTCGGTGCTTGCCGCCGAAAAGGCGCACATCGACGAGTTGGTTCACCCGGGATTCGTCTCCGCCGTGGGGCTAGACCGACTGCCGCGCGTACTTGTCTACCTGCAGGCCATAAAACGCCGCGTGGAACAGCTAAATGAAAATCCACAACGAGATCGAGTCGGCCAGGTTGAACTAGATCAAGCGCTGACGCTTTACTCGTCGGCGGGAGGAAAAATCCCGTTGCCATTGGGCGCACCTGCCAAAATCGTCGCAGCCCGATGGATGCTGGAGGAACTTCGGATCAGCCTGTTTGCTCAGCACTTGGGCACCGCCGAACCCATCTCGGTGCAGCGAATCAAAAAAGCTTTGGCGGGTTAGCGGCTGCGAACCACTGCCAGGCGAACCAGCAGTGCCGCACCTAGTATGCCGAGCGAGACGGGCACGGCCGGACCTGGAACCGCAAAGGCCAGGGCCCAACAGAGGATGAATCCGAGGATTGCGACGGCACGCGGAGCCACGCGTTCGGTTACACCTTGACGCAGCACCGATAGGTGGCCAATCGAGTAATAGAACAAGACGCTAAAAGACGAGAATCCGATTACCCAACTTAGGTCGCCGACGGCAACCAAGACTATTGCGCCGGCAGCGATGACCACCTCGGCAACCCAGGGAGAGCCGTGGCGGTTGCGCTTCATGAAAACGGCCGGCAATTCACGATCCTCGCCCATGGTGGCCGCGGTGCGGCTGACCCCGGCCAGCAGCGCCAGCATCGAACCCAGCGATGCCAGAACGGCAACGACGACGGTTACTGGTTGAGCCAGATTGGGCAGGAAAAGCCCAGATAGCGATTTGAACGGTGCAACATCGGTGTAGAGATCGAGCCCCAAGAACTTCTGCATCACGAAGGCCAGCATGAAGTAGATGACCATTACGGCAGTCAGAGTAATGAGGATTGCCTTTGGAATGTTTCGCTTGGCGTCGCGTACCTCGTTACCCAGTGTCGCGATGCGGGCATACCCGGCAAACGCGAAGAAGAACACCGCCGCGGCGCTTAGGACATTAGTGAGAGCCGGGGTGGCGTTTGGGCTGGGCAGCACCAGCAGGGGCGCTGGCAGCACCAGGCCAGAAATGGCGAACCAGCTCAGGAATAGGGTGGTGACTGTTGCCAGCACGGCGGCCACACCGGCGGTACGTTGAATGCCCAGGATGTTGATCAAGGCAAGCACCGCTATTGCCAGAACTGCTGGCCAAAACTTGAGCCCAGGCGCCAGATAGTTGTTGAAAGCCAGTGCGATGGCCGCAATGGAGCCGATCTTGCCGAAGACAAACGCGAAGCCAGACGCGAACGAGAATGTATCGCCCAGATAGATGCGCGAGTAGGCATACACCCCACCCGGCCGGTCAATCGCTCGGGCCAGCGAGTAGATGGCCCAGCTGTTGAGAGCCGCAACCACGGCGGCAAGCGCCAGCGCCCAGTAATAACCAGTGGGGGTAATTACATACGCGGTGTGGAATACAACGAAGACGCCCGCCCCGAGCATCGATGCAAGGCCGATGGCGATCGCGCCAAGCAGCCCGACCTGCTGTTTAGGCATGGCCAGGGAAGAAACGCGAAACCGAATCGTCCGAGAACACGGCCTCGATTGCCTGGGCAATCAGTGGCGCGATCGACAGAACGGTCAGGTTCTCCCAGCGCTTGTCCTCCGGGATTGGCAGGGTGTTGGTCACCACTACCGCGTCTACTGCGTCGCCCGAGAGACGCTCCACGGCAGGGCTGGAGAAGATTGCGTGAGTTGCAGCAACGATTACGCGACCGGCACCGTTTTCCTTGAGTGCCTTCGCCGCAGCAACGATGGTGCCGGCGGTGTCAATCATGTCGTCTACCAGCAAGCAGGTGCGTCCCTCGACGTCGCCAACCAGCTCGTGGACCTGAACCTGGTTTGGGCGGTCTGGGTCGCGACGCTTATGGATGATTGCCAGCGGTGCACCGAGGCGATCGGCCCAGATGTCTGCCACGCGTACGCGGCCGGAATCCGGGGAAACCACGGTGAGGTTCTCGTTGCCGTAGGTCTCGGCCACGTAGTCGGCCAGAATCGGCAACGCCCAGAGGTGGTCTACTGGGCCATCGAAGAAGCCCTGAATCTGAGGGGTGTGCAGGTCTACCGACATCAGGCGGTTTGCGCCCGAGGCCTTGTAGAGGTCCGCCATCAGACGTGCCGAGATCGGCTCGCGTCCCTTGTGCTTCTTGTCCTGGCGAGCATATGGGAAGAATGGCGAAACCACGGTGATGCGCTTGGCGGAGGCGCGCTTCATGGCATCTACCATGAGCAACTGCTCCATCACGTGCTGGTTGATTGGGAACGGGTGAGCCTGAATGATGAAGGCATCAACACCGCGAACCGACTCCTCGTAGCGAACGAAGGTCTCTCCATTTGCGAAATCGTAAGCCACGGTTTCGGTGAGCTTGGTTCCCAGCAGCTGAGCTACCTCTTGAGCCAGTTCCGGATGTGCGCGACCGCTTACCAGGACCAGCTTTTTGTTATTCGGGGTGGTTACGCTCACGCTGGCTCTCTCTAGTCTTGCTTGGCTTCTCGGGCGGCCTGAGCCGCCTTGGCTGCTGCGGTGCCCTCGCGCTTTGAAAGCACCCAGTCCGCAATGTTCTTTTGCGGGGCTACGTTCATTCCCAGATCGCCCGGTTTGACGTCTCGTCGCACCACGGTTCCGGCAGCGGTATAGGCTCCGTCCCCAATTGTAATCGGTGCAACGAACACGTTGTGCGAGCCGGTACGAACCTGACTGCCGATGGTGCTTCGATGCTTGTTTACGCCGTCGTAGTTGGCAAAAATGGTCCCGGCACCGATGTTGCTGCACTCGCCAATTTCGGCGTCGCCCACGTAGCTAAGGTGTGGCACCTTGCTGCCCGCACCGATCACCGCGTTCTTGGTCTCTACGAAGGTGCCGATCTTGCCGTCCGCCCCCAGGTCGGTTCCCGGACGCAGGTATGAGAATGGGCCAACGCTGGCACCGGCACCGATGCGGCTACTGGTGGCGTGAGACTTGACAACCTTGGCACCCTCGGCCACCTGGGTGTCTACCAGCACACACTCTGGTCCGACAATTGCGCCTTCGCCGATGGCGGTGGTGCCGTGCAGGAAGGTTCCAGGCAGGATTGTTGCATCCTGGCCGATGCTAACGGTGACATCGATCCAGGTGGAACCCGGATCCAAAATTGTGACCCCGGCAAGCTGCCAGGCCCGGCAGATACGCCAGTTGAGTTCCGCAGCGACCTCGCTGAGTTGGGCGCGATCGTTGATTCCGGCAACCAGCCACTCGTCTTCGATTGCTACGGCCTGAACCCGGTTGCCCTCATGCAGCAACTCGGCTGCGGCATCGGTGAGGTACTTCTCGCCCTGTGCGTTGTGGGTTCCGACCTTGGCCAGGGCGCCCTTCAGCTTCTTTGCGTCGAAAACATAGACGCCCGCGTTCACCTCGTTGATTGCGCGCTGATGCTCGGTGGCGTCCTTTTGCTCGACGATCTGCAGGAACTCGCCATCGGTGGAGCGCAAAATGCGGCCATAACCGTGCGGGTCTTCAAGGAAGGTGGTGAGCACCGATGCGGCATAGCCGCCATCCAGGTGGGTCTGCAGCATGGTTTCGATTGTTGCGACATCCAACAACGGAACATCGCCGCTGGTAACGACAACCACGCCCTCGAAATCGGCCGGAAGGGCAGCCAGTCCACACTCGACCGCGCGACCAGTTCCCGGGATTTCGTCCTGTTCGGCAATGATTGCAGTCGGGAAGAAGGCTCGAATGTATTCGGTGATCGCCTCTTTTTCGTGGCGGACCACGGGCACGACGTGCGCCGCATCCAGGCTGTGAGCGGTGGCCAGCACGTGACCGAGAAGCGGCAGACCGGCAAGCTCATGCATGACCTTGGGCTTGGAGGACTTCATCCTGGTGCCTTGGCCCGCGGCTAAAACAACTACCGCCAGGTGTCGCTCGGTCATCGAACTCCTTACGCTTGTCGCTGCCCCACCAGGACTCGAACCTAGACAAACGCCTCCAAAGGGCGCTGTGCTGCCATTACACCATGGGGCAACGTGACTTTCGTCACCCTCTAAGTCTGCCAGATAGCGGACAGGTGTGGCGGCTTGCAGGGCATCGATGGCCGGCATTTTGTCTGCAATTGGTACATTGGTGGCATGTCTGGTCTCGAAAAAATGCGTAAACTGGCCAACCGCTACAAGAACTACTGGCGGATCTTCGGCGGGGCGTTCCTGGCGTTTTCGCTATTCGGAATAGTCGCGGCCTCGCTAAACCAGTCCACGCTTGCCGGGGTATTCACGGGCATCGCCGGACTCTGCTTTCAGTCGGCTTTCTTCCTAATCATCTACGCTCGCGTGAGCGAGATGTTCCTATACCAAACCGAGGCGATGGTCGAGGCAATCGAGGAATCGGTGAAGGCAAGGAAGAACTAGCCCAGAGCCTCGCTGGTTTCCAGCCACTCCAGCTCCAGCTGGTCGCGCTTGTCGTTGTATTCCGACTGCTTTGCCGAGAGCGCGGTTAGCCCCGCGTAGTCACTCTGATCGTGAGTCGAAATCTGCTGGTGCAGAGCCGCCTCATCGGAGGCCAACTTCTCAAGGGCGCGCTCGATACGTGCCAAGTTTTTCTCGGCCGCACGGAGGTCGGCTCCAGCAAGCTTCGAAGCCACACCGCGGCCCTGCGAATTCGACGCTGGCTCACCATGCTGAGTTCGCTGCGCCGCCGAATTCTGCGCGCCGCCAACTGGCTTCGAAGCCGCCTTGAGCGAATGCCGGCGCAGCTCCAGATACTGTTCCACTCCCCCGGTCAGGTGCCGAAGCGAGCCATCGCCGAGAAGTGCGTACTGCTGATCGGTGACGCGCTCCAGCAGGTAGCGGTCGTGAGTGACCACGATGAGCGTGCCGGGCCATGAATCCAGCAGGTCTTCCATGGCGGCCAAGATGTCGGTATCTAGGTCGTTGGTGGGCTCGTCCAGAATCAAAACGTTCGGCTCTCCGAAAAGCAGCCGCAGGAACTGCAACCGGCGGCGCTGGCCACCGGAAAGGTCGCCGATCGGCGTCTGCAGTTGTGCACTGGAGAACCCGAGCTGCTCGACCAATTGGCTGGTGGAAACTTCCTTGCCATCCACTTCGAAGAACGACTTCTCGCGGGCGATGAGGGTGAAGATTCGCTCGTCGGCGAACTCATCCAGCTCGCGGACATCCTGGGTCAGAGTGGCGATGTTCACGGTTTTGCCGCGCTTGATCCGGCCCGAGAGCGGCTCCAGATCTCCCGCCAGGAGCTTTAGCAGCGTGGTCTTACCGGCGCCATTCACGCCCACCAGGCCGATGCGGTCGCCCGGACCAAGCCTCCAGGTTACATTGCTAAGGATGGTCTTATCGCCGGCCGAATAGCTGATTCCCTCCAGGTCGACTACATCCTTTCCGAGCCGCTGCGTGGCAAGCTTTTGCAGGCTAATCGCATCGCGCGGTTCCGGCTCGCCGGCAATCAATTCGGCGGCTGCGTCCATGCGGAATTTTGGCTTGCTGGTGCGTGCGGGTGCGCCCCGGCGAAGCCAAGCCAGCTCCTTGCGCAGCAGGTTTTGACGACGAGCCTCGCTTGCCGCGGCCGAGCGCATGCGCTCGTTGCGCTGCAGAATATAGGCCGCATAGCCGCCCTCGAAGGGATCGATGATGCCGTCGTGCACCTCCCAGGTGAGGTTGCAGACTTCGTCCAGGAACCAGCGGTCATGGGTGACCACGATGAAACCGCCGGCGGTTGGCGCCCAGCGCTGCTTCAGGTGCGCGGCCAGCCAGGCCACGCCCTCCACATCGAGGTGGTTGGTTGGTTCGTCCAGCAGCACGACGTCCCATTCCTGGGTCAGCAGCACAGCGAGGCTCACTCGACGGCGTTGCCCACCCGAGAGTTGGCTAACCTTGGCATTCCAGTCCAGGTCGTTCACCAGTCCCGCGATGACGTCGCGCACCTTGGCGTCGCCCGCCCACTCGTGCTCCTCGCGGTCGCCCACAACTGCAGCACCGACGGTCAATTCCGGGTCTAGCGCATCCTGCTGGTCCAACATTCCAACCCGCAGTCCGCTGCGGTAGGTGACGCGGCCCTCATCGGTGACCAAACGCTTTGCCAAAACCTTCAGCAGGGTCGACTTTCCGTCGCCGTTACGACCGACCACGCCGATGCGGTCGCCCTCGTTCACGCCGATGGTGATGCCCTTGAATACCTCTTTGGTAGGGAATTCGTGACGGATATTCTCCGCACCCAGCAGGTGTGCCATGTGACTCCTAGTAGACAAGCTGGGCCGGACCGGCCGGCGAGGTGGTGACGATTGCCTGCTGACCGAAGGTAGTCATGCGGCTGGCGATTGCAACTGCATCGTTTGCGTCGCGCGCCAGAAGCGCGATGGTTGGGCCGGAGCCCGACACTATTGCCCGAAGCGCGAGGGCGCGTTCGGCCAGCTCCAGGATCTCGGCAAGTTCGGGACGCAGGCTGAGGGCCGCCTCCTGCAGGTCGTTGTGCAGCAGTGGCGCAATGTCCTCGGCGCTGGCACCGCTGCTCAGGGCCCTGACCAGCGCCGGGTTGATTTTGGCTTCGACGACCCACTTTGGGTTGTCGCCGCGCAGGTCCCGTAGTCGGTCCAACTCCGCGTATACCGCGGGTGTGCTCAGGCCAAAGTCGTTAGGTATCAGCACCCAGTGCAGCAGCGATTTTTGCGCAATGGGCGAAAGCTCATGCCCAGTCCCTACACCGACGGCGGAGCCACCGACCAGTGCAAATGGTACGTCCGCACCCAATTCGGCAGCGATCTGAAGCCGCTCATAGTCGGTCAACAGGCGACCCCAAGCCGATTCGGCGGCCAGAATCGCGGCAGCAGCATCGGCGCTTCCGCCACCCATGCCACCGGCAACCGGCACGTTCTTGTGAATCGTGATTGCCAGGCGCGGCACCTTGCGCATCTTCAACGCGGCACCGGTCGCCTTGGCCGCTTTGACAACCAGATTGTTTCGATTGGTGGGCACGGCATCTAGATGCTTCTGGTCCAGGTTGCCGGTGACCGCAACCTCCCAGTCGGCAGCCAACTCGGCTACCACGGTTTCGGCCAGGTTGACGCTCTGATAGAGGCTAGCCACCTGGTGATAGCCGTTGTCCTGGAGAGGCCCAACCTTGAAGAACAGGTTGATTTTGCCGAAGGCGGTTGCCGCGTGCACCGGCTCACAGAGCAACCGATCGAAGATGTCTTGGAGGATTTCCTCCCAGTAGGCCTGGCACGCTGCCAGCTCGGTGGCATCGTGCAGTTGCTCGTGCACCAGCGCAACGCGGAAGAGTCCGTGGCGAACCTTCTCGAAGGTGATCTCCACCCGAGTGTCGTTGTCGAAGCTGAAACTCAGCAACTGCTCCGGCACTATTCTGATGAGCCGTTCGGGGGCCTCCATCGGCCAGGAATCGGGGTCGTTGAATAGCCCGAACAGCCGAGGAAGGTCGGTGGCATAAAACCGAGCGGTTTGCGCTGTGATTCGGCCGTTCTTGGAGGTCTCGGTATGCCAGCGCTGCATCAGTAGCCCTTGGCCTTGGCGATCTTCACGAAGTCGTGAATGTCTAATTGTTCGCCGCGCTTCTGTGGGTCGATGCCGGCCGCAAGCAAGATAGTCTCCGCCGAAGCCGCGGAACCTGCCCAGTCGGCCAGGGCCTGACGTAGGGTCTTTCGACGCTGCCCAAACGCGGCGTCTACCGCCTCGAAAACGGCCACCCGCAGCGCCTCATCACCCATGGGTTCGGCTCGCTTCTCGAAGTAGACCAGCGCGGAATCCACATTAGGGACCGGCCAAAAAATGGTGCGGCCTACGTTGCCGGCCAGGTTGGAGTCGGCGTACCAGGCCAGCTTCAGGCTGGGAACGCCGTAGACCTTGTTACCCGGCTTCGCGGCCAAACGGTGGGCCACTTCGGCCTGAACCAGCACCAGACCCGACTTCAGGCTGGGGAACTGCTCCAAGAAGTGCAGCAAAACCGGCACCGAGATGTTGTAGGGCAAATTGGCAACCAGGGCATCCGGTGCCGCTCCGAGGTCGGTGACCTTCATTGCGTCGGCGGATACCAGGCTGAAGTTTGCTCCGGGAGCGCGCTGGGCTACAGTCGATTCGATCGCGGCGGCCATCTTCGGGTCGATCTCGACCGAGATGACCTTGTCTGCGACCTCGATCAGGCCAAGGGTAAGCGAGCCGAGA
>Ga0228702_1001685_pt1 | contig 13626 bp, 1 predicted proteins | sample McNCre217_Aug_MG_2_FD_178018 | JGI IMG/M metagenome (GOLD analysis project Ga0228702, IMG submission 178018) | Freshwater microbial communities from McNutts Creek, Athens, Georgia, United States - 20-17_Aug_MG | ecosystem: Environmental > Aquatic > Freshwater > Creek | place: USA: Georgia... | reverse complement strand
CATGCTCGGCACTGAGGCTGTGAACACTGCGCAAAACGCCAACATCAAGGTGTACTCGGGCGGCGGTGACATTCGCATGCAAGGCATGATTACCACGGTAGTGGGTGGTGGTGGCAATGGTCCGACAGGCTTGATTGCTTATCAAGGCATCAATGTGGACGCGGGCTTAGAAGGTAATCTGCGTTTGCTTGGCACGGCCAACGTGAGCACGCAGTACCCCGTTGGCATTGACTTGCAGGCGTGGCGAGGCACCGCTGGCGTAACCAGCACGCTGCGCACGCAAAACGGTGACATCCAAATTGTCGGCCGCTCCACAGGTGCCACATCCTCCGGCGTGGGCTTGTCGATGCTGGCCCAAGACGGCACCCGACGCGTGGTGATTGCGGCTACAGGGACTGGTTCGGTCACGATTGACGGTAAAGCAGTTGGTACGTCACCCACAGACTTTGCGATGAGTTCGGTTGATGTGTTGGCTGCCAGCGGCGCGATTCATTTAACCGGCGAAAACTCGGGATTGACATTTGGTACTTGGCCTTCGGCCGCCATCAACTACGTGGGTGCCAAAGTCGGTGGCTTGGTGACCAGCTCATCGTCCAACATTTACTTCGATGGCAACAAGCTCGACTTCTCGGCGCCTGTGGCGATGAAGACCACTGGCTACGTGACCGCCGAGCCTTTTGGTGATGCGTTCACCACGTCGGTGTCTTTGCCATCTACCTTCACGGTCGACAGTGCTGCCACCAGTTTCACCCTCGGCAAGACAACCAACACGGCCAACTTGACCGTTGGCACTGCGTTGAGCATCAACGGCCCGATTCGTTTGTACGGTGGCAACCTCACGATCAATGCCGCACTGACCACCAACAATACGAGCACGGGTGATGTGCTGTTACGCGGTGCTGACGTGAACGGGGCTTATAGCATCAACTTGGCTGATGGCCGCACGCTGACGGTGGACAACACCGGCAGCAGCAGCGTGTTGTCGGGCATCATTTCCGGCGCATCGGCGAATTTGGTGAAGCAAGGTGCGGGCTCATTGCAACTGCGTGGCGTTAACAGCTACACAGGTCTGACCACCGTGAGCGCAGGTTATTTGGAGCTCAACACCGCAGGCACGGTGGTGACCGATGTGGTGAATAACGCAGGCTTTGGATTCAACTTAACGGCTGACACCACCTTTGCCAAAACCATCAGTGGCACGGGCTATGTGTCTAAGTACGGCAGCAACACCCTCACGCTCACAGCCGCCAACACATATACCGGTGCAACCCAAGTGTTGGGTGGCACATTGTCTGTAGCCAGCTTGGCCAATGGCGGCGTGGCCAGCAACATCGGCCAGTCCAGCAGCGATGCTGCCAACTTGGTTATCAATGGCGGCACGCTCAAGTACACAGGTGCAGGCGTGAGCACCGACCGACTGTTCACCTTGGGTGACGGCGGTGCGACTGTCGATGCCTCGGGTACCGGTGCACTGGTGTTCACTAACGCCAATGGTCTGGCCTACAGTGGCACAGCAGGGCGTTTATTGACCCTGACAGGCACCAACACGAACGACAACACCATGACTCCTGTGTTGGCTAACAACGCTGGGATCAGTAGCTTTACCAAGGCCGGCACAGGCAAGTGGGTGATGAAGGCAGCCAACACCTACACCGGCGTCACCACTGTGTCTGGCGGCACCTTGACCGTGGGTGACGGCACCGATGCGTTGGCCGCTTTGGGCAGTAACACGGTCAGCATTGGTACGGGCACCACACTCAACTTCAACCACAACAGCGATGTGACGGTGGCCAACGCCATCAGCGGGGCAGGTCAGCTCAACAAGTTGGACTCAAACAATCTTTCATTGACTGGCGTCAACAGCTACACCGGCGCCACCGGCACGGGCAGTGCAGGGGGTGTGGTGTTTACCAATAACACGGCGCCTAGTACGGTTGGCTTCACAGGCTCAGCCACGGTGACGATTGAGCCAAGCACCACATTCACCAGCAATGGCATCAGCAACTACACGTTTGCCAACACCATCTCTGGTTTCACATGGGGTAAGTCGTCCAACGTGGCTGACTTGACCGTCGCTAGCCCATTCAGCATTGCGGGGCCCATCAGTTTGTACGGGGGCAACATCAACTTGAACGCCAACGTCAGTAGCAGCTTGGCCAATGCTGCCTTGTTGTTCAAGGCAGCAGGCAACATCACCCAAGCCAACAACGTGGCCTTGATCAGCAATGGTGGCGACATCACTTTGTGGGCCAACAGCGATGGCGACACCACTTACTACGGTGGCATCACTCTCAATTCAGGGGCCAGCATCAATAGCCAAAACGGCAACATCACTCTGGGGGGCGGCAGCGCATTGGCCACCGGCTATGCCAGCAACAAGACCACCAACGTGGGCAACACGGGTGACAACGCGGTCAACTACTCTGGTGGCGTTGCTCTGTTCAATGCGTCAGTCAACGCAGGTACAGGCGCGGTGACCGTGCGAGGTGAGTCAGTGGGGTCTGCCGACGACTACGCCATGGGCATCATGCTGCGTGGCGACGGCGGAGCATCGTCCATCAGTGGTGGCGCCATCAGCTTGGTGGGTATTTCTAACAATGCAGGTAACTCAGGTGGCAGTGGTTCATCTAACCGCGGTATTTCACTTACCAATAGCAGCATTACTGGATCGGGTGCTGTCAGTTTGACTGGCACAGGCTCAGCAGGGGTGGGCGGAACGGCGGCAAATAACACGGGCATTTACCTGAATGCCTCAAACGTTGCATCAAGCGCTAGCAGCGTCACTTTAAACGGCACGGGTCGTGGGGCGAATCCGATGGCCGATGGCGTCGCTATGACTGGCGCATCCAGTGTGACGGCCGCCACTTTATTGAATGTGACCGGTGCCACATCGCAAGCGTCTTCGTATGCATTAGACATGGGTAACCAAAGCACACTGACCTCGGGTGGTGCGATGCAAATCGGCGGCAACGCACCCGTGGTGCTTGGCAATGTCAGCAGCGCTGCGACCTTGGACATCAACACCACCAGCGGGAACGTGAGCCAAGCGGGCAGCACCAATGTTGCGGTCGCCGGCGCAACTCACATCAGTGTGGTCAACGCCAATGTCACCTTGGACAACACAAGCAACAACTTGGTGGGTCTCATCAGTGTCAGTAACGCAGCGAACTTGACCTTGCGCAGTACGGCGTTGACCATGGATTCAGTCACCACCAGTGCAACACAGGTTTACAACAGCCCCGTTGTGTTGCCTGTCGCTACGACCTTTGAGGCGACTCAGGTGACCTTTAACCAGCCCGTGACAGGCAACAACGCACTGACCATCAACGGTGCCAGTTTGCTCAATGGTGCGTCTGTCCAAACTGTGGCGGCTCAAACCTACAACGGTGCTGTGAGTTTGGGTGTGGACACCACATTGACCAGCACGGGCTTGGGCGCTATTCAGTTCGTGACCACTTTGAATGGTGCAAAGAATTTGACCGTTAACACATCAGGCGCAACGATCTTCAGCGGCGCCGTGGGTGGCTCCGCCGCGTTGACAAGTTTGACGACAGATGCTGGTGGCACGGTCGCGCTCAACGGTGGCACGGTGGCGACCACTGGCGCGCAAACATATGGGGAAGTGGCCACCTTAGGCGTCAACACAATCCTCAGCAGCACGGGCGCAGGCGCCATTCGTTTTGCTGACACGCTGAATGGTGCGAAGACATTGACGGTCAATACCTCAGGCATCACCACCTTCACAGCCCCTGTGGGCGTCGCTGCTGCACTGACCAGCATTACCACTGATGCGGTTGGTACGGTGGTCATCAACGGTGGCGTGGTCAACACCACCGGCGCACAGACCTTCGGTGAAGCCATGACGCTCGGCGCAGATACCACGTTCACTGCCACTGGCGTGACGATTGGCGGTGCAGTCACTGGTGCGCATGCACTCACGGTGAACGGCACCACAGCCATCAACGGTGGCAGCGTGAGCACAGCCGCACAACACTACGCAGGCGCAGTGGCTTTTACTGGTGCCACCACGCTCACGGCATCCAACGTGACGTTTGACAGCACCGTGACCGGCAACAACAACCTGAGCGTGGTGGGCGCCACGACCATCAACGGTGGCAGCGTATCCACCACTGGTACACAAAGCTACAGCGGTGCCGTGACCTTGGGCGCGGTGGACACCACGCTCACCGCCACTGGCGTGACGTTTAGCGGCACCGTGTCGGGCGCACATGCACTCACGGTGAGCGGGACGACGGCCATCAACGGGGGCAGTGTGGACACGGGTACAGCAGCTCAGCACTACGTAGGCGCAGTGACATTTACAGGCGCCACGACCTTGAATGCATCGAGCGTGACGTTTGACAACACCGTGACCGGTAACAACAACCTCACAGTCAACGGCGCCACCACGCTAAAAGGCGGCAGCGTGATCACCGGCACTGGCGCACAAACCTACAACGGCACCGTTACCTTGGGCGCAGACACTCGCTTGCAAGGCGTGAACGTGGCGTTTGCCAGCACCGTGGACAGCGCGGGTTCGACCCCGTACAGTTTGACCATCAGCGACAGCGGCACCACGGTGTTGGGCGGCGTGATTGGCGGCACCTCACCGTTGCTGAACTTGACCACCGATTCGTTCACCACCGCAGCAGGCGAAACGCAGCTCAAGGGCGGCAGCATTCACACCACGGGCAGCACGGTGTTCAACGACATCGTGAAAGTGTTCTCCGATGTGACAGTGCAAGCAGCAGGGCAGTTGAATTTCATGCAACCTGTGGACGCTGACATAGCCAACGTTCGTACCCTCACTTTGAATGCCGGCAGCACAGGTGCGATCAGCGTGCAAGGTGCGTTGGGTGGCAATGTGCCGTTCAAAACACTGAATCTGGTGAACAGTGAAATGGCGACTTTCACGGGCCTTGTGACCACAAGTGATAGCATGGTGCTGAGCGACACACGCAACAGCATTGCCTTCAACGGTGGCTTGAACACTGCCACGCTGAGCGTGGCCTCAAAACCCTTTGCGCTGACGTTGCGCGGTGCAGTGAGCGTGATCAACGCCACCACCTTTGCCAATACAGGTGCTTTGCAGTTGGGCGGTGTTGAGTCTGACGACATGCACTTTGCAGGTGGTTTAACGGCGACAGCGCCTAGCGCCATCACGTTGGCAGGTGTGCTGCACAGCGACGATGCCGCCATTGCGTTGGGCAGCGCCAACAGCACCATCAGCTTGGCTGAGATGACCGACATCAACAGCGGCGCGGGCAGCTTGCATGTGGCCAGCCCTGTGTCGGCCAGTGAGTACAGCTTGCGTTTGTTGAGCACAGGTCCCACTACGTTGGATGGTGGTATCAGCAGCAGCGGTGCCTTGAGTTTCAGCGGACCTTTGAACATCAGTCAAGCCGCAACCCTGAGCGCCGCCTCGTTTAACTTTGGTGGCACTGTGAGTTTTGGTGGAGCCACCACCATTACTGCTGGCACCACAACCTTCGGCGGTGCAGTCACAGCGTCGGGTGACTTGACCGTGAACGGTGCGACAGTGGTCAACGGCGGTAGTGTGAGTGCTGGCAGTCACGCGCAAACCTACAACGGCAGTGTGACTGTGAACGGTGCGGCCACCGACACCACCACCTTCACGGGTGTGGGCATCACATTTGGCAGCACGTTCGACGGCACCAGTCGTGTGAAAGTGAACGACAGCGGTGCAACCGTCTACAACGGTGCGATTGGTTTGACCCACGCCCCTGCACACTTTGAAACCGATGCTCTAGGTTCGAGCACCTTCAACGGTGGCACGGTTCGCACCAGCAGCCCCAACTCCATCTACATTGCAGACGATGCGGTGGTCACGACCAACACCACGTTTGACACAACCAACAACGGTGCACTGTCTACGGGCGCGAACATCACATTCGCTAAGACCCTGAACGGCACAACCAACAACGTTCAAGCCGTAACAATCAACGCGGGCACCAACGGCGTGGTGTTGGTGAGTGGCGCTGTGGGTAACACGGTACCTTTGAGTACATTGACCTTGACCAACAGCAACGGTGCCACCTTTGCAGCCCCCGTGACCGTGGGCACCAGCGTGGTGTTGAGCAACACAGTGGCAGGTCAAACCATTCGCTTTGCCGACAACCTCAGCACACCTGTGTTGACTACCACGGCCAATGGTTACAACGTGGAACTGCTCGGCACAACAACGAACGTGAGCGCAGCCAACACAGCCACTACCTTCTTGAACACCGGCAATGTGGTGTTGGGCAATGCAGCTGGCGACACGCTCACCTTTGCCGGTGGTTTGACCGCCACAGCTCCAGCCGCTGTTCAAGCAGCCGGTACGTTGAACACCACCAACAAGGCGCTGAGCTTGGGCGACAGCGACACCGCGCTCACCTTGGCTGACCACCTCACACTCGACACCACGGGTGGCAACGCCAGCGTGGGCGGCAACCTCACACTGGGTGGAGCTGTGAACGGCACAACAGCCAACACGCAATCGTTGACCTTGAACGCAGGCAGCACCGGCGCGGTGAGCGTGGTGGGGGTTGTGGGCGGCACAGTGAACGGTCAAAGCGCATCGCTGCAAACCTTGACCTTGACGCATAGCCACGGCGCCACTTTCAGCAGCGCCGTGACAGCAGACACAAGCGTGGTGTTGAACAACACCGCCGCAGGCCAAACCATTCGCTTTGCCGATGACTTGACCACGCCTGTGTTGACCACCACGGCCAACGGCTACAACGTGGAGCTGCTCGGCACGCACACGAATGTGAGCGCAGCCAATACAGCCACCACGTTCTTGAACACCGGCAACTTGGTGTTGGGCAACGCAGCAGGGGACACGCTCACCTTCGCGGGTGGTTTGACCGCCACAGCCCCCGCCGCCATTAGCGCAGCGGGCACCCTGAACACCACCAACACCGCGATGAGCTTGGGTGACAGCAACACCGCGCTGACCTTGAGCGACGACCTGACGCTCAACACCACAGGTGGTAACGCTAGCGTGGGCGGCAACCTCACACTGGGCGGTGCGGTGAATGGCACAACAGCCAACACGCAATCGTTGACCCTGAACGCAGGTAGCACCGGCGCGGTGAGCGTGGCGGGCAGCGTGGGCCAAAGCGTGGCGCTGAAAACCTTGACCCTGACCAACAGCTTCGGCGCAGGCTTTAACAGCGCGGTGACCACGGGCACCAGCGTGGTGTTGAGCGACACTGTGGCAGGGCATACGGTGAGCTTTGCAGACAACCTGACGACACCGGTGTTGACCACTACGGCCAATGCTTACAACGTGGAACTACTGGGTAGCGCCACCAACATCAGTGGTACCAGCGCAGCCACCACGTTCTCGAACACAGGTGGCTTGGTGCTGGGTAACGCCGCCACCGACACGTTGACCTTTGCAGGCGGGTTGACGGCCACGGCGCCAACGGTCATCAGCGCCGCAGGCGCGATTGGCACCACCAACGCCGCTATCACCTTGGGCACAGCCCCCGTCACGCTCACGGGCAACACCACATTCAGCGCAGGCTCTGGCGCCATCAGCTTGGGCGGCACGGTGGATGGCGCTTACAGCTTGGCGCTCAACAGCACCGGCGTAACCACCTTGAGCAACACACTCGGTGACAGCGCCGCCTTGACCAGCGTCACAACCAACGCAGGCGGTACCTTGGTGATGAACGGCGCCGTGGTCAAAACCACCGGCGCACAAAGCTACGGCGAAGCCGTGACCTTGGGGGCCAACACCGAACTCACAGCCTCAGGGGTGACGTTTGAAGGTGCGGTATCGGGCGCGGGCGGCTACAGCCTTACCGTGAATGGCACGACCACCTTGAACGGCGGCAGCGTGACCACGGCCGGCGCACAAACCTACAACGGCGCTATGACCTTGGGCCACGACACCACGCTGGATGCCGGTGCGGCTGATGTGACGCTGGGCAGTACCGTTGACGGTACTTATGCCTTGACGGTGAACACCTCTGGCACCACCACCTTTAACGGTGCGGTGGGTGGCACAACACCGCTCACCAGCGTGACGACCAACGCAGGTGGCTTGGTGTTGATCAACACCAGCACGGTTCACACCAGCGGCGCACAAACCTACAACGACCTCGTGAGCTTGTTGGGCAACGCCACGCTCACCGGCAGCAGCATCACCTTCAACGACGCGGTGGTGAGTGCGGGCGATTTGAGCTTGGTGGGGGCAGCGGTTTTGAACGCAGGCACCATCACCAGCACGGGCGCGCAAAGTTACAGCAGCACCACCACACTCGTGCGTGACACGGTGTTGACCGCAGGCAGCGCCAACACGCCCAAGGGTGTGAGTTTTGTCGGCGCTGTGGATAGCTCGACCAGCGGTGCATCCGCCTTGAGCGTGATCAGCAGCGGCGCCACCACGTTTGGCAGTGCCGTGGGTGGTACACGCGCGCTGCGCATCTTGAGCACCAACGCAGGCGGCACGGTGGCCATCAACGGCGGCGCCGTGACGACCACCAGCACACAAAGCTATGGCGAAGCCATGACGCTCGGCGCAGACACCACACTCACCGGCACAGGCGTGACGTTGGGTGGCGCCGTGTCGGGTGCGCATGCGTTGACGGTCAACGGCGCCGCCACCTTGAACGGCGGCACCGTGAACACCGGCACCGCCGCACAGCACTACAGCAGCACCGTGAGCCTTGGCAACACCACCACGCTCACCGCGTCGGGTGTGACGTTGGACGGTGCCGTGTCTGGCAACTACAGCTTCAGCGTGAATGGCACCACCACCTTGAACGGTGGCAGTGTGAACACCGGCACGGCCGCACAAAGCTACAGCGGTGCCATGACGTTGGGCCATGACACCACGCTCACCGCATCGGGTGTGAGCTTCGGTGGTGCAGTATCGGGCGCATATGCCTTGACTGTGGATGGCACCGCCGCCATCAATGGCAGCAGCGTCAACACCAGCAGCGCTGCACAGCACTACATGGGTGCTGTGAGCTTGGGTGCAGACACTGTGCTGACCGCTGCTGGCGTGACGTTGGACAACGCTGTTTCGGGTGTTCACAACTTGACGGTGAACGGCGCGGTCACGCTCAACGGTGGCACCGTGAACACTGGCACCGCCGCACAGCGCTACAGCAGCACCGTGAGCTTGGGCCACGACACCGAGTTGACCGCCTCTGGCGTGACGTTTGACGGTGCGGTGTCGGGCGCCGTGTCCGGTGCGTATGCGCTGACCGTCAATGGCACGACCACCTTGAACAACGGCAGCGTGACGACAACAGGCGCGCAAACCTACAACGGTGCCATGACCTTGGGCCATGACACCACGCTGGCTGCCAGCACAGCCGATGTGACGCTGGGCGGCACCGTGAACGGTGCGTACGCCTTGGCCGTGAACACCTCTGGCACCACCCGTTTTGATGGGGCAGTGGGCGGCACCACGCCTTTGACCACGTTGACGACCAACACCGGTGGAATGGTGGTGGTCAACACCGCCACCGTTCGCACCAGTGGCGCACAAACCTACAACGACATGGTGACCTTGTTGGGCAGCACCACGTTCACGGGCAGCACCATCACCTACAACGACGCGGTGGTGGGCTCGGCAGAGCTGAGCGTGGTGGGTGCAGCGGTGTTGAACGCGGGCACCCTCAACACCACGGGCGCACAAAGCTACAGCAGCACCGTCGCACTCATGCGTGATACAACCTTGACCGCCAGCAGCGTGAGCATGGCCGGTGCGGTGTCGGGCGCCTATGCGTTCACCGTGAACGGCGCAGCCACCTTGAATGGCGGCAGCGTGAACACCGGCACCGCTGCACAGCGCTACAACAGCACCGTGAGTTTTGGCGCTAACACCACGCTCACGGCCTCTGGCGTGACTTTTGGCAACGCGGTGACTGGCAGCGGTAGCCTGAGCGTGAACGGCCCTGTGACGATGAACGGCGGCAACGTGACCACCGCAGGTGCTCAAAGCTACAGCAACGCCATCACGCTGGGTGCCAACACCACGCTGGCATCGACTGGCGGCACCGTGAGCTTTGTGAGCATCACCGACGGTGCTGCATCGTTCAACCTGAATGTGAACAGCGCGACGGCCTTGGTGCTGAACGACTTGACCTTGCATGGCAACTTGCACACCACCACGCAAGCGGGCGGTGTGTCTCAGGCCGCCAGCACGCATTTGGACATTGGCGGCACCAGCACCTTCACTGCGGCACAAACGGCACAACAAAACGCCGCCATCAACAGTGCTGCCAACCGCTTGGTGGGTACACTGACGTTTGATGAAATCACCCCTGGCTCATGGGCCGATGTGGTGGTGTCGACCACTGCGGCCTTGACCTTGGCACCGTTGCAAAGTGGCGGCGCGGTGACGTTGAACACCCAAGGCGCACCGCTGACGACCAGCAGCATTTCTGCCACGAACAACCTGAATGTGAACACGGCAGGTGGCGCCGCATCGTTGGGCGCAGCCACGGTGTCAGGCGCCATGACCGTGCTGACCGCCAACGGCGCAGTGACTCAGACAGGCCAGTTTGTGGTGACGGGTAACACCTCAGTCACCGCCGGTACTGGAACCATTACCTTGCTTAACCCCATCAACAGTTTTGGTGGCACCTTGGCTTTGCAAGGCACCTCCACTTCGGTGGCCACCAGCGGCAACTTGCAACTCGCCAGCGTGACCAATACAGGCCCCATGGTGTTGCGCGCGCCCAGTGGCTCCATTAATTTGGGAACCGCTTTCATCACCGGTGGTGATTTGACGCTGGAAAGCCAAGGCAATATGAGCTTGGGCGGTGCCAACATCACCGGCAACTTGAACATGAGCAGCACGCAGGGCTCGGTGGCGTTTGGCCAGGCCACAGTGACGGGTAGCCTGACAGCGACTACCAACAACAACCCCGTGGACTTGGGCGCAGCCAGTGTAGGCAGCAACCTGAATGTGCAAACCAACGGCGGCAATGTAGTGCAAAGCACCACGGCCAATGCGGCGCTGCACGTGACGGGCACGAGCAACATCAACGCAGGTGCTGGCAATGTGACCTTGCCCAATATTCCTAACCAGTTTGGCGGCGCCATCAGCTTGCAAGCCAACAATGTGGAACTGGTGGCGAGTAGCAACCTGATCTTGGGCCCCAGCACCATCGCGGGTGCGGTGGATGTGACATCGGTCACGGGCAGCATCACGCAAACTGCACCCGTGAGTGTGGCCGGAGCCAGCAGCTTTGCTGCGCACACCGACGTGGTGCTGGATCAGGCCAACACCTTCACGCAAGCGGTGACGTTGGATGCGGTGAACGCCAACCTCAACACCAGCACCGCGCTCACGCTGGCCAGCAGCACGGTGACGGGTAATTTGGTGGCCACGGTGGCCAGTGGTGACATCACGCAAACCGGCCCCTTGGTGGTCACGGGCACCAGCAACTTGGCCACGCCCGCGGGCAATATCACGCTCACCGATGCTGCCAACAGTTTTGGCGACCGTGTGTCGGTGAACACGCCACAAGCTTTGAAACTCACAACCAGCGGTGCCTTGAGCATGGGCGTGGTGAATGTGGGCTTGACCACCAACTTGCAAAGCCACGGTGTTTTGGACATGGGCACTGACTCGGTGTACACGGGCAAGCTCAAAGTCAGCAGCGGTGGTTTTGACATCATCCAATCTGGCCCCTTGAAAGCGGGTGCGGACGAGGACTTTGATGCAGGCAATGCCAAGATTGACCTGTTCAACCCCAAGAACTTGTGGCTGGGTGCGTTGTACTTTAAGGGCGGCATCATCATGATCAACCACCCACAGTTGCTCAATGCTGTGAACTCGGGTGTGTTGATGGTGCGTGCGGAAACCTCAGTGGCGAGCACTGCTGCAGCGGCTCAGCCTAGCGGTGAGATGAGCAGTTCACCCCTGCAAACCGCAGGCGGTACGGGCGGAAGCACGGTGTCGGTGGTTGTCAACCGTGCGCCAAGCGCCTCGCAAACTGGGGTGATTCAGGTGCAAGTGGCCCCTGAAGCTGCGAGCCCTGGCAAGACCTTTAGCTTTGAAATGGACCCCCATGCAGTGGCCGGTCATGCGGCAGATGCTCCTGTGAAGATTTCACAAATGGACGGCAAGCCATTGCCCAACTGGTTGCGTTACGACGCGGCCAACAAGACATTCACCGCCAGCGAAGTTCCCGCAGGTGCCTTCCCACTGCAGCTCAAAGTAGCGGTGGGCAACACCGAGTCGGTGATGGTGATTCAGGAAAAATCACCTGTGAAATAAAGTAAGCTTTTCAGAATTGACAACCAAGTAGGGATGGACATGAAAAGCACAAAACCACGGAAACCTACTGGTCCAACATCTGTAAAAGGCTAAGCGGTTTCTGCTTTAAATGCAACAACCCATGGGTTGACGAGTGGTCGTGCATTGCCTGATGAAATTCAAATGGTTGATGACTTTGTTAAGGAGCTCACCGACTACTACAAACCTCTGTCACCTTTGGAGGTTCTACAGATCCAGCGTATTGCGTTGTGTCGAGCAAAACTAGCAAAGCTGATTGATATTGAAATTGCTGGTCGGGAGCTTTACCGTCGTGATGTCGAAAGCCATCCTGAGTTGGTGTTTGAAAAGTTAACGCAGTACTCTGATAGTTTGAAATACTTGGCAGCTATGGAGCTGCAAGGGCAACCTATTCTTAAAACGCTGCACGTAGACAAGAGCTCATTGCAGTTAATTGTTAAGGAAATTAGAGAGTTTGTTGGTGTTGTTGAGTCTGATGCAGACTTTCCTAAGTACTTCCCAAAGCTTTGTGTTTTTCTAAATAAATCTAAATTTTTTCCAGCGCAATCAGATGATCTGGGGTGGGACCACAAACTATCAATCTTTGCTGAAATTGTCAGGGTAAAGGGTATAGGGTTTGAAGAGAAGAATAAAAAGATACAACCAGGGACATACGAAGCTGCTGTTATTCAAATGGATCGCATGGATAGGCTTGTAGAGAAGGCGAAGCAAAATCAGCAAAGATCCCTGCAATATGACAAAGATGGGTACTTACGCCTGCTTCAAGATGATTTCAATGTCATAACTGATTTGGCTGATAGAGTTGCTCAACTTAAATCTGTGCTTCAAAGCTATGAAGAAATGAAATCATGGATGTTGCGCTCTATAGACCTTAATGCACAAGAATCAGAGCGAATGATGCGCTATCAGACGACGCTTGAAAAACGACTTTCAACCGCAATTGGCGAGTTGCTGGAGTTGCAAAAAATGAGCAATAAATCAGCTTTTTGAATGAGTAGCCCATTCTGATGAACTTCTTAAAATAAACTAAAATAATGCATTTTTAAAATTTAAATAAAAACTAATAACTATTTAAATTCTAATTTTTAAGAATTAGAGAAAAATACCCTTTTGCAAAACGAACTCCTTTAAACATGCAATTCACCCAGTCAGTCATGAGGTGAAACTTTAGAATTTGTCAGATATGACCGAAAGCTTGTTCGTTTTGTATTTCGTGGTGCTCGTTGCCACGCTCATCATCAAAACCCCCATCATCAAAGGCCCGTGGCTGTTTTTGCTGCGTGCGTTTTTTCCGAACTGGAAGTTCTTTCATGCGGTGGGCTATGTGCCGCACCTCTATGCACGCTCGGCGGTGC
>Ga0228702_1001677_pt1 | contig 13660 bp, 15 predicted proteins | sample McNCre217_Aug_MG_2_FD_178018 | JGI IMG/M metagenome (GOLD analysis project Ga0228702, IMG submission 178018) | Freshwater microbial communities from McNutts Creek, Athens, Georgia, United States - 20-17_Aug_MG | ecosystem: Environmental > Aquatic > Freshwater > Creek | place: USA: Georgia... | reverse complement strand
GATGACTACAGCGCCATCATGCTCAAGTCATTGGCCGACCGGCTGGCCGAAGCGCTGGCCGAGTGTTTGCACAAGAAGGTACGCACCGACCTGTGGGGCTACGCCGCTGGCGAAGCCCTGAGCAACGTCGATCTGATCGCCGAAAAATACCAGGGCATCCGCCCCGCACCCGGCTACCCGGCCTGCCCCGATCACAGCGCCAAAAAGGCCATGTTTGATTTGCTGCAATGCGAAGACATCGGCATGGGCCTGACCGAGAGCCTGGCCATGACGCCTGCGGCCAGCGTGAGCGGTTTCTACATCGCTCACCCCGAAGCGCAGTATTTCAACGTGGGCAAAGTGGGCGACGACCAGGTGCAAGACCTCGCGCAGCGCAGCGGCATCGAGGTGAAAGACTTGCAGCGCTTGCTGGCGCCGAACCTCTGACCCGGCAATTCGCCACTCGCCTATGGGCCTTTTCATTGTGCTTTGCGGCTAAAGTTCCCACGCAAAACCAGGGAGTCGACACATGAAAACCATTGGCCTGATCGGCGGCATGAGCTGGGAATCCACCGTGCCGTATTACCGCCAGATCAACGAAACCATCAAGGCGCAACTGGGCGGTTTGCACTCGGCCAAGCTGGTGCTGGTGAGTGTGGATTTTCATGAGGTCGAGGCCTTGCAACGTGCGGGCGATTGGGCTGCGGCCGGGGCCCTGATGGCGCAGGCGGCGCAGTCTTTGGCGGCCGCAGGCGCTGACATGGTGGTGTTGTGTACCAACACCATGCACAAGGTGGCACACCACATCGAAGCGGCGGTCAGCCTGCCATTGCTGCACATCGCAGACCCGACCGCCGTCGCCTTGAAGCAAGCCGGGGTGCAACGCGTGGGCCTGCTCGGCACACGCTTCACCATGGAGCAAGCCTTTTACCGTGACCGCCTGATTCAGCGCCATGGATTGCAAGTGATCACGCCCGACGCCGATCAACGCGAGTGGGTGCACCGCATCATTTACGAAGAACTGTGCCTGGGCACGATCCGCCCCGAGTCGCGCCAGGTGTATCGCCAGGTCATGGCCTCGCTGGTCGCACAAGGCGCGCAGGCCATCATTTTGGGTTGCACCGAAATTTCATTGTTGGTCAGCGATCAGGACAGCACGGTGCCGCTGTTTGACACCACCGGCTTGCACGCACGCGCTGCTGCCATGCAGGCTTTGGGGCTACTTGAGTAGATCCCCCTCCTGTCACCACCGCAGCCAGCGCGCCCCCAGCGCCGCGCCCAGCAGGCTGACCAACACCATGCCGCCGCCGTACCAGGCGGTGAAGAAGGTAAACGTGGTTTCGGTGCAGTGCAGCGAATACAGGCTTGCCGCCACGCTGGCAGCCAGCCAGCCTGCAGCAGCGCCGGCCAGTGCCGGGCGGGTGGGTGCCAGTTGGCGCAAGGCCCACAGCAAGGCCCCCAGTACAGGCAAAGACAAACCCAGAATGCTCAGAGAGCAGACCTGCCACGAACCGCCCAGCCACAGCGCAGTGCGGGTATCGGGGGTTGCCTGAAGCGACTGGATCAGGCCCAGGCTGGTCATGGCCAGCATCGACAGGCTCAGGCCCCAAAAAGTGTTGCCTGCACTCAAGCCCGGGCGGGCCAGCCGCAGCAGTCCCAGAGCGCTGAAAACCATCAATGAAACCAGCCACAGCATTTTGGTGATGAACGCCGGGCTGCGTGCCATGTCGCTCAGGGCCGGGTTGATGCCAAAAACCACCACCACCAGCAGGCCGCACACGGCGGCGGCCCAGGCCAAGGCTTGCGCCAGTTGCTGGCGCACGGGTTTGGGGGCGGGGAGGGGGTCGCTGGCCAACAGGCCGATCAGGTCTTGCGTTTTCATGTTCGGACTCCCCATTTGGCGATCAATGCTTTCAATCCCCGGTGAATGTTGACTTTGACCGCCGACTCGCTTTGGCCTGTGCGTTGTGCTGTCTCGCTGATCGACAGGCCATGCAGTCGGGTGTGCTCAATCGCCTCACGTTGCCGCGCCGGCAAATCGGCCAGCACGGTGTTCAGGTCTTTGTGTGCATCGCTGGTGTCTTCTTCGCTCTCCACTGCCAAGGTGTCGGCCCAGTCGTCGATGTCATCGTGCAGGTGGCTGCGCCGTCCATGAGCACGCAGGTGGTCCACCCATTTGTAGCGCGCAATCGCATACACCCAGGCGGTCAAGGGCTGGTCGCTTTGGTAGGTGTGGCGTTTTTGATGGATGGCCATCAGGGTTTCTTGCACAAGGTCCTCAACGTCGCTGGGGTGGGATAACAAGCGTTTTTTGAAAAAGCTGCGCAGGTAACCACTGATCAGGTTCAACACACGTTCATAGCTCGGCGTGTCGCCGTCAAGCGACGCAGTCCACAGCGCATGCAGTCTGGCTTCAATGGTGTGCAGGCTTTCGCTCAAGTCAGTTCGTCCAGTGGGTTGAAAAAGTTACAGACGGAAAAAAGAAATTTTTAACCGTTTTTATGTAACTTTTGAATCGGTCTGAGCGGATTACACCATGACTGCAACGTGACCGTAACCCACTGTTTCGGTGCCATGCAGTCAATTCAACCCCTTATCCACTCAGGAGATTTTCATGAACAAACAACAATTTCTTTCCCTCGCTCTGGGCTCTGCATTTGCGGCTGTGGCGGTCATGCCCGCGCAAGCGGCTGGCAACCCGTTTGCTGCCAAAACATTGGATGCGGGTTACCAAGTCGCGCAGGCCGACACCAAAACCAAAGACGGTAAATGCGGTGAAGCCAAATGCGGCGCTGACAAAAAAGTCACCAAGGCCAAAGACGGCAAGTGTGGTGAAGCGAAATGCGGTGCCGACAAGAAAGCCAAAGAAGCCTCTTGTGGTGGCGACAAGAAGAAAGACGCCTCCTGCGGCGCAAAGAAGTCTTGATTCCAGTCTGAAACAGTCAGCGGATGCGGTGCACACCAAGGTGTGTTTCGCGTTCGCTGACGCCACACCGATACAAGGCGATGAACATGGCACTGACACCTTTGAATCGAGCCGGTCTGGGTTTTCGCCGTGAGCTGATTCCCGCATTGCAGCAAGGCGTGCCGCCCGAGATCGGCTTTTTTGAAATCGCCCCCGAAAACTGGGCCGGCATGGGGGGCCGATCGGCCCGCACCTTGCGCGCTTTCACCGAGCGGTTCCCTTTTGTGTGCCATGGCCTGTCGCTGTCCTTGGGAGGCGCTGGTCCGCTGAACGAAGACCTGGTGCGCCGCACCCGCGACTTCATGCGCGAACACGGCATGGGCTTGTTCACCGAACACCTGTCCTGGTGCGCAGACGATAGCCACCTGTATGACCTGTTGCCCATCCCGATGACCGAAGAGGCGGTGCGCTGGACGGCCGAGCGCATCGCCCGCGTGCAAGACATTCTGGGCATGCGCATTGGCGTCGAAAACGCTTCGACCTACATCGCGCCCCCCGGTGCCGAGATGACCGAGCCCGAATTCGTCCGCGCCGTGGTCGAGCAAGCCGACTGCCTGCTGCACCTGGATGTGAACAACATCTACGTCAACAGCCGCAACTTTGGCTTTGACCCGCATGCTTATCTGTACCAGCTGCCGTTGGCGCGCACTTGCTATGTGCATGTGGCGGGCCACTTTGTGGAAGACGATGGGTTGGTGATCGACACGCACGGCAGCGAAGTGATCGACCCGGTGTGGCAACTGCTGCAAGCCGTTTACCTTCAAATCGGCCACGTGGTGCCTACCTGCCTGGAGCGCGACTTCAACATCCCTGATTTGCACACGCTCGCGCAAGAGGTGGCCCACATTGCCCACTTGCAGCGTGAAGCCACGGCTGTGGCCCAGCGAAGGGCCGCGTGATGCAAGCGTTTCAACAATTCCAGCACGACATGGCGCAGCACCTGCGCGACCCGCACCACACGCGCCGCCCGGCGGGTGTGCCCCGGCGGCGCATGGCGGTTTACAACGAACTGCTGTTCAACAACATCTGTGGCTTTGTGGACAGCTGTTTTCCGGTCAGCCGTCAGTTGTTGGGCGAAGCCCGTTGGCGCAGGCTGTGCCGCACCTTTTACCGCGACTGGCCCTTGCACACGCCTTGGTTCCGCGAGATTCCCCGCGAGTTGGTGCGCTACCTGAGCGAGGACCGCATCGCGCAACCCCTGCCACGCTGGCTGCCCGATTTGGCCCGTTACGAATGGGCTGAGTTGGCGGTGGACGTGATGGCGGTCAACGTGTCTGCGCACGATGCGCAAGGCGACATGATGCAGCGGCCCGTGCTGCTCAACCCCGCCCGCATGGACGTGACCAGCCCCTGGCCCGTGCACCGCATTGGTCTGCAGTGGCAACCCCGTCAGCCGCAGCCTACTTTTTTGGTGGTGTTTCGGGATGCCCAACTCGATGTGCAGTTCAGCGAAATCAACGCCGTCACCGCCCGTGTGCTGGCTTTGCTGGAGACCGGCTTGACGGGCCAGCAGGCCCTGGCCCAACTGGCGCAAGACATGGCGCACCCCGACCCGCCAGCGCTGCAAAGCTTTGGCGAACAACTGTTGATCAGCCTGCGTGAGCAAGGCGTATTACTGGGAACATTGAAATGAAAGCAATTTGGAATCTGGCCCGGCAAGGCCTCAACGCATTGGACAGCTTGGGCCTGTGGTCGGGGCTGCTCAGCTTGCGGCTGCTGCTGGCCTGGGAGTTTGGCGAAGCCGGTTTTGAAAAACTCCACGGCAGCAATTGGTTTGCCGACATACAGGACCAGTTTCCCTGGCCCTTCAAGTTGATTCCGGCCGACCTGAACTGGGCGCTGGCCACCGGCTTTGAAGTGCTGGGTGCCATCGCCCTGGTTGTGGGGTTGGGCACGCGGTTTTTTTCGGCATCGCTCATTGTGCTCACCGTCGTGGCCATGCTCAGCGTGCACTGGCCCCAATCCTGGTCGACCTGGGGCGAGTTGTTGCAAGGTTATGCACTGACCGACAAAGGCCACGGCAACTTCAAATTGCCTGTGATCTACATCGCCATGTTGCTGCCGCTGGTGTTCATGGGGCCAGGGCGTTTGTCGCTGGATGGCTTGATTTCTCGCGTGGCGTTGTCCAGGCATCGGAATGCTCTACAGTTTGTCCTTTAAAGAGGGGTGGGCTGTGAGCCTGCCCATCATTTCAAGGATCAGGGAAACATGCACTTCAACAAAACCACCACCGCAGCCACGTCCTCTGTCGGCTTGAACCGGCGGCAGACGTTGGGTGTGCTGGCAGCGACTGCCATGCCCGCATGGGCGCAAACCCCTGCAAGCAGCTGGGCAGAAACATTGCGCGCCGCACGCGGCCAAACCGTTTACTTCAACGCCTGGGCGGGCAGCGAGCGCATCAACGCTTACCTGCAATGGGCAGCGGCCGAGTTGCAGCGCGACTTTGGCATCCAGTTGCAGCACGTCAAGATCAGCGACGCGGCCGATGTGGTCAAGCGTGTGCGCGCCGAAAAGCAGGCGGGCCGCAAAGACACCGAAGGCACGGTGGACCTCATCTGGATCAATGGTGAAAACTTTGCCGCCATGAAGCAGGGCGGTTTGCTGTCGGCGCCCTTCGCTGCCAACCTGCCCAACTTCCAGTGGGTCGATGCCGTGGGAAAGCCCACCACGCTGGTGGATTTTTCGGTGCCCACCGACGGTTTGGAGTCGCCCTGGGGCATGGCACAGCTCACGTTTTTTGCCGATGCCAAACGCTTGCCCCAACTGCCGCAAAGCATGAATGAGTTGTTGGCGCTGGCCCGCAGCCAGCCGGGGCGCATCACTTACCCGCGCCCGCCCAATTTCCATGGCACCACCTTCGTCAAGCAAGCCTTGATCGAGCACGCCCCCGATGTGAAAGCGCTGGCCCAGCCCGTGACGGCTGCCGCACTGGAGGCACAAGCCGCGCCGCTGTGGCGCTTTCTCGATGCACTGCACCCCCACCTGTGGCGCGGTGGCAAACAGTTCCCGCAAAACTCGGCGGCTGTGCGTCAGATGATGGCCGACGGCGAGCTGGTGATGGCGCTGACCTTCAACCCCAACGAAGCGGCCAACGAAATCGCCGCCAAGCGCCTGCCCGCCACGGTGCAGAGCTGGCAATTTGCCAAGGGCACCATTGGCAACACGCACTTTGTGGCCATCCCCTACAACGCGCCCAGCAAAGCGGGTGCACAAGTCGTGGCCAACTTTTTGCTGTCGCCTGCAGCCCAAGCACGCAAGGCCGACATCGACGTGTGGGGCGACCCCACGGTGCTCGATGTGGCCCGCCTGCCCGCCGCAGAGCGCGCACGCTTTCAGTCCACCCCCCATGCCGGGCAAGTGAGCCACAGCGCACCCGCGCTGCCCGAGCCGCACGCCTCGTGGGTGGATGCACTCGAAAAAGAATGGACCCGCCGTTACGGCGTGTGACATGCAGCGTCTGTGTCTTTGTAGGTCGGAGCTTCAGCTCCGACACAGCCGTTTGCTGCAACCCACGTCGGGGCTAAAGCCGCCGACCTACCGCTTGTGAAGCTCCTTGGGCCTTTGCTGCTGGCGCTGATCGCGGCTGTGCCCATCGGCGCGGCGCTGTGGGCGGTGGGCGCGCAATTGCTCGACGCGCAAGCCTGGCACGCCCTGTGGGCCGACCCGCAAACCCTTCGCGCCTGGGGCATGACGATGTGGACGGGGCTGGCTTCGACTGCGCTGGTTTGGTTCACGCTGGCGCATGTGTTGGCCAGCGGTTTCATCCGTCAACAACTGGGGCGCTGGCTGTCGCGTGTGCCCGCCTTGCTGGCCACGCCGCACGCGGCCATGGCCATCGGGTTGGTGCTGTGGCTCTCGCCCAGCGGTTGGGCGCTGCGGCTGGTGTCGCCGGGCCTCACGGGCTTTGACGCGCCGCCGCCGTGGTTCACCACGCAAGATCCGTGGGGCTTGGGTTTGATCCTGGCGCTGTGGCTCAAAGAGGTGCCTTTTTTGCTGTGGGTGGCCGCCACCCAAATGCAGCGCGAAGACCTGCGCCGCCGCTGGCAGGCCGAATACGCGCTGGCCCAAACCCTGGGCCGCACGCCCGCACAAGCCTTTGCGCACATCGTCTGGCCGCAACTGGCCCCGCGCCTGCGCTGGCCGTTGCTGGCGGTGTTGGCCTACGGCCTCACGGTGGTCGACATGGCGCTCATCATCGGCCCGGCCACGCCGCCCACCTTGGCGGTGCTGGCTTGGCAACGGCTCAGCGATGCCGACCTGCTCACGCAATCGCAAGGCGTGGTGGCAGCGGGGTGGCTGACGGGCACGCTGCTGGTGGCGTGCGTGGTCACGGGTTGGCTTGTAGGAGCCGCGCCCTCGCGGCGAATGTTGGGGCATGGCAAGCGCCTGAAGTTGGCCGCGGCAACGCGCCTACCCAAGGCAGTTTTTCTGAGTGTTTGGCCGTCGAATGGCATGTGGACCACCATCCTCACCACCTACATCGCCGTCTGGTTTGCCCTGACCGTGGGCAGTGTCTCGGGCGTGTGGCCGTTCCCGCAAGTGTGGCCCGAGTTGTGGACGCTGAATGCCTGGCAACAAGTGGCCAGCAGCGCGCGCACCGTGTGGACCACCCTGGGCCTGGGCGTGGCATCGGCCAGTGTGTGTTTGCTGTGGTCGGTGGCTTGGTTAGAGCTGGCCCCGCGCCGCTGGCAACAGGCCATGCAACCCTGGTTCTTGTTGCCGCTGGTTTTGCCTTCGGTGCTGTGGGTGGTGGGCTTGTACAGCCTGGCGCTGCACACCCGGCTTGAAGGCCAATGGCTGGGCCTGAGCTTGGCGCACGCGGTCATGGTCTTGCCCTATGTGCTGCTGGCGCTGGTGCCCGCGTATCAGGCGGTGGACCCACGCCAAGCCGCGCTGGTGGCCAGCTTGGGCCATGGCCGCTGGGTGTATCTGTGGCGTGTGAAGTGGCCGCTGCTGAAACGTGCCATCGCCTCGGCTTGGGCCGTGGGCTTTGCGGTCAGCGTGGCGCAATACCTGCCCACGCTCTATGTGGGCGCGGGCCGCTTTGCCACCGTCACCACCGAAGCCGTCACCTTGGCCGCGGGCGCGCAACGCTCGCTCATGAGCGCCTACGCCGCGCTGCAAATGCTCTTGCCCATCGCCGCCTTTGCGCTGGCCGGGTGGCTGGGCAGGCCCCGCCGATTTGAGAAGATAGCGCCCATGAAAGCCACACCATGACCGACACCCCACAAGATGGCCTGCACGTTCACATCGAGCGCTTGGGCAGCGCGCATCACGCGCTGGTGAGCGGTCTGCACCTGCATGTGCCGCCCGGCGAAATCCTCACGCTCATGGGCCCCAGCGGCTGCGGCAAAAGCTCGGTGCTCGCGGCCATCGCGGGCACGCTGGCCAGTGTGTCCGAAGGGCTGCAACCACTGCAATTGCAAGGCTCGGTGCAACTGAACGGCCGCGAACTTGCGCACCTGCCCACGCACCAACGCGGGGTGGGCCTGGTGTTTCAAGACGCCTTGCTCTTCCCGCACATGACGGTGGCCGAGAACCTGCTGTTTGCTGTGCCCGTTACGTCTGGAAGCGACACCGCGCAGCGCCAAGCCCGCGTGCAACAAGCGCTGCAAGAAGCCGAGCTGAGCGGCATGGGCAATCGCGACCCGTCCACGCTCTCTGGCGGGCAGCGTGCGCGTGTGGCGCTCATGCGCGCCTTGTTGGCCGAGCCGCAAGCGCTCTTGCTCGACGAGCCGTTTTCCAAACTCGACGCCGCCTTGCGCGCCCAGCTGCGCCCGTGGGTGTTTGCGCATGTGCGCGAGCGGCGCATCCCGGTGGTGCTGGTCACCCACGACGAACAAGACGTGGCCGACCCGCAGCGCGTGCTGCACTTGCGCGCCACAGAAGAAAGCCAAGCCCATGTTTGACCGCCACGCCCAAACCCTCTTGCGCCCCACGCTGAACGCCGCCGCACGCGGCTTGGTGCGCGCAGGCATCAGCGCCGACGCGCTGACCTGGCTGGGCTTTGCCATCGGCATCGCCGCCGCCGTGGCCATTGCGCTGCAAGCGTGGTGGTGGGGCTTGGCGCTGCTGCTGGCCTCGCGCTTGCTCGACGGCCTGGACGGCAGTGTGGCCCGCCTGACCCAACCCACCGACGCCGGTGGCTTCCTGGACATTGCACTCGACTTCGTGTTCTACGCCGCCATCCCCCTGGCCTTTGCGGTGGCCAACCCCGCCACCAACGCGCTGCCCGCCGCCGCCCTGCTGGCCAGCTTCATCGGCACTGGCAGCAGCTTTTTGGCATTCGCCGCACTGGCCGAAAAACGCGGCCTGACCGACACGGTCTTGCCGGGAAAAAGCTTTTACTTCTTGGGCGGCCTGACCGAAGCCACCGAAACCATCACCGTCTTCGCCGCCATGTGCATTTGGCCGGAACACTTTTGGGTGTTGGCTTATGGGTTTGCTGCACTGTGTGCCATCACCACGGGGATGCGGATTGGGTTGGGGTATTTCAGGTTGCGTTGAAGTTAGGCCGCAGCTTAGCCCCCTACTGGCGAGCAAATTTCGACCAATGTTCCATCAGGGCAGCGGACGTAAGAGACAACTTGCCCCCATGGCTTTGTCTCAGGTTCTTTCAACTCGGTGGCCCCAGCGCCCAGGGCTTTGGCGTGAGCCTCGACAACAGACGGCGTCACCAACGCTATTTCGACGCCAAGGGGTTTGTTGGAATCACTTGCAGCGACAAAACCCGCAGGAAAATTCGTATTCCCAAGTTCGTGTGATGCAAAGGCGAGTGTTGTTTCGCCTGTTTCAAGCTCACCGTAATCGCCAGACTCATGCAGAAAGCGGCGTGACAGACCAAATGCGTCTTCAAAGAACGTCAAAGATGCAGCGACATTTGGAACGTAGATGATTGTGTAACCGAGTTTCATGAGTTGTCCTGTTTGGTGGCCTGCAAAGCAAGCAACAAATATTGAGCCAAATTTTTGTCCTTGATCTGAGAGACAGACATCAACTTGACGTGCCGACGCCCCTTTCCTGTCCCTTCAAGAAACCCGAAAGAGTCATTGATTTTTGCGCCGTTTCCGAATTCGACGGTGACGTGCTCTTTGTAGGCGAAGACGCCTCCAAACTGAACGCCGGATGTAAACAAGATGCCGCCGTACTTGACCTCTTCCGACGTTGATTCAAAAGTGTTTTTTACCAAGGCTCGAACGGCCTCGACAATTTCATAATTTTGCTCACTCACAAAACGGATGTCTTCAAGCAGATTTTGAACAGATTTCTTTGTCATGTTGTGGGTCGTGAACTCAGACGTTTACCGGGTTTTCGGCATTACGTTGGAGGTGAACTGCTAGGGGCACCACACTGTATGCGGTCAGTTCGAAGGATGTTTTATGCGACATCACGCACCTTGGAGAGTGTTGCGATCGCAGCGCCAAGGGTGACCAAGAAAATGCTCGACAACCAAAGCCAGTAGCCAAGATGGGCCGCTACTGCAGACGATCTACATACGCCGCCTTCATCACCGTACAGTACAAGCCAGTTGGTGGCGTAGAGGCTGAGTGCTGCCAAGGTCAAAGCCAGAAGAGATGTTTTTAGAGCCAGTATTGGTTTGCGATTTTTTAACAATAAATAAGCAGAAAATATAATTAGAGGATTCGCTATCCAGCCAATTGCGCCGGTACTTCCCATCAATAACGCGAATACCCCAAAGACATAGAAGAGTCCTAGATCAGTGGTCGTTTCCCCTAGAGGAGGGTTCCCCATTCCGGCGATCGGGGAAGCGGAGGCAGGTAAGTCGGTTGAACCAGGGCACGTCCGATCCAGAGTAGCCGCAGGAAAGTAAAGCGATAACGCAAATATCACTGTCGCAATTAGCAAAAGTGCCAGCAATTTGGTTCGAAAGGAATTCATACCGCCTGACATAAGTGTTTCGCTTGAGCGAGGGGTTGAGCAGCGTTTGCACCACCTTCAAACCTCACCCACTTGACATTGCTATTTATTTGCTCGTAGCCAAGTTCCTTCCGAAGGTCTTGTCGAAGAGAGTTCAGCAGTGGATCTAACGAGGCTGAATTGGCTTTAGCAAACTCGGTGGCAAAGTCCTCAACCAGTTGCACCTGTTTTTTAGACCCGAACAGTTGGATATCAGCCAAGGCACTCTCCATGTCTTTCAGGTGGTCAGCACCCGGCGCAAACGGCCGATTAGCAGAATTGGCCAAATGTTGAAATGCCGTAACCAAAAAATCGGTCTGCATCTTTCTCTTGTGATTGATGCGATCGCGCCAAGCACTGAACCTATGCACGGCGAGCCATCCGAAGAGGGCAACACCCACTGTAATGAGGTGCGAGATGTCTACAGAGTTACTCATGGTTTAGCTGCCCAACGTTGGAGTTCAGGGGTGTGCCGCTTGTCTGTGCATCCCTTGGAACGACTGGTTAGAGCTGTTATTGACGAATATGGGCTGTAGCGCATGTTCATGTGAACCTCTCTTGCGTCTCGAATACGTACGCCAGATCATGGCCTGCCTTCCAGTCCTTTAGTTCATGATGCTTCTCGGCGACATTGATTGCGATTTTGCCAATCTCGATGGCTGCGGCTGCAGATAGGCCGGCTAACGGACCGCCAAATAGTCCAGCTATGAGCCCTGCGCCAGCGGACGTCTGCAATGCCTTCGCATCGAGCAGCATCGAGAGCGAAGAAAGCGTTGTCTTGAGGCCAAACTTCTTACTTACTTGTTCGTACTCATCCAAGCGGCGAGACAAGTCATCTTCAATGTAAGAGAAGGAGCATTCAGAGTAATTGTTATGGATAAACAGGCGGAGTCGAGCCAATTTTCGGTGAGACTGGACATCTTTGCGGACTTCGATGATTTGACGCCAATCGGCCTGAGTTGCATCTATGAGATTCAAGCGCGACAGCGTAATGCTTGGATCGCTTTGCGCTTTCAGGCATTCCTGTGCAGTCGGTAGAACGACGCAGAATTCGCCGTGACCGAGACTCTCCGCATATTCACGAAAGACTTGTCGGACCGATGGCCCGTTGCCAACGATGGCATCGGCTAGGTATGCCTTCTGCAACTTCCGATACTCATCCTCGACGTCTCTGTCTTTACCCTTGCTGGGGTCTGGGAACCAAAGCTTGGCGTATGGCTCTGCCTTTCGCGCAAACTCACCCCATTTCACACCGAACAGTTCAATTACGCGCGTCGCATGGCTGTAAGTAACGGTGTTTCCTTCTACACCGTCCACAAGGTGAGACAGGGCAGCCGATGGGACTGACTCTGGGTAGCCGACCAAGATATCGCCAACGTCCGGGTCGCCCTGCATGCGCCCCATGTTCAGCGGGAGAACGCGGTCAAAGTAAAGCGCTGCTTCTTTGAAATTCTCAAAGCAGACGGCTGTTGTTGACGGCGAATAATGGTCATTGGCCATGGTGGGGCTCTAACGCGATGTAGGCCGCAAAACCCGGTTGATACACCCGGGCCATGTCGATACATCTTTTTGTTGAAATCGTTGCAAATGGCTCATGCCATGGGCTTCAGGCCAAGCGCTGTATGTGCATGCAGGTACAAAATTGAAGACCAAACTCGGTATCCAATTTCTTGTAACTTCCCGCCCGCACCATCCAGCGCAGCAGGCATGAAGCGCACAACTATACCCAAATAAATACGAAAAATTAGCTACAAAATCTTTGCGCGCTCAATCCACACCAGGCCCCAAACGCACCCCGAGCACAAACTGGCGCGCGTGATTGCGGCGAATATGCTACTTATTCGCCGCACTATTTGCGGTGAATGGTGAATCTCAACGCCACCACAACCTAGATTGCACGACACTATCACTTGCAAGCGCGACACATTGCGCGACATAATAGAGGTCAATACTGTCGCTCTTGGTGGCCCTAATCCCCCCTGACCGCGACAAATTGCCCGAAAAGGCCACCCCATGCCCCGCATCACACCCGCCGACGAATTGCAATTGATCGAATCCATCGTGGCCGCGCACCCCGGAGGGATCGGCATTGCCGAGATCGAACTGGCCATGGCGCAGCGCGAGAGCGGGGCGCTGAACCGCCGCACTTTGCAGCGCCGCTTGCTCAAACTCATCGATGCGCAGCGGATCACGTCAGAGGGGCAGAGCATTGCGCTCGTTTACAAGCCGGTAGCGCTGGCTTGGGCGCAGCTTGCGGGTGGGGGCGGGGGCGGGGGCGTCAGTGCCCCTGTGGGCGTGGCCGAGGCGGAGCCCGATTTGCCGGTTTCACAAGCGGGTGCCAGCATCCGTGATCGGGTCCGTCAGCCGCTGATGCACCGCCGTCCGGTGGGTTATCGGCGCGAGTTTTTAGAGGCGTATGAGCCGGGCGTCACGTTTTATTTGCCAGCCGCGCTGCGCAGCCAGCTGCACGAGATGGGGCGCACGCCCGCCAACGAGCGGCCCGCAGGCACCTACGCCCGCGACATCTTGAGCCGTTTGCTGGTGGATTTGTCGTGGGCTTCGTCGCGGCTGGAGGGCAACACCTACAGCCGCCTGGACACGCAAAACCTGATCGAGCATGGGCAGGCCGCGCAGGGCAAGGACGCCATCGAAACGCAGATGATCCTGAACCACAAAGCGGCCATCGAGATGCTCATTGAGGATATGGACGAGGACACCAACGAGGTGGGCTTTGATGCCTTCACGTTCAAAAATTTGCATGCCGTGTTGTCGCAAGATTTGATGCGGGACCCGCAGGCC
>Ga0228702_1001676_pt1 | contig 13667 bp, 13 predicted proteins | sample McNCre217_Aug_MG_2_FD_178018 | JGI IMG/M metagenome (GOLD analysis project Ga0228702, IMG submission 178018) | Freshwater microbial communities from McNutts Creek, Athens, Georgia, United States - 20-17_Aug_MG | ecosystem: Environmental > Aquatic > Freshwater > Creek | place: USA: Georgia... | reverse complement strand
TTGAACGGCACGAAATTACCGCGGTGCAGATAAACCTAAATGTAGAGATTTAGATTTGCGCCAGGAAGCGCAGCATCTCGCCGTGGGTGGTGCGCATGGTGGCCACGGCGGCCTGGATTGCGGCCCCCTCGGTGGCAAAGAGCTGATCGATGGCGGCGTTCACGGTTTCGGGCTTGTCGTGTGCGCTCAGAGCCGTGCCGCCCATTGCGGCCACCTGGCCCACGCCGCGGCTGTCCTCGGCGATGAGCATGCTGGTCTTGCGCTGGCTTATGCAGAAGATGTGGCTGTGCACGCGGTAACCAATGTGGAAGTCAACGGTCTGCATGAACGATTCGAACTTGGGGAAGTTGCCGGCGAACTCGATTGGTTTGAAGCCGTGCAGGAGGCCGCGGAACATCATTTGGCGGTTCCAGCGCGTGTATTCGGCGCTCTTCTTGCTGTGGGTGCTGCGGTAGCCTGCCTGGAAGCTGAGGAAGCGCTGGGCCTTGGGGAAGTCCTTGGCCAGCTTGGCCATTAGGTGCGGGATCTGAGCCTGGGGAACGGCCGGCATGCTCAGGACGATGCGCTTGGGGTTGGCGTTGAAGGCGTAGTCGTGAGCCAGCTTGGTTTCGTCGTACCAGGCCGGGCAGCCGGTCATGGCAACGTTTTCTACTCCGTTGGCGGCAAGCATGCGGGTAGTCAGGTGATCGCGGGCACTGCTGAAGCGAGTCTTGTCGTGGTGGATTTGCTGGACGAAACCGGTGGCCTCCGGGGTGAAGCGGAATTCTTCGGGCTCTTGGCCCAGCTTGCCCTTCCAGCCCAGGCCGTAGGCCAGCACCGGCACGTTGATGCGTGATAGGTCTAGGTTGTAGACGCCCGGGTAGACCTTCTCCTGGTAGGCCGGGCCGCCGGTGAGCAGCACGGCGCGGGAGTTGTTGAACAGCTCGTAGTGGCTGTCGGTTATTTCGCGGCGGTTTACGTCTATCACCTGGGCATCCACGTGATTTGCCAGCAGGGCGCGGGCGCGGTGGCCAATAAGGTAGTCGCCTGCGTTTTGGAAGGCTCCGGTGAGGGTGATGACGGTATCCACCAGTCAATTGTAGGGCGGGCTCAAATGCCCGTTAAATCAAAATCGGAGTCCGGCGGCTTGGTTTCGCTGGACTCCGATTTTTTGATCTTTAGTTGTTGCCGCCGTTAGGTGGCTTCGGCTTGTCGCCCGCGGGCGCCCCAGCCGGTGGGGAAGGCTGGCTAAGTGCGCCACCCTTTGGGTTCTTGTCCTGCTTTGGGCCAAGCACCGGGGCAGCCGGCGCCTGAGGCAGGGTGAGAGCGCGGTAGGCGGCATCGCGGGCCGCGGCAGCGCCGGTGATGGCGGCGGTAAGTAGGTTGTTGGCGGCCAGCTTTTGGTCCGCGGTAACACCCGGAATGCTCATTGCCAGCTTGAAGGCATCTTTGGCGGCCTTGGTGGCAACCTGGAACGCTTTGTCCGCCAACTTGCGCCCGGCCTGTGCGGCCTGGGTCAGCGCCTTATATGCCTTGTTGGCGGCCTGGAAGGCCTGCTGCTTGGCGGCGTTTGCCGCGTTTACATCGGCGGCTACGGTGGCCAGCGCCGCATTGGCGGCGTTGTATGCGGCCAGGGCATCGGCGAAATTTGGGGAATCCTGGGTGTTTACGCTGGAATCCGTGGTGGCTGCGTTGGCGGGGGCGCCAATGGCCAACGGAGTTAATGCGATGGCCGCGCCCAGAACCAGAGCCAGTGGCTTGCGGAACTTCATGCCTTAAGTTTGGCAGGCCTCGGCCCCGTTTTCTTTGTGAACTGCGTGTGAATAGGGGTCCGGGTTTTTGTTAATGTAACCGGTGTCTGGTTGGCTATGAACATGGCAAAGATTCTGGTGGTAGACGACGAAGCGGGCATCCGCGAAATGCTCACGGACGCCCTGGGTCTGGCCGGGTTCCAGGTGACAGTTGCCGTTGACGGTTTCGATGCCGTGCGCCAGGTGCGCGAGGACGGAGCGGACCTCATAATCGCGGACATCAACATGCCGCGCATGGACGGCTACGAGCTGCTGGAGAAGCTGCGCAGCCAGGGCAACGACACCCCGATCCTCATGTTGACCGCGCGCCAAGAACGCGGAGACGTGACCCGCGGCCTCAAGCTTGGCGCCGACGACTACGTGACCAAGCCGTTTGGCCTGGAGGAGCTGATTCTGCGCGTAAACGCCATTCTGAGGCGCAGCGGAAAGCTGGACGGTGGGGCTGCGGCGCACCTCACGGTCGGGCCGCTGGTCCTGGACGACGGCAGCCACGAGGTCTCGCTGGACGGCGCGCTGGTGGAGCTCTCCCCCACCGAATTCAAGCTCCTGCGCTACCTGATGAGCCAGCCGCGCAAGGCCATCCGCAAGGAAGTATTGCTGGACGCAATCTGGGGTTACGGTTTTGCCACCGGCGCCACCGTGGTGGACACCTACATCTCTTACCTGCGCAAAAAACTTCACACCGATTCGTGGCAGGGCATCCGGACCATCCGCGGCATCGGGTTCATGATCACCGACGACGCCGGGCCGGCATCGGGTGGTGCGGCTGGTAATGGCGGGGTCGCCGGTTCTGGCAGCGCATCGGGCGGCGCATCTGGCAGGGCCAAGTAGGCATGCGCCTACAGACCAGGCTCACCCTCACCTCCGCGGCACTGATCACGGGGGTGTCGCTCACCGTGGGCGGCGCAACCACCTGGGGCGCCTACCAGCACGAGGTAGACACCGCGCACAAGGCGCTCGTGGCCGACCGCGCCCAGATTGCTTCGGCCACCGGTCAGGAACTCACCACCGCGCTGCTGCTCAGCAACCAGCAGAATCTGACGGTTGCGCTGATCGACAGCACCAAGGCCATGACCGTGGTGCGCGAGGGCGAGGTGGCGCTGCGGGCCAAGCCGGCCGCCAAGGTTTTGCAGGAGTCCAGCGAGCAGCCGACCAAGCGGCTATCCGCCGATGGCACGCCCTACCTGCTGCAATCGGTGAAGCTAGCCAACAACGAGTGGGTGATTCTGCAGGAGTCGCTGGCGGATGCCCAGCAGCTGTTGAACGCCGGCTGGGTCACGCTGCTGTTGTTCACATCCATTGCCGACCTGATTGCCGTGCTGCTGGTTGCCCTGCTGATTAGGCGAGACCTGCGCGAACTTAGGCGAATGGTGGGCACGGCCCGGGCCATCGCTGGCGGAACGCGGTCTACCTTCGAGGTCGGTTCCGGCACCGAAGTTGGGCAGCTTGGCGCTGCGCTCAAGTCCATGGTGGCTCAGCTGCAGGCCAACGAGACCGAGATGCAGCGCTTCTTGGGCGATGCCAGCCACGAACTGCGCACCCCGCTAACCGTGATTCGCGGCTACCTGGAGATGCTGGGAAACCCGGCACGCGCCGCCGACGGCGAATTCGCCGCGCGCTCGATTGCCAAGATGCAGGGCGAGGTTGGCCGCATGCAGAGGCTCATCGACGACCTGCTTCTACTCACCGAGTTGGGTTCCGCGGGGCGCGCGCTGGACGTTGGGCCAGTAGACCTGGCCGGGCTAGTGCGCAGTGAGGTTGAACTGATGCGAGACCTGCAGCCCGGGCGGCCGGTTGAGGCAGACCTGGAGTCTGCAATCGTTTCCGGCGACCGCCACCTGATAGATCAACTGCTGGGCAACCTGTTTGGCAACCTGCGCCGGCACACTGGAGCCGCGGTTGCCGTGCAGGTAGGTCTGCGGGTTGAGGGCGCGGGTGCTCGCGGTGCGCAGGCTGTTGGCGACAGTTCTGGCGCGGGTGCTGGTTTTGCCGTGCTCACCATCGACGACGCCGGGCCCGGCCTCACCACGGAGGCCTACGAACGCGGAGCCGTGCTGTTCGAACGCTTCAACAAGCATCGCTCGCGCGAGGGTGGCGGCAGCGGCCTGGGTATGAGCATCATGGCCGGAGTGGTGGCACGTCACGGCGGAACCATGGCGCTCGAACGCAGTCCGCTTGGTGGGCTTCGAACCGTAATCAAATTGCCACTGTTTGGGGGTGCGCATGACTGATAGCCATGACCCAGCATTGGAACAGCTGATCCACGATTTTGCGCGGCCAAAGTACGACGTCTTCTACCCCACCGATACCTGGAACGAGGTGCTACCCGGCCTGTTCCTGGGCGGCACAGCGGCGGAGGATGACCTGGGCACGGTCCTGCCCGGCGGCGGTTTTGGTGTGCCCGAGAACTCGGTGAACAAAAAGAACTTCGACACCGTTGTGACGCTCTATGCCTGGGCGCGGCCGGCCGACTGGTTTGTGAAAGAACTGCGCCTCGGCATTTTGGACGGTCCGCTAGACGACAGCGCTCGCGGCAAGGCCGCCGGCTACGACATGGATGCCATTCGACAGCTGGTGGTAACCGCTCACGCTGATTGGAAGGCAGGCAAGCGCGTGCTCATTCGCTGCCAGGCCGGCATCAACCGGTCGTCGCTCATCTGCGCACTGGTGCTGATCCGCGAGGGCCTAACCGCCAAGCGCGCAATCGACCTCATGCGCAGGCAGCGCGGCATGGCCGTGCTGGCCAACAGTCACTTCGTGGAATGGCTAATGCACCAGGACCCGGCCACCATCCGCGCCTGGTAGCGGCCTAGGCCTCCGCGATAACCGGCAGGGTGCGGCGGCCGTTCGGGCAGCAGTCTGCCTTGCAGAAATCGTTCCACGGACCAAGTGGGCTCAGCGCCTTGCGGGCAGCGTGGTTCACGTTCTCGATGTCCGCGGCCTCGTGCTCCTCCTGGCGCTCCAGAATGAGGTCGGCGATGCCGTCCACAAACTCGGCGGCAACACCGCTGGTGCGCACGCGACGGAAAGCCAAACCAAGCTCCTGGCAGGTTTCGGCAGCCTCGTTGTCTAGGTCCCAAACCACCTCCACGTGGTCGCTCACAAAACCGATCGGCACAACGATTACACCCTTGGCGCCGGCCTCGTGGGCGGCTGCGATGGCGTCGTTGATGTCTGGCTCCAGCCAAGGCATGGTGGGCGAACCCGAGCGGCTCTGATAGACCAGCGACCAGTGTGGCAGGGCGGCTGAAGCAGCGCCAGGTGCGGCATCGGCGGCGAATTCCGCGGCAACCATCTCCATCACAACGCGGGCGGCGGCCAGGTGCTGGGCGGCGTAGGCGCCACCGGCGGCACGGGTCTCGTTCCAGCGCAGCGGCTTGCCCGCGGCCAGCAGCTCCGCCTCGCCATATTGAGCCGGTGCCTGCTCCGCCAAGGCCTTGAACTCGTCGCGGCGGTCGGCTGGGCCAGAGGTCTCACCCATGACGTTTGGGATGGAGTGGGTGGCAAACATGATTGCGATCTCGCCCGCGGCGAGCGCCTGCCCCATTTCGCTGCCAGGCAGCGCCTCCGGGTCTTCCACGTGCGAGCCGGCATACATGCCACGGATGGCGTGCGCCAGATCGGTGGCTACCGGAGCCAGGAAGCCAGGGTGGTCAAAGTAGTGGCGGATCTTGTCCACCTGCAGGGTGCCCTCCAGGCCGGTTTCCTGCAGCGCAACCGCAAGGTTTTCGCGGTACTGGCGGCAGCCGGAATAGCTGGAGTACGCGCTGGTCACGAAGGCCAGAACGCGCTTGTGGCCATCGGCGGCAATCTGCTTTAGGACGTCGGCAAAGTACGGCTCGCTGTTGCGGTTACCCCAGTAGATCGGCAGGTCGATTCCGCGGGTTGGCAGGTGCTCCTTCAGGGCCGCCAGCAGCTCGCGGTTCTGCTGGTTGATTGGGCTAACGCCACCGAGGGCCAGGTAGTGGTGCGAGACCTCCACCAGGCGCTCGTAGGGCACGCCGCGGCCGGCGGTCACGCGCTCCAGGTAGGGCATTACCTCGTCTGGGCCCTCTGGGCCACCGAAGCTGGTCAGCAGAATTGCGTCGTAGGTCATGCGAAGTGCTCTCCAATCGAGTTGATGTCTAGTTTGCGGCCGGTGTAGAACGGTACTTCTTCGCGCACGTGACGGCGGGCGGCGGTGGCGCGCAGTTCGCGCATCATGTCAACTATCTCGTGCAGGTCGTTGCTCTCCAGCGCCAGCAACCACTCGTAGTCGCCCAGGGCGAAGCTGGCAACGGTGTTGCTGAGGATTCCCTTGAACGGGCGGCCGGCCATGCCGTGCTCGAACAGCATCTGCTTGCGCTCCTCGTCTGGCAGCAGGTACCACTCGTAGCTGCGCACGAACGGGTAGAAGCACAGCCAGTCGCGGGCCTCGGCACCCGCCATGAAGGCTGGCACGTGGCTCTTGTTGAACTCGGCCGGGCGGTGAATGCCCATGGCGCTGAACACCACGTCGAAGGCCCCACCGAAGAGGGTGCGGCCAAAGCGGCGGATGGCATCCTGGATGGCCTCCGCGGTTGGGGCATGGAACCAGAGCATTAGGTCGGCGTCGGCACGCAGCCCACTTACGTCGTAGGCGCCGCGCAGGGTCACGTCCTCGGTGGCAAGTTCGGCAATGAGGTTGCTGAACTCGGCGCTGGCGAAGGCCTGGGTGGCGGCGTCGGTTGCGTTGCGGGCAGCGGCAGAACCGTGCATGCCGGCGTAGGTGCCGGTCTTCTTAAACGCGGTGAAAGCGGTGTAGCGAATGGTCTCGTTAATCACACGGGCCGGTACGCGCTCGGCCGGGGTCTCGACGGTGTGGTTGCCGTGGCCGGTTGCTGCCTCTTGGGTTGAGGCGGCTTCGGGTGCTGCGCCGGCTTCGGGTGCGTGGTTGTGCTCGGTCATTTAGGCTCCGATTCTGGTGAGTTGTTCGTTGGCCTTGGCCAGGATTCCGGTGATTCCATTGCCACCCAGACCTGCGCCCACGATGGCCAGGTTTGGGAAGTCTTCTAGTGCGGCAGCCAGTTCGCGCAGCAGCTGCGAGTGCCCGGTGCGGGCCTGGATGAGGCTGCCCGGCCACTCCTGCATCACCGCGTGCGAGACATCGATTGGGTCGATGCCGAATAGTGCGGCGGCGTCTTGTCGTGCGGTGGCCAGCAGGTTTTCGTCGGCGGCCGGGGCATTGCCATCGCGGCCATAGGAGAGTCGGATCAGGTGCTGGTCCGGCCCAAAGCTACTGTGGATAAAGTCCCACTTGGCACTGCTGTGAGTGCTGGCCTTGGCCACAACGCGGGTGTCGCCCGGAGCCACCAGGACACCCGAACCCAGGGGCGCGCGGCCGATGTAGCGGTTCTGTGCCTTGAGCGCCACCACGGTAACATCCACGGCACGGATGCGGGCCAGCGGGTTGGCCAGGGAGGGCAGCGAAGCCAAAAGGTTTGCGGTTACGCGCGGCGGGGTAGCCACCACCAGCAGATCGGCGGTCACGCGTTCGGCGGCCGGGTTGTCCAGCAGCAGCTGGTAGCCAGCCTCGGTGCGGAGCGCACCAAGCACCGGGGTGTTCAGTCGCACTTCCACGCCCAGCTGAGTCAGTTGGCTGGCGAGCGCGGAAATCAGGGTGTTCATGCCGCCTTCGAGGCTGGCAACCGCCGAACCCGGGCGGGCGGCAGAGGCACGGATTGCGGCAGCCGCGGCCGAGAGCGACCCCAGCGCCTTGGCCTTGGCGAAGAGGCCGGGGGCCACCACGTCTACCTCCAGCAGCTCTGGGTCGCTGGCGTGCACTCCGGCAATCACCGGGGTTACCAGGGTGTCCAGCACCGCCTGGCCCAGGCGGGTGCGAACCAGCTCGGCTAAGGTTCCGGCCTGCTCCAGCTGCCAGGGTTCGGCGTCCAGCCGGGCGGCCTCGGCCACGGCATCGGCACCGATTGCAACCAGCACCAGCGGATCGGCTAGGTCGCTCGGGATGCCCAGCAGGCCGTGGGGAATCTTGAACGTCTGGGCGTTGGCACGGATGCGCGCCTCGGCGTTGGCCGGCGAGACCAGCTTGTCGTCCAGGCCAAGGCTGTGGATAAGTTCCAGGGTTTCCGGGCGTGCAACCGCAAATGCCTCCGCGCCTAGGTCTACCAGGTGGTCGCCCAGGGCAACGCCGTGGATGAGGCCACCCAGGCGATCGGTGGCTTCCAGCAGCGTCACCGAGTGTCCGGTCAGTGCCAGACGGCGAGCCGAAGCCAATCCGGCTATACCGCCACCGACCACCACGGCGCGCTTGGGCGCTGGGCTCGCGGCCGCATCCGAAGTGGCTGCCGAACGGCTCGCTTCGGTCATCGCGCCAGCACCTCGTCGGGCACCTCGAAATCGTGTACGAACTCCACCAGCCGCGTGATTACCTCGGGGTCGGTGGTTGGCGGCACTCCGTGGCCCAGGTTCACCACGTGGGCGGGTGCGGCCAGGCCGTCGCGCATCACGTCTAGCGCGTGGTCGGCCAGGGCATCCCAGGAAAGGTGCAGGAAGTCGGGGTTGATGTTGCCCTGCAGCGGCACCTTGCCGCCCAGCATCTGGTTGGCCTCCGAGAGCTTGGTCTCGAAATCGACGCCCATGACGGTGGCGCCGGCCGCGTGCATGGAGGTGAGCAGGTTCTTGGTGTGCACACCGAAGTGAACCCGCGCAACCGGCAGATCCGCAAGCGAGGAGAACACCGAGTGGCTGTGAGGGGCGGCATAGGCCAGATAGTCGTCTAGCCCGAGGCGCCCGGCCCAGCTGTCGAACAGCTGCAGCGCACTTGCGCCGGCCTCAACCTGGGCACGAATGAACGTGCTGGTGATGCGGCCGCAGTAGGCCAGAATGTCATGGAACAGCCCAGGGTCGTTCACCATCATGGCGCGGCAGGTAGGCAGCTCCTTCGATGGCCCGCCCTCGATGAGGTAGCTGGCCAGGGTGAAGGGCGCGCCGCCAAAGCCGATCAGCGGGGTGTTGCCCAGCTCGGCCACGGTCAACTGAACCGCACGGATGATGGGCTCCAGGGCATCGGCGTGCAGTTCCTGGAGGGCGTTCAGGGCTGCGCGGGTGCGCACCGGGTTTTCCATTACCGGGCCGACACCCGGCTTGATCTCAACATCGACGCCGGCAAGTTTGAGCGGCACCACGATGTCGGAGAAGAAGATTGCGGCATCCACGCCGTGCCGGCGAACCGGTTGCAGCGTGATTTCGGCCGCAAGTTCCGGCATCAGGCAGGAATCCAGCATGGCCACACCCTCGCGGATAGCGCGGTATTCGGGCAGGGAACGACCGGCCTGACGCATCAACCAGATCGGCAGCCTGGACTGGCGCTTACCCCCGTAAGCCTGAACCAAAAGCGAGTCACTGGTGACGCCCGAGACCAAAGGGTGAGATGGGGCTAGAGTCACCATTCGATTATGAGGAATGTGGCGGGCTGGGGGCTGACTTAACTGTCAGTAACTCCACGCCGATGGATGACCCGCCGCTAACCTGCCCGCTGACTTAACTGTCAGTAACAAACCAAATTCGGCTCCTACACTTTTAGATGTGGTGTTCGTTTTACTGGGTGCAAACTACAACGACATGCCGTTGGAGCAGCTGGAAAGCCTGGAACGCCACACGAATGAAATTCGCGAGACCCTGCTTGGTTCCGCAAAAGCAGCGGGTGCGGCTAACGCCATCGCTGGGGGCGTGCTGATCGGGACCTGCAACCGGTTCGAGGTGTATCTAGACACCGACAACTTCCACCGGGCCATCGACGAAACCGTTCGTGTGGTCTCGCAGGTATCCGGCCTTGACTCCGACTACGTGTCCAAGGCGTTGCGCGTATCGTACGGTTCTTCCGTGGCTCAGCACCTGTACTCGGTGGCATCGGGCCTGGAGTCCATGATCGTGGGCGAAGGCGAAATCGCCGGGCAGGTCAAGCGTTCGCTGGCCGAGGCCCAGGCGGATGGACAGGCCACTTCGGCCCTCAACTCCCTCTTCCAGACTGCCTCGAGCGTTGCCAAAAAGGTGGCCACCGATACTGGACTCGGCGTTGCGGGCCGCTCCATCGTGGCCTCCGGAATTGAACTGCACGAGGGGCTATACGGCCCACTCGCCGGCAAGACCGCGGTGATCTTTGGCACCGGCGCCTACGCTCGCGTCACGGTTGCCGCCCTGCAGCGTGCCGGGGTTGCCGCCATCTATGTTTATTCCGAATCGGGCCGAGCCCACGAGTTCAGCAGCAACCGCGAGACCATTCCGGTGGAACGCGGCGAGCTACGGCAGGTGCTTGCGGGCGCGGCCGTGATAGTTACCGCCAGCGGAAGCCGCAACTATGCCATCAGCTTCCACCTGGCCAAGGATGTCCTGGAACGACAGCGCGAGCTCGGCTTGCCCGTTGGTCTGCGCATCGTGGATGTGGCGCTGGCACCGAGCGTTGCCCCGCATGCCTACGAGCTCGAAAACGTAAACATTCTGGATATGGAATACATTCGCCAGCACGCCCCGCGCGAACATTCGGAGTCGGTGCTGGCGGCCCGCGAAATCGTGGCCGATGCGGTCGCCGAGTTTGAGGCGGAGCAGGCAGCGAGGTCGGTGGACCCGATGATCTCCGCCCTTCGCGCCCACGTCGGTGGTTGGGTGTCCGAAGAGGTGGACCGCGTGCGAAAGCGTGCCGGAGCCGAGACCGCGAGCGAGGTGGAGCGGTCTCTAAACCGCGTGACCAACGCCCTGCTGCACACCCCCAGCATCAACGCCAAGGAACTTGCCAAAACCGGCAACCACGAAGACTACGTGCAGGCGGTAAAGACCCTGTTCGGAATCGACCTAAACGCGCTGGAGGCCCGGGATGAGCACTAAGAAGTTGAAGCTTGGCACCCGAGGTTCGCTGCTGGCGCGCACCCAGTCGGGGCACGTTGCTGCCGCCGTGGCTGAGTTGCTGGGGCAACCGCTGGAGCAGGCCATCGAAGAGGTCATCGTCCGCACCGAGGGCGACGACAGCACCATCCCGCTAAACGAATCGAAGACACCGGGCCTGTTCGTGAATGCGCTGCGCGATGCCCTGCTGGATGGTCGCGTCGACTTCATCGTGCACAGCTTCAAAGACCTGCCGAGCGCCGGAGTGCCGGGCATCACGCTGGCCGCGGTTCCGGTGCGCGAAGACCTGCACGACGTGCTGGTTAGCCGCGACGGCCTTACCCTGGCCCAGCTGCCGCAGGGAGCCGTAGTTGGTACCAGCTCGCCGAGGCGCAGCGCGAAGCTACTGTTTGCCCGTCCTGATCTTGTGATTCGCCCGATCCGCGGCAACGTAGACACCCGAATCGCCAAGGTACGTTCCGGTGAATACGACGCCACGGTGCTTGCGGCAGCGGGCATGAAGCGCATCGGCAGGTTCGAGGAAGGCAGCGAGATCCTTGGCCTGGATGTGCTGCTGCCGGCACCGGCTCAGGGCGCGCTGGCCGTCGAGTGCCGCAGCGACGACGCCCAGACCCTGCAGCTCTTGGCCCGCCTAAACAACACCGATGCCCGCCTGGTGACCACCGCCGAGCGCGCCATTCTGATTGGGGTTGCAGCCACCTGCAGCACCGCGGTCGGTGCGGTTGCCGAATACGCCGATGGCGAGCTGACGGTTTCGGCCGAGCTATCCGACCCGGTTCCGGCCGAGGACGGCACCGGAATCGAGTTCGAGCGCTTCTCCATCAGTGCACCCATTTCCATAGACCTGGATTCGCCCGAGGCCCTCAGCCAGGCGCACCAGCTTGGCATGTATGTTGCCAGCCAGTTAATGGCCACCGAATTGGGTAAGCGTGTGGCCGCTGGCATCGCCTCGGAGCGCGGCAATGCCTAAGCCCGTGCTGCTGGTTCGAGCCGACGGCAACGAGGGCGATGCCGAGGCCTTGGCTGCACTTGGTCTTGCCTCTGTGGCCGACCCGTACCTGAGCATCACCGGACTGGACGGCGAGGCCGCTCTGGCAGCTGCCGGCGCTCTGCTTGCCGACCTAGATTCGCTCGGCCGCGGCGACTGGCTGATTGCCACCAGCCTGAATGGACTCAAGTTTTGGGGCATGGCGGCCTGGCAGTTGACCGGGCGTTCGGCCGTGGCCGAATCGATGGCAGCGGCGCGCTCACGCGGCGTTCGGTTTGCTGCAATCGGCGCTGCCACCGCCCAAAAGTATTCCCAATTTGGAATAGACGTCGACTTCGTGCCCACCGAATCCTACGGCGAGGCGCTGGCCGCTCAGCTGATTCAGTTTGCGGGCACGGACGAAACCCCGCGCGCGCTGATCCCGGCCGGAAACCTGGCCATGAAGACGCTGAACGATGCCCTGACCGCGGCCGGCTGGAGCGTGACCAGCCATGTGATCTATCAGACCGCGGCCGTTGCCGAGAAACCGGCATCGGTGGCCGGTGTTGCCGCGGGCGAGTACTCCGCCGTGTTGTTCCGCAGCCCGAGCGCGGCCAAGGCCTTCGCCCAGTGGAACAAGGTTGTAGCGGGCGAGCAATCGGCCGCCGCCAGCCTGCCAGTGGTCTGCGGAGGCAGAACCACCGCTCAGTCCGCCCAGGACCTGGGGCTAAACGTCGTTGCCATCGCGAGCGACACCACCCCTGCCGGCATCGCCCGCGCTATCTTTGAGACCGTGGGCGGAGAAATCGCGGCCGCCGAACCCGCACCCGCCACAGCCGGCCCAACCACCCAGGGAGCCAACTGATGTTTCCAGCCGAACGCCCACGCCGACTTCGCGCCAGCGGCGCCATCCGCAACCTGGTTGCCGAGAATCGCGTTGACCCGGCACAGTTGATTCTGCCGGTCTTCGTGAAGGAAGGTCTGGCCGAACCGCGCGAAATCAAGGGTCTGCCGGGCGTAATGCAGCACAACCTGGCCAGCCTGCCGGCCGCGATCGATGAGGCGCTTGCCGCCGGCATCGGTGGCGTGATGATCTTTGGCATCCCGGCCGAACGCGATGCCAGCGGTTCCGCGGCCTGCGATGCACGCGGCATTCTGAATGTGGCCACCCGCCAGGTGCGCCAGCAGGTGGGCGATCGCCTGGTGGTTATCGCCGACCTCTGCCTGGACGAATTCACCGATCACGGCCACTGCGGTGTGCTAGCCGCCGATGGCTCGGTTGATAATGATGCAACGCTTGAGGCCTACGCAGCAATGGCGGTGGAGCTGGCCAAGGCCGGGGCCCACATGCTGGGAGCAAGCGGCATGATGGACGGTCAGGTTGGCGTGGTCCGTGCCGCGCTAGACGCCGCCGGCCACCAAGAGGTAAGCATCTTGGCTTACGCCGCTAAGTACGCCAGTGCGTTCTATGGCCCGTTCCGCGATGCCGTGGAGAGCGAACTGAAGGGCAATCGCAAGACCTACCAGCAGGATCCGCGCAACCTGCGCGAGAGCCTGCGCGAGATCCGGCTGGATGTCGAGGAGGGCGCGGACATCGTGATGGTGAAGCCCGCACTCAGCTACCTGGACATCGTTCGCGAAGCCCGCCTGATGGTAGACATTCCGGTTGCGGCATATATCGTCAGCGGCGAGATGGCAATGCTGGAAGCCGCGGCAGCCGCCGGACTGATCGAGCGCGAGCGCAGCATCCTGGAGATGCTGCACAGCGTGAAGCGCGCCGGAGCCGACATCATCTGCACCTACTGGGCGGTCGAGGCCGCCGGCTTGTTGCGCGCCAACTAGACCGACTTCGAATCTTTAGCCCGAACCAACCCAAGGAGCCCCAAGTGACCAACGCAGGCAACCAAAACATCACCGAGTCTTTGGCCTGGCACGCCCGCGCCCAGCAGGTAATCCCTGGTGGCGTAAGCAGCCCGGTTCGCGCCTTCAAGGGCGTCGGCGGTAGCCCACGCTACTTTGTGCGCGGCGAAGGC